>WNFV01008764.1_pt1 | contig 11352 bp, 14 predicted proteins | sample 5400101 | NCBI WGS metagenome assembly WNFV01 (sample SAMN13153361, study PRJNA577476) | soil metagenome | isolation source: 115 cm soil or saprolite under grassland replicate 1 | place: USA:California | collected 2016-06-15
CTGAAGCTGTGGCGGTGCTCGCGAACATAGCCCCGGCGACTCGGTTCGCGATCGTCTCGCCAACCGAGAACCGAGCGTGAAAGCGGATCGAGCATCTCACTGGCGCGATTGATGCGGACTTCCTGCAACAGGTTCTTCAGGAAGCCCATATCCGCGAACGGACTCGATCGTGGCTTCGACCCCAGCCGTCGCGCGCGTCTTTCGAAGGCGCTGACGGCTGAGGCGCACCCGTTCGACATCTCAGAGCTAGCCTATTCCGCCCGGCTCCGTCACCTCGGCGAAGGTTCGTGCGTCTACCGGGCTCGTCGCAGAGGAGGCCAGCATGGCGAGTTCGTGCAGCAATTGCCCAATTTGAATCTGAGCGCCATGACGCGGACCGAGGCTCGACCTGGAATCAGGAGCTCAGGGGCGGCGTAGTGCTGGTGCTCTCCCCGAGAGCGGCCGTGGCGGCCTCGACTACTACGGAAGGCTGGAGGCTTGGGCCCAGAACGCTGAACTGAACGCCGTTCTTGACAACCTCAACCATGGAACGACTCAGGTCTTCGCTCGAGGTAAGAAGGGCCATCTCCCCTGCGATGCTGACAATGGAGGCGCTCCCAAACGCTTGCGGAAGCTTCGATTGGGCGACTTGGTTACTGAAGCTTTGCGCTCTCATCGTCGGATCCGGTATGTCTGGTAGGGCCTCCACGATTACGAGTCTCCCGTAGGTCGGGCTGTCGTAGATGAAGGCGATGGCGTCTCCATTCGGGCTGAGGTAGCGCGCCGCGGTCGCGTCAATGCTTTGCGGTTCGACGGGCGTGAAGGGCAGCGTCGTGGGAAGAGACGCGTTGGCAGAGAGCGCGGTGGCGCTGGGGAACCAATGATCCCAGTCCAGCTGCGGCTCATCCCGGGTCGGCTCGAATGCAGCAGGGGTCGCCGATGAGAGCATCGCCAACATGAGCAGGGCCGGAGGAGCGAGAATCACAAGGCTCAGAGTGATTGCCCGCCAGAGGCTCCGACGATGGTTGCTAGCACGGCGACGCACACGAGACGATCTCATACTCTCTCGCCCCCACGTGAGACCACTTCCACCCGTCCATGTTGTCGTACCCGTAGTTCCCGCCCATAGGGTCTAGGTTGTCTTCCCAGCCTTGCCAGCCAGAGGACTTGTACTCAAGGTTATTGAAGTGATCCCTCGCCCCGGTTCCGCTGTTGGTGCCAGCCGGGTAGCGACCTGTCTCGGCAAATACGTAGCTTTGAGAGAACCCGAAGTCCCAGTCGTAGAAGCCTCCCGGAGCCCATTGCATCTCGCTGTAGCTACCATTCGCGTCCTCAGCCCACCACCAATTCCAGAGCGTCGTCCCTGCGTTGTTGTTAATCCTGAACTTGTCCCAGGTTCCGACGTCGCTTCCCGGAATCGACCAACCCTGGTTGAATCCGCCGAAGCCTTGGCCAGATGCGGACATGCCCTCCATAAATCCCCGCCACTTCTTCGTGCGCGGATTGCATGTGTAGCAGTCCCATTTCTCAACCCAGCCGCCCTCAACCCATCGAGTGAAGGATATGTTGTGGATGTTGACGGTTGAAAACGCGGCGGAGCCTGAACAGTTGACCCCAAGATCGCGGTCACGAACGTAGAGCCAACCCGCATCGCCCTTGCCGAGCGTTGCCTTCGGCTTCATCTGGGTAATGACCTGATCCTCAACTGAGCAATCGATTGCCTGGGCGGGCTGAGCGGGGAACAGAACAAGGAAGATCAGGACCTCCGTGATTAAAAGAGCCCCAGCCCTTCCTCTTGCGCCCATTGTTCCCCCTCGGCCTAAACTCCTGGGCCCAGACTGACACTTAATCGTTCGGACGGCACATTGTCAAGTCAGCGCAACGCCTTGTTACGCCGAGAGGGAAGACCTATTCTGTCGCCATGAGAGGACCGGCGATCGCAGCGGCGATCGTCGTCCTAGTGGCAATCAGCATTACGTTGCTCATTCCTCACCGGCAGACCTGCCCTCCTGGCGAGACTCTCACGACGACGGGATGGAACGAAGCCGTACCTCGCTGCTACACGAAGCCGATTGCTCAACTTGAGCGCGGAACAGCACCTCTGGAGCAGCCCCGTGTCGATATTCAGGTCATCATTGTTGGCGCCGGCGTAATCCTTGCCGTCGTCATCATTGCCATCGGTAGGGTGAGCAGTCGGTCGGGGAGTCAGGGTCCGCACATGAAGGCCCTCTGAGCGGAAGTCCACCGGTATCGTCCCGGCATGTGGGTAACCTACCTGACTATCCGCTTCGCCGTGCGGATTTCAGAACCCACTTCCGGGCTGCATCGTGGGTCAAGCCGACCAAGGCCGAGTCGCTCGGAGCCGACTCCGGACCCATGTGCGACGATATTGCCGGAATGGAAAGACGATTCCTGGCGGAAGCTCTGGTCGTTCTCGTCGCTGCGAGTGCTTGCAGTCGCTCCCCGTCGGCCTCGCCATTCGGCAGCTATTGTCGAGACTTGCCTGCGGTGGGTCGTGCGATCGCCTTGCACAGCGATGTCTACGTCGACATCAAGGGGAAGGGAACACGGGCCGAGGCTCGCCAGCTTCGACAGGCAAGTGTGGCAGTCATCGACGTTGCGAACAAGGCTGCAGAGATCGCGCCAGCGGACGTGCGTTCGGCGTGGCAGGATGTCGCCGCGATCTACGCGTGGATGGCTCGATCGCTCTCCCGGACTCGTCTGCCCGGTAAGGTGCTGCTTCGTCTGGAGAACTCGCCTGTCGAATGGTCTGCAGCTCAGTACGAGGCTGCGACCGTTATCGACTTCGATGCAAAGCGAAGGTGCGGATTCGATCCCTGTCTGCGTCAGGGAATTGACTGCATCAAGTCGCAGGAGGCGGTGGCGAGTTAGGCTTCGGACGCTGTTCCGGCGGTGTGCAGGACGACCCAACCCCTTTGCGACTTCCTTGCCGACGCCAAACACGGCTCGATCGCCTCAAGGAACCTTCCGTCCGGGACGATTCCATGGCCATGCTGGGTGGAGGTGTGGGCGGAGCGGTCGCTGGCCTGATCCTTGGTCTCGCGTGCATCGGCTACGGCGTGTTTCAGATCGTGGAGCCCCGCCGAGACGCCCAGTTCAACCTCCGGTACAACCGCTGGTTGTACGCCCGCATCCCATGGTTCTACTCGCTACCGAGGATGAAGCACCGCCCCGACGAGGACTGGCTGGCCATCATCGCCGCCATCTCGAAGATGTGAGCCTTCGGAGCGCGGCTGTGGTTTGGAGCCGCTGTGTGGATCGCATTCACCAACATTGGTGTCGGTTGGAAGGTATTGTTCGTTGCGTTTGCGTTGACTGGATGTCTCAGCTACGTCCTCTTGTCTACGAGGTCGGAGGGATTGTTCGACGTTCTTGGCCGTGCCTTCCGACGATATGTCTGGCGTGGTAGATGATGCTGAAGCACGTCGCGGGAAGGTGAGTCGATGCACGCACGCTTGCTCGCGTCTCTCGTTGTGACTCTGGTGGCGGTCTTCAACGGCTGCCCACCTGCCTCCGGAGTGGCGGTCAAGATCACGAAGATTCAGTACGACCCGCCTGGAATCGACACGCACAAGAACTCCAGCCTGAACAAGGAGTTCGTGGTCCTTAAGAACATAGGAAGCCGGACTGTCACCCTCACAGGTTGGCGACTTGAGGATAAGGGTGAGTGGCACGTTTACACATTCGACACGTTCCGTCTCGGGGCTGGGAAGAGCGTCACCATCCACACTGGTATCGGCATCGACGACCGGAACGATCTGTATTGGAACTGGGGCTTCGGGGACATCTGGGGCAACGATGGGGATACCGCGACGCTCGAACTCCGTTATGGCAACCGTGTGGATCAATGTCACTATTCAGGCCGCGGCATGGCCATGAACTGCTGAGACCGGCGCTAGCCGGGCACTGAAACACATCGCGAGATCCAACGGGTCACGGTCGAAGGTCCACCACTCTCCATAGCGGCGTGACTTGCCCGGTATCATCACTCGGGTTAGATGATCAGGGTCATCCCTGGGGACTTGAACATGCCACCGAACTCGAAGCCGTCAAGTGGCCGCTCGAGGCGGGGCGTCCCGTTCTATATCGCATGCTCATCCTGATCGTCGGCATAGCTGTTGCCGTGTTCGTAATTCTGTTCTTTGGTGCGGTGCTGATGCTCTATGGCGGGGCATAGGCCCTTCCGTTTGTACACCTCGTCACTCCCCATGCGGCAAGACGGCTCGCGCGCGCGCCCGTCCCTCGACAGACACGTAGCGACCTGCTATCCGCTTGACGAACGCGCTCGTGCCTGCCTGTGGGGTAAAGAAACTGGATCGGCTCTCCGACCTGCGCGTTCGCCAGCTTTCCGATCGACCGTCACACTGCCCGGATGCTCTGGTCCATCCGCTACCGGCTCTTCTGTGGCCTGCTCCGCCTGCTCGTCCGCTGCGGCCTCGATGAGCTGGATCTCGAGAATGCCGTGCTCCGCCACCAGCTGAAGATCCTCCGCCGGCGAAGAGGGAGGCGACTCCTCTTCACCACCGCCGATCGGGCCTTCCTGACGGCGGTGGCCCGATTCCTCTCCCGAGACCGGTGGAGCAGCTTCCTGGTCGGCCCGGACACGATGGCGAGATGGCACCGAGACCTCCTGAAGAGAAGGCTCGGCTCGCGGCCGCCCGGTCGTCCTCCGCTCGATCCCTCGATCAAGCACCTGATCCTTCGGCTCGGTCGGGAGAACCCCCGGTGGGGCTACCTCAGGATCAGAGGGGAGCTCCTGAAGCTCGGCATCGATGTCTCGGCCACGACCATCGCAACGGTGCTCCGAGAAGGCGGACTCGGCCCGGCGCCGCGTCGGATCGGCCCCACGTGGACGCAGTTCCTGAGGCTCCAGGCCTACGCCGTGCTCCTCCCCGAACCTCGCTCCGACCCGGGGGAAGACCTCCGGGATCTCGTGGCCGGCCCGCAGAGGTACATGCCCGTTCCGGTGAGCGACGATCCAGTCGACGACGACCACCACGAATCGATCAATGAGGCCCCGCTCGGTCCCCAGGGCAATCCCATCGCCGTTTTGGGAGCTCCGCCGCCGTCATCAGTGACCTCGGTTCCGGCGGACTCCGGAACTCGCGCTCGCGACGGCCCCCGGATGGCCGCTTGACTCTTGGAGCGATCCGGGGCGCTGCAACCATCTATCGATGCTGCGCACTCTGTTCGATCGTGCCGTCCGGACGGTCTGCGCGAGCAGATCCGGTCCTCGGTGGAGACGGGCGACCCGCGGGATCCGAGCGAACCCACCGCTTATCTTCCAGGATCGAGTTTCTTTACCCCACAGGGTCCTGCGCCGACGAGGCTTCGTCACCCCGCAACCGCACAAGCGACCCCGAAGCTCGTGGATCCGGTTCGAGGCCAAGCTGCCGAACGAGTGCTGGCAGTCCGACGTGACCCACTGGCACCTCGCCAATGGGACCGAGGTCGACATCTGCAACTTCCTGGACGATCACTCGCGGCTTGCCGTGGCAAGCGAGGTGCTGGCGAGCGCGACGGCGCCCGCGGTGCTCCAGGTGTTCCGGGAAGCGGGCGCACGCTGGGGGTTCCCGGCGGCGCTGCTGACGGACAACGGGTGCGTCTACACGACCTGGCACCGGGGAGGCCCCAACGCGATGCAGACTGAGCTGCTGTCGCTCGGGATCGACTACCGGCACTCCCGCCCGTACCACCCGCAGACCTGCGGCAAGGTCGAGCGGTTCCATCAGACGCTGAAGGGCTTCTTGGCCAAGCAGCCCAGGGCGCGCACGATCGCCGAGCTACAGCGCCAGATCGACCGGTTCGTGGCCTACTACAACGACCTCAGGCCTCACCGCTCGACCGGCAGGAGGCCACCGCGGCTCGCCTTCGAAGCCCGCGACCGGGCCAGGCCGTCCGGACCAAGGATCACGGCCACGGCGGGCGTGCGGGTGCGCCGTGACCGGATCGACAAGAACGGCAAGGTGACGCTGCGACACCGCACGAGGCTTCACCACATCGGCGTAGGTCACGCTCACAAAGGCAAGCGCGTCATCCTGTTGGTCGACGACCTCGACGTGAAGGTGCTCTCGGTCGACGGCGAGCTGCTACGCCACCTGAGGCTTGATCCGAGCCGCGACTACCAGCCGCAGGGATGACGGATGTCGTCTACGATGCGCCGACACATCCGTCCACGATGCGCCGACACATCACACTGGTGGGCGCTAGAGGATTTGAACCTCTGACCTCTTCCGCGTCAAGGAGGTCCGCGAGGCGTAGCGCTTATCCTGGGCGACCGTAAGCGCCTGCTCAGAGCGTGGTTCATCAGTTCTCCCTCCTCTAGCATCCTGCTGGCCCCGGTCGAGTCGCATAGGAGAACGCATGGTCGTCAGGTTCCCTGCCTATCGGGAGTTCGAAGCTTCGAGGATCGCGACTAACGACGCGGCGATGGCGCTGCTTGTCTCGACGCGGCTGGCCGTCCGCGCGATCGAAGACGCCAGCCCGGAGCACGCCTCGAGTCATCTCCCGGACGTCTTTCCTTCCCTCGAGCACGCCCGCCGCCTGAACCGAACGCTTTCCGACGCGGCGCAGGTCATCCTCGATGCCGAGAGACAGCTGACTTACATGGCGATTCCGTTCTCGCTGACGGTCTATGAGGCATTCGCAAAGGATGCGATTCGGCTGATGCGAGACGCCCGTGTGGATACCCAGACCAGCGATGTGACCAGGATCAAGCTGGGAGCCTTGCACGACTATCTCGGAGACATCGGTATCGCCCTTCCACGGCCAGAGGTCGAGCTCTTCGACTTCATCCGGCAGCTGAGGAACCGGATCGTGCACCATGCCGGCATCGAGGGCAGCACTCTCGAGGGCGCCTTCGCGGCGATGGGGGAGGCCGCGAAAGGACTCTGGCGCTTCATGGCTGGGGACGATCCACCACTTCGACGCCCGAAGGAGCCACTCCAACTAGAGGCGAAGCACCTGATTCCCTCCCTAGCAGTGACGAAGCACCTGGGAGAGGCGATCAACGACGGGCTCGTACGTGCGATTCCCTCTTCCGCTTGGGCCGGCTGGGTGACTGAGGACTTTCTGTCCAAGTCGGTCCCTGCTTCGTTTGACCAGCGCCTTCGGAAGCTGAAGGGATTCGCCCGTCATAGGTACGGCGACCTTGCTCTTGATGAAGCCGTCCTCCGCAGAACCCTAACCGACGCACTGGTGGGAGGAGGGTAGAAAAGGGGCTCTTCCTGTTGAGCTACTCCCCCGCAGGGGGCCGGGACTCGAACCCGGGTCTCCCTTGTTCTGTGCGCATCCCCGGCTTCGAGCCGGCAGGCCTCTACGCCCGACGCGCTGACCAAATGCTACCAGTGCCGATGCGGCGAGCGGACTTCGCGTAGCTCAGTTAGAGGGAGGCTGAGTGACGGGCGCCAGCGGCAACTCGAGGAAGCGCAGCGATGGGTTGACGAACTCGAGCCGCCTCCTTGTGTGATGGCATCAACAGACTTGGCCCCGCATTGGCCCCGCCGCGCACCGCGCGACGACGCAAGAGGACGGGTTGCGAGGAGAAGCAAATCCGCAGGTAGATAGTCGTCTCATCCCATCGCCGCAGGTGGCGGAATCCATACTCGAGAACCCTCTCAAGGTGGAGACACGGGTTCAAATCCCGTTGGGACGACGAAGCTGAATCTGCAGGCCAAAGGCCCATTTTGACCGGGAGCAGGCCTTCTAATCGGCACTCACCCGTCGTCAGATCCGGCAAACATCCCGCACGATGAGGGGTGGCACCTGGGCTCGTGACGATCGTGACGATAGCGGCTCGGTGGGCCGGGCCGATCGAACGGAGTTACAGTCCGAATCGACCCGACCACCGGCCGCCTTCGTCCCGCCTATAGGTTCGACGGGAACGTGATGACGTTGCGAATCGAGCCATCGGGGAGCGCAACGCCGCGTGCGGCGCCGGGTCCCCAAGCTATGCTCGTCAGATCGCAGTTGAACGAGACCTCGCCGTCGGCCCGGCCGATGATCGGCGAATGAGACTGGTAGTGGATCAGGATGTCGCTCGATCCTGCGTTCGTGACGTCGATGTTGTAGTCACCGAACACCATCGAGGCGCCGCGGGGGCCTCGATCCCGTCCGAGCCTCCGTACGTGCCGTGCAGCACGGTGTCCTCCGTCAGCACCACCTGGAAACCGCCGTCTCGGACTTCCCATCCCGTGTTCGGTACCGCCATGCCCGAGACGATGTACGCGCGGTAGTTCACATGCGGATTGAGGACGAACGCGCTGAAGGTGAAGCCGCTCGGTCCGGCGCTGAAGTCCAGCCCGAACCGGTCGTGGAAGTAGTCCTTCGCCAGCTGCTCTTGCTCTGCCACCTCCTCGGGCGTCCGACCCATGATTGTGTGCTGGAAGAAGTCGACGTGCTCGGCGTCGGTGAAGCTCGAGTCCTCGCCCGGCGCAAGCGTCGGCTCGGCCAGGTACACCAGGAACGCCTGGAAACCCTTGGGAGCCGCCGCAACGCTCACCTTGGAGCTCGACGCGTTGGCGACACCCAGCACGCCGGCGACGATCGCGATCGTCGCGGCAACGGCCGCCGTGGTGAGCAATGCTCTCGTTCGACGCATGGCCTTCCCCCTTGCGAGTGTCCTCAGGAGCACCAACCGATTCGTCCTCGCGTGCGGGGGGGTTCGCGCGGGCGCCCCCTGGAGATGCGCCGAGCGTCCGTCTGCCGCTTAGGGGTGGTCGACGGGAGCCCGGGTCGGTCACGACGCGCTACACGATTCCCCATCGATCGCTCCCCTCCCTTCGCCGCCCGCCTGCCGGCGGGTCGTGGCATGTTGGATCGGTGCCTACACAGAAGGACGCACCGCCGAGCGGAGGATTCCTGGTACGTCGCTCACATCGTCCGGTCCCTGACAGTCTCCAGCGACTGGAGGGACCGAACGCGGTGTATGACGCAGACCGCGGATAGGGCTTCCCCGTAGAAACACGAAGGGAGGACGGATGAAGATCGACTTCGAGCCCGACCCGGCCCTGTATCCGTTCGAGTCCCGGTGGTTCGACTCCTCGGCCGGGCGGATACATTACCTGGACGAGGGATCGGGGACGCCGATCCTCTTCTGCCATGGCAACCCGACCTGGAGCTTCCTGTACCGAGGTATCGTTACGCGGCTCCGCGATCGGTTCCGCTGCGTCGCCCTCGACTACCTCGGGTTCGGCCTCTCAGACCGTCCCGACAGCTACGGCTACACGATCGAGGAACACGCGCGGATCGTCGGAGAGCTGGTGGACGACCTCGGCCTCGACGGTTTCGTGATCATGGGCCAGGACTGGGGTGGACCGGTGTCCACGGCCGTCGCGACGGAACGCGCCGAGCGCGTCTCTGGAGTCGTCCTGGGGAACACCTGGTTCTGGCCGGCGACCGCTCGCTTCCGGCTCTTCAGCAGGGTAATGGGGAGCCGGTGGATGCAGCGGAAGATCCTCGAAGAGAACTTCTTCGTGGAGAAGATCATGTCCCGCTCGAGCACCAGGCGGTTGAGTGAACGCGAGCGGGAGCACTACCGACGCGTTCAGCCCTCGCCCGAGACTCGACGCGGGGTGGCCGAGATGCCCAAACAGATCATCGCGGCAACCCCCCTCCTCGAACGGTTGTCGCGAGAGGTCCCCGCCAAGCTCGGATCCAAGCCCGCCCTCATCGTGTGGGGGATGAAGGACCCCGGCTTCCGACCGAGCATGATCCCGCGGGTGCGCGATGCGTTCGCCGACGCCATCGTCGTCGAGCTGCCCAGGGCGAAGCACTACATCCAGGAGGACGCGCCCGGCGAGATCGCTGACGCGATCGCCGAACGGTTCGCGTAGATTAGGTGTCTGCGTGCGTCGGTAGATGAACAGATCCTCGATGCGACTGAGCCAGGCCCTGATGGATTTCTCGCATCACAGATCGCCGCGATGGTTCTCTCCCAGTCGGCGCAATGGATAGGTCCTGGGTGCCCGGACCTCGTCCGGCCAGTAGGGCTCGAGCTCAACACCGAGCCCATCGGCGATGCGGTTCACGTAGTTGAAGTGCGCGACGACCTGATTGGCATCGACGATGTCCCTATCGGTCATGCCCGCTCGCCGAAGGGGCAGTAGATCCGCCTCAGGCACGTCCCAGGGGCGAGCCGTGAGCTTCACCCCGTATCGACACAGGAGGCGGGTCCGATCGGGAAGGCGATCCGGGTCTCCGGAGGCGACCGCCTCCGCAAGCGCCGGCTCGCCGCTCTCCCGCCCAAGCGCGGCGCCGTAGTGAACCACTCAGTAGTGACAGTCGTTCACGGCCGACACACAGACCGCCATGGCCTCGCGTTCGGTTCGGGGCACGCCAGATCGACCGAACATGACGACCTGATACAGACGGAGGTGTGCGGCCTGAGCTTCGCGATTGAGGCGGTGCGATGCGAGGATGTGGTCGCTTCCCTACGCGTCGGGCGCGATCTCGACCCATGTCACGCCGAACCTCCTCTTGGATCGAGGGCCGCTGGGTTCGCCCTAGAACGTGATCGCGGGGCCGGTGAGCGCGAACCGAAGCGACTCGCCCGCGTCGGCGAAGAAGGCGAACATGATCAGACACGCCCCGACGATGATCACGTTGCGGCCGAAGTATCCCTGCTGGAACTGACGCTGCATCGGATCCTCGACCTCCCAGAAGCGATGGAACCACGCAGCCGCCGGGATCGCGAACGCCGCGATCATCAGCGCACCGAGATCGGGCCAGATGCCGAGCGCGATCGACAGACCCGCAGCAACCATCCAGACGCCCGTCGGCCACCCCGCGATCCCGGGCACCGGGAACCGCATCGAGCGCGCGTACTCCTCTGCCATCTTGGACTTCGGGATATGGAACCCAGCACCCGTGAACACGAAGTACAGGCCGAACAGGATCCGCCCGATCAGCTGTGCGATCCCGGCTGTATCGCTCATGTCTTCGCCCCTCCTCGATGCGGTGGCTCCGTTCCTGGCAACAACGCCCTCGCTCCCAACCTTCCCGCGGCCACGCCGGTCCGTCGCTCACGTCCTCGTGCGCCGCCTCGGACGAACGCTGAGAGCTCAAAATCGCAGGCTCCACTCTCTCCTGCAACGGGAGCAACAGACCGTCGAGGAGCTCCGCGCGCTGAACCGCAGGCAGGCGGAGTTCCTGGCGATCACCTCCCACGAGCTCCGCACGCCGCTCACCTCCATCGCCGGCTACGCGAAGACCCTCTACCAGGACGTTTTGGCGGGACGGACTGCGGGCTTTGGCGGCTACGGCCGATCCGCGCCTCGGGGAGCCGTAGGTCCGAGCATCTCAGCGCGTCGGACTCTGCGGTCGCCAATCCGCCCATTCGATCCTGGAAACGAG
>WNFV01017234.1_pt1 | contig 11351 bp, 9 predicted proteins | sample 5400101 | NCBI WGS metagenome assembly WNFV01 (sample SAMN13153361, study PRJNA577476) | soil metagenome | isolation source: 115 cm soil or saprolite under grassland replicate 1 | place: USA:California | collected 2016-06-15
TTCTCTTGGGCGCTTCCGACGTAACTATCCCGCCGATTCGGCGAAAAACTTGCCGGGCATCTCGATCGGCGGTAGCGATTTGTTTTCTTCCGAGCCGCCGAGAATCTCGGTGCCGTCGGTCATGATCCGCATCGCCTGGCCCTTTTGCGGCCGATCCGGCGTGTAGGCGCCGAAGCGCAACACCACCAGATTTCCCGTCCCGGTATTGAGGTAGCGGTAGTACGCGCCCTTGGGCAGCATGACGCCCTGATAGGGCTTCAACTTCATTTCGGCGCCGTTTTCGTCGAACACGCTCATCTCGCCTTCGAGGACGATAAAGGCGTGGTCTTGATTGAGATGGGTGTGGATCTCATTCTCGCCGCCTTCGGCGTTGATCTTACACGCGATCCACATGCTCTCGGTCTTCGCCACGGTCTGCGTGATCCGCCCTTGTTTCATGTAGGGTGTTTTCAAAGAAAACTTTTGCGCTTTCGGTGCCTCGCCGCTCTTTGCTCTAGCCGTTGCTTCCATGATCTCCTCCTTAAGCGATTTTCGCCTCAAACTGCCGTCATCATAGTACGGTGAGACTCACGCGATCAAGCGGGCGATTCATTGTTGAGCACTGGCCGAGGAAAATGAGTCGAACAGGATTGCTAAAGCTCCAACGCAATCTGGTGATCGCCGGCAAGGGGTCTGGTCTGGGGTCTGCTGCTGGCCTGTGCTGCTGATCTGGGGTCTGGCCTGTGCTGCTGATCTGGGGTCTGTGCTGCTGATCTGGGGTCTGCTGCTGATCTGGGGTCTGGCCTGAATCTGGACTTTATCGCATTCAATTTTCGAATAACCATTGCCCGGTTTTGGGTGACCGCTGAGGGCTGGCGACGTTACTTTCCGCTCTTTTTTTTCTCGGCTTCAGCCAAGGCTTCGTTGACGATCGCGTAAATGGGCTTCATGTCCGTCCAGTCGGAGCGAAACACGGTCATATAATTCACCCCTTCGACCCTTCGGTTGTCGGGAGCGACGTCGTCTTTCGGGATGTCGATCCTCAGAGAGTCCGGTGCGTCGGCGATCTTGGTCATGTCCTTTTGCAGCGCGATCTGCGCCTTTCGGGAGAGATACCAGTTGATGAAAACTTTGGCGGCGTTGGGATGCGGCGCGTTTTTTAAAAAGCTCAGGGTTCCGAAACCGACTCCCATGGGCACCCCTTCCTTGAAAGGGCTGTTGTCGATAACGTCCACGGGCAGTCCCTGGCGCGCGGCCGCTTTCACGTCCGAGTTCGAGAAAAAAATCGCCAGCGGAAACTTTCCCTGCCCCAGCCAGTCGATCCCCTGGCGGAAATCCCGGGTCAAGGTCAAATCCATTTCGCTAAAGAGGCGGTGAATGAACTTCGGGCCGAGTCCCGGATGATGGTAAAAGAACCGCATATTATCGCCGCCCGGGCCCGGGTTCCTGATGTCGCGCGCGACGATTTTTCCCTTCCATTTTGGATTGACGAAATCCCAGTAGGATTTGAATTCGGCGGGGTTCAAAGCATTCACCGCGTAGGCGCCGGTCCCGGTCATGTTGCCCACATAGACAAAGATGTATTGCCCTTCGGGATCTATGTACCAGTGTTTTCCACCCCACCATTTCGATTGATCCGTGACCTCGGGGAGAATCAACGCGGACGAAATCGGCTCCAGGATCTTGGACGCGTAAAAAAGCTGGTAGTGGGGGTTCGCGCCCGCGCTCGAGATGTCGGCGAGATATTTTCCCGCCCTCCGCTCGGCCAAAATACGCGGGCCCAGTTGGCCGGATTGCCCCGTAACCGCGACGAGCTTGATCTCAGGAAAGTCTTTTTGGAAATGACCGGCATCGAGAGTTGCGCCGTAACCGCTGATGTAGACCGTAACCTGGCCTTCCCGTTTTGCAGCCTGGACGGTCGCCTGCCATTCTTCTTGCCAGCCTGCGTCGATTTCGCCGTGAGAAGCCGCCATCAGTAAGAACAGTGCCAACGAAAAAAGTCTCGGAAGGCAACAGATAGCTTGGACCTCGGCGGTTGTCTTTTTGGGCTTCACTGCTTTCCAGGACTATGGCTCACTGCCGATGATTCTACGAATAGGAACCCCTGCCTCATCCGCATCCCGGTTCGAGCGAAACCTATCTTACCTCCCGGGAGAAATCAATTTTTCTCAACCAGCTTCAACGCCCCGGCTAAAATACGTTCCACTCCCGTCACCATAGCTTCTACCAGCGGGGCGCTGTGCGACGGTGGGTGACCCAAAACGGGTCAAATCTTTTGTTGCAAGTTGTTAGCTTTTGTTAGTACGTTCCCTCGCGCGATTTGCCCACGCCGAAATTCACGTTGCCGGATTTTAAACGGGCGTCCGACATTGATTGTCAACAAAAGATTTGACCCCCCGCCCGACCCTAGGGCTTTCCGATCATCTTCATCTCAAGACATGCTCTACCGGTAAATCTCATCGAAAAATCCCTGGGCTTCGAGCATGCGGATGTAGTGAAGATCCCAGAGTTTCACGGGATTGCCCTTCTCTTCCAGCTCTGGATACACGAGTTCCGCGATCCGATAGGCGTTATGTAGAGAGGTTATCTTGGGACAAAGCCGCGGCTCAAGGTTCGTCCGCATTCTCTGGTAAAAAATCTCCAGCTCAGCATCGTCTTGTATCCCAAGTCGGTCCGCGACATTCCCGGCAAGAATTTCAAGCGTCTTTTTTTTGTCTTTATGAACCATAGCGATTCCCATCGCAATCGCTTTGATCATCCTGATATAGAGCTCAGGATTGTCCTGAACTAGCGGAACCAAACTGGTGAGCGTAATAGAGTTGACCATAGGGTAACGAGGCAGCAGTTGAGTGTGCAGTCCAAGGCGTTGGCAAGCTCTCTCTTGCGACGAGGGGGCAAATGCCACATCGGCTTTGCCGTCGAGAAGGAGCTGCATTTTTTCGCCCTTTTCCAGCGGCTTGACGTCGAGCATTTCGGAGGAAAGCCCGGCGTCCCGCAAGTAGAGCTCGTAGGTACCTCGGACATGGCTCGTCAGATGCCCCTCATGGTCGCAAAATTCCTGTTCGGCCAAAACCCGATCCTTCAAATCGTTCAAACCGGCTAGCGGCTTTGTACTGACCAGCATGTCCTGCGCCGTGTTCACTGTTTGCGCCATGCAGATCATCGGAACACCGTGCGCGACTCGCCAATGCGGCGTAATATGGCAGCCGAAGATCATGTTGCACCGACCGTCGAGAAGCTCATCCTCGGCATTGAGCGCTCGGCGCTCTAAATCCATACGGCTTACCTCAAGTCCCAAACGCTCCCAGATACCGCCGTATTTCATGAGAGAGATCATGGCGAGCTGTGAATGGTTAGAACGATAGATCACTTTCGCTTCCAGGGTCTTTGGTTGACTCACGGGTTGTCTCCTCTGACGTTTATTGCGAGGAGCATAGTCACATCACGTGGGAACTGTCCACTGGCTGCGAGGGATCAGTCCAGGTCTTGCCGTCAGATTATAACCAAAAGGTGGGTGTGGTTAGACGTCACGATATAATCGTGCACCGGCATGTCAGTAGTCTGGTGTCCAGACTTGCCTAAGTTGCATAACTTGAACAAAGCAAAGCCTCAGATGCTGCTTCCAAGTTTCAAGCTTGTTTGCGTCGCTCGCTGTCCGCTTTCTTTGCAAAGCTGAAATCGTCGGCGCGCTCATGGGCACTTCTCTTTGTGGCTTTAAGGACCTCGCGAACAATATCGAATGTTCAAATCGTTCAAAACGTTCAACCGCTTCGCTCCCACGGTTGAGGGTTCAAAACGTTCCAGCCGTTCAACCGCTTTGCTCCGTTCAAATCGTTGAATGCTACTGAGCGTTCCAATCGTTCGCCGGCAAGCGACGTTGGTATCCTTTTGTATGCTGAGACCGTCGTGGTATAGAACCGAGGTAGCTCATTATTGGCGGGAGCGTTTTTGCTTATGATCGGCCCCATCACGGCGCGGGGTCAGGCGCGGCCGTCAGGCCTGGTGTGTGTTACTGGTTCGCTCCTCCTGCTTAACGAAACGAATGTCAGTGGTTCAAATCGTTCAACCGCTTCGCTCCGTTCAAATTGTTCAGGACGGTCAAACGGTTCAAGCCGTTTCAATTAGCGAGCGTCAGGGGTTGCCGCCAGAATTTTCTTGAGTGCTACGCACGACGGCGCTCATCCACTAATACTTTGAGAATCCACTGGTTCAAATTTGAAGGAGATCAGTAGATGCGTATTGGCTTATTTGAGGGTCCAGGCGCTGACCACCGTATCCGTCCCGGCGTGCTCACAGACCAGGGTATCGTCGATGTGTCAGCCGCCACCGCCCATCTCGTGGCGCACTCCCCGCAGCATCTTATGGCACAGATCATCGATCACTTTGACGAGGTGCGGCCGGCATTCGAGCGGCTCGCTGACAGCAAAGCGCCGTTGCCACTGGACGTAGTCCGCCTGCGGCCGCCGCTGCCGCGGCCTGGGAAATTTCTCAACTGCATCGCCAATTACTGGGAACACGCCCAGCGCGCGCCACGCGCCCTGAACATGTTTCTAAAAAACTCCGATGCCGTGATCGGCGATGGCGACACCATTGTGCTGCCCGAGATCACCGAGGCGCCATTCTATGATGGTCCTGGCCCTTATGTTTTCCAGCATGAGGCGGAACTCGGGTTGGTGCTCAAGGGGCCAGCGAAGAACGTCAAGGAGGCTGATTGGCGCCAGGCCGTGTTCGGCTGCACTGGTGTCATTGACGTCTCCGCCCGGGTGGAGGGGCGCTTCAGTTGGCGGCAGGGGAGCTGGATGGGCAAGAGCTTTGACACGTTCGGACCGATCGGGCCCTGCATCACGACGTTGGATGAGATTGGTGATCCCAACCAGTTGCGCATTCGCTTCTACAACAACGGCGCGCTATACCACGACTATGTCACAGACGACATGGAGCACAAGGTGCCGCAGCTCATCCACTTTGCCAGCACCATTATGACCCTGAATAGCGGTGATATCATTGCCTGTGGCACGAACCATGAGGGCCTGGGTCCTCTGCAGGACGGCGAAGTGGTAGAGCTGGAGGTGGAGAAAGTCGGCAGGATGCGACTCTCCGTCCGCGATCCGCTGCGGCGGCAGTGGGCCCGCAGCATTTACATGGGACCGAACGCCACCGACCAGCATGTCGTTGCGCTGCGGCGCGAGGCGCAGGCGCGTGGCGAACCAGAGCCCGAGGGTGGCTGGCAGAACTGGGTGCCGCCGGGCTGGGAAGAGAGTACATCACGCTAACGAATATCAGTGGTTCAAAACGTTCAATCCCCCGGATCTAGTCCGGGGTCCGTTCAAATCGTTCAGATCAGCGAGCGGGTTCCAGTCGTTCTAGGGTTCCACCGCTTCGCTTGGTTCCACGCGGTGCGCGTGGTTAGTTCTCACTGAAAAATTGCCCATCCGCCCTTCAATTTGATCGCCATGTTTTTCTCCTAACCTGAGAGTCGCTTTTTTAGCTGGTTTGGCGCGGCCGCGTCAGCCGCTCCAATAGTAATAAGCCCATCACCAGGCCGAGCTGAATCATGGCGATCACGGCGGTGATATTGCGATATCCTTCTTCATAATAATAGAGAAGCGCGATGGTCAGAGTTTCCGTGCCGTAGGAGTACAGCAGCAGGGGGATGGTCAGGCTGCGCGCCGAGAGCGCAAAGACGATCACAAAGGCGGCGGCGATGCCGATGCGCAGGAGCGGCAAGACGATACGAGTCATGGTCTGAAGCCACGAAGCGCCGTGCACCATCGAGCATTCTTCCAGGTCCTTGCTGACTTGCATGATCGCCGATTGCATGGTGCGGGTGCCGAGAGGCAAGCCATTCACCACCAAACCGAGAATCACGATCATTGAAGTGCCGTAGAGATTGATCGGCTGGGGAAGAGATATCCAGGCCCAGAGCAAAGCGAGGCCGAGGACAATCCCCGGCATGGTCCACGGCAGCCAGGCCGTGAGCTCCATGACCGGCCCCAGCCAATGGCGCGTGCGGATGCGGATGTAGCCGATCAGGCCACCCAAAGTGATGACACCCGCCGCCGCTGCACAGGAAAAAACAATCGTGTTGCGCAAACCTCCCATGGTGCGCGGGTCGTGAAAAACCTTGAGCCAGTTATCGAAGGTAAAGTGCTCCACCTTGTAGAGGCCGAAAACCTTGAAGAATGAGCTGGCGCAGATCTGCGTCAAAGGGATCAAGATGGCCAGAGTAAAATAGATTAGAAAGAGTGCAAAGATGCCCCAGCGAACCAAGGGACGTGGCGTGACGCGGCGCGGTTGATAACCCTTGCCGCTGATCGTCGTGAATTCGCGCCCGCCCAGTATCCGCCACTGCACGGAAACCATGACAAAAGTGATGATCATGAGGATCACGGCTAGCGCCGTGGCAGTGCTGTACTGCGGCGGATGGCGGTGTCTCAGCACCCGATAGATTTCATTGGCGAAGACGTAGACGCCGCCCGGAGTGCCGAACAGGTAGGGGTCCTCGAAGGATTCTAGCGCGCGAATAAACGACAGGATCGAGACGCCCAGGATCGCCGGCAAGATCATGGGCAGCGTGACTCTCAAAGTCGTCTGCGAGGGGGTCGCGCCCGCAGCCGCAGACGCTTCTTCGTAGGAGGGATCCATGTTGTAGAAGAAGCCGACCAGCAGAAGGTAAAGAAAGGACGTGGTGCTCAAGACAGAATGAAAGAGCAAGCCACCCCAACCGTAAATGTCGACGACGGGACCACGCGCGCCGAAAACCTGGATGAAGAGTTGGTTGATCAGTCCATTTTGCGGGTTGCCGAGCATGACCCAGGAGATGGCGGTGAGAAGGTCCGGGATGAAGAAGGGAATCGGGATCAGCAACTCCATCAGGCCGCGGCCTGGAACATGGGCGCGCGCCACTGCCCACGCAAAGGTCAGGGCCAGAACGAGACTGATTGCCGTCCGGGTGGTCGCATAGACAACGCTATTGATAACAATCTCGCCGATGCCTTCGGTGTTTAATAATTCTCGGTAGCCGTCGAGGGTGAACTTTCCCCAGGCGCCCGGTTGCCCGGTAAAAAAGCTCGCCGCGAGCAGCATCAGGGTCGGGTAGAGAACGAGGATGATCAAGACAGCAAACAGGAGATAGTAGAGGAGCGTGACCTGCTGCAATGCGCGCAAAGCGGGCTTTAACTTGGAGAGCATCGAAGGTCAAAGCTCAAGCGGCGCATCATTCACAGGCGCTTGGGAACGCTCAGCGCCTGCCGAAAATCTTTTCCATTTCCTTGAAGAAGAATCCCGGGTCGGCAAGCTGCTGCGAAGGTATCCCTTCCATCATGATGTTATTGGACAGGTCCATTTCTGGAATAGGCATTTTGATCTTGGGATGAGGGATCATACGGCCGCCTTCTTTAGCCAAGAGCTGGAGATTGGGGAGCTCGTAGAACCAGGTCAGCGCAACTTTGGCCGCATTCGGATGCGGCGCGTTTTTGACCAGCGCCGTGGAGTGGGGCAGCCAAGTGACCCCCTCCCGCGGGACGAGATAGGCCAACGGCGAGCCTTTCGGAACATCAGTGAGGAATTCCGGTCGGCCGCTGAAGCCGAGGGGAAATTGCCCGAGCAACACCGCATCGCGCATCTCGCGACTTCCGCCGGGAACGATAAAGGGATCGACGACTTCTTTCAGCTTGCGAATATATTCGATGCCCAACTTGGGGTGGTTATAGATCTGCAGGAACTGCCAGCCACCACCTCCCGCGCTTCGTGGATCGCGCGTGGCCAACCGGCCCTTCCATTTAGGATTTAAAATGTCCAGATAGGATTTGGGGTACTCGTCTTTCTTGACCATGTTGGTGTTGACGATCAGGGCTTGCGCGCTTATGAAAAGCGGCGTCCAGAAACCGACCGGATCCTTGGTAAAGACGGATTTGTCGTAACCGTCCAGAGTCGTGATCGGGGGTGTAAACTTCTCGAGGGCGCCGTAGCGGTGCAACTCCATCAAGTACTGGTCAACCCCATCGAAAGTATCGGCATTGACTCTTCCCGCCGCCTGCTCAGCCCGCAGCCTGTCGGTGTGTTCGCGCAGACGGCCTGTCAGTGGCTCTATTATGATGCCAAAACGTTTCTCGAAGGCCGCTTTTCCTCCTGCCTTGAAAAACTCGCCCGTGTTGTCGCCTGCGTACCAATGCACACGGCCCTCTTTGAGGGCGGCGCTCATAACGGCGGGTCCCAGCGCTTTGGCGATGGGATCATTGGCCAATTGCGCAGGCGCCGCTGCAGAAGTGGCGTCTGGCGGTTGAGGGTGCAGCAAAAACAACAGTGCGAAAAAAGCGACGATTGATTTCAAGGTCCAACTGGAATCCGCTAGGGCCATGTCTTCTCCTTCTACGTATCTGAATTCGCTTGACCGATATCATAATTCGTTCCGAGTAAGCAATTTTGAGTCGCTGTTCTGCACTGAGTAAAACTTCGCTTCAGAGCTTGCGGCTACCTCAGCCTCTCGCGAACGATGTCGAGATCGTTTTTCTGCGTTTCTTCGTCGACCAGTGTATTACTGACTGTTCAAACAGTTCAAAACGTTCAACCGCTTCGCTCGGTTCAAGCCGTCTCCGGCAAGCGGCGGTTCAAAAGTTCAATGTTCAAAGTTCAATATAAACGATCACTAACGAATACGAGTGGTTCGGTTTCTAATCGACTTCTTGTAATCGCGAGTTAATTATGGAATGTACCGTGAAAGTACGAAAATTTTTCGCGAGGTTATCTTATGGACGCCGCAAAAAAGGTTCACATTGGACTACTGACATCACGCAGCGGCGACCGGCCCCACTTCGACGACTTTCGCGGGCTGGTTCCCGCAGAAGTTGAACTTACTATCGAGAGCGTCGGCGTTGGCCCGGAGGCGACTGTTGATGCCAGAACCGAAGCGGTCCTGCGCCGCGTCACAGAAATAGTGCGGGATCACCGGATCGAAGGCTTGATCATAACAGGCGCGCCGCTCACGGTTCTCAACCCTGATATCGAGAAGAAAATTACCGAGGCCATCACGATTCCCGCGACGACCCCCATTCGCGGCGCCACAGCGGCGCTACATGCCATTAATTCGAAGAGATTGATTCTCATGACACCGTTCGACGACGAGATAAATTCCCGGATCCAAGATCGGCTAAAGCAATCAGGATTGACCGTGCTCTCCTGCCCTTCCCTTGAATATCTCGGCGCCCGCACGGGGACGCACGTGGCAGCGGATAAGATCTTTGGCATTATGGAGAAAATCGTCCATGACACGCCGGGCGCGGATGCGATCTATTTTCAAGGCGCGCCATTCAATCCCCTGCCGATCATCGACAGAATAGAAAGCGAGCTGAAACTACCTGTCATCGCCAGCAACCCCGCGATGCTGTGGCACATCCTGTCACGCTTGGGTCATAAGTTCTCGATTCAAGGCTATGGCAGGCTGCTGGCGTCTTGGCCGCCGCTCAATTGACTCCAATAGTGAAGCAGGCTCTACCGACATCGAACGGCACTTCGTCGCGCATGACGTAGTAACAAGCCCGTGAGAGCTTGTGGGCCACCGCTTTGATCGCTACCACTCCGTGAGTCTTGGCTTTCTTTCTCTGATAGAACCGAGCAATGAGCGGTTCATAGCGAATGGCAAAATTGGCCGCTTCCACAAACGCCCAACTCAGATACTTATTGCCGTTCTTGGTGTTCCCCTTGCCTTTGCGTTTGCCATTGCTGATCTTCTCACTGCCCACACACCGACAGTACGAAGCGAAGTTGCCGACACGGGGAAATCTTCGGATATCTCCGGTCTCCAACATGATCGTGAGCGCCAGAGTTGGCCCGATCCCGCTCACCGTCAGAAGATAGCGAAACGCCGGTTTAAGCTTTACCCGCTCTTTAACGACCTCTTCTAGGCTCTTAATCTCGGCTTCAAGACATCGCATCACCGAGAGATTGGCCTTGACCGCCAGCCCCACATCGCCGAGCGTGAATAGACCATCGACTTCTTGGGATGGGAGTTTCTTAATTCGGTTGGCACTTATCGATGAGCCGGTGTTGCGGGTGTAAAGATTCTGGGGGATGCACCGGGGGATGCACCGGGGACGCTGTTGACTAGCTGGACAAAGTGCAATACGGAGAGTGCAATACGGAGAGGAAATATGGGGTAGAAGCCTATGCCGAGGCAAGCAAGACTCGATAGTCCCGGGACTCTGCACCACGTGATGATTCGAGGCATTGAAAAGCGGCGGATTGTCGATGACGAGACGGATCGAAGAAATTTTGTGCGACGACTCGGAGCATTGGCTGAGGAGACCCGGACGCCGATTTATGCATGGGCGTTGATGAGCAATCATGCTCATATCTTGCTTTGTAGCGGGGCATTGGGATTAGCCAAGTTTATGCGGCGACTTTTAACCGGTTATGCAGTGAGCTACAACCTGCGGCATCGCCGGCATGGGCATGTCTTTCAGAACCGGTACAAATCGATTGTATGCGACGGCGATAGCTATTTCACCGAACTGGTGCGCTATATTCACTTGAATCCGTTAAGGGTGAGGTTGGTTAAGGATTTGAAAGAACTGGAAAGGTATCCGCATTGTGGGCATGGAACGATACTGGGAATGCCGGCAAGGCAGTGGCAAGACTGCGAGAGTGTGCTGGCGCAGTTTGGGCGGCGAGCTTCTGAGGCGAAGGAGGCGTACCGGCGGTTTGTTGCGGAGGGAGTTATGTTGGGGCGGCGACCGGAGTTGGTAGGCGGTGGACTGGCACGGTCGGCGGGAGAATGGTTTGCAGTCAGATCACAGCGACCGCGTAGAGCACGGGAGTTATCTGATGAGCGGATATTGGGGAGTGGAGAATTTGTCGATCGCATTCTTAAAGAGGCGGATGCACGAGCGCTGCGCCAGCATGCAGCCAAAAAGCGAAATCGTTACGCCGAGCGGGTTGTGGCTGAGGAATGCAGGAAGAGCGGAGTGTCGCTAACGGAACTCCGAAGCGGGAGCCGTCGGGGCCGTTTACCTGAGGTGAGAGCGAAGATTGTTCGAGGCCTCGTGGAGAATTACGGAGTCGGGGTCGCCGAGGTCGCTCGCCAAGTGGGAATCTCGACCTCCGGGGTTTCGAAGATCCTTTCAAGAACTTTGTCCAACTAGTCAACAGCGTCCGTAGCGTCCCTGCTAGCGTCCCTCTAGCGTCCTACTCTATTCAACCTGCGAAAATTTTTGTCGATGGCAGGGGAATCATGTATGTCGCCGAACTTAAAGGACGCGTGAGCCTTTTGGGCTTGGACGGAAAACTTCTAGCACGCTGGGGAGATCCAGAAAAACGAACACTGGAAACTGGCATGTTTGCAGCGGCCCATAGCATTTGGGCGGATCGGCATGGAG
>WNFV01008767.1_pt1 | contig 11349 bp, 12 predicted proteins | sample 5400101 | NCBI WGS metagenome assembly WNFV01 (sample SAMN13153361, study PRJNA577476) | soil metagenome | isolation source: 115 cm soil or saprolite under grassland replicate 1 | place: USA:California | collected 2016-06-15
TGCGTAAGTCCTGGTATGTTGTTTTTGCGCGCTGCAGCGCGCAAAAACAACATACAAAAGATAGGTAAGGAGCTTGTTGCCGCCGGCTGAAGCGGCTCGTGGCAAAAGCATTATTGCTGAAGCCCGACTGAGTATAGCAGGCCCCGCGTTCCAACGTGTAACCAATTTTTAATCGAAATATTCGCTGATCTATCGCTATCGCGCGGTCAGCACATCGCGATAGATCGCCTCGACTGAGTCGACCATATGTGCGCGGCTGAACAGTGCGGCCACGCGCTGGCGGCCGGCCGCGCCAAAGCGCCGGCGCAGGTCGGCGTCGGCCAGCAGCGTGTTGAGCGCTGCCGCTAGCGCCGTCGCATCGCCAGGTGGAACGACCAGACCTGTCTCGCCGTGGCGGTTGGCGAAGCTGGTGCCCGTGCCAAGCTCGGTGCTGACGCAGGGTAGGCCGCTGGCGAGCGCTTCGATCTGGGCTAGACCCAGCGCCTCGGCGCGCAGATGCGCCGGCATCACAAAGACATCGGCTGCCTGGAATAGCGCGGGCAGTTGATCGTCGGGGATATCGCCTAGAAAATGCACGCGCTCTGCAATCCCGAGCTGCGTAGCCTGGCGTTCCAGCCTTTCGCGCTCCGGCCCGCCGCCGCCGATCAGCAGCTCGCCGCGCACACTCGGCATCGAGTCCAGCAGAATGTGCAACCCTTTGTAATAGCGTAGCCGGCCGACGAACAGCGCCAGCGGCGCATCGTAGCGGGCGCGGATGGCCGCCACGCGGCGCGGGTCGGCGTGCGCGAAGCGGTCGGCGTCGATCCCCAGCGGCACCACCGCGCAGCGCGCGGCGTGGCGGCGCAGAAACGGCGACGCAACCAAGTAGTTCGGGCTGGTCGGCAGGATACGCGCGGCGCGACGGAGCGTCAGCTCGAGCAGCGGGCGGTAGGCTTGCAGCAGCGCGCGCTGGCGCACGATATCGCTATGGTAGGTCACCACCAGCGGCGTTTGCCCTGGCAGCGCCATGGCCGCCAGGTCGCCGGGCGGGTAGGGGAAATGCAGGTGGACCAGGTCGGGGCGCAGGCTGCGGGCGATCCGCAGCATTGCCAGGCTCAGCGGCGTCGAGGCCAGGTGCAAGCTGCGCGCAGCTTTGATCACCGTTAGCCCTGGCCGCGGCTGCTCGATGGTAGTACGCCGGTCGAGGCTGGTGACCAGCACGGTGACGCGGTGCCCACGGATGGCCAGCGCCTCGCTCAGGTCGCGCACATGATTCTCGATGCCGCCGAGCACTGGGAAATAATCTTTGTAGATTTGTAGGATGTGCATGTCAGGCGCTCGCGTTCTGGCCCAGCCCGGCATAGAGTGTACGTATGCAGTGCGCGATCAAGCCAGCAATCGCCTGTTCATTACCTTTCACGCCGGGTAGCTGATCTTCGATCAGCAGCATCGCAATGCCGTGGATCTGCGCCCATGCGACCATCGACAGATCGGCTGGCTCACCTGGCCCGATCTCGCGCTGGTTCTGCCCACGCTCGATCACCTGCACCACGCGCTGAAAAGCTTGTTTCGCCGCAGCGTGGAGCTGGGGATATGCGGCACGCTTGACCGTCAGCCCGCTGAACATTTCACGCATATGGGCTGGGTGATCGAGCGCGAATCGCACATAGGCGTGTGCCAGCTGTTCCAGCTGCGCGGCCGCGTTGGTGGGCGCCCGCCGGGTTGCGGCGTCCATGCCTTCCGCGAGTTGGTAGAAGCCATCCTCGGCGATTGCGGCGAGCAGCGCTTGCTTGTCGGCAAAGTGACGGTACGGCGCGGCATGGCTCACCCCCGCCGCGCGCGCAACCTTGCGCAAATCCAGGCCAGCAATGCCTTCTTCCGCCAACAGCGCCTGCCCGGCCCGGATCAGCGCGTTTCGCAGATCGCCGTGGTGATAGCGCTTTGATGTTTGAATAAGTGGATTTGAGTCGTTGTTATCCATGTGATGTTGACATCGTAAACATAAGTCGATATAATGTTACCATCGTCATCATACAGCAGAGCGAGTAAGCTGACAAGCTCGGCTTCCTGGCAGAACCAAGGAGACCAGATATGCATAGTGTTGTCGTTACGGGCGTTTCGACCGGCATCGGCTGGGGAACCACCAAGGTGTTGATTCGCAACGGTCTGCAGGTGTTTGGAAGCGTTCGGAAGCAGGCTGATGCCGATCGGCTCACACAGGAATTCGGCAGCGCATTCACGCCACTGCTGTTCGATATTACCGATGAGGCAGCCATCCAGGCGGCGGCGCTGCTGGTGCGCGAGCGGCTTGCCGGTGAAACACTGTTTGGTCTGGTCAACAACGCCGGCATCGCCACCGCCGGGCCGCTGATGCATCAGCCGCTCGAAGAATTCCGCCACCAGATCGATGTCAACCTGGTTGGTCAGTTGATCGTCACACGCGCTTTTCTGCCCTTGCTTGGCACCGATCGAGCGCTCAAGGGCGACCCTGGCCGGATCGTGAATGTCAGCTCGGTCGGCGGCAAGATTGCCGCGCCATTCATCGGCGCATACACCGCCTCGAAGCACGGTCTGGAGGGCTTATCAGAAAGCCTGCGGCGCGAGCTACTGATCTATGGTATCGACGTGATTATTGTTGGGCCTGGCGCGGTTGCGACACCGATTTGGGACAAAGCTGCGCAGATCGACGCTTCGGCCTACGAGCATACCGAGTACGCCGATATCTTGCGGCGTTTCGGCGAGAATTTTGTGCAGGAAGGCCGCAAAGGATTTCCGCCCGAGCGGATCGGCGAGACGATTCTTACGGCGCTGATCACACGCTCGCCGCGTGTTCGTTACGCAGTGGTTCCGCAAGCTTTCAGGAACTGGATCATTCCAATGCTGCTGCCGCGTCGCCTGGTCGATGCTGTGCTTGCGCGCAGCCTGGGCTTGACACGGCCGAAGCGCTGAGTGGCTTCGCCTGTGGAGATTGGAAAGGCATGCTAGAATAGCCGCGCCACACAATTCAGCGAGAATTAGGCCGTTTATGACCAGCCTGAACTCACGTCGCCTGACAGCCGTGCTGATCGCCAATGGCCTACTGCGAGTGGCTGCATCGGCCGGTGGCGCGCTGGTGGGCTTTTATCTGGCAGCGCTGGCGCTGGCGAGCGGCGGCAGCGACGAACGCCAGCGCACATTCGTCTTCCGTCCTTCGTCCTTCGTCACAAAATAAGGCTTATCGCATCCGCTCGCAGCGCCAGCGCGATCGGCTCACCGGCCGGCGGTAGCGCTAGATCGTCGATCTCGAACTCCAGCATCTGGCCGCTCGAGTGCTGGATCGCCAAGCGCGTGCGGCTGCCGCGAAACGATCGCTCGGCCACGACGCCCGCGATCGTATTTGTGTCGCCGCTGGCCGCAGTCGGCATCAGCTGCGCCGCCTCAGGGCGAATCACCAGCGTCACCACATCGCCGGGCCGGGCTTCCCCAGTAGCGCGCAGCCGCCCGAGCGGCGTCTCGGTCAGCAGCGTACTCTGCTCACGCACGATCACGCGCCCATCGATCAGGTTCGATAACCCCAGGAAGCGCGCTGCGAAGCGCGTAGCCGGCTGGCGATAGACTGCCTCGGGCGGGCCCTGCTGCTCGATCTGCCCATCGTTCATCAGCACCAGCCAGTCGGCGATCGCGAACGCCTCGGCTTGGTCGTGGGTTACGTACAGGCTGGTGACGCCGACGCGCTGGAGGATCGCGCGCAGCTCATCCAGCAGCCGCTCGCGCAGCGCGCGGTCGAGCGCGCCAAGCGGCTCGTCGAGCATCAGCAGGCGCGGACTGGGCGCCAGGCTGCGCGCCAATGCCACACGCTGCCGCTCGCCGCCCGACAGCTCGTAGACGCGCCGGCGATCGTAGCCGGCCAAGCCCACCAGAACGAGCATCTCGGCCACGCGCGCGTCGATCTGCTCGCGCGACTCGCCGCGCATGCGCAGCCCAAACGCGACATTGCCGGCGACATCGCGGTGCGGAAACAGCGCGTAGTCCTGGAACATCAGCCCGAATCCGCGCGTATGCACCGGCAGGCCGTCGATCGGCCGGCCTTCGAACATGATCGCACCACTGTCGGCCTGCTCCAGGCCGGCGATCACGCGCAGCAGCGTGGTTTTGCCGCAGCCCGATGGGCCGAGCAGGCAGACGATCGCCCCCGGCGCGATGCGCAGGCTCACGCCGCGCAGGGCCGGCGTGGGGCCGTAGGATTTGTGCAGATCGCGGGCTGCGAGGATGGGGGCGTTGTTCAAGAAATATCTCAATCTACGCGTCTCGTCACTCGTTACTTCCTCTCGCGGCCACGCCACGACCGGCCAGATCGCGGTCGAGCAACAGCAGTGCCGATGGCTCGCCGCCGGTCATCTTCAGCTGCTCGACGATCTGGCCGGCGTTCTTCTCTTCCTCAACCTGCTCGGTGATGAACCACTGCAACAGCGTCTGGGTGGCGTAGTCGCTCTCTTTCAGCGCCAGCTCGTAGAGCCGGTGGATCAAGGCCGTGACCTTGCGCTCGTGATCGAGCGCCTGCTCGAACACATCCAGCGGCGATTGGAACTCACCCGCCGGCTGATCAAGCTCCTGAAGCTCCACGCTGCCGCCGCGATCGTTCAGGAAATCGAAGAACTTCATCGCGTGCGCGTGCTCCTCCTGGCTCTGCACGCGCATCCAGCGTGCGAAGCCCGGCAGGCTCAGCGTCTCGAAATAGGCCGACATCGACAGGTACAGGTACGATGAGAAGAACTCGTGCTTGATCTGGTCGTTGATCGCGTTTTGAATCGATGGGCTGATCATGGTTCACCATCCCTTTCAATAGCGAGCGTCGCATCAGTTTTCGCGCGGCTGTGCTATTGTATCACAGTGCCACGCCGGCACTCACCCCGCCACTGCGGTGGCACCCCTCGCCCGCTGCGGCGGGCGAGGGGTTGTGGGTGAGGGCCATCACGCGTTTGACAAGCCGCATTCAGCGTGGTATCGTAGCCGAACAAGTACATATCGCTAGGGGTGCCAGGTGAGCCTGGCTGAGAGCGCGGCCCGATCGATGCCGCTGACCCTTCGAACCTGACCTGGGTTATGCCAGCGTAGGGAAGCGCCAGCCCGATCATGGATCGCTGACTTTTCCCAAGTCAGCGATCCTTTTTTGTTGTATGCAGTGACCTTATGAAAGGCGAATGGTTATGCGAAGATTTCTGATTGGAATGCTCCTGACTGTGCTACTTGCGGCCTGCGGCGGCCAGCCGACCGGTGGAGCGCCGACGAGCATGCCGCTGCCTACATCCGCGCCGGCCACAACAGCTGCTCCGGCTGCAACGGCCGCGCCGCCCCCAACCGCCGCACCTGCCCCGGCTGGAGCGCCGACCGCGCCAACCGCGGCACCAGCCGGCGAGCAGCCTACGCTGACGCTGATGACACACGATAGCTTCAGCGTCAGTGAAGATGTGCTTAAGGAGTTTGAGCAGCAGCAACATGTGAAGGTTCAGGTGCTCAAATCCGGCGATGCCGGGTCGGCGCTCAACAAGGCAATTTTGAGCAAGAGCAGCCCGCTGGCCGACGTCTTCTTCGGCGTGGACAACACCTTCCTGAGCCGCGCGCTCAAGGCCGGCATCTTCGATGCCTATGCCGCGCCGGCGCTGGCGGGCATACCCGATCGCTTCAAGCTTGACTCTGCCAACACGCTGCTGCCGATTGACTATGGCTATGTCAATATCAACTACGACAAGGATTTTCTATCGAAGAACCAGCTGCCGCTGCCGGCCAAGCTCGAGGATCTGACCAAGCCGGAGTGGAAAGGCAAGCTGGTGGTCGAGAACCCGGCCACCTCGTCGCCCGGCCTGGCATTCATGCTCGCCACGATCGCGCACTTCGGCGCCAGCGGCAGCTACACCTGGCTGGATTACTGGAAGGACTTGCGCAAGAACGACGTGCTGGTGAGCGATAGCTGGAACGACGCCTACTACACGCATTTCAGCGGGTCGAGTGGCAAAGGCCCGCGCCCGCTGGTGGTATCCTACGCCACCAGCCCGGCGGCTGAGCTGGTCTTCAGCGAAACCAAGCCAGCCCCAACTGAGCCGCCGACCGGCAATCTGCTGGCCGGCAGCTTCCTGCAAGTTGAGTTTGCGGGCATTCTCAAAGGCACGCAGCAGCGCGCCCTGGCCGAGCATCTGATCGATTTTATGCTCAGCAAGCGCTTCCAGGAGGATGTGCCGTTACAGATGTTTGTCTACCCAGTGCTGTCCGACGCCGCCCTGCCGGATGTCTTTAAGAAGTTCGCGCAGGTTCCCGAGCAGCCGCTGGGCTTGCCGCCCGAACAGATCGACCAGAACCGCGAGCAGTGGCTGGATGCTTGGACCAAGGCGGTGCTGCGATAGCACGCTTGCAGCGCAGGGGATGCGGGATAGGGGTTGGGGAGTGCGAAGCCCTCCAGCGCGATCTTTTGCCCTTCAATTCGCTTGAGTATGTACGCCGGAGCATACTGTCGCCGCCTGCGACCTGTTACTTGCGGCGTGCGAAAGTCCACGGTACATATCTTGCAGTATGTGGTAGAGTTTGTCGGAGCACAACAATTTGCTACGAAAGAGGAGGCATTGAGTATGACTGATCGTGAAAGCTACATGAAATTTCTACCGGCGGGCCTGGTTGCGATCGTGCTGGGTGTTGCGGCTGTACTGTTGCTGCGCCGGCCACACAAGCCGCGCAGCTTCCGCGAGGATCCGGTTGGAGCGCTGAAAGACCGCGGTGAGATGGTGGCCGGCAAGGCGCAGGAGGCCACCGAGGAGGCGCTGGCGCGTATTCAGGAAACGATTGAAGAGATCCGCGGGCGGCTGCCGGAGGTCAACCGCAAACGGTTCGACAAGCGCCGCAAGCAGCTAAACCAGCGTCTGGCCGTGCTGGGCGATCAGGCTCAGGATCTCCTCAAGGAGCTACGGGCCAGTAGCCCGCTGAGCCGCTAGCGCCGACGAAAGACCAACGACCAAAGACCAAAGATCGACGACAAACAATGTTGGTCGTTGGTCTTTGGTCTTTGGTCCTCAGGTCAGATCGTCTGCCGCCACTCGCGGGGCTGTTCGAGCGAGCTGGCGATGATATGCACCCCCGACGCCACCAGCCCCAGCGTCCCAATTAGGCCGATCGCTCCGGCCCACGATTGCGCATGTAGCAGCAGCGCCGTGTAAAGTGGCGCGCCCAGCAGCCCATGTACCAGCAGGCACAGCGCTAGTGGGATCGGCAGCAGAATGGCCAGCAGGCTACCTAGCGAGTAGCGCCGCGTCAGCAGCAGCGCTGCCAGCGCGCCGAGTGACACCAGGCCGTTCATCAGCGCCGCCAGCACTGGCTGGCCCAGCCCGAGCGGCAGCACGCCGCCGTTGTAGATCCACCAGCCCTGACGCAGGCCGATCGTCTCGACCAGCAGATGGTAGAGCACGAACAGGATGAATGTCAGCAGGCTGGTCAGGTAGCTGGGAAACCACCAGCGATGACGATACAAATAGAAGATCGTCAGCGGCGCTAGCATGATCGACCAGGCGCCCAGGAACACTGGCCGTGGCAGCCCATACACTTGCAGCCGCGCGAACGCTTGAATTCCGCCGACTGATCCCAGGCGATACAAGGTCGGGAAGCCGTCGTTATAGCTAAAGACATACAGCGCCTGCCAGAATGGCGAGAGCAGCACGGCCAGGTGCCCGGCCAGCAGCGCCACGAAGTAGTTCGGCGTGCGTTCACGCCACCACAGGAAAATCGCCAGCGCATAGACGATAATGCTAGCGAAAATGACGCCAACTTGCATAAGTGGCCCTACTCCCACGCGTATTCTTTTACCACACCATTAGCCAATGTGAATAGCTGCTCGGTCAAGCCGTACTCGCGCTGGGCCGCATCGGATTGAACCTGCGCCGCGACGCCGCGCAACACCTCGGAGTTGGCGTCGCTGAAGGCGATCAGAAAATCGCGGTTCGGAATGCCGATCACCAGGCGGCCCGGCACCTCACGCGCCCAGGCGGCCAGCACATCGGACAACAGTAGCCGGGTCGCGTCGTAGCCATCGCCGCTGTTGAAGATGAACAGCCGCTGCTCGCCGGCGCCCACAGCTGTGTACGTGACGCGATCGTCGGTGCGGCGGCGCAGATTCTCGATCGCCTGCTGGTGCAGATCGACAACGCCGACCTTCCATCGCTCCAGGTGATCCTCGTTGATATAGGCGAAGCTGCGCTCCTCATCGATCACATAGGCGATCATCAGGTCGGCCAGGAATTCGCGATACGCTAGCATCGGCAGTTTACGCTCGCGCACCTCGGCCAACATCTCGATCGGCTTGAGGATCGGGTAGACGCGACCGGCCAGCTCAGCATAATCATTGATGTCGCGATCGGGCTGGATGCCGAGCAAGGTTCTGGCGAAGGTCTGGACGACGACATCGATCTGCGCTGGGTCGCGCTTGTAGGCGATGTAGAAGTTGCCGAGGTCGGCAGCAACATCGGCGCCGTTGACACGCAGCCGCAGCTCCATGCCCTCGCGGTCGAGCAGCTCGACCTCGTCGTAGAGCGTCAGGCGCTTTTCCATATACGCGCCGAACTGCTCGGGGGTCATTGCCCCGGTTGCGCCGGAGCTGTCGGTGTGGCCATTGCCGTTGGTCATAGCAATTCCTCGTTTGAACGTTCCATCGTTCGAACGTTTTAACGTTGTGCTACCGGCGACCGGTGCGCTTGATCGCGCCGGCGCAGCCGATAGAAAAGATGCTGCCGATGCTGCCGATGCTCAGAATCGAGCCGGCGCTGCCGATACTCAGGATCGAACCCACGCTACCAATGCTCAAAATTGAGCCGGCGCTGCCGATGCTCAGAATCGAGCCGGCGCTGAAGAGACTTACGATACTCAGCCAGCTGCCAATGCTGCACAGGCTGGCGCGGCTGCCGATAGTTCGCCAATTTGAAAGCATGCGCTCCTCGTCGTGTTCGGGGATCAAGTTACGCCAAGTTCTGCCGTTTCGCCGTAATCGTATTGCCGTCCTGCCTGACCGTCAGCGCGATTACCTGCCCTTCAGTGTCCTTTTCAAAGGCGACGCTAGTATTCAGCGCCTTGGTGAAGAAGTCAAGCTCGGACGTGGGCAGGAGCGGCAGCGCGGGTTGTTGTGCGAGCTGAAGCGCGATAGCTCCATTCTGGTTGATGACGTTGAACTCCACTCCGGCCTCGGTAGCATATATCCCGGTATAGTTATCCGCCGCCGGCAGCTCCACGACAACTTTTTCCGCTGGGAACACTTCAGGCCAGTCGTATTCCTGGGCGATGGCGCGCATGATCTCTTCGAGTAGAGGAAACCCCTCGTTCGAATTGAGCATGACAACCGCGCCCTTACCGATATTCTTGTAGACCCGCAGCATTGCCACGAACCCTTCATCCCAGCCGCCGTGGCCAAAGAAGAAGCTCACATCCTTTCCAGCGCAGAAAAAGCCCAGGCCGGCGTACTCACCCTCGCCTGCCTGCTGGTGCTTCAACTGGGGTTGTAGCATCGCCTCGATCGTTTCCACCGCCAAGAACCTGTCGGACTTCCCATGAATCGCTCGCAGCAGCTCGGCGCCAACTATCGCCAGATCCGTCGGCGTCGTCCAAAGGCCAGCGGCAGCCATTTCGGGATAGTTATGGTGCTTGCCTTCGAGCGGAATGCCCTTCCACGGATGCGCGGTGGCTGCCTGGGCGGCCCGGCTGTCGGGCAGAGGCTGCTCGTATGTGCTATGATCCAGGCCCAACGGCTCGAATACGACGGTCCGCATGATTTCTGGAAACGCCATACCTAGGGTGTCGACCACTGCCTGCTGCGCCACAGTCGTGCCGCCGCCGGAATAGCGCGTCTGCAGCCCTGGAAGAATGTTGACCTCCACCTTCTCGGTATTGGCCGGCGGCTCGCCGTTCAAGACTTGGACGACGGTCGGCAGTGGCTCCGAGCGTTGGTAGCCTGGGAAGCCGTGTACGGTCAGGCCGGCGGCGTGGCTAAGCAGATGGCGCAAAGTGACGTGTGGCTGCCAATCGCCGTTCGCAGGGATCTTCCATGATTTCAGATATGTGTTGACATGCGCATCAAGGTCGAGTCGCCCCTGCTGCACCAGGCGCATGACCGCCAGAGCAAAGATCGGCTTGCTAATCGAGCCGGCTTGAAACAGCGTCGTCGGCGTCACGGGGGTCGCCGTGCCCAAATCACTGACGCCGAATCCACGTGCCCATTCGATCTCGAAATCGTTGATGACCGCGATACTGACACCGGGCGTATGGCGAGCCGCCATCCGCTCGTTCAGCGGTCGCGGCTGGCGATACCGCTTCTCGAAAGCTGTTTCAGGATAGAGCTGCTCGACAACACGCGCGATTCGTTGTTCAGCGGATGCGGGCATACGGCCACCCTCACATTCATATCAGATCATGGTCGCCACCGGTGTGCCCACCCTCCTGGAGGTTTGACATATCGCCGCACAGCTGTGTGGAATCAATGCGCGTCAAACCTCCAGGAGGGTGGATGCTATTTGAACAATATTGATCTTAAACCACTGTCGTGCCCTGCCAGGCCGCCTTCAGCTCAGCGACATCAGCCCGCAGCGCCTCGCCGCCCACAGCGCCGTCGATCACCAGCTCCGCGCTGGCGGTGACTTCGCCGATCCGCGCGCAGGGCAGGCCCGCTAGCGCGGCCTCGAACGCCGGCGCGTCGGCCGGGCGCAGCTCGACCAGGAAGCGCGAGGGCGATTCGGCGAACAGCAGCGTTGCATCGTCGTCCAGGCTGGGCGTTCGTGGAGCGCCGCTGAGATCCAGCCGCAGCCCGAGCGCCCCGGCGAAGGCCATCTCAGCCGCCGCCACGCCCAGGCCGCCTTCGCTCAGATCGTGGCAGGCGCGCACGAGGCCAGCAGTAATAGCCTGGTGCAGCGCGGCGAAGAGCTGGGGTGCGGTTGCTAAATCCACCTTGGGAACCGACGAAGGACGAAGGACGAAGGACGAAGGAGTGCTTTTGGATACTGTCTGCCCTTCGTCTTCCCTCCTTGGTCTTTCGTCGTAATGCGCTCCCCCCAGCTCATCCCTGGTCTCGCCCAGTAGGTACACATAGTTGCCCGGCTCTTTCAGATCCATCGTCACGGCGCGGCGTATGTCGGGCACCTGCGCAAGCGCGGTGATCAGCAGCGTCGGCGGGATGGGCGTGCGTGCGCCACCGGCATCGCGGTACTCGTTGTTCAGCGAGTCCTTGCCGGAGACAAACGGCGTCCCAAAGGCCAGCGCGGCATCGTAGCAGCCGGCCGCCGCGCGGGTCAGGCCGGCCATGCGATCGGGCTGGCGCGGGTCGCCCCAGCAGAAGTTGTCGAGGATCGCCGTCCGGCGCGGGTCGCCGCCCAC
>WNFV01008773.1_pt1 | contig 11342 bp, 5 predicted proteins | sample 5400101 | NCBI WGS metagenome assembly WNFV01 (sample SAMN13153361, study PRJNA577476) | soil metagenome | isolation source: 115 cm soil or saprolite under grassland replicate 1 | place: USA:California | collected 2016-06-15
GACGTATCGAGAAAAACGATCTCCCCGGAAATGAGACGCCGGGAAAGACTCGGCTCACGGGCCTGTGTCAAGCCGCCGGCCACGCAGAGGTAGGCGCGCGCCCCGACTCGCACGGCGCCCACGCGCAGCCGATCCCCGATCCGGACTTGCCGCGGGGCCGCGGCCGCGACGGGCTTCCCGTTGACCGTCGGCTCAACCCCACCTCCGGAAAATGCAATTGTCGCCTCCACCAGGATCTCGAGCTCCGGCCCGACGAGAGTCATTTCCAAAGACGGAGCCGACGGCGGGTTGCCGACCGCGGCGTTGCCCGCGACCAGAGCCTCGAAATCCATCGCGCCTCCCGGCGGCACGCCGTAGATGGCCCATCCCCGGCGCGGGCCGCCCTGCACGCTCGTGAAGACGCCCGGGGCCGTGACGCGAAAGAGCGGGAGAGCCGAGACATCGGGCCGCGGGGCCGGATCGGCCCGGTCGAGGATCGGGCGCCGCCGCTCGAATTCCTCCCGTCCAATCGGCTCGAAGCCGACGCTGTCGCCCGGCAGGAGAAGCGCCGGAGGGTTCCTTGCCACGTCGAAGAGCCGGACCGGCACGCGGCCGATGAGTCTCCATCCGCCCGGCGTCTCCTCCGGATAGATCCCCGTGTAGGGCCCCCCAATGCCGACGCTGCCGGCCGGCACCCGGGTTCGCGGCGTCGCAAGACGCGGCGCGTGAAGCTCCTGCGGGAGTCCCGTCATGTACGGAAAGCCGGGAGCGAATCCCAGAAACGCGACTCGATACTCGGTCTCCGCGTGCCGCCGCGCGAAATCCACCGGCGAGAGACCGGCGCCTCGGGCCAGCTCGCCTAAGTCCGGACCCGTTTCCGCGTCCGTGTCGTAGAAGACAGGAAGCCTCATTGCGCGCCGGGACGCCGTCGGGCCCTTCGCTTTACGAGCGTCGCGCTCGACCTCCTCCGTGAGCCGCCCGCGGGCGAGCCTCCGCGGGTCGAAATGCACGAGCAGGGTACGCGCCCCGGGCACTGCGTCGAAGAAGCCCTCCGGCGCGCGATTCGTAAGCGACCTCGCCCCGGCGACCGCTCTCCGGTTCGCCTGCTCCTCCGAGTCCTCGGGATACTCGACGAGGACAGCGCCCTCCGCCACGTCGCGCAAGAGAACACCGCGCGCCCGACTCAATCCGAAATCCAAGACTCGTCCTCCGAAGCTTCAGCGAAGGGGGATCCAAAATCCAAAATCGTCTTTGACCGGAAGGCTATTTTCTCCGCCTCCAGAGAAAGTAAATCGGAACTCCCGTCAGGACAATGGCATATCCCGGCCAGGTCGTGCGGGGGTTGCCCGCGAGAAGGAAGGCGATGAGAGTGAGCCCCGCGGCGGCGTAGAGCAGCGGCAGGTAAGGATATCCGGGAGCTCTGAAGGGCCGCGGCAGATCGGGTCTGCGGAGGCGAAGAACGATCACGGCCACGACGAGCAGAACGTAGAAGAGAAGATCCGCCGAGATAACGTATTTCAAGAGATCGCTGTAGCTTCCCGAGAGCACCAGGACCGAGGACCAGAAGGCCTGCGCCCAGAGCGCGTTGCCGGGGACGGCCGCAACATTCAACCGCTCGAGACCCCGGAAAAAGATCCGGTCCCGCGCCATCGCAAAGGAGACGCGCGCGCCTGAAAGGACCAGGCCGTTGACGCAGCCGAAGGTCGAGACCATGATCGCGGCTGCCATCACTGCCGCCGAGCCGGATCCGAAGAGCGATGTCGCTGCCGCGGTCGCGACACGGTCTTCCGGCGCGTGCTGGATCTCGCCAAACGGCAGAACCCTCAGATACGAGACGTTGGCGAGAACGTAGATCACCGTCACGAGGAGACAGCCCACGAGCAGAGCGCGGGGGAGCGTCCTGCCCGGGTCCCGGACTTCTTCGCCGGCGAACGTGACGTTGTTCCAGGCCGACTGGGAAAAGAGCGGGCCCACCATCGCGGTCGCCAGAGCCGCGACGAGTGCCAGTCCCGCCCGCTCCTGCCCTGCCGGCGACACCGCCTTCCAGAAATCGGCCGAGGTCAGCGCCAGAGATCCGGCGCGCCCCAGAAACAGTCCGAGTGCCGTCAATGCGAAGAGCGCAGCGAACTTGGCGAAGGTGAAGACGTTCTGTGTGCGTGTCCCCGTCTTCAATCCGGTCGCGTTGGACGCTGTCAGGATCGCGATGACGAGGAGTCCCACTGCCTGGACCGCGGAAACCGAAAAGCGTCCGATGGAAAAGACCTTGTTCTTTCCCGAGATCGCTGGCCAAAGGACTCCCAGGAACTTCGCGAAGGCGACCGACACCGCTGCGATCGTGCCCGTCTGGACCACGAGGAACATCGTCCATCCAAAGAGAAACCCGAAGAGCGGCCCGTAGGCCTCGCGGAAGAAGACGTACTGCCCGCCGGCCTTCGGCAGCATCGCCGCGAGTTCCGCGCAGGAGAGCGATGCCATCATCGTCAGAGTGCCGGCGATCGCCCAGGCCGCCAGCAGCCACCCTGCCGAGCCCACGACGCGCCCGCTCTCCGCCGAGACGATGAAGATGCCCGACCCGATCATCGAGCCGACGACAAGAGTCGTCGCGTCCAGGAACCCGATGCCCCGCAGAAGGTGCGAGGGCGTTCTCAACTCTTCGAGCCCGGGGGAGGAGCAGCAGAACGGCGCAGGAGTTTGTGTTCGAGGTACATCACGCCGCGCAGTGTGAGGAGGGCGAGGATCGTCGCGCCGATCGCGAGCAGGAACTGCCGCAGCCCGCAGGCCGAGCCCACGGCCGCGGCGAAGAGCATCGCGGCGGCGGTCGTGAGGCCCTCCACGTCGCCGTCGGCCCGCCGGATGATCGAGCCGGCTCCCAGGAATCCCACGGCCATGACGACCGCGGTGATGACCGGGACCGGGTCGGCGCGCACGAGCGGCGAGATCGCGGGGAGCAGAAAACGGTGGAGGAGCGCGTCCACCAGACCCACCAGCATCGCCGCCGCGCCGGCGACCAGCATGTGCGTGCGCAGGCCCGCCGACTTGTGCGCGAGCTCGCGCTCGAGCCCCAGCAGCGCGCCGAGTGCCATCGCCAGCGCGACCTCTCCCAGCATCTCCAATTGCGATCCTAGAGACACACGCGATCTCCGATTTCCGCGAGCTTACTCCAGCTACTCGGCCGTCCGGGCGATTCTGCGCGTGCTCGAGAACAAGGGGCACCTGCGCCATGTCCCCGACGGCCCTGCTCTCCTCTACTTGATCGTCAGCACGGCTCCGGCGGAGGAGGCGGCAAATTCCGGGGCGTACATGGACTGGACGGTCGCCGGGCCGACGCGGAAGACTCCGGACATGTTGGCGCGGAGGCGGTACTTGAAGGTGTACTGGCCGGCGGGGAGCCGCTCGAAGAAAAAGTTCGTCCCGCTGTCGCGGATCTCTTCGTACCAGCCGATTCCGAGGTCCCAGCGGTAACGGGAGACCGCCCTCTCCGGCTCGCACCCGGCGGCCCGAGGGTCGCGCAGGTGCACGTACTCCGCCTCGTGTTGGGACGAGAGAGAGATCTGAATCTCAACTTCGTCGCCCGGCGCGATCGCCGCCCCTTCCGCGAGAGGCTTCAAGACGAAGCCCGAGGGAGACGCCTCGCGCTTGAAGTATTTCCGCGAGACCGAGAAGAAGTCACCCCGGTTCTCCTCCGGAAGCTTCTCGGTCGAGAAGTGCCACGTCGCCGACGCGAACGCGAGCCCCTTGCTCTCCTTCTCGACGACGATCGTGGACGCCGTCTTCGGGTCGAGCTTGCCGCCCGGGACGACCACCTGGTTCTTCTTCCCCGTGTAGCGGCCGGGCTCGAAAACGAATGAGGTCTTCTGTCCACCCACGATCACCGTCGCGTCCTCGCGAATCCCGAGCGCTCCTTCCTTCTTCAAGTACTTGGCGAGCGCGAAGATGACCTCGGCCGTCGCGCGCGTGGACTTCCACTGGTTCAACTTCTTGTTCAGGAAGAGCCACTGCACTATCCCGGGTCGGCGCGTGTCGGAGGGGTCGAGCTCGATCAGGGTGCGCAGCGCGAAGGCGTGCGTTTCGATCGTGTCGTTGTACCAGAGCCAGGACCGGTCCTCGGGCGCCCAGTAAGTCCCGAGGTCTCGCTCGGTCTTGGCCGAGTCCATCACACTGTCCCAGACGCGCTTCGCGTCCGCGGGCCGGCCCATGCGCTTCAACGTCAGGGCGAGCTGGCCCTTCAAGTACGGCGGGTGGAGCTTCCAACGGGAGAAGGAATAGTCGAGCAGGGAACGGCGGTACGCGTCGTCGAAGGCGGGCTTGTACCAGCTCTCGTCGGGATAGGAGGAGAGCGTGTAGTTGACGAATGTCACCATCGGGCAGAAGTGGCCCAGGTGCATGCATTCCTCGAGGTCGCGCCGGACGTCCTTGCCCGCGAAGGCCCACGCCTTCTGGACCATGTCCTTCGGGACCTCCGCGCCGAACTCGAGCGCGTTGGCGAAGCCGCGGAGGATGTAGACGGTCATGTAGGAGGATGGCGGACCGCCCGGCCACCACGGAAAACCGCCCGACTCAGTCTGCGCCTTGCGCAGTTTGGCCAACGCGGTCTCCTTTTCCGCCTTTGCGACGCGCGGGTCGAGCACCCGGGAGAGCGGCAGTCCCGTATCGCGGCCACCCTTCGCCGTCTCGAGCCAGGGCGTCTCCTCGAGCGCCATCCTGCGGTTGGCGTCGGCCGAGTCCCAGGTCTCCAAGCGCGTTTCGCGTTTCGCCAGGTCCTCGGCCATCTTCGCGACGGCCGGATAGTCGCGAAAGAGCGAGGACACGATGCCTGTCGAGACAAACCGGTTCAGGGTCTGCTCCGTGCACTCGTACGGGTAGTCGACGAGGTACGGCAGCGCCTGCAGGACCGAGTCGAAGAGCTGCGCGTCCACCGTCACGACCATCTGGTCGTTGATGCGGGTCGGATCGTCGTCCCGCGCCAAGTCGGCGAACGTCATCTCGCGCCGGTCGTGGTCGTGAAGGGTCGCGAAACGCGATTCGACGAGGTGCACGCGTCCGGGCAGGAGCGGCACCGGCCGCAGCTCTCCGTCCGACGTATCGCCGGAGACGGCCGTCACCTTGAATGCGTAGAGGCCGACCCGCTTCGGGGCGGTGAGGCTCACCGTCACGTTTGCACCTCGGGCGGCGGCGGCCGCAAACGGCAGGCTTGCTTTCTCGGGCGCGATCCCGAAGTCAGCCAGCATGCTCGTGTTGGTGTCGGGATCGAGGATGTCGATCGCGATGCGTCCGGACATCTCTCTGTCCGACGCGTTGTTCACGACGATCTTCAGGTCCGCCCGATCCCCTTCCCGCAGGAAGCGGGGAACGTAGGGTCGAACCATAAGGTCCTTGACGCTCTTTGCCTCTCTCTTGATCGAGCCCCATTTCCAGTCTCGTGTGACGGCGTGGACGAAGACGTTCCACGATGTGACGGAATCGGGCACAGTGAACTCGATCGAGGCCGAGCCGTCCCGATCTGTCAGCAGGTATGGCTGCCAGAAGGCGGTCTCGGCGAATTCGCTCCGCAGCGCGACCGCCGCGGGTGAGGACGCGACGGCGGCCGCACTCTTCTCCAACGCGATCTGGGCCGCCGCCATCGGTTTCGGCGCGCCCGGCGGCGCGGCGCGGAGCATGTCGCCGTGCGTCTCGGACACGATCCCTCCCTCCACCCCGCCGACGACGCCTTGCCGGCCCGGTCCCCCGATGACATAACCGCCGTAGAACTTGAGGGAATCCCCTCGCAGAAAGGGATAGTCCGGCAGGTCCGGAAACCTCCCGAACACGGTAAACAACGCCTCCCCGAGGTTCGCCCGGCTCCAGTCGGAGCCGGTGCGCACCGGATAGACCGAGAGGGGATCGGGCGGAGAGTGCGGCGCGAACGCATCGAGGCTGCGGTCGTACATGTAGGCGAGCAGTTCCGCCGCCGTCCGCTGCGACGGAGACCCCTTCGGCGTCTCGACCTTCACCTTCCATGTCTCACGGGCTCCCGGCCGCAGCCGGTCGCGGAACGTGGAGAAGGTAACTTTGAGCCTCTTGTCGTCCCACGGCACGAGCACCGACTCCGAGAGCGCCATCCACTGGTGGTCCCGCAGGGCCGAGAGCTTCACGGAAAAGCCGCCCCGGTCCTTCTCCGCCACCGGGATCTCGATCAGAGCCGGCGAGACGCCGGAAGAGAGTTCGCGCCGTTCGATGCGGCGGCCGGCGCTGTAGATATCGAAGAAGAGCGCCTGGTCCGGCAGACCCGACGTCACGAGGAACCGCGCCGTCTCTCCGACGGGAACCGAGGCGTTCTCGACGGCGAGAACCGCGGGAAGGGCCAGCGGCGTCTTCTTGCCGCCGACCAGAAATTCCTTCGGCATTTCGAAGACCGCGCCGAACTCGTCCACGGTGCGGTAGTGGAGCCGGTACGCGCCGGCGGGCAGGCCCGACACCTCGAGAGACGCCTCGCCTTTCGCGTCGTGCGTCAGCTCTCCGTGCGCGACATCCGCGCCGTCCTTCCAGAGATGCATCATCCGCTCCGGCGCGTAATCCGTGTTCCAGCGGGGCCGAAGCTCGTCCCCGGGAGTGTGGAAATCCTCGGGGGACGAACGCCCGCGCGGGGCGAGCCCGGCCCGCGTCGTGACCGTGGGAGGCTGGTCGGCAGGAAGCATCGTCTTTTCGGGTTGCTCGAGCCGCGCGATGCGCCACGAGCCCTTCCCCTGGCGCGGCACGCCGTCGAGACTCGTCCGCACGATCCGCAACCGGCTCTGCCGCGACTCGAGCAGGAAACCGGGCGGCGCTTCGACGCGGGCCTCGACGGAGACGAAGCCGAGGCGGAAGGAGCGGGCGGCCGAGCGGATCTCGCCCCCTTCGTCGGACGCGTCGGCCTCGACGCGGTAGATGTACGTGAGGTCCTTCGATCCCTTCCCCAGCCGCTCATCTGCCTCCGGCGTGAATACGACTTCGAACGTCCCATCGGGCTTCAGGTCCGCCGTGCCGGATGCGATCGTCTGCGCGCGAGCGGCCGGGGTCGGAGTCCACGACCAGGACGACCACCAGAAGTACTGCGGCGTGCGCGTCACGCGCCAGCGCACCGAGCCGCTCCCGACCGGAAGGCCGAAGTAATAACGCGCTTCCCCCGTCAGCCTGGCCTGGCGGTTCAACCTCAGCGGCTCCGCCGGGTCCTTCCAGGTCACCTCGAACGTCGGCCGCTTGTACTCTTCGACACGGAAACTCGCCCGGCTTCCGCCCAGCGAGCTCTCCAGGCGCCACGAACCGAGCGCGCGGCCTGCCGGGATCATGAACTCGCCCGCCGCCGAGCCGAAGTCGTTCGTCGTGACCGTGCGGGCCTCGATCTTCTGGTTGTTCTGGTCGAAGAGCGTCACCGTGACAGGCGAAGCCGGGAAAACCTCGAACCGCCCCGCCCTCGGATCCCCCTGGTAGCCGAGCACCTTCCAGGAAATCTTCTGCAGCGGCCGGTAGATGCTCCGGTCCGTGAAGAGGAGCGACGACACCGTCCTCGGCAGCTGCGCGGCGCCGTACGGGTAGAAGACGCTCATGTCGAGGGCGAGATCGCGGCCAAGCCGGGCGAAGAGGAAGACTCCTCCCCCGAACCTCGCCTCGGGAGACTCGAAGAGCGCCAATCCTTTCGCGTCGGTTGTCTTCGAGGCGACTCGCTCGATCCGCTCCGGGTTCCAGAACGACCGGAAGGCGACCGTCTCGACTCCCGCGACCGGCTTGCCGGTCTCTCCCGAGAGGATCTGGACCTCGAAGGCGCTGGAACCGCCCGCGCTCGCCGTAATCGCATGCGTTACGAGGACGAGGTCACTGACGAGGAAGTTCGCGGCCACGAGTGGAAATCCGCTTCCCCCGAAGTTGACGGCGCCCGAGGCCGCGACGACGTAGAGGCCGGGTTCCTTCAGAGGCGGAGTCACGTACGTCGCGTGCGACCGGTAATCCGGAGTCGCCGGCAGCGCGACGCTCCATTCGGCCCGGGGAGTCAGGCCGTCGATGAGGTTTCGAAGCTCCTCGCCGTTGGCAAGAATCGAGTACTGGGTGCGCGCGGTCTGGACACGCTGCGCGAGATCCAGCGCGAAGGCGCGGAACCGAAGGGACCTCACGTTCTTGTGGCTCACCAGAATCGAACGCCGCCCGGGCCCGTCGCTCTGCATCGTGCGGAGCTGGTAGTCGGGAGCCTCGATGCGTTTGACGATCGCCAGGCATCGCCGGCCGCCGATCGAGTCCGGATGGGCCCGGCGGCCCTCCTCGGCGATCGCGCGGGCACGGACGAGATCGCCGGAGAGGTCCGGCCGCTCGACGAACTCGGCCAACTGCGCCTTGCCCATCGCGAACCAAGGCACGTCTGCCACGGAAGACAGCCGCTCCTCGAGGTCCTTCTCGATGCGACGGCGATCCTCCTCCTCCGAATACGACGCGAAGAGGCGACGCAGCCGCTCCAGGCGCGCTTCAAACGCGCCTTCGCGCTCTCCGCGGCCCTGATGCCACGCTTCCAGGTCTTCCAGCACTGCCGCGAGCCGCACGAGAGGATGCGCGCTGTCGTCGTCGAGCACGCCGACGCCGGAGCGGCTCTGCAGCGCCGGCGACTTCGCGGAGCGGGTCTCCCCGGAACGCAGGAGTCCGTGAAGGTCCAGACGGAAGACCTCGTTCGACTGCGCCGGGCTCCAGCCCGACGTGTCGGCGAGGTGCGCCGCGAAGAGGTAAGACAAGGCGTCCCGCAGCGTGCCGCGCACTCCGCGCGGGTAGCTGTTTAACTCGAGAAACTCGGAGAGCGCCTTCACGTCCTCGCGTCCGAGCGCCTCGCGCTCCGGCCAGAGTCGCCGGTATGCCCGCACCGCCTCGGCGTAGATCTGTGTTGTGGTCCAGGCCTTCAGGTCCACCGCGCCCGAGGACTCGACCCGCTCCCGCTTCTGGATCTCCCAGGAGTAGGCGTGAAAGTAGTTGACGAGAGACTGCGCGTAGTAGAGCTCGAGGGCCGCGCGGGAGAGCAACCCCTTCGGCCACGGCTCCTCCTTGAAGAACCGGACAGCCGTCTCGTAGCCGTGAAGAACCGTGCGAAGCTGTGCCTCACGGATCAGGCCGCGCGTCCAGTCCGCCTCATCACCCGCCTTCCGCGCCGCCTCGCGTCGCCGGCCGACGAGCTTCACCGCTTCTTCGAACTTCTGTTCCGAAATGAGCCGGTCGATCTCTTTCCAATCCGCCGAGGAAGGCCGCGTGGCCGCGGCCTTCCTGGTGGGAAGAGCTTCCGGAGTCTGGCGAAACGAGACCCCGGCCGAAGCCAGGGCGAGCAGCACAGGGAAGAACGCCGACCGAGAAGGCCGGAGAAGTCTCGACACATCTCTCATTCTGTCAGCGAGGGAACCCGCTTTCCTCGCGGAGGTTCCCCTCTCCTCTCCGGCTTGTGGTAAAACTTCGTCCAAGACCGGCGCGTGATGGGTGACTCATGACACACAGAAATCGAAACGGACTCTTCCTCTCGATGGCCATTGGCCTCTCCCTGTTCGCGGGATCCTCCAGGGCCGCCGGTTCGAAGAGTGAAGAGGGAATCCAGCTCTTCGAGGCCAGGAAGTTCGACGAAGCGCGTGCGTCGCTCGAGGCCGCGGTGCGTGAGGATCCCCAGGATGCCCGGGCAGCGAGTTATCTCGGCCGGGTCTATCTGGCGGTCGGGAACTCCGATCGGGCGGTCCAGTGGATGGGCCGATCCGTCGCGCTCGAGTCGGCCAACGCCGAATACCATCTCTGGCTCGGACGCGCCTTTGGAAATCAAGCCATGCAGGCGAGCGTCCTGAAGCAGCCCTCGCTCGCGCGAAAGGTCAAGAAGGAGTTCGAAGAGGCATCACGGCTCGACCCGGACAATCTCGAAGCGAGGTTCGGATTGATCGAGTTCTATCTGCGGGCGCCCGGAGTCCTGGGAGGCAGCCCGAAGAAGGCCGACGAGCAGGCCGAAGAGATCTGCCGGCGCGACCTTCTGCAGGGATACCGGGCGCGCGGCCGAATCGCGGAGCACCGGAAGGATTTTGATCGCGCGCTGGCGCAGTACGACGCAGCGGCCCGCGAATTCCCCGAGAAGACCGAGCCCTTCTATTGGATCGGCGCCCTCCTCGTCCGCGAGAACAATTACGCGGAGGCCTTCGAGGTCTACGAGAAGCTCCTCGAAGAGAACCCTTCGGAAATGACGGCCTGCTATCAGATCGGGCGCGTGGCGTCTCTTTCGGGGCTGCGGCTCGAACGCGGGAAGGAATGCCTGACGCTCTATCTCCAGCACGAGCCGAATCCGGATGAGCCGTCGCTCGCTTCGGCGCACTACCGGTTGGGACTTCTCTACGAAAAGAGCGGCAACCGTGACCTGGCCCGGCGCGAATACTCCGCCGCGCTCGATCTCGAGCCCGCTCTCCCCGACGCCCGCAAAGCCCTGAAGAAAGTTTCCTAGCCATGCCGGAAGGCCCCGAGGTTGAGACTGAGACCTTGACGGAAGAAATCCGGGAAAAGTTCGAGCACGAGGGGGGAGCGCTCTTGAAACGCATCGCCCTCTCGACGGCGCTCTTCGCGGCGCTCGCCGCGATTGCCGCGCTCAAGGCGGGCGCGACCGTGAACGAGGCGCTCGTCCTGAAGACCGAGGCGGCGCGGCTCCAGGCGGAGGCGTCCGACCAGTGGGCCTACTACCAGGCCAAGGGGATCAAGGCGGCGACCGCGGAGGCGTCGCGCACCTCGTGGCTCGCCATCGCCAAGGAACCTCCGCCCGAGTACGCCGAGAAACAGAAGCGCTACGGGGAAGAGCAGAAAGAAATCGAGAAGAAGGCGCGCGAGAAGGAGAAGGAGCGCGACGCGAAGTCGAACGAGGCCGACGAGCTCCTCCACCATCACCACGGCTTCGCCAACGCGGTCGCCCTCTTCCAGGTCTCGATCGCTCTGGGCGCCGTCGCCGCCCTGACCAAGAACCGCCCCGTGTGGGCGGCATCCCTGCTGCTCGGCACAGCTGCGACGGCTCTCTTCGTTGTGACGTTCCTGCGCTGAAGAGAGACGATCCTCCGTTGTCATTCTGACTACCGAAAATCGTGGCTCGGGATGGTCTCGATCTCGCGCAGGGTTCGGAAGCGTTCGCCCTTGACGGAGAGGGTGCCGTCCAGTTTCTGCAGGCGGCCTTCGACGACGAGGGTGCCGGAGCCGACGATGACAGAGCGGTACTCGCGGAAGAGGTCCGGGTGCACGATCGCCTGGCACATCCCGGTCTCGTCTTCGAGAGTCAGGAAAACGAACCCCTTCGCCGTGCCCGGGCGCTGCCGCACGATGACGGCTCCCGCGGTCGTGACGCGATCTCCGTCGGCGCGGCGCGCGAGCTCCGC
>WNFV01014282.1_pt1 | contig 11339 bp, 7 predicted proteins | sample 5400101 | NCBI WGS metagenome assembly WNFV01 (sample SAMN13153361, study PRJNA577476) | soil metagenome | isolation source: 115 cm soil or saprolite under grassland replicate 1 | place: USA:California | collected 2016-06-15
CGGCAGCATGCGAAACAGCAGCGGGAATGCCGCCAGCCCAATCAGCTCCAGCGCCAGCAGCCAGGCTAGCCAGGGCGCCTGATTCACTAGGCGTGGCGGGTCGAATAGCGCGGCCCATGTGCCAGCGGCGCGATAGGCTGGCCACTGGCTGTCGGTCAGTCGCAGCGCCGTCGGCACACGGCCGACCAGCGCGGTCGGCAGCGGGTAGACCTCATCCCAGGCGATATCGCCGGCGATCAGCTGCGCGGCCCGCGCGCGTGAATACGCGCTGGTCTTCTTGAAGATCAGCACGCGCGGGTGGTCGTAGACGGTGAAGGCCTCCTCGGCGCCCTGGTCGGGGATGGTGATGCCAAACAGTGTTGGATAAGATGTGATATCGGCGACCTGTTCGAAGCCCAACTCGCCGCTGAACAGGTAGTGGTAGTAGCGCGTCAGCGCCGGGTAGCGCATGGGCAGCCGTGTGGCCGAGCCATACACGCGATTGCTGCTCAGAATAATATAGCCAGCCTGGTCGAGCTGATCGAACAGCCCTGGCTGGTACTTGCCATACCGGTCAAGGTAGCCGGTGTACTTAACCTGGGTGTCCTCGTCGTAGGGTTTCATCAGCAGAACGCCATACTCGTACAGAGAATGACCATCGATATTCACAGGCAGCGGGTCATCCCACTCCTCGTACGTGAGCGTCGCGCCGCGCGGGATATGCTCGTAGATCCAGCGCGAGGCGGCAACGCGCGAATGTGGCCGCGTGTAGATGCGCGTGAAGGCGTAGGCCCAGCAGAGCGTGCCAAGCACCACCACCATCACCGGAAGCCAGCGAATTGTAAATAGTAAATTGTAAATTCTGGAGTTTCGTCTTGTCCAATTTGCAATCTGCAATCTACAATCTACAATCCACACCAGCAGCCAGGCCGCGAACAGCGCCAGCAGGCCATACAGTGGCAGGTAATAGCGCATGGTCATACCAAACTGCCCGCCCTGCCACGCGAAGTAGAACGCGATCCAAACCCAGGGAATCAGGTGTACCAGCCGGCCACGGAACAGCCCCCAGCCGCCGCCATTCCAGCCGGCCCAAGCCGCGCGCAGCATCTGCCAGCCGGCCACGGCCCAGGCCAGCCAGGCCACCAGGCCAAGCGGCAGGCCCATGCCCCAGATAATCATGTTTTGGAGCGGAAACACGAACGGCGTGCGGCCGGCCCACTGCTGCGCCGGCGGGAAATCCAACACCCCAGAAACCTGTTGGCCGACAGCCGCGATATTATCGAGAAAGCGCGGATCCGGCCGCAGATCGAAGAACGACGTGCCAATAAATGCATCCGGCTGAAGCAGCCGAAACGAGATCGCCGACAGAACACCGGCCAACGCCAACAGCCGAATGCCGGCAAATACGCCCAGCGCGATTGGGACGAAGCGGCGGCTGTCATGCGTGCGCTGCTCGTCCGCCTGCGCTTGTGCGACCCACACCCGCAGCGCCACGGCCACCACCGCCAGCAACCCAAGCATGGCCATGGTCACGCGGCAGGCCATCGCCGCGCCGATGCTGAGGCCAAGCGCCGTGAAGCTTCCAATGCCGCCATTGTGCGCGGCCCGCACCGCCCAGTAGATCGCCAGCAGCGTAAAGAAAGCCGTGGCTGAATCAACCGTGAAGAAGTGCGCGAGCTGGATCGGCAGCGCCGAAAGCGCCATAAACAGCGCCGCCAGCAGGCCAACCCGCCGGCCATACAGGCGCCGGCCGATCAGGAACACCACGACGATGCTTAGGAGCTGAAACAGCGCCGACCACGACCGGCCGACTCGCTGGACAAAATGTACGCTGGTGAGATCATTGCCTGCCGGGTTCAGCAGCACTTGCAGCAACCCGCTACGCGGGCCGCGAAGGTCGGGGTTCGGTACCACCGGCGCCCCGTCCCAACCGCTTGGCGTAGCGGCGCGCGCCGTCGGCCGCAGCGCGTCGTGGGGCGTCAGCAGAACCGCGGTGAGATGTGTCAGGGTCTGCGGCAGCAGCCCGTATACATAGAACGTAGGTTGCGCGACGAATCCAGATACTCCGACAGGCTGGCCGGCATCTTCAGCCGATCGGCCACCAAGGCCATAAAGCGCTCGTCGGGGTGCTGGCCAGTGTCGCTATCCCAGCCATACAGATTAAGCGTACAAAACGCAGCGCCAAGCGCGACAATCGCCGCCAGGATCAGCCATGTGAGCCAGGATGCCTGCCGCAGTGGAGGTGCAGGGGTTTCTTCAGAAGCCCGGTTGCTGGTCATAAAGTACGTATCGCTCGCTCTGTGTCCCAATGGGAGGTTTGGAAGGGCTGTGTAGGCGAACCGCATTCCAGAAGCTGCTACCCTCCAAAAATGGCGAGCCCGAAATATAGGCAAACATGCCCGCCATCAGAAAGCCGCCTGCTGAAGTCGGGGGCAACCGACACCATTATACCGTAACCGGCCATGCCTGCTGCGACTCCGCAACGATGCTGGCGGCGATAATTGGCGACAACGACGACCCGGATCCGTCGGCGTGAGTATGGCCACACGACCATCATATAGTAGACGATCATCACGCCGGCGCGCTGGTCACTGCGCGACTCAGGACCGCGCGAATCGGTAATGCCGCCATGCTACACTCGTTAGTACACACCCGCCGCCGATGCGGGCCAGTGGACCACGTCAGTGTTCCCCCATGCCAAGAGGCGTCATGCGACATTTCGGGCCATACAGCGCCGCAGCGTCTCCGGGTGCGTCGCCGCTGATCACACTCAAGCGCACGCTGTTGCAGATCATTCTCCCCCTCGCCATCCTGGCGCTCGCGATCAACTGGCGGATCGATGCGAGCGGGGGCAGCCTGCTGCCGTTCGACACCGTCGCGTATCCGGTGTTGATCGCGGTGTATACTGGCAGCGCGATCGTGCTGTTCATGCGCCCGAAGTATGTGCCCGTGCTGGAACTGTGCAGCTTCGTCGCGTTCATGGTCTACACGGCGGCGTATATCGCACTCGTCTGGTACACCGAGCACCCCAGCGCTGATCTGTACCGGTTTGCCACCATCCCGCAGTGGATCCCGCTGGTCTACGTGGCCGCCTTCTTTCTCTTCGAGACGCGTCAGGCGCTCCGGCTCGCGCTGGCGTTCTTCGCGTTGCTGCTCGTGCCTGGCGGCCTCTGCATGGTCGGCTGGAGCGCCGCACGCATGCAGGGCACTGAGTTGCACCTCCTGCTCGACACCTATTTCTCGAACGCGATCTAGTGCTGGCGCGCGTGGCGCACATCGACGACCTGACCGGCGCGTATAACCGCCGGCATCTCGACCAGACGCTGCGGCAGGCGATCGAGCAGGCCCAGCGCTATCCACGACCGCTGGCGGCGATCCTGCTGGACATCGACTGCTTCAAGCGCGTGAACGATACCTACGGGCACGCGGCTGGTGACGCGGTGCTGATTGGCACGGCGCGCGCGATCCGCCAGCAGTTGCGCACGACCGATACCTTCGGTCGATGGGGCGGGGAGGAGTTCCTGATTGTCGCACTGGAGACCGATCGCGCGCAGGCAGACCTGCTGGCCGAGCGGTTGCGCACGATCATTGCGCAGCAGATCTACGATCAGGTCGGCAGCGTGACGGCGAGTTTCGGCGTCGCGATCTGCCGCGCGGATGGCAGTGCCGAGGCGCTGATCGGGCGGGCCGACGCCGCGCTCTACCGGGCCAAGCGACACGGGCGCAACCGGGTCGAGGCCGAGAGCACTCGGGCGCCCGAGGAACGCTAGCCCATAGCGTCCAATGGAACACGGCAGGTGCCGCAGCCCCAAGCGCTCCGGCACGTGTTCCGTTGGATGTATGCGCGCGAGTCGACCGACGCCAGGCTGGCCGCCAGGCTCGCCCGGTCGCTGTCGCTAAAGTGTGCTTCCCGGCCATCTCACACGCATGGAGGTTCACGTTTCAATCGCGCGAGCAGTCCATCGCGTCGCCGCACCAACTCCTGCGGCGCGTCTGTTTCACGTGCGAAGCCAGCCAGTGCGGTCTCGACCTGCGCCAGCTCCTCGATGGTTGTCGCAAGATCCTCGCCGAGCGTGCCGCCCTGCCAGCTGGGCCGCAGCGCCCAAAGCGACCGGCGATCGGCCCATACAGCGCCTGGCCAAACGCTAGGCCAATAAAGAAGATCGACAGCGTGAGCTGCACCGCAGCCGTATCGGTACGAAACTCCTGTACGAGCGTGGGCAGGCTGGGCAGGTACATATCGATCGACAGCGGCCCGAACGCGGCCAGGCAGCCCAGGATAATCGTGAGCCGCAGCATGGAGGGCCGCTGGGTGGGTAACGCCATCAGTTTCTCCCTGCTACGAGAGGATTCGCGAACCGTCCGAAGTCGGGGGCGGCTGGCATCATTAATACTGTCATTTGGCTGGCAGATTTCTACGACCAAAACCGACCAGGCACGCCGCGGCGTATGATGCCTACCTGGCCCAGCTCGCCGAGCAGGCCCGCGCCGAGGCCAGCAGCGCGGTAGATCAGCAAATGGCAGCGCCACTGGGTCTATGCATCGGCCAACCGCCGGCTCATCGACGCCGATCTCGACCCGCGGCTGATCCGGTTCTACACCCTGCGAACCCTTTTTCGTGTCCCTGCGTGGATTCTCTTCCGATATCCGCTTTAACCCCCTATTTATCAGCGTCCGTACTATACTAAACGTTGGTAAGTTACGACAAGCATGATCGTGTTATCGATCAAGGGTGTACCAGATGGATTCGAACGTTCCGTTCTCGGTTGATTGTGCCACGTGCGGCCGGCGATTAGTGACCGAGGGGTACCAGGCCGCCCCGAGCGAAGTTGTTCCGAAAGACCAGGTCACGCGGCACTACAATCCGGCGCGTCCCTTCTTTTCGGTACGCTGTCCATGCGGGCACTATACGGTGTCTTCGCCGTTCTTGAAAGACAAACCGGCATAAGCCACCCTGGTCTTCGCGCTGGCGTATACTGGATGCGCGATGATTTCGCTGCTCCGCTACCGCGCGATGTCCTGATTCAAGGCAACGCGACACGTCTTATTGCGCATATTATGGAACATCGGCGAGGTAGAGCGACCGGCTCAGCGCCGCTTCGCCATTCGGCCAAGGGTTATCGATCGCAAATGCCACCTGGCGACCGACCTGCGACGAACAGTTGGCCTTGCCCCGCCAATCCGCTGGCGGAGGAAATGGCTTTTCCACCCACATACCACTACAAACCCACATCATACAAAACAAAAGAGAGCGGCTTTACCGCTCTCCAATGCTGGTGCCAGGGACCGGGCACGATCCGGTGACCTCGTGTTTTTCAGACACGCGCTCTACCAACTGAGCTACCCTGGCCCGACCGAGTTCAAAGTTAAAAGTGTAGAGTTATCGGAGCCGTAACTCTTAACTCTTAACTCAAAACTTTTAACTCAACTCTGGTGGGCGATGACGGGTTCGAACCGCCGACAACCTCGGTGTAAACGAGGCGCTCTACCAGCTGAGCTAATCGCCCGTGGTGCCGAGGAAGGGACTTGAACCCTTATGCCCTTGCGGGCACATGGCCCTCAACCATGCGCGTCTGCCAATTCCGCCACCTCGGCATGTAGGCGGCATTATAGCGATGAAGCGCTGGATTGTCAACATGTGCTACAATATCACGTAGTCACTCCCGATACGAAAGGGGCAGGTCATGGCGCTCGCGTTCACGATCGTTATCGCGCTGGTGCTGGTAGTGCTCGGCCTGGTAGGCTACATCCGCGATCCGCGGCGGGGCCTGCTGGCGCTGATTGGCACGCTGGCCGGCGCGAGCCTGGTCAGCTTCTGGGCGGCGCAGTGGGGCCAGGCGCTGGCCGGCCGCGTCGTGGGTGGCGATCCGCAGCGGCTGATCTTCATCGTGAGCTGTGCGCTGCTGCTGTGGAATGCGCTGGTGGTTGGCTACGGCGGCGGTATGCTGCTGGCGCGCGCGAAGGATCGCCCGCCCTTCCAGCAGCGGCTGGTCGGCGCGCTGCTGGGCGCGCTCAACGGCGTGCTGATTGTCGCCTTCCTGCTGCGCTTCGCGGTCACCAGCCAGCCCAGCTTCGCGGCGATAATTGAATCCTCGCCGCTGGCAAAAATCTTGTTCGATGGCCTGCCGCTGCTGTTTCTGGGGGTCGCCGTGGCTGTCACACTGGCAGTGTTCGTGCGCGGCGTCACGCTGTTCGCCACCCGCCGGGCCGCACCCGCCGCCGCGCCCGCCGCCGCGCCCGCCACCAGCGCAAGCGCACCGACCCAGCGGATCGGCGACCGCGACGTGCTGGATAAGGTCAACAGCGCTTCGCGCCGCTAGCACTCCCAACGCGTTCGGCGTTTGCAAGGAGGTTTGGCGGTACTGTGTCCCTCCAAGTCTCTGTCATTGTGGGCCACCTGGGCCGGCTCCCCCGGCCCAGGTGGCCCACAAAAAGAGCATTTCGGGGAGGCGAAGCCACCCCGAACCCCACCACAGCGAGCAAAATCAGAACGAGATCGCCTGCTCCTTCAGCTGTGTCCCCGGCCACACGCGTATCCCGCGATCGAGCCGATTCTCTGCGCCGATTACGCAGCCATCGCTGACGATCGTCCCATCGGCCAGGTGCGCGTTTGCGCCGATCCGGTTGCCGCGGCCGACCATACAGGAGCGCAGTGCGGCGCCATCCGCGATCAGATTATCATCCCAAAGCACCGATCCTTCGATCGCCACGTTTGCGCCGATCACGCAGCGCGCGCCGATCACGGTAGGCCCGATGATCTGCGCGCCGGGGCCGATCCGCACCCCCGCGCCCAGCACCACCGGCCCAACGATCTGCGCGGTCGGGTCGATCTCGGCGCCGTTCTCGGCCCACACTCGATCGGCGATCTGGTGGCCGCGAAACGTGTAGCGCACCTTACCGATCAGAATGTCGTGATGTACCTCCAGATACGCCTGCGGCTTGCCGACATCGGTCCAGTAGGCGCGCGAGGGGTAGCCATACATCGGGTCGCTGGTCTGGAGCATCACCGGGAACAGGCCACGCTCGAACATGTAGTGCTGCGCCGGCGGAACATAGCGAAACACTTCCGGCTCCAAGATATAGGTGCCGGCGTTGATCATATTGGTGGTCACCTCGTCGCGGTTGGGCTTTTCGAGGAAGCGCCGAATCCGGCCATCCTCCTCAGTCTCGACCAAGCCAAACGCGGTTGGATCCTCGACCGGCGTCAGCGCGATCGTCAGCTTGCTTTTGCGCTCGCGGTGGTACGCCAGCATGGCCTGCAAATCTAGGTCGGTCATCACATCGCCATTAAACACAAAGGTTGTATCATCGAGCATGTGCTCAACATTCTTGACCGCGCCGGCAGTCCCGCGCGGCTCAGGCTCCTCGACGATATGCACCTTCAGCCCCAGCCGCGATCCATCGCCCAGCGACTCGCGGAAGCGATCGGCCAAATACTGCACCGCCAGAACAACCTCGTCGATCCCCTGATCGCGCAGATTCTCCAACACATGCTCGATAAACGGCTGGTTGACAAGTGGAATCATGGGCTTGGGTGTGTTGCAGGTCAGCGGCCGCAAGCGCGTGCCCAGCCCGCCGACGAGAATGACAGCTTTCATTGCCTCTCCAAATTACCATAATAAGGGTTAGGGGTTAAAATCTTCGAGATCAATGATTTCAGCGCAATCAATGGGAGTAACCCTTAACCCCTAACCCCTAACTCGCTCACGCCAGTATTCCAAAACATCGAACAACGTCTGCTCAAGCGCAATGCGCGGCGCCCAGCCGGTGTGCTCACGAAAGCGCCGGCTGTCGCTCACAATCTGCGGCACGTCGGATGGCCGCATGCGGGCGGGATCGGGCTCGATAGCGATATCGCACGCGCTCAAGGTCAGCAGCGTGTCGAGTAGCCAGCGAATCGTGACGCTGCGACCCGATCCAATATTGTAGGCCAGCGGAACCTGGCCGTGCCGCGCGGCGAGCGCATATGCGCGAACCATATCGCGGACATCGGTGAAATCGCGCTCGGCCGCCAGGTTGCCGACACGAATGATCGGCGCCTGCTCGCCGGCCTCGATCCGCGCGATCTGCGCCGCGAAGGCCGGCACGACAAACTGCTCGCCCTGGCGCGGGCCGATGTGATTGAACGGCCGCAGCCGGATGGTGCGCAGCCGGTGGCTAGCGTGATACTGATAGGCCAGCAGATCCTGGGCGGCCTTGCTCACGGCGTAAGGGTTCACCGGGCGCAGCGGCGTCTCCTCGGCCAGCGGCAGATCTTCCGGTTCCACATGGCCATAGATCTCGTTACTGCTGACGATCAGCAGCAGCGGGTTCTGGCGCAGCCGCAACACCGCCTGGAACAGGTGCAGCTGCGCGATGACGTTCGTGGTCAATGTGGCGGCGGGGTTCTCGAACGAGCGCGGCACATTCGACTGAGCCGCCAGGTGGAAGATCACATCCGGCCGGGCGCGCTCCAGCGCCGCGACCGTCTGATCGATCTCGCTGAGATCGGCCAAAACGATCTGGATATCGCCAAGCTGCGGCAGGCCGCGCGCTGCCTGGCGCGCGAGCCCACATAGCTCCCATCCGCCGGAGGCGAGCAGGTGTTCGGCCAAGTGGCCGCCGACAAAGCCGTTGATACCGGTAATCAGCGCACGCATTACGGTACTATAGCGGAAAGCCTATGAGCGCGCAAGTACCGCAGGCACTGCGAACCTAACAGTTTTGCAATCTCGCGCGCCTGGCGCACACGATACGAACGGCGAGGAGCAGTTCGCCAAGCCAGCCGGTAGGGGCGTTCAATTGAACGCCCCTACCGGCCTTAATCAGTACAAGATTGTCATCTACCAGATCAAAAAAGCGGGCCGAGATGTCTAGCACCTCGACCCGCCCGATTTCCCACGAACCGGCGCTAGCTTGCTTGCTCTTCATCCCTATCCGCTGGCAGGTTGGTGTCCAGATCCGCCGATGGGCTGGACGGATCGACCGGCGTCTGCGATGTTAGCGGGACGGTGATGATATCGATCGGCTTGCCGTTGCCATTGCTGCCGTTCTGCCGGCCGTTGCGGCGCACGATCGATGTCTCGGGCTGCGTGCGCGTGGCCACCAGACCGAATGGCCGCTCCTCGGGCTTGTGCGGATCGACGAACGGGTACTGCGCCTCGACGCGTGCAAGAATCTCGTTCACATCGATATCGGTCAGCTCGTTGCGCAGAATCAGCGCCTCGGCGATCGAGATCACGCCTTCCTTGTTGTTTTCGAGCAACTGCTTGACCTTGCGATACTCCTCATTGAGCAGCTTCTCAACCCGCGGCTTTATATCTGATGAGCCTACGCCCTCCATACCAAACACAAGCGACGAATAGAAGCTGCCGTCCATACCGAGCGCGCCAATCATCCAAGAAGCTGTTCCAGTCGCACTGCGGAAGTCGGACACCACACCATTCAGCTGGTCGTTCAGGAATAGTTCCTCGGAGGCGCGGCTTGCCAGCGAGATTTGAATGTCGTTCAGCATCTCTTGCTTGTTGCGCATGTGCGCTTCCTCGGATGGCTTCCAAGCCGCAAAACCAAGCGCGCGACCGTGGCGAATAATCGTCACTTTGGTCAGCCGCTCTTTCTTGAGCAGCTTGACCATTGCATACGCATGGCCGGCTTCGTGGTAGGCCAGCTGTCGGCGCTCGCTGTAGGCCATGTTGCGGATCGGCTGGCTCAAGCCATGCTCGTGCGTTTCGCGTGCCTTCGTGAAATCCCAGTAGTTGATTGTCTCGCGGCCATCGAAGTGTGCGTGGATGGCGGCCTCGTTGATCACGAACTTGATCGCTACTGGCGTAAAGCCGATTGTGTCGGAGATCATGCGATCCATCGGCATGGGCTCATGCTTGACCTTGTCCAGGTAATACTCGATGATCTCGCGGCGGCCATCGCTATCCGGCTCTTCGATGATAATTTTGCGATCGAAGCGGCCTGGTCGCAGCAAGGCGGCGTCCAAGCTCTCGGCCATGTTCGTCGCGCCCATCGTCAGTACCGGCGGCATCTCGACGCGCTTCCTGCGCAGGCCAAGCCAGCGCAGCAGCTTACCCACTTGGCTGGTCTCTTGCGGTGGCGGATCCATTTGGAGCAGCAGCTCATTGAGCAGGCCGCTGCCGCCACCCATTCCCATGCCCATCATGACATTCGTGCGGCCACCAGCCTGCTTCTCCGCGCCCATCCCGCCCATCCCGCCCATTCCGCCCATCAGCGAGGAGCTGCGTGCGCCGCCGATCGCGTCGATCTCATCGATGAACAGGATGCAGGCGCCATACTCACGCGCCAGCTTGCGCGCCTTACGGTACAGGTTCATCACTTTGATGTTGCCCATACCCATCCAGGCCGATGTAAGCGATGGGGCGCTGAGGTAGCCGAACGGCACACCGGCCTCGGTCGAGATCGCCTGAGCTAGATAGCTCTTGCCGGTTCCAGGTGGGCCGATCAGCAGCACGCCGCGGGTGACCTCGCCGCCCATCGATTTGAAGCCCTTGACGCCCTTCAGCAGCGTGACGATGCGCGTCGCGGCTTGCAGAACTTCGGGATTGCCCTTGTAATCCTCGAAGCCGACGCCCGTCTCACCCGGCTTGACCCAGTAGATGCGGGTACGCGCCATAAAGAAGTACATTAGGGAGAACTGGAACCCGATGAACAGGAACAGATAGCTACCCATTGTGAGCAGCTGGAGAATCACCGGCCCGAGCGGCTGGGTAGAAATGAAATTAAACGCGGCCGGAATGGCGTTGCTCGCCACCCATAAAACGAACAGGACAATGGCCGCGCGGCGGATAAAACGCACCAGCTTCCAGTTCCAGCGATGAAAGAAGGTGTCGATCTTCTGGTCGATCTCGCGGTCGAGCTCGTCGCGATAGCGATTGTCGGATGGCGGACGATACGGTTCAAGCGCCATGAGCGGTCTCCATTTCTGGTGCATGTTCGAAAGTTCGAAGGTTGAAACGTTTGAAAGCGAGCAGGCCCCAGACTCCTAACCTTCAAACCTGGAGCAGCCGAGATGCTACGAGCTACTGTCCACTAGAGCTAGAGCTACTCCCAAGCTTTGTCAGCGGCGAGTCAATCCCGATGATCTTCCCATCCTGATCGGCCTTGAAAATAATTGGAAAGCGGGCGTGCTGGTTCTGGAGCGAAAGATCGACTGAGTAGAAGTACATGCTGCCATTGTCGAGCGTGACGCCGCCGATATAATCGTAATGGGTGAAATGCAGGCCGGCGCTGCGCTGGCTGCTGGCCTGCGCTTGGAGCGTGGCCTTGGAGGCGCCGCTGGCAAGCTGGTTCGCCTGATAGTCGGTGCTATAGGCATCCCACATCATATCGGCGTTGAAATCCTGCTGGCCCTTGAT
>WNFV01008780.1_pt1 | contig 11338 bp, 14 predicted proteins | sample 5400101 | NCBI WGS metagenome assembly WNFV01 (sample SAMN13153361, study PRJNA577476) | soil metagenome | isolation source: 115 cm soil or saprolite under grassland replicate 1 | place: USA:California | collected 2016-06-15
TCACCTTCCGGTCGACGCGGGTCGACGGGTCGGCGGGGTCGTTCACCCTCGATGGCGAGCTTACGATCATGGGCGTGACCGGGCCGGTCACGGTGCAGGGCCGGGTGACCGACGGCCGGGTCGTTGGTGGGGCGACCGTCGTCCAGAGCCGATGGGGAATCCAGCCCTACGCGGCGTTCTTTGGCGCCCTCAAGCTCAGGGACGAGGTCAAGGTCGACTTCGACGTGGCCCTCACCCCGGACGGCTGACGGCGCGTAGGCGTCGTGCTTGCACCCGGTCTTGAAATCTGTTTCCGCAGTTCAGCGCCGTTCGCAGGCGTCTTTGACCTGGGCGCCTCCAGCGCAGCCGCTCGCCGCCGACCGCCGCGATCCGCCCATGTTGCTGTCGTTGTTGCTGTCGGCCGCACACCAGAAGGTGGTCGAACAGCTCTAGAGGTGCACCACCGGACAGGTGAGCGTCCTCGTGATGCCGTCGACCGCCTGCACGCGCGCGACCACCAGCTTGCCCAACTCGTCGATGTTGCGCGCCTCAGCGCGAACGATCACGTCGTAGGGGCCGGTCACGTCCTCGGCCTGCTGCACGCCGGTGATCTCGACGATGTCCTTGGCGACCTGGGCCGCTTTGCCGACCTCGGTCTGGATGAGGATGTATGCCGTCACCACAGGTACCGACCTCCTTGCGTCATGCCGCCCGCGGCACCCGTAGACACTAATGCCTGAGGGGATGGTGGCATGCACCTGACGCCCGGTTGGTGGCGGGTCAGCCGCTGGCCTGGTTGCGCGTCGTTCCTACCGCCGTGCCATCAGTGCTTGGTCAGTTCGTCCGACGTGGTCGCGTCCGCGGCTAGTGACCCGCCGGTGCGCCGACACGCGCGCACCCACAAGGCGGTATCGAACCCGGCGCCGCGGTCCGGGTCGCGACCGACCCACGCCGCACATTCACCGATCGTCTGGACAAGCAGGTCGCGGAGCATCGCGTCGGGGTCCGGCACACACGCCTGCGCGATGCCCTCAACGGCGTCACAGACGATGGTGGGCGCGACCTGCCGGCGAAAGCGCTTCGCGGAGGTCGCGGAGGGCCGGGCACCGCTGGTGAACCGGTCGGCCCACGCCGTGGCGTGCGGCACCTGCGCCAGGGCCGACCGGCTCTGCTCCTCCATAGCCCCCACCGGCCGCCCATCCAGCGCAGCCAGGACCCGTTCGCACGCCAGCACCGAGACCGCCATGACCCGTTGGCGCTCGGCCGCCACCACCGGCAGTGCCATCGTGGCCGACCGCAACGCGATCCGCGCGTCGATGTGCAGGTCCTCGCCGGTCAGCCCGATCACCGACGGGATCAGGCCGGCCAGCCGCGGGCGGCCGGCGTCGGAGGTGTGATCGTTGACGTGGCGGGCGACCGCGGCGAGCAGGGGGTGGGTGCAGCCCGGGTGGTCGCTCCAGCGCTCGCCGGCGAGCAGGGAGGCAAACTCCATGAAGCACGCGCCCTTGCGGGGGCTGCCGTGCTTGCCCCGAGACAGCATCGGTAGCAGCCCTGGCAGCTGACCGTCGTAGCGCAACATGGCGCATCCCAAGGAGATTCTGGCCTGCTGCGACCCAGTCTGCGCCGCCGCCGACGCACACGCCAGCACCAGATGCGCTCGTGCACTCGGCGGCTCGGCGCGGCCGCAACAATCAGCCAGTGGGGGCCGCCGAGGGCGCCGTCCAGCGCCCGTCCGGCCGCCGCGCCAATGCCGCCTGATCGCCGCCGCGACCCTCCCGCGTGGTCACCGGGTAGCGTTGGTTTCCTGTCGAGGGGGGACTCGGGCACCCACGCCTTTCTGAGGTAGTTGGGTTGACGCTCGTGAGCTTCGCGCGGAGGCTGGCCCTGTCGGCCCCCACCGGTGGCGTGCTTGAGATGCGGGCGACGAGGGTGGCGAGGTGCACCATGAAGCCCAGAATCGACCGGACCCGGTTTGGCTCGGTGACTCTCGACGGGACGGCCTTCGAGCACGATGTGGTCATCCGGCTCGGCGGCCGGGTGGTGAAGCGGAAGAAGAAGCTGTCCAAGGCCGTTCACGGCACGTCGCATACCATTTCGCTGGCCGAGGCCCGGCATGTCTACCAGAAGGGTGCGGCACGGCTCCTCATCGGCGCGGGGCAGTATGGCACGGTCGGGTTGTCGGACGAGGCGACCGCCTACCTCCAGCGGCACGCCTGCCAGGTGGAGCTGCTGCCAATGCCCGAGGTGATCCCGGTCTGGAACCAGGCCGAGGGCGCCGTGATCGGCCTGCTCCACGTGACCTGCTGAGGCCATCCTCGGCAGGGAGCCAAGCCCCAACCTTGTATCGGGGCCGGGCCGGTTGCAAGCGTGATTCGGGTCGCTCGCACGTCGTGATCGCGTTGGTCAACGAGCTCGCCGGCGCGGCCGAGGCGGCCGACTACCACCCCGATATCGACATCCGCTGGAACAAGGTCACCCTCGCCCTGTCCACCCACGCCGGGCGGCCTGACGAAAGCGACTTCCAGCTCGCCGCCCGCATCGCAGTAGCCGCAAGGGCATGTGCGAGGCCGTTGAAGAGATCCAGCAGAATGAACGCCCGGCCAGCGGGATGGCACGAGGCTAGGCGCTGTCTGGCGGATCAGCTCAGGCAGAACTCGTTGCCCTCCGGGTCCTGCATCACCACGAAGTAGCGGTCCGCCACCACCTCGTCGAAGGTGCGCAGCCGGGTCGCGCCGACGCGGATCAGCCGGTCGACCTCGGCCTCCACCCGCTGCTTGCGGAGGGCCACCGGCACCTCGAGCCCGCCGCCGACCCGCAGGTCGAGGTGGATGCGGTTCTTGACCACCTTCGGCTCGGGCACCTCTTGGAGGAAGATCTGCGGCGCGACGCCCTCCGGGTCCACCAGGTAGGCGGTGCAGTTCCCGCGCAGCTCCTCCTCCGGCACCCCGATGCTGCGGAAGTACGAGCACCAGTCGTCGAAGCCCTCGGGCGGGTCCTTGGGCTTGTATCCCAGGGCCGTGGTCCAGAACTCCATCATCTGGTCCGCGTCGGCGCAGTCGATGGTCAAGGTGAAGCTGGTCGTCACGGGCAGGCCTCCTGGCTGGTCGGTCGTTCGGCTTGCGGTCGGGTCGATCATGCCGCAGGCAACGGCACCTAGTCCCCAGGATCGAGCAGGTCTGCATCTGTCCCTGGAGCTACGCGCGATGCTGGACGGATGACCCGCTCCCAGCCGGTCAGCGCCGTGATTCCCGCCCCGGGATGACTCGACCACAACAGCGCATCCAGGATTCGGATCAGTGTCCGGGTGATGCGCGCCTTCTGAAGGTTGGCTTGGACGTGGTGCAGCGCCAGGCGGTTACGTTGCGCCTCGGCGCGGAGGTGGAGCAGGAGAGCGATCGGGGGTCGACCGACACCGCCGATCTGCTGGACGACGAGCAGGTCGAGGACCGGGAACAGTGAGGGTCGCTTGAGGTGTAGCACCTTGGTGGCGACGGCGAGGTTGCGGTGGGGCGCGATTGCGGCCGCGAAGGCCGCCTCTAGCAGCGCCGTGCACCCGAACCGTTCCCACTCGCGGTCGGGGAGTTCGACGAGGTCCCAGGAAGGGTCGAGGGCGCTGAGCCACGGGAGTGGGCCGGCGCTGGTCAGTACCTCCCACGCCGTGTGCGGCGACCGGGCCCGCATCGTCTGGTTGATTGCTCGGATGTCGTCGGTGGTGATCCGGATCGGGTCGCCGTGTCCAGCGCGCCCGTCGTACGACTCCGGTCCGATGGAACTTGGATCGTTGGAGAAGAAGGCGTATGCAAGGGACGAGGGGTCCTCGACGATGAGCGAAGGGCCGCCGTCGAGGCGACGGATCACGATCGGACGGTCGTCAAGCATCGCGCCTCCGGCTTGCGTCAAGGAACCTGGAGTCTGGCTGCTTGCGGCTCACCGGTCGAGTCATCCCCACCGACACTCCACCGCCCGCAAGTTCCCATCAGCGCATGCTGCGCCGCCGTCGGACCGGGCTGCCAAGCGTCCGGCGACTCTCGGCGACCTGGCAGGCGTCGCCTGAGCGATAGCTTGGTAAGCATGGACGATGTCGGCGAAGGCCGAACAGCGGCAGCGGCGGCGCTGGCTGCCCGGTACCCGGCCCTGTGGCATTGCTGCTTCATCGGTGCATGGTCGGGGATCTGCGCGTACGGGCTGCAAAGTGTTGCGGATCTAGCTGAGCTTGCTCAGGTTCCCGTGCAGCTCCGGGAGCGCATCATCCAGCAGCGGCGGCCACGAGCTGAGCGGCTCGAACTGCCGGATGGACACCAGGCCGTCCTCCGCGACCAAGGTCCTCTGCGTTCACGGAACTTTGAGCGCTATCTCAAGGGCATCGGTACTGGGGCCTGGCTCGCCCTCCTCAACGCCCACGTCTTCCTGTTTACCCAAGAGCGTCACGTCCAGCGCCTGCTCGAGGTCTACAAGAGCGAGGGTCAGGAGGTCATCAAGCTCAAGACCGCCGCGCTACTGGCTGCCTGCGCAGATCGAGTCGAGGTCACCACGATCAACTCAGGTGCGCTACCTCGCACCACGAGCCCCTCGCGCGGCACCGACACGTTTGCTCCGCTGGCAACCTTCCCGGCCGACAAGGTAGCGACGATCCAAGAAGTGACCGTCGTGGGCGGTATCGAGAACATCCAGCCACTCACCACAAGCGTGATCCGCCACCGTCCCGACGGCACCAAGCGCCGTATCTGGCCTTGAGATCTGGGCAGGATCTGCCGGTTCGGCGGTCGGTCACGCTGGGTGGCGCCCTATGCTGCCGGCCGTCTTCTCCGCCGGGCGGCTGCCCGCTATAGCGTGGCCGCGATGCCGGTGAGCTGCCCGTCCAGCTCCTGGACGAACCGCTCCTGCTGCCAGGCGTCGAGGTAGGAGCGGGCGGTGTGGAGCCGCTCGTAGCGCATGGCCGACCGTGACCCGCGGACCCTCGGCAGCCTGGGTGAGCGCGGCGCACGCCTGCTCTGGCTCCTTCAGCCGGGCGTAGGCGACCGCGAGGTCGGCGCGGATAAGTGCGCGGTTGTTGCTGGCCAGGGCGTGCCGGTCCAGCGCGTCGTGCAGGATCGTCGCGGCGTAGCGGGCATGGTCGACGCGGGCCAGGCAGGCGCCGCGGTAGTGCTGCATCCGTGCCGGCGCAAACCCGCGCAGCCATGAGGGTGTGTCACCCGGCTGCGCCCGTTCCAGGTGGCGGTCGGCTTGCTCAAGCGCGGCCAGGGTGCGGTAGCGGCTGCCGGTCAAGGAATGGGCTTCAGCGGCGACCGCCGCCAAGTAGGCCCTGGTGACGGATGTGGTGTGCTTGGCGGCGTCCATGCCCTTGCCGACCAGCTTCAGCGCCCCATAGGGATCGTCCTGCTGATGAGCGACGAGCAGCCCAAGCATCGCCAGGACATAGGCACGCAGGTCGTGGCTGCCGGCGTCGTCGGCAGCAGCCAGCGCATTCCGAGCCAGCCGGCGAGCCAACGTGACATGCCGCCCATCGGCGGCGACCCAGGCGGCCACCGTCAGGGCGTCGCCATGCGCAACCAGCAGTCCATCCCGCAGCGAGCGGCCCGGCGTCTGCATCGCAAGGTCGCGCAGGCGTCCGGCATGTCGCAGCAGCGGCCCCATCGAGTCGCGGGCGACCTCGGTGGTGATCAGCACCCGGTAGCCCTCGGTCACCTCCAACGCACCGGTGATGGTCTCTGGTCCGACCGGGCGCGCGCCGATGAGGGAGTCGCTGACAAGCGCGCTGGCGGCGGCAACGGCGCCTGCCAACACGTCGCGGCGGCGCATGGCGTCTGCCTCCGCGGTCGGGTCGAACGTGCCCGGCCATCCTAGGCGCCTGGCTGTGGCGGCGGCAGGGGAGCGAGCGAACTCCCACAGCTCCCACGCCGCCTCCGCCAGCAGCCGTGGCGGGTGCACGCTCGCGGCGACCGAGCGGGCGAGGAACGCGGTGAGATGCTTGGCAGCCTGCTGGAGCGCGCGGAACGCGCCGGTGTCGTCATGCATCAGGGCCCGACCGGCGGGTGCCGGCCCGCTGCAATGCCCGCTGGTGACGGTGGGCGCGCTCGTTGGTCACGTCGGCCCAGTAGGCCAGCAGCGCGAAGCCGAGCAGCAGCACAGCGGCGGCGATGGTGCCGAGCATGGCTGCCTCCCTCCGCTGGTCGGCGGGCGCGTCGGCGTCGGGGGTCGTCGACGTGCCCGCCGGTGGTCCAGGGCGACGGGTGGCCGGCTGACTTGGGAGGTCCAGGTCGACCGCCCGCCGCCCTGGCGGTTCTACCGCTGTGGTCGTGAAAGGTCAAGAGCGGACATGAGAGGTCGACCAGATGGACGTAGCAGGTCAGACGTGGCTACGAGCGGCTAGAATCCGCTCTGCCGCTGACTTGGGAGGTCCGGGTGCCAGGTGAGGACGTCTTGCTGACCGAAGCCGAGGTCGCCGACCTGCTCCGCGTCAGCCAGCGGACGGTACGGCGATGGCGCAACGAGGGCACCGGGCCGCCGGCGCTGCGGGTCGGCCGCCGCATCCGCTACCGGCGCAGCGCAGTCGAGGCATGGCTGGACCGCCGCGACCAAGCCGGCGAGGGGCAGTAGGACCCGGTCCGTCTATCGCATGGTGTAGTCCGGCAGATCGCTCGCCTCGCTGCATGCGACGATGGACTGGGGTGCGCTGGCCTACTCCTACCGGTGGCCGTCGGAGCCCTTTCGTGAGGGCGCAGCAACGAGGAACTGGGACTCGCGAGCCGCCGCCGCGCACGCTCGATGGTCGGCTCAGGAGTGGTATCAGAGGACCCCTTCAACCCTGGCCAAGCAGCTCTCCAACCCGATGCATCCACAAGGTTCCGGAAGAAGCTGGCGTGGAGCGGTAGCGGCTGGTCGTGCTTCCGCGTGGCTCTTCGATCGGTCTCCAGGGGCGCAGGGCGGCGGCCGTAGTGCAGGACGCCATTACCTTCCCATGGAATCGGGGTATGGCCAGCGCCGAGGGGCGTGGACGTCTGAGTATTGGGCCGCCTGCAGATCGGGATACAGCCCGATCAGGGTGGCGGTGACGTGCGCCCATGGTCCTTGTGCGAGGTCTTCGACGGCACAACCGCTGTGCCGCCGTCCAGGGGTTTGGCATGGTTGGCCGGCATCCAGGTGACGGATATGCACCAAGGCGTCAGTTGGGAAGTCCGCGCGGACCAGATGCCAGGTCCCGGCGCGAGAGAGTCGGCTGGCAAGGCCAGCAGGACCTCAGGGCGGCATGGAGGGTAGGTCTTCCCGCTGTAGCGGCGGATGACGAACACTCGGTCCAGGTGCGTGACCTCGTCACCGACTGGTGCTGTCGCTGCGAGTCAGGCCAATGCGGCTTTGCGGGTTCCCGGGCCCCAGAGCAGATCGGCAGGGTAGGTCGTCAGCTCGTACTGGGCGTCGAAGTCCCAGAGTTGCTGGTCGTGCCATATGCCCAGCACGACGAGGTAGGTCCACTCATCGGGCTCGTCGTGGTCGGCGAGCTGCTTGGCGTGCATCACGGTCACCGAGGCGCCCTGGTTACCCTGCGCCCATCCCGGTGACCATCCGATCGCCAGCACTTCCCGATGCAGCGGAGCCGGATACAGCCGTCCCCCGGGTGTCGGGACACCCCAAAGCCGGTTGATGACCTCGGCAAGATCGCAGATCCCGCGTGCTGACTGATTCGGCATGCCGATCTGGAAGCCGCCGCCGTGCGCGAAGACGTTGCGGATCTCGCCGTACAGCTCCTCCTCGACCCGGCGGTTCCGCTGCCCGTGCAGCAGCCCCTCCTGGCGTGCCCACCGCAGCAGCGGCTGCAGGGTCAGAGGAACCGGCATCCTTGTCTGCCGGCTACGTAGCTTGAGGTGCCATCCCTTCGCGTGACTTCCGCCCGGCCGGAACGCCTCGCTCACTACCTCGAACGTGGACGCTGGGAGGACGCTCTCGCGCCCGTTCTTGTCGCGAAGCGGAATCGCCTGTTCGTAGAACTCGATGAGCCGCTCGCGAAGGGCCTGCTCCAGCACGATCCACCGCAGCTCATCGACCACGGTGAAGGTGTCGTAGCAGAGCACCCCGTAGGCGTGCAGTGTCCTCAGTCGCTCGAAGCTGCTCCGAGTTCCCTCCGGGACCGCCGGGACGAGATCGGCCGAGGCGATGGACCGCTGTTGGAACTCTGCGGCGTCCTCTGGGCTCAGCCTCCCCCCGGTGGCAAACCCCATCGACGTGAACCTGAGTGACTGGTCATCCGGGGTCGTCAGCTCAGCGAACGGTCGAATTCGCATGACCCTTCACGGTCCTTTCTCCGCTCCGAGCCGGTGGTCAGAGGGGTCAAGGGGCAGTTCGTCTGGTGGCCTTTCGGTTGGCCATCGCCGGCCCCCAGTCGTCTGCTGATGACATCAAGTCCACTACCAGCGATGGGCTGCTGCCCGATGGTCAAGGGGTCATGTTCAGGCGGAGCGATTCAGCTTCCTGTCGTGCGGGCAAGGCGGGTGAAGGCGAGCAGGAAGATCGATGTGAGCAGCCAACCGATGAGCGTGGCGGTGTTGAGCCACCACTCCAACGCCAGGCCCGCCGGGGCCCGTGGGTTGGCGTACCAGCTGGACCGCTGACCAAGGGTGACTAGTGGGATGACGGTATCGACGGCATAGAAGACGGCGTTGAAACAGCGGACCTGGCCCTCGCCGCAGGCATCCGGGCGTGGCCGGTTGCGGGCCACGTCGCTGAAGTCGTTGGTGACCCCGAGCGCGCTCCCTCGGTTCGGCTGCGCCTGGGTAGCCTCCGCCGAGACCGGATCAACGGTGACGAGGCGGCCAGTGGTCGCATAGACGTTGCCTCTGGCGTCGGTAGCGCGCAGGGTGGCGTTGGCGGCGGGGAGCTGCAGCGATGCGGCCACCAGGACAAGCAGCAGAAGCAGGAGCCAGAGCACTCGGCTGGGTCGGTAGCCGTAGCCGACGCTCCAGCCATACAGCGCGTCAAGCGCCCGACGCAGCCGCGAGTGTCGGGCGCGGCCGGTGCGTCTTGCCTGGGTTCGCTGGTCGATCAGGATTGCCTCGGCCTCACTGAGATAGCCGTGCTGCCGAAACACTCGCGCGGCCTGCTCGTAGGGGCCGGAGTCGTAGTTGGCCTGTCGGGCAAGCCACGCGCATCGCAGGCGTCGGTCCCAGGTCCGGGCCGAGCCGGTCGCATCCGGCTATTCGAAGCGGTCGTAGCTCAGGCCGGACACGATGAACCGCTCCGGCCAGTTGGTGGGGTCATCGGCCAGGATCGTGGTGGTGGCGTTGGTGAAGTCCACGCTCGGGGTGATGCTGCTCCAGCCGAGGTACATCCCGCCTCGGATGATGGCCGAGATCGCTTCGATGGCGTGACCACCGACGTTGTCACCGGATGGCTGCGGGCAGGTGAAGGAGCCGCCTCTGCAGTCCAACCGACCTTCGATCGTGGACCGGTTGAGCACGACGAACCCGCGGGACCGAAAGCCGTCAACCAGCCGGACCGAGCCCTTGACGATCGCCTGATGCAGGCTGAGCGTCTGTCCGTTGGGGTTGTCCAGTTGCGCGCCTGCAAGGTCCAGGACGCTTCCCAGGGTCGCGCTTCGAAACCGCAGGTGACCGCCGACGGCGGCAACGTCCTGGAGTTCCACGTCGCCGTCGACGGCCAGCCCCTGCGCCGCCAGCAGCGATCTGCCCTCTGGCGCGCTCAGGATCGTCTCCTGCATGGTCAGCTTCCCGTGGATGCGGGCACCGGTGAGGCGGACGGTGCCCTCCACGGTCGCCCCGCGGTTGAGCAGGAGACTTGACCGCAGCTCGGCGTTGGTCAGGTTTAGGGCAGTGCGCCCAGGCGCCCGTAGCGCACAGCTGCCCTGGATCGAGAGACCGCTGAGTTCGCTCAGCGCGAGGTCCAGGCCACCGCTGACCTGGCAGGCACCCTCGAACGCGACCTCGCCTCCGACACACAACCGGGGCGCGCTCACTGCGGTGCCGCCTTCACGCAACCGGCTGTAGGCGCCGCCTACTGGCGCCGTCAATGACCCTTCCAAGGTGGCGTTGCGGATAAGTAGCTGTCCTGCGATTCGGGCGCTGCCCATGTCGACCCGTCCACGGATGACCGGACGCCGGCCGGTCTGGTCGTCGATCAGGAACACGCTGCCGCTGATGGTTGCCTCACCAAGATCCAGCGCCAGCCCCTCCGGACGCTGGATGCTGGCGCCGGTGAGGTCAAGGGAGCCGTCGATCTGGGCGCCGATGAGACGGAGCTCCCCGACCGCAGCGAAGCCGTGCAGGAGCCGGATGGTCCCGCCAACCTGCATCCGGTCGGCTTGGATGGCTCGCTCGCCGTCGGCGTGGATGATGGTGTCCACGCACAGCAGGCGCCCACCGATCTGCGACTCGCAGAGCCAGATGGTGGACCGCTTGGAGGTACTGGCACTGGTGGAGTGGCCGCCGGTGATGAAGGACCGTGACAGGTCGAGATCGCGCCGCACCCGCAGCCCGTTGGCAAGCAGCCCCGGCAAGGACCGGCACCCCGTTAACGCCAAACTGTGCAGGTCGGCGCCGTCCAGGATCGGGGCTGCCTCAAAGCCGCAGGAATCAAACGAGAGCGGGAACGGCACCTCCACACCAGCGAGGTCCAAGACCCCCACGACGGTCGCGTTCCGCAGCCGGATGCCTCGAGGATCGACCTCGTCGCGGTGATTCAGACACCAGCCTCGGAGTAGCTGGGCGTCGATCGGCCGGGGATCGGTGCCGTCGCCGCCGCCCAAGACGCGGCCGGCCCGAGACGCATCCCGGAGCTCCTCCTTCTCAAGCGCGCCTGTCGCCTTGTTCACCGTCGCCCCCTCTGAGCTCACTTCCTTCCGTCCACTACCTCCAGAACAATGCCGGGAGAACGATCACATGACCGTCTCTGCGCCGATCACGTGGTAGCGGCTGTGCGAAGAGTATCGGTGGTCGGCAATGCCCGTTCGGGGAAGTCGACCGTGGCACGGATGTTAGCGCGCGGCTGGGCAAGGCCTGGGTGGAGCTGGATGCGATCTACCACCAGCCCGACTGGCAGCCGCTGGCGGCCGAGGAATTCCGCGCCCTCGTCACCGCCGCGATCGCGGCCGATGGCTGGGTGGTGGACGGCAACTACTCGGCCGTGCGGGAGCTGGTGTGGGCACGCGCGGACACCGTCGTTTGGCTCGATCCGCCACGACTGAGGGTCATGCGCCGGATCATCTGGCGTACGGCTAAGTGCTCCTTCTTGAAAGTCCTTGGGTGAACGTCATGCTGCTTGGGCGAGCTGTTCTTGCTCATCGAGTCGCCGGAGCAGGTCGTCCAGGTCGGCTCTAGTGAAGCGCCAGTCGAACGGCACCGCGGTCTGCTCG
>WNFV01013945.1_pt1 | contig 11338 bp, 19 predicted proteins | sample 5400101 | NCBI WGS metagenome assembly WNFV01 (sample SAMN13153361, study PRJNA577476) | soil metagenome | isolation source: 115 cm soil or saprolite under grassland replicate 1 | place: USA:California | collected 2016-06-15
GCCGAGCCGGAGACCGTCGAGGAAGGCGCTCCCGCCGAGCCCGAGGCCGCCGTGGAACCAGAAGCGGCGGCGGAGCCCGAGCCTGAGCCTGAGGCTCCGGCCGAGGAGCCTGCTCCGGAAGAGCCCGTCGCGGAGGCCCCAGCGGCGGAGCCGCCTGGCGCCGAGGCTCCCGCCCCACCGCCGGCCGAGCCCGCGCGCAAGCGCAGCCTCAAGCACGTCCCGCGCAGCGCGCGCCGCACGCGCACGAAGAGGCAGCGCGAGCGTCCGGCCACGCGCAAGCCGATCGTCCGGCTCGAGAAGCCCCAGCAGGAGCGCGGCCGCCGCCAGGAGCGGCGCGGCGTCGTCGTCTCGGACGCGATGGACAAGACGATTGTCGTCAAGGTCGAGTCGGTGCGCGCGCACCAGCTCTACAAGAAGGTGATCCGGCGCTCCACGAAGTTCCACGCGCACGACGAGCAGAACCAGGCGCACGTCGGCGACCTCGTCCGCATCGTCGAGACGAGGCCGCTCTCGAAGACGACATCATCACGGCGACCGTGAAGACGGCGACGCCTCAGGGCGCCGTGAAGAAGGGCGAGGTCGTGAAGGCGGTCGTCGTGCGGACGAAGAAGCCTTTCGGCCGCGACGACGGCACGCAGATCGCGTTCGACGAGAACGCGGCCGTGATTATCGACAACCAGCGCAACCCGCGCGGCACCCGCATCTTCGGACCGGTTGCGCGCGAGCTGCGCGAGAAGAACTTCATGAAGATCGTCTCCCTCGCACCGGAGGTCTTGTAAGTGACCCACGCAATGAAGATCCGCAAGGGCGACACCGTGCACATCCTCGCCGGAAAAGATCGCGGCAAGCAGGGCCGCGTCATCGACGCGACGCCGCGTAACCGCAAGGTGATCGTCGAGAACCTCAATACCGTCAAGCGCCACACGCGCCCGCGCCCGCTGAAGGACTCGAGCCGGATGGGCGGCCAACAGGTCGAGCCGGGCGGCATCGTCGAGAAGGCGGCACCGCTCCCCATCTCGCGCGTGATGCTCGTCTGTCCGGTCTGCAACCGGCCCACGCGCGTCGGGGTCGAGACCCGCGAGACGAAGGGCGAAGGGATTCGGAAGGTACGCATCTGCAAGCGGGCCGATTGCGGCCAGGACATCGACAGATAAATGGCGACCAACGGCAACGAACCGAGACTGAAGGAGATGTACGAGACCGATCTTCGTCCTCGTCTGAAGGACGAGCTCGGTCTGCGTTCGGTCATGCAGGTGCCGCGGATCGAGAAGATCACGCTGAACATGGGCGTCGGCGACGCGAAGACCGACACGAAAGCGCTCGACTCCGCGCTCGAGGAGCTGACGACGATCGCCGGCCAGCGCGCGCAGATGCGCCGCGCCCGCAAGTCGATCGCGAGCTTCAAGCTGCGCGAGGGCATGCCGATCGGCGCGCGCGTGACGCTCCGCGGCGCGCGCATGTGGGAGTTCCTCGACCGGCTGATCTCGATCGCGCTGCCGCGGATCCGCGACTTCCGGGGATTGAACCCCGGCTCGTTCGACGGCCGCGGCAACTTCTCGCTCGGGATCCGCGAGCAGATCATCTTTCCGGAAATCGACTACGACTCGATCGCCGCGATCCGCGGCCTCGACGTCGCCATCACCACCACCGCCGAGAACGACGAGCAGGCGCGCGCACTTCTCTCCGCGCTGGGAATGCCGTTCGCGGGCGAGGACGGAAGAAGGGAGCAGTAACGCGTGGCAAAGAAGTCGTTGATCGTCAAGCAGTCGCGCCCGAAACGGTTCAAGGTCCGTGACTATTCGCGCTGCAACCGCTGCGGACGTCCCCGCGCGGTCTTTCGCAAGTTCGGCCTCTGCCGGATCTGCCTCCGCGAGCTCGCACACCAGGGCGGCATCCCCGGCATGACCAAGTCGAGTTGGTGATGAAGCGATGATGACCGATCCCGTAGCCGACATGCTGACCCGCATCCGCAACGCCAACAAGGCGCTGCAGGACCGCGTCGTCATGCCTTCTTCCAAGCTCAAGATCGAGATCGCCCGCCTGCTCAAGGAAGAGGGCTACGTCAGGGACTTCCACGTCGAGCGCGGCGAGTCGTTCGACCACCTCGTCGTCGAGTTGAAGTACGGCCGCAGCCGCGAGCGCGTGATCACCGACCTCAAGCGCGTGTCCAAGCCCGGCCGCCGCGTCTATGCGCGCAAGGACCGCCTGCCGCGCGTGCTCGGCGGCATGGGCACCGCCATCCTGTCCACCTCGAACGGTCTCGTCACCGACCGAACGGCCGCGGAGCGCGGCGTCGGCGGCGAGGTCGTCGCCTTCGTCTGGTAGCCGTTCCATGAGCCGCATCGGAAGACAACCCATCCCAGTGCCGACCGGCGTGAACATCGCCATCGATCCGGGCCGCGTGATGGTCAACGGACCGCTCGGCGAGCTGACGCAGCAGATTCCCGCGCGGATGACGGTCGAGCGCAAGGAGGACGAGCTCGTGGTGACGAGGCCGACCGACCGCGGTGACGATCGCGCGCTGCACGGCCTGACGCGATCGCTGATCGCGAACATGGTGGAGGGCGTCACGAAGGGCTTCGAGAAGCGCCTCGAGATCCAGGGCGTCGGCTACCGCGCAACTCTGCGCGGCACGTCGCTCGAGCTCAACGTCGGCTACTCGCATCCCGTCGTCGTCGACGCGCCGCAGGGCATCAGCTTCGAGGTGCCAGTACCGACGCAGGTCGTCGTCAAGGGCGTCGACAAGCAGGAGGTCGGCGAGATCGCGGCCAAGGTTCGCAAGGTGCGCCCGCCCGAGCCGTACAAGGGCAAGGGCATCCGTTACGAGGGCGAGTACGTCCGCCGCAAGGTGGGGAAGCGAGCGTAATGGCCACGTTGACGAAGCCACAAGCCCGCGCACGCCGGCACCGGCGGATCCGCGGCAAGGTCTCCGGCACGGCCGAGCGCCCGCGTCTGGTCGTGTACCGGTCGAACAAAGGCATCTCGGCGCAGCTCGTCGACGACCTCTCGGGCCAGACGATCGCGGGTGCGACGTGGCTCGGGCTGAAGGCATCCTTCAAGGGCACGAAGACCGAGCAGGCGGCCGAGGTCGGAAAGCTGCTCGCCGCAGCGGCAAAGCAGGCCGGCATCGAGGCGTGCGTGTTCGACCGCGGCGGCTACCTGTACCACGGACGCGTCAAGGCACTGGCCGACGGCGCACGCGAGGGAGGACTCAAGTTTTGACGACCGTTGAACGCGAGGTGTTCGCGCGCGAGGAAACCCGGGAGCTCAAGGAGCGGGTGATCGAGATCAACCGTGTTGCCAAGGTCGTGAAGGGCGGCCGTCGTTTCTCGTTCACGGCGCTCGTCGTGATCGGCGACGAGGTCGACCGCGTCGGCGTCGGCTACGGCAAGGCGCGCGAGGTTCCGCTCGCGATCACGAAAGCCGTCGACGACGCGAAGAAGAACCTCTTCGCCGTCCCGAAGCACGGCACGACGATCACCCACGAGTCGCTCGGTAGGTTCGGAGCCGCGCGGGTGCTGCTGCGCCCGGCGAGCGAGGGAACCGGCGTCATCGCCGGCGGCGGTGTCCGCGCCGTCCTCGAGCTCGCGGGAATCCGCGACATCCTCGCCAAGAGCCTGGGCACGACGAACCCGATCAACATGGCGAAGGCGACCGTCGACGCGCTGAAGCGCCTGCGCCGGCCGGAGGAAGTCGCGCGGACACGCGGCCTTCCGATCGCGCGCGTGCTGCCGTACAGGGCGCAGCCCGAGGTGACCGAGGAGGAGGAAGCTCCCCAGGCCGAGGCCGCGCCGCAGGCCGAGGAAGTCCCGCAGGCGGAGGAAGTCCCGCAGGCCGAGGAAGCGCCGCAGAGCGAGGAGCCGGTCGAGACCGAGCCGGCGGCGCAGGCCGAGGAGGAGACCGGTGGCGAAGCTTAGGATCACGCAGACCGGCTCCCAGATCGGCCACTCCGAGCGCCATCGCGGCACGCTGCGCGCGCTCGGACTCGGCAGGATCGGACGCACCGTCGAGCAAGAGGAGAGCCCGACGGTCGCGGGTATGCTGAGAAAAGTCCGCCACCTCGTGCGCGTGGAGGACGCAAAGTAGCGATGGCGTCCGAACAGCTCAACCTTTCGAACTTGAAGCCTGCGCAGGCGCGTCAGGACCGCAAGCGCATCGGCCGCGGCCTGGGCTCCGGCAAGGGCCGGTACTCCGGTCGCGGAATCAAGGGCCAGAAGTCGCGCTCCGGCTCGCACAAGATGCGCGCCGGCTTCGAAGGCGGCCAGATGCCGATCTACATGCGGATGGGCAAGGAACGCGGCTCGACGTCCAAGGACGCGATGCCGATCGGCCCCTTCCGGACGTACTCGCAGCCCGTCAACGTGTCGGCGCTCGAGCGATTCGACGCCGGCACCGAAGTGACGCCGGAGTCGCTGAAGGAGGCCGGCCTGATCCGCTCCACTCGCCAGGACGTGAAGATCCTCGGTAACGGCGAGCTGAAGACCAAGCTCACGGTTGCCGCGCACTCGGTCTCCGGGAGCGCGCGCGAGAAGATCGAGGCAGCCGGCGGATCGGTGACGCTGCTGCGCGAGCCAACGGTCAAGAAGAAGGCGAAGGGGAAGCCGGCACAGAAGAAGCAGGAGGCGGGGAGCTAGCGTGTTCAGCTGGCTGACGAACGCGTGGCGCGTCCCCGAGCTTCGCCGCCGCGTCATCTTCACCGGCGTGATCCTGGCGCTCTACCGGCTCGGATCGTGGATTCCCGCACCGGGGATCGACTCGGATTCGATCTCCACGTTCTTCAACACCGGCGGCCGCGGACAGGGTGTCTTCGGCCTGCTCAACCCGTTCTCCGGCTCCGCGCTGTCGCGCTTCTCGGTTTTCGCGCTCGGGATCATGCCGTACATCACGGCGTCGATCATCCTGCAGCTCCTGACAGTCGTGATCCCGACGCTCGAGCAGCTGCAGAAGGAAGGCGAGTCCGGCTACGCCAAGATCAATCAGTACACCCGCTATCTCACCGTTGCACTCGCCGCCGCCCAGTCGCTCGGGTACGCGTTCCTCTTCAAGAAGGAAGGCGTGCTGGAGGCGAATGCCGGCCGGCTCGTGCTGATCGTCCTCACCCTCACGGCGGGCACGGCGCTGCTGATGTGGATGGGCGAGTTGATCACGAAGCGCGGCATTGGCAACGGCATCTCGCTGCTGATCTTCGCGTCGATCCTCTCGACGATCCCGGCGGGAATCACGGCGTGGATCAACGGGGGCGCGACCGAAAAGCTCTTCCTGCCCGTGATCGCACTGGCCGTGATCGTCGCCGTCGTCTTCATCCAGGAGGGCCAGCGCCGGATCCCGATCCAGTACGCGAAGCGGATGGTCGGCCGGAAGATGACCGCCGGGGGATCGACCTACATGCCCCTGCGCGTGAACATGGCCGGCGTCATCCCGATCATCTTCGCCGCCGCCGTCATGGCGTTCCCGCCGACGATCGCGAGCTTCTTCCCGACCACGCAGACCTTCATCAACCAGCACTTCCAGTACGGGTCGGTGCAATACCTCGGCATCGAGGCGTTCCTGATCGTGATCTTCACGTACTTCTACACGGCGGTCCAGTTCAACCCGGTCGACCAGGCCGACAACCTGCGCAAGTACGGCGGCTACATCCCCGGCATCCGGCCCGGGCAGCCCACGGCGCAGTACCTCGACCGCGTGCTCTCGCGGCTCACGCTACCGGGCTCGATCTACCTCGCGCTCGTCGCCGTGCTGCCCGGCATCTTCATCTACTACTTCCACTTCTCGAACGCGACGTCGCGCGCGCTCGGAGGAACCTCGGTGATCATCGTCGTCGGCGTTGCGCTCGACACGATGCGCCAGATGGAGTCGCAGATGATGATGCGTTCGTACGAGGGCTTCCTGAAGTAGTGAACATCCTTCTATTGGGGCCGCAAGGCTCCGGAAAAGGCACGCAGGCGAAGCGCATTTCCGACGCCTACGGCATCCCGCACATCGCGACGGGAGACATGCTGCGCTCTGCGATGTCGGCAGAGACCGAGCTCGGCCGCAAGGTGAAGCCGATCTACGACAGCGGCAGGCTCGTGCCGGACGACCTGATGATCGAGTTGATCCGCGACCGTTTGACCGAGAGCGATACGGACAATGGCTTCGTTCTCGACGGCTTTCCGCGTACGCTCGCGCAGGCCGAGGCGCTCGATCCGATGCTGCGGGAGATCGGCAAGGAGCTCACGGTCGTCTTCGCGTTGCAACTGCCCGAGCAGGTCTGCATCGACCGCCTCACGAAGCGCGCGCAGCTCGAGGGTCGGGTCGACGACACGCCGGAAGCGATCGCGAAGCGCCTGGAGCTCTATCACCGCGAGACGGAGCCCTTGATCGAGTGGTATCGCATCCGCTCGAACGTGGTCACGATCCACGCCGACCGCAGCATGAACGAGGTCTTCGGCGAGATCCAGCAGGCACTCGAGCAGGCGGCGGTCGCGTGATCATCCGCAAGAGCGCGCAAGAGATCGAGCAGATGGAGCGTGCCGCGCGCGTCGTTGCGGAAACGCTCGGGCTGCTCGGCGAGCACGTCCGTCCGGGCGTGACGACGCAGGACCTCGACGAGCTGGCGGAGGAGTTCATTCGCTCCCGGGGCGGAGAGCCCACGTTCAAGGGCTACCGCGGCTATCCGGCGTCGATCTGCACGTCACCGAACGCGATGGTCGTGCACGGCATCCCCGGCCCGTACCAGCTCGCCGACGGCGACGTGCTCTCCGTCGACGTCGGCGTCACCCTCGGCGGCTTCGTCGGCGATTCCGCCTACACGTTTCCCGTCGGGGAGATCTCCGACGATGCGCAGAGGCTGCTCGAGGCGGGACAGGCGGCGCTGGCGGCCGGAATCGAGCAGGCGCGCCCCGGCAACCACATCTCGGACATCGGGCACGCGGTGCAGAAGGCGACGGAGGATGCCGGCTTCTCGGTCGTGCGCAGCCTGGTCGGTCACGGCGTCGGCCGCAAGATGCACGAGGACCCGCAGATCCCGAACTTCGGCGAGCCCGGACGCGGTCCCGTCCTGTTGGCGGGAATGACGCTCGCGATCGAGCCGATGATCAACGCCGGCGGCCCCGATGTGTACCTCCACGACGACGAGTGGTCGATCTCGACAGAGGACGGCTCGCTCTCCGCGCATTTCGAGCACACCGTCGCGGTGACCGACGCCGGCCCGAAAATCCTCACGCAGAGGCTCCAGCCCAGTTTGCTACCATAATTCGTCCGCACGAGGCGGGTTGATTCGTGCGCATTTTTAGTGCATTCGAAACGAAAGGGATTTGGCCAAGCAAGAGGACAAGATCGAGGTCGAAGGCGAGATCACGGAGGCCCTGCCGAGCACCATGTTCCGTGTCGAGGTGGAAGGCGGGCACGACGTTCTCGCGACGATCTCGGGGAAGATGCGGAAGCACTACATCCGGATCCTTCCCGGCGACAAGGTGAAGGTGGAGCTGTCGCCGTACGACCTCACGCGCGGCCGGATTACGTACAGGTATCGCTGAGATGAAAGTCAGACCATCCGTCAAGCCCATGTGCGAGCGGTGTCGCGTGATCAAGCGGCACGGTAAGACCATGGTCATCTGCACCAATCCGCGTCACAAGCAGCGCCAAGGCTAGGAGACGAATTTGGCACGCATCGCCGGAGTGAATCTTCCGAATCAGAAGCGGCTCGAGATCGGGCTGACGTACATCTACGGCATCGGCCAGTCGACCGCGCAGAAGGTTCTCGCCGAGCTCGGCCTCTCGCCGGACACGAAGGTCAAGGACCTGACCGACGAGGAAGTGACGAAGCTGCGCGACTACATCGACACGAAGCTCGAGGTCGAGGGCGACCTGCGCCGGGAGCGCACCCAGGCCGTCAAGCGACTCGGCGAGATCGGCGCGTACCGCGGCATCCGTCACCGGCGCGGCCTGCCGGTGAACGGCCAGCGGACGAAGACGAACGCCCGCACGCGCAAGGGCCCGAAGAAGACCGTCGGCCGCGGCAAGAAAGCAGCGTCGAAAACCTAGATGGCTCCTCCTCGTAGACAGGCGACCCGCGGTCGCACGCGGCGTCGCGTCCGCAAGAACATCGCGATCGGCCAGGCTCACATCAAGACTTCGTTCAACAACACGATCGTTTCCCTCACCGACAAGGACGGGAACGTGATCGCCTGGGAGTCCGCGGGCTCCGCCGGCTTCAAGGGCTCCCGCAAGTCGACGCCGTTCGCGGCTCAGGTGACCGCCGACTCGTGCGCGCGCAAGGGGATGGAGCACGGCCTGCAGAAGGTCGAGGTCTTCGTCAAGGGCCCCGGCTCGGGCCGTGAGACGGCGATCCGCTCGCTCCAGGCAGCGGGGCTCGAGATCCTCGGCGTGCGCGACGTCTCGCCGCAGGCGCACAACGGCGTCAGGCCCAAGAAGCGGAGGCGCGTCTGATGGCCCGCGACCGCTCGCCGAAGTGCAAGCAGTGCCGCCGCGAAGGGATGAAGCTCTTCCTCAAGGGCGAACGCTGCCTGACCGAGAAGTGCGCGATCGAGCGCCGCAGCTACCCGCCGGGCGAGCACGGCCGCGGCCGCATCAAGCAGAGCGGGCGCGCCGCTACTACGGCCTGCTCGAGAAGCAGTTCCGCACCTATTACGAGAAAGCGACGCGCGGCACGGGCGTCACCGGCGAGAACCTGCTCCGCATCCTCGAGACCAGGCTCGACAACGTCGTCTACCGCCTCGGCTTCGCCGCCTCGCGCGCGCAGGCGCGGCAACTCGTTCGCCACGGCCACTTCCACGTCAACGGCCGCCGCGTGAACATCCCGAGCTACCAGGTCCGCCCGAACGACATCGTCACGATCGCACCGGGCTCGTCGGCCGAGACCGTCGTGCGCGACGCGACCGACCTGACCGCATCCGTCGCGCCGTGGCTGCAGGCCGACCATGACAACCTGACCGGAAAGATCCTGAAGTGGCCCGAGCGGGAGGAGATCGACACTCCCGTGCAGGAGTCGCTCATCATCGAGCTCTACAGCAAGTAAGAAAGGACTGCTTTGGCAACCAGGACAAGCTTGATGGAATTTCAGATTCCGAAGATCGTCCACGAGGAAGTGGACGAGAACCGTGGAGTCTTCGTGATCGAGCCGCTCGATCGCGGCTTCGGTTACACGTTCGGCAACTCGCTGCGCCGCGTGTTGCTCTCGTCCCTCGAGGGCGCGGCCGTCACCTCGGTCAAGATCGAGGGCGTCTCGCACGAGTTCACGACGATCCCGGGAGTCCGCGAGGACGTCACGGACATCATCCTCAACCTCAAGAGCATGGTCTGCGTCCTGCACGGCGAGTCGCCGGAGATCGAAGTGCGGATGTCGGCGAAGGGCTCAGGCGAAGTGACGGCCGGTGACATCGAAGCGCCTGCCGACCTCGAGATCCTGAACCCGGAGCTCGTGCTTGCGCACCTCTCCGACAAGGGGCGTCTCGACATCACGCTGACGATCGGGCGCGGCCGTGGCTACGCACCGACGGAGCTCTCGCGCAGCCCGGAGACGATAATCGGCGTCATTCCGATCGACGCGATCTTCTCGCCGGTCCGCCGTGTCTCCTACGACGTCGAGGCCGCGCGCGTCGGTCAGCGCACCGACTACGACAAGCTCCGCCTCGACGTCTTGACCGACGGCACGATCGACCCGAAGGAGGCGATCGCGCAGGCCGCGGAGATTCTCATCCGCCAGCTCGCGATCTTCACCGACGTCGAGAAGATCCAGGGCTTTGGCGAGGTCGCCACGGCCCCGGCCGACGGCGCCGGCCCGTCCGAGTCTCTCGCGCACGGGATGGAGAACTTCCCGATCGAAGAGCTCGAGCTGGGCGTGCGCTCATACAACTGCCTGAAGCGCGTCGGCATCGAGACGATCGGCGACCTCGTCACGAAGACCGAGAACGAGCTCGCCGCGATCCCGAACTTCGGCAAGAAGTCGATCGAGGAAGTGAAGGAGACGCTCCAGGCGCACGGCCTCAACCTGCGGGGCGAGGAATAGGGCTCAAATGCGTCATCAGCGCGCCGGCAAGAAGCTCGGGCGGGACTCCGCCCACCGCAAATCGCTCTACGCGAACCTCGCCGGTGCGCTGATCGAGCACGGCCGGATCAAGACGACCGAGGCGAAGGCCAAAGCCGTCAAGCCGCTCGCCGAGCAGATGATCACCCTCGGTCGCCGCGGTGACCTCGCCGCCCGGCGCCAGGCGATCGCGACGCTTCGGTCGAAGGACGTCGTGCACCAGCTCTTCGCCGACGTCGCGCCGCGCTTCGTCGACCGCCCCGGCGGCTACACGCGCATCGTGAAGCTCGGCCCGCGCCACGGCGACGCAGCCGACATGGTCTATCTCGAGTTCGTCGACTACGAGCCGTCGGGCGCCGCCGCCGGTCCGACCCAGCGCGGCTGATTTACTCCCTCGCCCGCTTCGCTTTCCGCTCGAGGCTCGCGCCTTCGGCGCTCGCATTGGTTGGCGGGCCTGCCTGGGAGCGCTGCTTCGGCCTTCGTTCGTGAGCGGCGCGGCCAAGCCGCGCCGCCGCCGTAGTCTTTCTCGATGAAGCTCATAGGTTTCGCCGTGCTCACCGGCGCAGCGTTCGTTGGGCTTGCGGTCGCGGGAGGCGGTTGGTCCTCACGCGCGCCGTTGCCGCTTGCGCGCACCGAGGTCGCGGCGACAGCGTTCGGCCGCGAGATCGTCGTCGTCGGCGGCTTCGTCGAAAGCGGCGGCAGCACGGGGCGCGTCGACGTCTATGAGCCGTCCTCGGACACGTGGCGGAGCGGGCCGGACCTTCCCACCGGCGTCAATCACGCGTCCGCCGTCGTGGCGCGGGGTCGTCTCTTCGTCGTGGGCGGTTACGGCGCCGAGCGGAGCGCGTTCGTCCTCTCGGGGAACAGCTGGAAGACGCTGTCGCTGCCCTCGCCGCGCGCCGCTGCTGGGGCGGCTGCCGTTCGCGGCACGGTGTACGTCGTCGGCGGCGTCGGCGAGAACGGGAACGCGCGCTCGATGCTCGCATACAACACGCGGAGTGGCCGCTGGCGCACGCTTCCAGGGCCGCGGCCGCGGCAGCATCTCGCCGTGGCCGCGACGCGCGGACGGATCTACGCGATCGCAGGCCGTACTTCGGGCCTGAACACGAATTTCACGCTCGTCGAGTCGTGGGCGCCGGGGGAGAAACGGTGGCGGCGGGAGGCTCCCGTGCCCGAGGCGCGCGGCGGCACCGGAGCCGCGGCGGTCGGGTCGACCATCGTCTCGGTCGGAGGCGAGGCACCCGGGGGAACGGTTCGCACCGTCTACGCGTACGACGTCACTCGCCGCCGTTGGCGTCGCCTCGCCGACCT
>WNFV01017819.1_pt1 | contig 11338 bp, 6 predicted proteins | sample 5400101 | NCBI WGS metagenome assembly WNFV01 (sample SAMN13153361, study PRJNA577476) | soil metagenome | isolation source: 115 cm soil or saprolite under grassland replicate 1 | place: USA:California | collected 2016-06-15
CGCGTGGACGCAGGCGGTGATGCGCGGGCCATCGGAGTGGAGCGTGGGCGAGCGCGAGCTGTTCGCCGCGTTCACGTCGCGCCTCAACCAATGCGTCTTCTGAACGGGGGCTCACGGCGCGGTCGCGTCGCTGGCGCTCGAGGATGACAAGCTGGTCGAGGCGGTGCTGCACGATTGGCGCACGGCCCCGGTGAATGTGAAACTGCGCGCCGCACTGCAGTTCCTGGAAAAGCTCACGCTTCGTCCTGACGACGTCCGTCCCGCCGACGTCGCGCCGCTGCGCGCCGCAGGCGTGAGTGATGAAGGCATCGAGGACGCGATCCACGCCTGCGTCCTGTTCAACATTTACGATCGCCTGGCGGATTCGCTCGGCTGGCACCTGCCGGACGGCGCCGGCTACGCTGCCTCGGGGCGGAGTCTAATGAAGCGCGGCTATCTGATTTAGCGCACGCAGGCGAATGACTTGTAGGCGGTCATCGTTTCTCGCCACCAGAATGAGTCGCTCTCCGTTCGCCCGCTTGAGACGCGCCATGCGCCGCACCTGCCCGTCGATCTCGAGCCCGCTCTGCTCCATGTCCACCGCCGCAAACCCGCCTCGGCCGTCTCCGTGCAGTAGCAAACCGTAACTCGCGTCGTAGCGTCCCTGCACCGGGGTCACGCCGTAGAAGTTGCCCGCCACGATCAGATCGGTCTGTCCGTCGCCGTCGAAATCGTCCGCCAGTGACGCATACACCGGCGCGAACTGCGCTTCGACCGGCAGCGGCCGCAGCTCGAACGATCCGCCGCGGTTGAGTGCGATCGCGTTGGCGAACGTCTCCGCGGTGAGGACCCGCGCCGCACGCAAAGCCTTCTTTGGCACGATGTCCTCGATCCGGCTGGCGTCGAAGGACGCATACGTCGGATAGCGGGTCCGCAGCGACGGCACCGCCTGTAGCAGCTCGTCTCGCCCCGCGAGCGGGTAGCTCTTGCCGTGGCGATACGAGGTAATGATCGGAATCATGGTGCCGGTGCCGAAGAAATCGCCGAGGTACAGCCGCGCAGGCTCGGTGGCCGAAGCGCGGAGAAAGGAATTGAGGCTCAGGTTGCCGAGGATGAGATCGGGACGGCCGTCACCGTTCAGGTCAGCCGTCTGAACGCTGTTCCACCAGCCCGAGGTGGACGGGAGCGAATGCTCGACCCACGCGCCGCTCTGCTGGTGGAAAATGCGCAACGGCATCCACTCACCGACGACGATCAGATCGCCATCGACCCAGGCCGCACCACTCACCATCCCGGCGTTTGCGATCACGTCGGGAGTGACATCGCGGAAATGGCCGGCGCCGTCCCCTTCCAGGAGATAGCTCCGTGGTGTCGCTCCGTAGTGACGCGCAACGACGCGGCTGCCGACGAACAGATCGACGTGGCCGTCGCCGTTGTAGTCGCCCGCGGCGACGCAAGAACCATTGTGGTAGAAGTCGGGGAGGGCGTTCTGCGCGAGGCGGAAGTCGCCCCGTCCATCGTTGAGGTAGAGCCGGTCGCGCAACGGCTCCCCCTCCCAGAACTCGTTGCCGCCGCTCACGACATAGAGGTCGCGATCGCCGTCCCCGTCGGCGTCGACGAAGACCGCGTCGATGTCCTCATGTACGCTATCAGCCGCGAATGCCGGCTCCGGCGCGCGGCGGAAGCCGCCGTCACGACGCTGCAGCCATAGCTCGCCCGCCTGCCACTTGGCGCCGCCGAGGTAGACGTCGTCCAGGCCGTCGCCGTTGACGTCGCCGACGGCGAGCGCCGGTCCCTCGGTCGAGAGCAAGTGTGGCATCAGCGGCTCGCGGCCGAAATCGTAGAACGTCCGCTCGTCATGCTTGTAGGTGATCCCCAGGCGCTCGGGGACATCTGTGAACAAATGTTGGACGGTTGGACGGTTGGACGGTTGGCGGTTCGCATCGGCTTGAGAGAGCGTGATTGTCTGGTCGGCCGGCACGTCCGTGAGGATCTGCTGCCGCCGATCGGGCCAGATCACCACGAGCGAGTCGACCTGCGTTGCCGTACCGAGCCCAAAGTGCAGCACTGGATCCACGGCCGACTGGAATCCGCGCGTCGGTGTCTCCTCGAGGAGCTGCCGATGGCCTCGCGCGGTGATTGTCACCTTCGCGCCGCTACCACCCGTATTGGCGCCGCCGCCGTGCAGCGCGACTCGCAGATAGTGCCGGCCTACACCGCGATTGCGATAGATCGCGGCGGGCGCGTCGAGATTGTTCACGACCAGATCGAGCGCGCCGTCGTTATCGAGATCGGCGTATGCCGCGCCGTTCGAGAATCCCGGCGTCGCGAGTCCCCAGGCCGCCGCCTCGTTCGTGAACGTCAGGTCGCCATTATTGTGGAACGCGTAGTTGGCGATCGGTACGTGGGGCATACGGGCAAGATTCGGCGGCCCGCTGTCGAGCGCGGCGATATAGTCGAGGTCGTTGGGACGCCGGTAGATACCGTTGGTGACGAACAGATCCTTGCGCCCGTCATTGTCGAAATCGGCGAACAGCGGCGCCCAGCTCCAGTCGGTCGCCGCGATCCCGGCCAAAAAGCCGATCTCGCTGAAATGCACCTTGCCGCCCACCACGCCACGGTTCAGCTGCAGTGTGTTGCGTGCATACTGCGGGTGATAGCCGGTCGCCAGCTTCAAATCGAACAACGTGTAACTCTCGGCGCTCGCGGCGGTTTTGAGGATCGACTCGCTGTCCGGCAACATGTCGAGCACCGCGATGTCCGGCCGGCCATCGTTATTGAAGTCGGCTGCATCCACACCCATCGAGAAGCGGCTCGTGTGACCGGTCGTCTCGGTGATCGCCTCGTGAAACGTGCCGTCGCAGTTGTTGAGATAGAGGAAATCGTTCTCGGGGAAATCGTTGGCGATGTAGATGTCGGGGCAACCATCGAGGTTCACGTCGCTGATCGCGATGCCCAGCCCAAAGCCTTCGACACCGCCGTAGATCCCGGCGTCCGCGCTCACATCCGTGAAATGATTGCCGTCGTTGCGGTACAGGTGGTCGCCCGCTTCGCTGTCGTGCGCGGTGCGGCTGGTGGTCTGACTCTTCGCGACATGGGCGAGCGTAGAGCTGGTGAGGAGATACATGTCGAGGTCGCCATCGCCATCGTAGTCGAAGAACGCCGCCTGCGTCCCGTACCCGGCAAACGCCAGGCCGTACTCCCCGGCGCGGTCGGTGAACGTGCCGTCGCCGTTGTTGATGTAGAGCGCGTTCCGGCCGCGTCCACCGACTTCGGTGACGGCGCAGACGTAGATGTCGAGGCGCCCGTCGCCGTTCACGTCGGCCATCGTCACGCCGCTTTTCCATCCGATGCCGTCGGCAACGCCGGCGCGATCGGTGATGTCTTCGAAATGGAACTTGCCGAGGTTGCGATACAGCCGGTTTGGACCCACGTTCGACGTGAAATACAGGTCCACGAGACCGTCACCATCGATGTCGCCCGCCGCGACGCCGCCACCGTTGTAGTAGTACAGGTAATTCACGATGTTGAGCGCGGAGTCCTGAGGCAGCGTGTTCGAGAAATTCACGCCGCTCGCTCCGGGCGGGATGCGCTGGAACAGCGGTGGGGAAGCGCGCTCACCGCAACCCGCAACCGTGACGAGCAGGAAAAGAAAAATGCTGCGCAAGGGGAGGCAGTATAGCGTGAAAAATGGTGTCGTGCTGGCTGCAGTGTTACTGCTCGTAACCACGGGCGGAGGCTGCCGCGAGCAGCAGGTCGATCGAGGCGCGCTGCTCACCGCACGCACCGTCGGACTTGCGCACCTGGAGCGTGGCCGGCTCGCGGAAGCCGAGCTGGAGTTCCGCAAAGTGATCGCACTCGTGCCCAAGGACCCATTCGGGTACACCAACCTTGGGCTCACCTACCTGCGTGGCGGCCGGTTCGCGGAGGCCGAAGCGCAGCTCAAGCGGGCGCAACGTCTCGATGCGCGCAACGTCGACGTCGCGTTGCTCCTCGCGCGACTTTATGCGCTCACCCAGCGGCCTGCCGAGGCGCGCCACATGCTGCTGAACGCGGACTCGTTGGACGCCCGCGTGCTGTACGGGCTCGCTGGTCTCGATCAGCAAACCGACGGCGACCGGAGGTATGCCGAGCGATTGGGCCGGGTGCTCGAGCAGGCACCGGCGAATCTCGTGGTGCGGCTCGATCTCGCCGATGTGTGGCTGCGGCTGGGTGAACGCGACAGCACCCTGCGCTATCTCGAAGAAATCCGGACCCTGCGTCCCGCGCCGCCGCGCGAAGCCCAGCCCCATTTGACCGCCGCGATTCGCGCGTTGCAGTCGGGGCGAATGCCCCCCCCCCTCCCCGATGCGCGGGCAGCGTTCGATCGCTTCGTGCGGTTGATCGAGGTCACCGCGCCATATCAGACCGCGCTCGCCACAGTCGATTGGGTCGAAGCACCGCTTCCCGGCAATCCGACGCTCACGTTCAATCCGCAGACGCTCATCACGATGCGTGGATTCAAGCCCGTGTCCTCCACTATCGACGTGCATTTCACGGACGCGACGGGCGAGAGCGGCCTGCCGGAGGGTGGCGGCTCACCGACCGCACTGGCACTCGGCGACGTCGATGGAGATGGCGGAGAAAACCTGCTGGTCGCCGGGAAGACCGTTCAGCTCTACGGGGTGCAACAGGGCTTTGTGAGCGACGTGACGGCCAGGATGCCGGTGCGGCTGCCGGCAGGTGCGCTCGCGGCCACGTTCGTCGACTACGACAACGACGGCTGGCTCGATCTGTTTGCGATCGGGACGGACCATCGCGGCTATCTGTTGCATAACGTCGAGGGCAAGCGGTTCGAAGACGTGACTGAGCGTGCCGGCGTCCGCGACGTGAATGGCGCGCGTCGGGCGCTGTTCGCGGATCTGGACCACGATGGTGATCTCGATTTGTTGCTCGTCGGCAACGAGTCCCTCGCCGTCTACCGGAACAACGCCGACGGTACGTTCACGCTTGCGGCCAACGCGATGGGGATCATGCAGGGAGGCACGGACGCGGCCTTCGCTGATCTGGATGACGACGGCCGGACCGACGTGGTCGTGGCGAGCGCCAGCGGCACCCATGACCTGTTCCACAACGATGCCGTCAACGGATTCGGCCGCACGGCTGATACGCTGCATGGCGCGGGGCCTGTCGCCATCGGCGACTACGACAACGATGGCGCCTTCGACATCTACGTTGGCGGAACCGGACTGTGGCACAACAGCGGAGCCGGCACGTTCACCCGCGACCCCTCCCTCCGCTCGAGTGCGATCGGTGGTAGCGCGGTGTTTTTCGATTACGACAACGACGGCTGGCTGGATTTGCTGCTGGCAGGGGACAACGGCGGGGGCGCCACGCTGCTCCATAACAACCGCTCCGGCCGGTTCGACGACCGGTCGACGCTGCTCCCCGACGCGGTCCGGCGCGGCCGCATCGGACCGGTGATCGTAGGCGATCTCGATGGAGATGGTGACCAGGACATCCTGCTTGGCACTCCGTCGGGACTTGCGTGGCTGCGGAACGACGGCGGCAGCGAACATCTCGCCATGCGGATCCAGCTGAGCGCCCTCCGCACCGGGAGCAGCAAGAACAACACCTTTGGCGTCGGCTCCAGAGTGGAAGTACGCGCCGGCGAGCTCTATCAGACACGCGTCGTCACCGACCGCATCACTGACGTGGGACTGGGCACCCATCTGAAAGCCGACGTGCTGCGGGTGCAATGGACGAACGGAGTGCCGCAGACGATCTACTTCCCTGGGACCGACGCCGACGTGCTCGAACGCCAGCAGCTCAAGGGCTCCTGCGCTTTCCTGTATACGTGGAACGGCAGGCAGTTCCGGTTCATCACCGACATCATGTGGCAGAGTGCGTTGGGGATGCCGCTGGGAATCATGGGGAAACGGGAAACGGGAAACGGGAAACGTGCCACGTCGTATGCACCCGCGGGCGCGTCGCTCGAGTATGTACGCATCCCCGGGGAAGCGCTCAAGCCAAGGAACGGTCGGTATGTGGTTCAGGTGACCGAGGAGCTGTGGGAGACGGCGTATCTCGATCAGCTGCGGCTGCTCGCCGTCGATCATCCGGACTCGGTGGACGTTTTTGTCGATGAGCGATTCCCGCCGATGCGGGGCACCGAACTTCGGCTTTTCGAGGTGGTCAAACGCCGGCCGCCGCTCTCCGCACTGGACGAACGCGGCACGGACGTGCTCGCCGACCTGCGAGAGCACGATTTCCGCTACGTCGCGAATCTGACACCGCGTCGTTACCAAGGTCTGACCGAACCCCACGCGTTGATCCTCGGGCTGGACGAGCGCGCGGGCGAGCCAGGCACGCACCTGTTCCTGCGCGGCTGGATCTTCCCGAGCGACGCGAGCATCAACGTCGCGCTCTCCCAACAGCAGGCACTGCGTTCGGAGATGCCGGTGATCGAGGTGCGGGACGCGCGCGGTCGATGGGTTTCGCGAGGAGTGATCGGTTTTCCTGCCGGGAAGGACAAGACGATGGTGATCGATCTTGCGGGGCTTTTCCCCACGCGCGATCACCACGTGCGAATCCGGACCAGCATGCAGGTCTATTGGGATCAGGCGTTTGTGGCGCAAGATGCTAACGGCGGCGGTCGAGACGGTCGCGACGGTCAAGAGGCAACGGCGGCGGTCGCGCGGGTGACAACGCTGGCGCCCGTGGCCGGCGACCTGCATTTCCGCGGGTTCTCGCGCATGTATCGGCACGGCGGCCGGTACGGCCCCCACTGGTTCGAGTACGCCGACGTCACGCGCGATTCGCCCTGGCGTCCGATCACAGGCGCAGCGACGCGCTTCGGCGACGTTCTTCCCCTGCTGGAGTCCAGCGACGACCAGTACGTCGTGATGGTGCCCGGGGATGAGACGACGGTCGAGTTCAGTGCGTCCGGGGGAACCGAGGCGCCGCCCGGCTGGACCCGCACCTTCTTCTTATATAGCGACGGTTGGATCAAGGACTCCGACCTCAACACGGCCCACGGCACCACGATCGAGCCGCTCCCGTATCACGCCATAAAGGACATCGAGGTCCACAGGATAGCTGTTGTGGGCGGCGGGATTCGCGAGCCCGCAGACATTGCGCCGTGCGATCGACTTGCTCACCCATTTGACGAACGCGCGCCGATCCGCCGCCGAGCGAACGTGCCGAAGGCGCCGCAGGCTGGCGCGGGGCAGGCCTCCCAACTCGGCGTCCCCCACACCGAGGAAACCTGACCACGTGATGTTCTCGTCAGGGCGGACGCGCTGGCGGACCTCGGCGAAGGACACTGCGGCAAAGTAGATCATCGCTTGGGCGGCGAAGAGATCAAAACGAGCCATGGCGTGATAGGCGCCGGCGACCAGCCAGTCGATCTGATCGGCTTCGGCGCTGAGCATCGCATCGTAACGGGCCAGATCGGCTTCACTCGGCCTTCCTCCGTTCTCGAAACAGCTCGCGAGTCGTTCGATGGCGCGCAGACTCCACGCGATGCCGGTCGAGAACAGCGGATCGATGAAGCCGTAGGCATGCGGCAGCATCGCCCACCCGGTGCCGGCGGCGCGTGTCAGACGGTGCTGAATGCGCGGCTTGTAGGTGATCGGCCTGAGCGGCGTGGCGTCGCAAAACAGCGCGCCGATCGTGGGATAACGGCGGAGCAGCCCTCGCCACATCTGCTCCGGTGGGCCCGAAACCATCTCCCGCAGCAGAAACCCGGCGCTCGTCACCCCGTCATCGAAGCGCAGGGAGTACATCCAGCCTTCATCTATAATGTGGTGCACTGCGGCCCAATCGTCCGGGTAGGGGCCGACCGGCAGGCCAGGGACGACGTCCGACATCAGGCGAGCGCCGTCGAAGTGGCTGAACAAGAGGCCGGCTCGCGTGTGCATGCGGTGCAAAGCGGACGGAATTCCGAACTCGCGGGCAAGAAAGCCGCCTGGCCCCGACGCGTCCACGACGAAGTCGACTCGAAGCTGCTTGAGCAGGTCTGCTGTCACCTCGGTGCGGTCGCGGTATTCCACCCCCGCCGCCACCGCGGCGCGCACGAAGTGATGGTCCACATCGGCGCGCAACCAGTGATTGTCGGCGACGTGGTCGTTTGGACTCGCGGCGACAAGCAGCCGTTCGGTGCCGGGCCCTCCCCCGGCTACCGCGAAGGGCCGGCCCGCGTGATGGCGATAGAACGTGAACCCGCGCTTCAGCCCGCGGCGCAGCTCGGGAAAGCGCGCGACCCAGCGACCGTGTGCCGCGAGGTGGTAGCAATCGTCCAACCCGTAGCGGCGCGCCAGCCGCTCCAGGGTGAGGTTGGCCAGCGGCGTGCTCGATTCTCCGATGGCGAAGCGGGGGTGAGTGCCGCGCTCGAGCAGCACGACGTCGTGTCCTTGCACCGCGAGCACGCGCGCGAGCAGCGAGCCCGCAAAGCCACTGCCGACGACGGCTACGCGCACACGGAGCAATTGACGGCCGGGGAGGTCTCCAGCCGGCCGGTCAGGTTGAGACGCTCGAGTCGAGCGATACGCTCGGCTCGGCAGGTCGCACAGGCGGTCAACCGGTCTGCGTCCCAGAGATCAGCGGTCACCACCGCGGAAGCGAGTCCGAGACATTGCTCGAGCGCGCGCTCCAGCTGAGCGAGTGTCGGTGGCGCAAAGTGGCCCTCGCGCTGGAGCCGCTCCGTCTCGCCATTGCCGCCGCGCACCGGGATGATCGCAATCCGAGCCGCGCCGCGCGCCGCCGCGTACTCCGCGGTCCGCACCGTCCATTCGATCATCGCATCGGTCGGGACGTAGGGAGTGCCGAGCAGGACGAATGCGCGCAATCCGATGTCGTGATCGAGCAGGAACTCCGCCGCGCGATCGAAGCGCGGCAGCTCGAGCCGCTTGTTGAGATGCTCGATCGCCACCGGATGAATCGTCTCCAGGCCGACGGCGACCTCGAGCTGCGGTCTGAGCAGGTTGGCAAGCTCCAACGTCAGTGGGCCGATCGTGTTGGCGTGCGATTCCACCGTGACGGCGGCGAACGGCGCCGCGAGCTCCGTCAGGCGTGGCAGGTCCTCCCGTGGCACGGCGCGACGGTCGAAAAAGTTGCTCGCATTGTAGAGCTTCAGCCGGTCTGGGAATGGCAGGAGGACCTGCTCCAGCGCCCGCGCCAATTGGGTCGGCAGAGCGCCGGGTGGAGTGGGACCATCGAGCGTAAACCGCCACAGATCGCAGAACGAGCACGTGAACGGACATTCGGCGCCCGCGAGGAAGACAGTCAGCGCGCGCTCGATCGATGCGTTCGGGGCGCGCTCCTGCTCGAGCAGCGTGCCGTGCGCGTGCCACGGATCGACGATCGGCTTCGGGGACCGCAGCCCCCGAATGCGCGCGTCAGCTGTGGAGAGCGTGGAAATGGCGGCGATACCGCGCCTCGTCTCCGGTGAACAACCGGGCGGCGGTTTCCGCTGTGGCCGACCCGTGTTGGAAGCGCCGCTTGGGATATATCGGCATCTCCAGCCCCAAGACCGCGCGGACGCCACGACTCACGACTTCGCCTTTCAGTGCGTACAGCCGCTCGTGCGAGCCGCCCGTCAATTCGGCGAACGGAATCGCTTCCGCCACCCTGATCACCGCCGGCCGCGTGTACGGACTGAAGGTGACGAAGCCGTAGCGGCGCGCGCAGGCGTAGCCGCGGACGCAGCCGCGACTGTAGCCGCCGCTGTACGTGAGCGAGTGTTTGAGGGAGTCGACGCCCCAGCCTTCCTGATACAACATGCGATTGTTCACCACGCTGCGGATCGTCAGCTCGCTGTTCGCCTCGATGGGATAGTCCTTGAGGTTCTCATCCCCGCCGTCGCCGTCGACGAGTAGGCGCCACTCTGGATAGCGCGCGCGAATCTCCTGCAAGAGCGCCAGGCTCACCGCCGCGCACTCGACGTCGAGCGGCTTGTAGTCTTCGATCACGGCGACCGCGCGCAGCGGATCGAGCGCCGCTTGTGGGACGTCGATCGTCTCACCCAACAGCTCGAGGCCGCCACCCGTGCGGCGCAGAAACTCGCGCGCCTGCCGCGCATCGTCGCCGTCCCCGTCGAGCGACAGCGTGAAGGCCTTGAGGCGCGCAGGAGACTGTCCTTCGTCGAGCAGGAGCTTGTACAGGCAGAGCAGCACCGACCCGCTGTCGATCCCGCCCGAAAATGGCACACCGATGGGAGCGTTCTGCGGTTGCGCTGCGAGCCAGCTACGGAGCTCCGTGTAGAGCGCCTCGATGTAGTGCCGGCCGATCAGGTCCAGATCGGGCGGCAGCGTCCCGCGCGGCGGGTCGAAGAAGCGACTATATGACGGATTGGGATCGGGGCACCCGATCAGGCGCAACGTCGTGACGTGATGCGCCGGCGCCATGCGCGTGTACGACGGGTGAAACTGATCGCCCCACCCCCGCCGCTCGAGCTCGGCGCGGATCTCATCGATCCGCTCCGCGACGATGAGCACCGGGCCGTCGGCCGCCTTGGCGAGGAAGTAGCGCAGCGGGCGTTCCAGACTGCGCGCCAGCACGACGCGCTCGCCTTCCTGCGCGACCAAGGCAAACGAGCCATGGATCTCGAGGACTCCGGCAGGATCTGTCGCGAGGATGGCGCGTCGCGCAGCCCTGAGATCGCCCGACCACAGCTGTTGAGACGCGTCGGGGATCAGATTGATGACCTGGGCGATGGAATGGTTCATGGCGTCCGCCGTGGCGCCCTTGCCGCCCCTGCCGGCCTGATCCGAATCGCCTGGCCGCCGCCCGGCGCCAGCGCCACTCGCAGATGCGAACCACGCGTCACCGTGTGATGGGTGATTCTGACGGGCAGCGGGTTCGTCAGCCAGTCGGCGCCGGGACCATCGGCGTAGATATCGGCGATGTAGCTCTTCCCGGGATCCAGGAACGTGAGCGGCACATCGAACGTGCGTGCCTCCTCGTCGGTGATGGCGCCGAGGAACCATTGGGGCGAGTTGCGCTGTTTGCGGGCGACGATGACGTAATCGCCGATCTTGCCGTCGATCACGCGTGTCGTATCCCAGTCCACGGCGACGTCCTTGATGAACTGCAGCGCCGGTTGACCCTCGTAGTTCTCCGGGAGGTCGGCGGCCATCTGCAGCGGCGAATAGATCACGACGTAGAGCGCCAGCTGCTTTGCGAGCGTGGTACGGACGCGCGCGTCTTCGTTCGTACGCGCAGGTCCCGTCTTGGTGCGTAGGATGTCGAAAATACCGGGCGTGAAGTCCATCGGTCCGTCGAGCAGGCGCGTGAAGAACAGGATCGTCTCGTGCTCGGGGGGATTGCCGCCTTCGCCGCCCCACGCGTTGTATTCCTGCCCGCGCGCGCCCTCTCGACT
>WNFV01008782.1_pt1 | contig 11337 bp, 13 predicted proteins | sample 5400101 | NCBI WGS metagenome assembly WNFV01 (sample SAMN13153361, study PRJNA577476) | soil metagenome | isolation source: 115 cm soil or saprolite under grassland replicate 1 | place: USA:California | collected 2016-06-15
CAGAAATCGAAGTCCCCACCGCGGCGGGGATCCAAAGCAGCGCCGCGGCCACAATGACGAACGAGGTCATCCACCAGTTCGCGCGCGGACCTCTGTAGAACGTCGCACGGTTCACGTATCGCACGGCCCCGCCTGGAAGTCGATGGGACTGGTGCACGGACCAACCTTAGATCTCAACTGGCTGCAACGGAACCCTCGACCGGAGTGACGCCGACCACGGTCGAGGTCGAGTGACATTGCCGAACGCTGGCCCACGCGTCGCTATTGAGACTCGGAGCTGGTTGGGTTCAAGCGCGAACGCAGGTGTATTCGGCAAAGATGCCGTCGTTGCTCAGGAACCGCGCCGCCACCTCAAACCCTGCGCGCTCGAGCATCGGCTCAAGCAACCAGGTGAACGTTGAGTGTTACGTCCGAACGTGTTCGGCGAGCTGAGCTGATGTCCAACCACGGGTAGGGTCGGTCGGAGCGGAATCGATCCATCTCTGGATGGCAGACCTCGCTTCGCCAGGGGCGAAAGAGAAGAAGAGGTCCCGCAAGAGCAGGACTCCTCCAGGCCGGAGCATCTGAGCGATCCGTGACAGAGCAAGCGCTTTTCCAGAAGTCCGGGAGATGGTGCAGTGCGTTCCGTGTCATGACCGCGTCGGCAGGATCGCCTTTGTGTTCGTACGTAAGGAAACCGGCCTGGACTGCCTCGATTCCACGCTCTCGCATCCTCGCCACCATCGCCTCGGATACATCCACGGCGATGACGCGTTGAACATGCGGTGCAATGGCCTCGGCGAATGTCCCCGTGCCTGCGCCGAGGTCTACGACCGTGCTAGATGCCCCAATCCCCAGCGCTTGGAGTTCGGCGACATCTTCGCTCCAGTCGGTCTGTGCCTTCTGGTCATAGCCCGCTACGTAGGTCGGGTCTAGGTGCTCGTGTCCGGCGTGCGAGAGTTCGTCAAGCTCCCATATCGGCGCTTGTCGTGAGTCTGGCATCGAGGAATCATCGCAGGCACGACGGTACCGGGACATTCGTGAACACTGGCCCAGGTAATCGCTCCGTCGCTTGTACGTAACGCGATCGGCACCGGACGCAGGCGTCGACCGTCGCGTGCATCGGGAGCACGCAACTTGAGTAGCATCACGGCGTGCGCGAGTTGGCACAGGGCCTCTGGCACTGGCAGGCACCCCATCCGGACTGGAGGCCGAGCGAGCCGTGGGACCAGAACGTCTCGTCCTACGCGATCGACGACGACGAACGCCTCCTGCTGTTCGACCCGCTGGGCGTGCCGACCGAGATCGAGGCGCTCGCAGCCGAGCGCGAGACGGCGATCGTGCTCACCGCGCCGTGGCACGAGCGGGACGCAGAGCGCCTCGTGGAGCGGCTCGGCGTGCCGGTGTTCACGCCGCTGCCCGACACCGCGCAGTTCCTCATGGAGACGTACGGCCTCACCGCCGAGCAGGCTGGCGACGGCAGTCCCGACGTCGTCTGGCTGCTCCGCGAGAAGAAAGGCGAGGCACGCCCGTACTCGTCCGGCGACCGGCTGCCGTTCGGCGCCGACGTGTTCCCCGGGCACAAGGCCAACGACACCGTGCTCTGGGTCGAGAGCCAGCGTGCGGTGATCTCCGGCGACACGCTCGTCGACTTCGGCCGGGGCCTCGAGATCAACGAGAGGTGGCTCCGCCCTGGCGTGACGCGCGAGGAGATCGCCGAGGGGCTGCGCCCGCTACTCGAGCTGCCGGTCGAGCACGTGCTTGCGACGCACGGCGGGCCGACCGACCGGGCCGCCCTCGAGCACGCATTGTCCTCTTCCTAGACCGCTCAAAGGACGACCGGAGTGCTGCCTGGTCAGTGTCCGGTGACCGAGAAGTGCATGTAGTCCTTCGTGCTGCCCGCCCAGCTCCCGCCCCAGCCCCAGCCGATCGAGCGGAATGCCTTCACCACCGCCGGTGTCACCATCCCCCGACGTAAGCGCGAGCGATCCATGTAGGGGCGGCTCGCGCGTTTACGCGTTGCGCCGCAACCGACGTACGGGTTCTCGACCGGATTCAGGTCGACGGCCTTGCCGTAGGAGTGGTTCGACCAGTTGCCTGTGCCAGTTCCGCATGGTGACGGCACTGCCTTCCGGCACTCAAAGGAGCCGCTGATGTCGCCGTCCGCCGGCTGCGAGCCGGGCGGACCGTACGCGTCGACGAAGCGCATGTGCCGGATCGGAAAACGAAGGACGTACAGTCGCCGGAAAACCCGCGCGAGGGGAGCGGCGACGTCTCTGTGAACGACGATCTCGCCGACGTGAACGCGCTTGTCGAAGCCCCAGTGAGTGACGACAAGGACGCGGAGCGCCGATAACGCGACGGGGCACACCGGCCGCCAGAACCGGCCGTTCAAGGCCGCCCGCTCGTCCGGGCTCAGCGGGTGGATCGACGCTTGGAACGCCGCGACGGCGAGCGGCAGCGCGAAGAGACGCACCATCGACGGACGAAGCCTACTCGCTACATGCGCCCCGCTGCTTCAAGAGCGTCGACGTCATCTCGACAGTGGATCCCGAGGCGCAGGTACGGGACGATGGGGCCGGAATCGTTCCCGCGAGCCCCGGCTGGTTCATGATGAATGCGCGCGACGCCCGCTGGTTCCACCGCCCGGGTCGCGGCGACAGTCTGCCGTTGACAGGATGCGATGAGTTCGAGGCGGAGACGTTCTTCCCGATGCTCGGGATGTCGATTCAGGTGATTCCGCCAGGGGAGCCGACCGGGACGTACCACTGGGAGACTGAGCAAGAGGACTTCCTCGTGCTCGCGGGCGAGGCCCTTCTGATCGTCGAGGGGCAGGAGAGACCGCTCAGCAGTGGGACTTCACACACTGCCCGCCCGAGACCCGACACGTGTTCGCCGGCGTCGGCGACCGGCCGTGCGTGATTCTCGCGGCGTCGTCGCGACAGTTCCAGAAGGACGGGCCGTGGGGCTTCTACTGCGCCAATGAGGTCGCGCGCTCAAGGCGAGACGTGACGGCCTCGTGACGAGGCCTGTTCTGTGAGGATGCACCCATGGAAGGTGGATGCTCGTGCGGCGCCGTTCGCTACCGGCTGACGTCCGCGCCGCTCTTCGTCCACTGCTGCCACTGCCTCAACTGCCAGCGACAGACCGGCAGCGCGTTCGCGATCAACTTGCTGATCGAGACTGACCGCGTCGAGCTGCTTACCGGCGACCCGCAGCCGGTCGACGTCCCGCGCGACGACGGCAGCGTGCAGCGGATCTACCGCTGCCCGACGTGCGAGGTGGCGGTCTACAGTCAGTACACGAGCCCCGCGTTCCGCTTCGTCCGCGCCGGCACGCTCGACGACGCGGGAGGAATCACTCCCGACGTTCACATCTTCACGAAGTCGAAGGTCGACTGGGTCGTGCTCCCGGAGTCGGTGCCGGCGTTCGAGGTCTTCTACGACATGGACGAGCAGTGGCCGGTTGCGAGCCTCGAGCGAGTCGACGCGCTCAGGCGCTGACGCTGATCGCGTCCGCGGCATAACCGCACTGCCGAAGGCGCCTGGGGATCTCGTCTGTCCACTAACCGTTCCGACGCGTCTTGTGGATGGTCGTCTTGCCATTGAGCCGGCCTCCACCAGCGGATCCGACCACGAAGTCGGACGAGCGATTCTTTGCGGAACGCCGAGCTGTAATCGCTCAGGCGACATTCCTGAACACTGGCCCGCCTGAGTGCCGAGTCCGTCGACGCTGCTGCGTGCGGCTACGGGCCCGCTCGCGCAGCCTCGTCGATCGCGTCGACCCAGGCACGCGCGGCGGCATCGACGTCGCCTGGGCAGAAGCCGAAGCAGTGGACGTGCGCTTCGACAAAGAGGTTGCCTCGGCGCCAGTGGCACGTCACCTGTGTCCCGTTGCCTTCGCTCCAGAGGCGCGAGGCCTCGTCGCCGAGGTCATCGACTCCTCGTCCTTGGTGATGCGTCCACTTCTCTCGCCCCACCCGCGGGAGAAGGCGTTCAGCGGGCCATCAGCTTGTGTGCGTCGGAGGCACTCCCGAAGACCGTCACGCCGAGGTTGGCCAATTTGTCGCCGTCTCGCCACCTGCTCCCTCGCTCTCCGATCTCGACGAGGTCCGCCGTCTGCTTCTTCAGCTCGACGAGAAGAGCGTCGATGCGGTCGGCTTGGGCTTCTGTCTGCGAGCCCGACGATTGGGCCTTCTCCGACCCCATCGCTGGGCATGTTGTATGTTCGTGCGAATCGATGCGAGGAGGTTTTGATGGCCGACACGAAGCAGGTCGCGGCCGAAGCGCTTGAGGCGTTCAACGCACACGATGCCGAAGGGATGCGTGCGACGTACGCGGACGACGTTGTGTTCGAGGCGCCCGGCGACGTTCGTACAGAGGGCGTCGAAGAAACGGTCGGCTATGCCATGGCATGGCTGAACGCGTTCCCGGACGCCAAGCTCACCGTCCACGACGAGATCTATGACGGCGAGTGGGGCGTGCAGCGATTCACGTTCAATGGGACACATCAGGACACGCTCAGCGGGCCAGGTGGCGACGTCCCTGCGACGAATCGCCGCCTCTCCGGTCGCGGCCTCCAAATGTTCCGCGTCCGTGACGGCAAAATCGTAGAGGAGCACCTCTATTTCGACCAGGTTCAGGTGCTGACCCAGCTCGGGCTGATGCCCGAAGCGGCCGCGACCGTCTAGAGCGCGCGGCGTCGATGCGGCGCAGCGTCTAAAGGAGTGAGCACGGCCGTCGCGATTCGGCCGTGCTCCCCCGCCCGTGGAACAGACGCAATGGGTGGTAGAGGCCAGGCATCAAGGGACATTCCCTGAACACTGGCCCAGGCGAAGGCGCTATCTCCTGAAGAACCAGAGGCAGCGCCACGACCATTCGGCCTAGGCGCTTGACGAGCCAGCGAGCAGCACGTCGACCGATCATTATTCGGCTATGCGCAATCCGCCACCTGGCTACCAAACGGTCTCGCCGTACCTACTTTATGAGGACGCGCCGCGTGCCATCGAGCACCTGAAAGAGGCATTCGGGTTTGAGCAGAGGTTGGCCCAGACAGGAGCAGGCAGCCGCACCCACACAGAGCTTGTGCTTGGCGATGACGGCTTGGTGATGATTGGTCAAGCGTGGGACGGGTTCTCAAGCCCCCGATCGCTTGGAGTGCATCCGCCTTCCCTCATTCACGTTTACGTCAATGACGTCGACGCCCTGCACGAGCGGGCCAAGACCGCGGGTGCCGAAATGACTGATCTCGAAATGTCGCCGGCCGGAGATCGTCGCTTCACGACCACGGATCCTGAGGGTCAAGTCTGGGTTTTCGCGCAGCGCCTCGAAGATCCTGACTGACTCGCCCGACCGCTGAGCCTCGGGGGACATTCCTGAACACTGGCACAGGCGAGGATCGCACTTCAGCACCGCCGTCGGCCTGCGAGATGGCGATTGCGGCTGCGCTACGGTCGGCGGATGCGCTCGCCCCCTCCCAGGATCGACGATGCAGTCCGTCGTCGTCTCACTGCTCGGTTCGGAGCAGAGGTCGACCCATGGTTTGAGGAGCTGCCCGCCGTCCTGAGCGCTCTTGCGGAGCGTTGGCAGATGGAGTTCGACTCGCTCATTCCGCGCGGAAGCATGTCGGTCGTTATCCGGTGCCGGATGACCGATGGGCGTCCGGCCGTCCTGAAGGTCAGCCCCGACCGCACACGCCTGGCGAACGAGGCGGTCGCGCTCGACCGGTGGACGACCATTCACACCCCGTCTGTTCTCGCAGTCGATGAGAGCGCGGGCGCCCTGCTTATCGAGGCGATCGAACCGGGAACCCCGCTCGTCGACTCCCCGACCTACCCCGACATGGAGAGCGTGGCCGAACTCCTGACATCACTGCACGCAACCGGCGTCCCCGACCCGTCCTACCCGCCACTCGCGGACCGCGTCGCATACCTCTTCAATTCGGGGGCGCGGCCGTACAAACGTCGTCCGGAGCTCGTCGACGTGGTCCCGCCGGAGCTGTACGAACGCGGGCGGCAGCTCGCGAGCCGGCTTGTCGAGCGCGTCTCGCCGACAGCCCTTCTACACGGCGACTTGACCCCCAACAACATCCTCGACGGCGGCAACCAGCGCGGGCTCGTCGCGATCGACCCGGCCCCATGCCTCGGCGACGACCTGGCGTACGAAGCAATCGACCTGCTGCTTTGGCAAGCAGACGACGCCGACCTGATCGCGGCACGCGCCGAACAGTTGGCTCCGGCCATCGACGTGGACGCTCGCCGCCTCCTCGACTGGTGCACCGCATTCGCGGGCATGGTCGCACTCGAACTCGCCGAAGCGCCGAACACCCCGCGCGAGCGTATCGAGGCTGCCGTGACGCTCGCCAATCAGGCCCCTACGAGGTAGACGCGAGCTCTGGTGAACTCGCCCGCGGAACGATTGAGCACACGACGCCGCTCGCGCCTCGCCGTTGAGCAATCTCCCGCCTGCCTCGGGGGGACATTCCCGAACACTGGCGCGGGCGGGCGAGCGCTCTCCTCAGTAGCGTTCGGTCGTGCTCTCGGATGACGAGTACCCGACAATCGCCCTGGATGCGATCGAGCGGACAGGCGTTCCGCATCTCCTGGAACGCCGGCGGGAGCTGAGACCTTTTGTCCTCGAACGGATAGCCCGAGGCGCTGGTGCAACTCGATGGTACGTCCTTCGACGCCGCGCAGATCTGCCGACACCTGACTCGTCTTTCGAGGGACATTCGTGAACACTCGTGCAGGTCACCAGCACGTCGTCAGGCGGCGATTGCGATGCATCGTGCGAGGACGACGGGAAGGTCGGGGACGAAGTGACGCCCCGTCTTGGGGATCACGTCCAGCACTCGCAGCTCCTTGAACACGTGCGCGAAGGGGCCGAGGCGCTGTGCGAGCTCGAAGGTCTCGCGGAGTTCGGCCGGTCGTCCCCAAGGTTCGAGGTAGGCGTCGCGCAGTCGGTCAAACCACGGGTCGCCGCGCGCCAGACCTTCCATCTCCTCGAGGTGCAGAAAGGCGACGAAGAGCGTCAGGAAGGGGTGCGATACGCAGGAGTCGCCCCAGTCGAGGATCCTCCCGCCGCCGTTGTGCGGGTAGACGTTGTTGCCGTGCAAATCGTCGTGCTGCATCGTCTCGGGGGCACCAGCCGCCGCCAGTTCCTCGCAAAGCCGGCTGAAGCCTGGCGCGAAGGCGCGTAGCCGCGCATGGTCGGTCGCAGACAGCGGGAGTTTGTGCGCGAGCATCGCCTCGTAGAGCGCCGGAAAACTGGCGATGCGGCGGTCGGGGACGCCCGCATCGAGATGCTCCGCGACATGGGCGACCTCTCCACGTTGAAGTTCCGCGTAGCCCGGGAAGAGCGAAAGCCATGGTTCAGGGCCGACATCGAACCCGAGGCGCTCTCCAGCATCGCCGAGCAGCAGCCAGGCACGCTCTGCGTCGGCGGCGAGCACCTCAGGCGACATTCCCGGCCACCGGCTCGCCAACGCCGCCGTAAGGCGAGGCTCGAACGCCTGCACCGGCGCACAGGCCTTCACCCATACGACACCACCCCGCACCGGCGCCCGCCAGACAGATCCCCACGGCCTCTCGTGCACGAGCTCGAGCCGGCCCGCCAGCTCGACGTGCCCAGCCACCCACGCTCCACCTCTCGCAGACGCATGACGCAAAGGATGCTCCGCCTCGCCACCAGAGCACAATGCAGATCCGCCTTCGCCTCCAGGGGAATTCCGGAACACTGGCCCAGCGACGCTGCCCAGACTCGGAGCTGGTCGTCTTCAAACGCGAAGGCAGGTGTAGGCGGCATAGATGCCGTCGTCGCTCAGGGACCGCTCCCTGACCTCAAACCCTGCGCGCTCGAGCATCGGCTCAAGCAACCACGTGAACGTTGAGTGTTCCGTCCGGACGTGTTCGGCGCGCTGAGCTGAGGTCCAACCACGCGCAGGGTCGGCCGGGGCGGAATCGAGCCATGCCTGGATAGAAGTCCTCGCTTCGCGAGGGGCGAACGAATAGACGAGATCCCGCAAAAGCAGGACTCCTCCTGGCCGGAGCATCTGGGCGATCCGTGATAGAGCAAGCGCTTTCCAGAAGTCCGGGAGATGGTGCAGTGCGTTCCGCGTCATGACCGCGTCGGACGGCTCGCCCTGGTGTTCGTACGTGAGGAAGCCCGCCTGGACTGCCTCGATTCCGCGCTCTCGCATCTTCGCCACCATCGCTTCGGATACGTCCACGGCGACGACGCGTTGAACATGCGGTGCAATCGCCGCGGCAAATGTTCCCGTACCTGCGCCGAGGTCTACTACCGTGCTCGATGCCCCGATCCCCAGCGCTTGGAGTTTCGCGATATCTTCGTTCCAGTCGGTCGGTGACTTCTGGTCGTAGCCCGCTACGTAGGTCGCGTCTAGGTGCTCCTGTCCGGCGTGCGAGAGCTCGTCGAGCTCCCACGTCGGCCCCTGTCGTGAGTCTGGCATCAAGGAATCGTCGCAGGCACGTCAGTCGAGGGACGTTCCCTACGCACTATCGCAGGCGACAACGCGCTCGCCTATGTTCTTCACGGTGACCTGATCTACGAGACTCGACGGGCGTCGTCGAGTGACATTCCCGAACACTCGCCCACGACGCGGACCTGTCCCCTGAGCTACTCCCGCGTCACGAGTGTCCCGCCCCATGCGTCGGGAGCGACGTCGTCGAGTGTCTCGGAAAACGTCCATTGGTGGCCCGCAGGGTCTTCGGCGGTGTACTGTCGTTCGCCGTATTCGAAGTCGGTCGGCTCCATGAGAATGTGCGCGCCATGCGTCCTGGCGTGCGCACAATGAGCGTTGACGTCGTCCACACGCACGATCACCGAGTGCGTGACCTCGCCCGGCCGCGGCGGCCGCCGTTCGTTGCGCACGTCGCCGACGATGACCGCGCCATCGCCAAAGCTGAGCTGGGAGCGATGGTTCTCGCCGATCCGCACTCGCTCCACAAACCCGAATGCCGTGCTCAGCCAGGCAACCGCCTCGCGCACGTCCGGGTAGATCAGTACGGGAATGACAGCGGCAGCCGGAATGGAACGGTTGGGCCTCACACGTCGTGAGCTTAGATCGTGGCGGCCTGTCAGTCGGGGGACTGTGAGACTCGGTACCCGGCCCTCAAGTCGACGCCGTGCCGTCGCACCCGACGGGGTGATCGAGCCGCGCCACGCTGGCGTACCGCGGCAAGCTGAGGAGGTTGTTCTCGGTCGCCGAGGCGACGATCGTCCGACTTATACGCGTATGTCCACGGCTGCCTCCTAGCGCAGCGCGTCAATCGACGCGGTAGCGACAATTCCTTCGACGCTGCGCGCCAGCTCCGCGTCCAGGGTTACGAAGGCGTCTGCCTGCAGCTGAGTGAGTGCAACGTACTCGGCGTTGTAGGTCGAGGCCCATCCCAACTGATCCGCCAGGTCCCAGGCCCGACGCCGGAGCACGGCATCACCGAGGAGCCTGATCGGCATCCGCCCGATGCGGGTGAGGCGCTCGCGCGCGACATCGGCCGGGATCTCGCCCCGCTGGACGGCCTCGTGCAGAGCCGACAGCGTTTGGGAACGAATGAGCGTCGGTGCAAGGAGCTTGTGCGCGCCTGGGACCTCGACCCCCGCGCTCGCGAGGTGGAGGACGGCGCTGGCGTCGACGACGAACCTAGTCATCGGGTACCTCAGATCGGGTGTAGGAGCGTCACAACACTACCGTCGCACCCTCCACGGTCGACACGTGCGGCGCCCACGGCGCGCAGGAGAGCTCGGGTACGACCAGGTCTGGACTTGGGTTTGGGCGCTGGGGCATTCCGACTGCAATCCGGCACGCTCAGGCGACATTCCCGCAAAGTCGCGCAGGCCGAGGTGCAGGGCCCGACTCGATCCACTCTGTATCGTGGGCGCGTGGCTGTCACGCTGCGACCGATGGGTGCGGACGAGTTCGCACGGTGCCTCCGAAGGTGCGGGACAGCTATGCCTAGGACATCGCGGTGAACGGGGCGCGTCGGAGGACGACGCGCACCGAAAGGGGAGGCAACGAGGTCGCGCGTAACCTGTACCGGTCGCTCGGTTACGCCGAGAACGCGATCTTCATGAGCAAGCGCCTCTGAGGCGGCCGCAGCCCGGCGTCATCAAGCGGAGTACGCCCAGGGGCTCGTGCGACATTGCTGAACAGTGGCCCAGCCCGGTGAGCTCACGTAGCACGCAGCTCGCGGGTTAGCCCGTCGGCGCCAGCGCACACTAGGCGCCGCACGTCACATTTCCCCTTCCGGGACGATCCCCCGCCTGAAGCTCGCCACCTGCTCAGGGCTGAAGGGCGGTCGGGAGAGCTGCTCGCTCAGGTGGAACGCGCAGAACATGTGCACGATGTAGTGCATCCGCTGATGGAGATCCGACCAGTCGCGCGCGCCGCAGTCGTCGGGCGCCGGCGCAACGGGCTCGAACCGCGCCAGCAGCTCGGTCAGCTCCGCGTCGGCGGGCTCGTCGAGCGCCTCCGGGTACGCGTCGGTCAGGTGCGTCCCGAGCGCCAGCACCCGCCCCGGCAGCGACAGGACCATGAACGACTCCGTGATTACCTCACGCGCAAGCCTGCTCGCGCTTCGCTGCAGGCCTGCCGCCACGACGCCGACGACGACGGCGGCCGGTCGCCGGACAACCGACCACCAGCGCGCTGCCGACGGGAAGAGAGCCTCGAGCGCGCGCCGCCCCAGATCCTCCTGCGTGGCGTACGCGGCGTCCAGAGCCTCGCGAATCACCGGCTGCAGGCGCGTCTGCTCGTGGAGGCCGATTTCGAGATTCGCGAGGACGGCGAGCTCCGCGCGCGCCTTCGGATCGCGCTCGAGCCGCCGGTGCTCGTACCGCGTGAACGCCTGGCGCAAGTAGCGCTGCCCCTCGGGCAGGTCGCCGGGCCGCAGTCGGTCGAGGAAACGCTGGAACGGAGGGGAATCGGCCGCCGCGTCCGGCGGGCACTCGTGGAGATAGCGCGCGAACTCCAACCCGATCTCCTCGAACACCGTCAGGTTCCCGCGCGCGACGGCGTCGCTGGCACACTCGAACGCGTCGAAGGGCGTGTGCAGCGCAGCCGTCAGCCGCCCGATCCGCGTCTCGCGCTGGAAAAGGCCGCGGCGCAGCAGCCGCCGCCACAGCGTCGCAATTGGATGCAGCAGCCAGCAGCCGTCCCCGAGCGTGCGCCCGAGATGCTCCAGTAGGTCCTCACCGCGGACCGTCCGCCCCGCCTGTCGCGAGGCCCACGTCGCGTACGTGCACCAGTTCGCGCCCTCGCCGTTTCGTGCCGCGAACGCCGCGGCGAGAAGCGAGTAGCACTGGGTGATCTCGAGGTTTCGGATGACCGGGTTCGCGATCGCGG
>WNFV01015450.1_pt1 | contig 11335 bp, 10 predicted proteins | sample 5400101 | NCBI WGS metagenome assembly WNFV01 (sample SAMN13153361, study PRJNA577476) | soil metagenome | isolation source: 115 cm soil or saprolite under grassland replicate 1 | place: USA:California | collected 2016-06-15
CGATCGCCGGGTTGCGCCGATCCTTATCGATTTCAATGAAGGTCACGAAAAAATTCAAAACACCGTCGCGCAACTGTTGCACATAAGCGTGCTGGTCGGTGGATCCCTTGTTGCCATAAACAGCAATGCCTTGGTGCACTATATTGCCGTCGAGATCCTTTTCCTTTCCGAGCGATTCCATCACCAGCTGTTGCAGGTATTTGGCAAATAATGCCAGCCGGTCCTTGTAGGGAAGGATCACCATGTCTTTATCGCCTTTGCCATTGCCCGCGTAATACCACATGAGCGCCAGAAGCATCGCGGCATTTTGGGTTACATCCTGTGTGCGAGTCCGCTCATCCATCGCCGATGCCCCGGCCAGAAAATCATTGATGTCAAAACCCTGCAGCGCCATCGGCAAAAGCCCGACCGCGCTCATCACTGAAGTGCGTCCACCGATCCAATCGTGCATCGGGAATCGGGCGAGCCAACCGTTCTTTTCGGCGTACTTGTCGAGATCGCTACCCACACCGGTTACAGCCACTGCATGCGTGTTAAATTGCAGCCCTTTTTCTTTGAATTTTGCCTCCGCCTCGAGCATTCCGTTTCGCGTTTCCTTTGTACCGCCAGATTTGGAAACGACCACGACAAGTGTCTGCCCGAGTTCATCCCCCACCTTCTCGAAAACACGATCGAAGCCGTCGGGATCGGTGTTATCGAAAAAAAAGATGTCCATCGGATCATCTGGTGACCGGAGCGCATCCGAGACAAATTGCGGTCCGAGCGCCGAGCCGCCGATGCCAATGAGCAACACGCGCTTGAACGGTTTTCGATTTTCAGCCGTGATCTTTCCGGCGTGAACATCGGCAGCGAATGTCTTGATATGTTTGCTCGTCTCTTCGATCTCAGTGCGAATTTCTGGAGTGGGCGCCAGCGTGGGGTTCCGGAGCCAATAATGTCCAACCATTCGCTTCTCGGTGGGATTAGCGATTGCTCCGGCCTCCAACGCTCGCATCGCTGCAAACGCTTTATCGATCTTCGGCTGCATTTTTTCGAAGAAATCATCCGGGAATTTCATCCGGCTGATGTCGAGAGAGAAACCAAGATCGCGGTAGTACAAAAAATGCTGCTGAAAACGCTGCCAGAGTGAAGTGGAAGGCACGAATGCAGCTAATCGCAATCAGTAGCAGAGGTCAATGATATGGCGGCAAATGGGAGAGCTCCCACTACCAGACTAGAAAGTGGTAGCGGCGCGGATCGGCTAAAATTCAAAACTCCTTGTTATCCGATTTTCTCACCTGTTGCGCACATCGCTGCCTTTCTTAGCTGGTACTTCTTCTTGCCCCGCGACGTCGTATTCTGGCTTGGGCGTGCCCATTAGCCAGTGATCGAACCAACCGACAATGTGCTGCAGGCGCTCGACACGATGCCACGGCTGACCAGAGCGCGAGAGCTCGTGCGATTCGTTGGGGAATCGCACCATTACGGTTGGGATTTTACGAAATTTTAGCGCGCGAAACATTTGTTCTCCGCCAGCACCAGGCGGCGTCCGGTAATCTGATTCGCCAAGGATAAACATCATCGGCGTTGTTACATTCTTAATGTAGTTGATCGGCGAACGCGCTCGATATTCCTGCAGGTCTTCGAACGGTGGCGCCTTGAACCAGGTGGGCTGGAAGAGAACAAAGTCATCCGAATACCACCAGTCTTCCCAACTGGCGATGTCGCGCTGCGCGACGGCTGCGGCGAAGCGGTTTGTTTGGCCGACGACCCAGTTGGTCAACAATCCGCCGCCGCTGCCGCCGGTCACGCCGAGCTTCTTATCATCGATGTAACCGCTTTTGATCACCTCATCCACGCCGGCCATCAGGTCTTTGTAATCGTCCCCGGGGTAATGATACTGAATGATGTTGCCAAATTCCTGGCCGTAGCTTGTGCTCCCGCGTGGATTCGGATAGAGCACCACATAACCCTTGGCCGCCATCCACTGAAATTCGTGATCAAAAATATGACCGTACGCGACGTGCGGCCCACCGTGAATGTTCAGGATCAGGGGATATTTTTTGTGTGAATCAAAGTTCGGCGGCTTTTGCAACCAGGCTTGGATGCGCTTGCCGTCAAAGCTATCGTACCAAATCTCTTCCGGCTCGGTCAGATTCAGTTGGGAGAAGAGCTGGTCATTGACATGCGTCAATTGTCTGGGTGTCGCGCCAGGCGCGGCGCGATCCAGGACGAAAAGATCGTTTATGCTCGTCGGTGTCGAAACCACATAGATCAACTTCGAAGTGTCAGGCGTGGCGCGAGAACTCATCACGCCCTGGTTTCCGGAAGTCAGATCATGCACTGCAGTTTTGCCGGGATCGGCGTCCTGCGCTACAGGCACATCGAACAGCGCGACATTCGCTTTGCCTTCTTTCGTGTAAACTGCGATGAGGCCTTTTCCGTCTGCAGCCCAGATCGGTACGCTCCGCCCGCCTCCCCGCGGCGGCGCGCTGTCTCCGATCACAAAACCGGGCACGTCGAAATCGAAATTGGCGGTTAAATTGCGCGGTTTCGCGTTTGGCGAAAGATCGAGGACCCACAGGTCCGGTTGCGTATATGAATTGATCGGCTGTGTAGTTGAGGCGACAAACGCAACCTGTTTGCCGTCGGGACTGAGAGACAGCGCGCCTGAGCCTGGACCACCTTGTGTGTTGAGATCAATCGTAGTGATTTTTACTGGTTTGCCGCCGGCTGCCGCCACTGAGTAAAGATCCGTCCTCGGTAATTCGTAGTACGGTTCGTCGATTCGGCTCGAGGTGAAATAGATTTGCGAGCCATCCTTGGACCAAATCGCATTTTCCTCATCAAATCGGCCCGTAGTGAGTTGACGCGGTTTCACTTTTTCTTCAGCGCTGTGTGGCGCAGCCACAAGCCAAATATGCGTCGAATGCTTGGGATCGGCGTAACCTTCATTATCTTGCCGATAGACGGCACGTGCGATCACGTGAATATCGCTTTCGTGTTCATCAGCTGGGGTCGGTGACCCCGATGCCGCGGGAGTGTTTCCGTTGCCCGCTTTTTTCAATTCTGCTTCCTTATGCTTTTTCTTTTCCTGCTTGGCCAAGTCTTCCGCGTTTGTCTCGCTCGCAAACGCGATTGTTTTTCCATCCGGCGCCCAGCTCGGACTCGCTGCGCCTTTCGGTAGATCTGTAAAGACAAATGAATCGCCGCCCGCCATTGGCAGGACCGCCAGTTGTGGCGGCTCGGGCTTACCATTCTTCTCGGTCGCGCGCAGGAAGAGCAAAAATTTCCCGTCTGGCGACCAGAGAGGTGTGGAATCGTGATCGCCTTTTGTCAGTTGATGAGGCTCTTCGTCGCCTGACACTGGAACACTCCAGATGGACGTGTTGTAACCTTCCTTCTTCTCGTTAACCGTCACGCGCACATACGCCACGCGCGATCCGTCCGGCGAAACTTGCGGGTCTCCAATCCAGACGAAATCGAACAGATCTTTTTCGGCGATGTTGCGCTTCTCACCGAACGCGCTGCTGGTTGCTGCGATGAGAGCAATAAAAATGACGAAGCACGAATGACGAATGACGAAGGAATGACGAAGGAATTGTAGCGGCAGGCGTGTCGCCTGCGAGACAAGGCAGTGCAGCCGGCACGGCCGCCTCCACAGTGTCATTTGATCATTCGTCATTGTTTCGAGCTTCGATCTTCGGGCTTCGGCGTTCTCGCTCACGCGTGAGCGATCACATATGAGCGATGACATTGTCGCCGAATTGCGAACACTTGATCTCGGTGGATCCTTCCATCAAACGCGCGAAATCGTAAGTAACATGTTTGCTCGCAATCGCGCCGCGCAATCCTTTGAGAATCAGATCGGCGGCTTCCATCCAGCCCATGTAACGGAACATCATTTCGCCTGAAAGAATCACCGAACCGGGGTTGACCTTGTCCTGGTTGGTATATTTGGGTGCCGTGCCATGGGTCGCTTCGAAGACCGCGTGGCCGGTGATGTAATTGATGTTTCCTCCGGGTGCGATTCCGATTCCGCCAACCTGCGCGGCCAGCGCGTCGCTCATATAATCGCCATTTAGATTGAGCGTTGCGATCACGTCATACTCTGCAGGGCGCAACAGGAATTGCTGAAGCGCATTGTCGGCGATGGCGTCGTTGATCACAATGCCCGCGCCCGGTTTACCCATGGGAATCTCGCACCAGGGACCGCCACCGATCTCCTTTGCGCCGAAATATTGCTTTGCGACTTCGTAGCCCCAGTCGCGAAAAGCGCCTTCGGTGAATTTCATGATGTTGCCCTTGTGGACTAGGGTGACGCTCTTGCGGCGGTTCGCAATCGCATAGGAGATCGCGCTGTGCACCAGGCGGACGGTGCCGGATCGGCTGACCGGTTTGATTCCGATCCCTACGCAAACGTCGTCTTTTTCCGGTGCGCCAACTTTTTTCCAGAAGTCCGCCGCTTTCTGTTTTGTCCCGAAGCGAATCTTCTCGAATTGCTGCGGAAATTCTTTTTGCAGAAAATCGAGAACCTTTTGTGCATCCGGCGTGCCGGCGGGGAATTCGATTCCTGCGTAGATGTCTTCCGTGTTTTCGCGGAAGATTACCATGTTGACCTTTTCCGGATGCTTAAGAGGCGAGGGGACGCCATTGAAGTATTGGATCGGCCGCAGGCAAACGAAAAGATCGAGCAGTTGCCGTAACGCGACGTTGAGGGAACGAATGCCGCCACCAACCGGCGTCGTCAGCGGGCCTTTGATTCCCACGTGATACTCGCGGAACGCTTCCACGGTATCGTCCGGCAGCCATTCACCGAATTTGTCCTTTGCCAACTGGCCGGCGTACACCTCGAACCACGCGATCTTTTTTTTGCCGCCGTATGCTTTTTCGACCGCGGCATCGAACACGCGCACGCTCGCAGCCCAGATATCCGGTCCCGTGCCGTCTCCGCGGATAAATGGAATGACCGGTTGATCCGGCACATTCAGTTTATCGGTTCTGGTGATCTTCTCACCTGCAGGCGGAGCGACATCTTTATATGGCATAAGGGGCAAACTGTAGAGGCGGCTGTCACCAGCCGCAACAGAAGTCAAACCCTCCGCGGCCTGTCGTGCATGGTCATTCGAAACTGTTCGATTTCCAGTTTCAATTTACCGATACCTTCGTGAAAGACGGCGGCCGCTGGCGCTTGCTCGCCGGTCATGTCTCAAAGCTGCGATGCCGCTGGCAATGGGATCGAAACGCAACGGAATGCGGGCGATTTGAAAGAGCCGTAAGTGACCATTTTTTTATGTCCCGGCCGACAATCTCGCCTTCAATTGTTGGGTCAGCCACGCCGTCCATTCGATGTACTCTTTTGTATGCCGATTTCCCGCTGTGAATCGGCTAAAGGTAGAGGTGACTGTTACTTTGGTGATTACAATTTGGGGAACAGGTTGCTTTTCTCCAAGCAACTCTACGCCACGGGGCCATCCGGTTGTCCCACCCACAGGCTCCAAAGTAACCCGCCAATCGAAGTAAAGCTTTTTGTAGAGTCTGATTCCTCGCTTCTCTGCACCCGTCGCTTCCGACGTTGGAGTATGAGAGAGGCTAAGTTCGGTGCCGGGCGGGACGCGGAATCTGGGAAACTCCCAGTACATGCGTTCGGTTTGGAGATCAAAGAACGGATTTCCAGCGAAGACCTTTCCGATTGTAGCAGCAGAGACTTGGATTGCGTTCTCAAGCGGCGAGTCGGAACTTACGTGCGTGGTAACCACGCCGCCTCTTGTTAAAAACCCAAATCCTCCAGACTGGATTTCTGACAACAGCCGGGTGACGTAGTACTGCTCGACTGCGAGTAGGTCGTTGAACTGGTCAAAAGGTTTATTGGCATTTGAGTGACGCCACATCGTCAAGAGCGATCCCACGTTGTGCAGGCGGTTTGAAAAATCAAAATCCTCCGCAATGACTAATGGTGAAGTCCCATCAGAATTTACGAGTGCCGAAGTAATGAACGCCTCTCTGCTCGACGTTTCCTTCAACGTTGATAGAACAGAGAAAAAACCAGTAGCAAGACCGGTTAAAACCGCGGCGACGAGCGGCATCCAAAGCCGTTCGCTCCAGTTGAGGTAAGCGAGCCAAGCCGTTGCAGAAAGCAGGCATAAAAAGCCGACTGCCGGAAGAATCCAGAACATCTTCATTAGGTCGTAGGAAAACAAGATGTGCCTAACGAGGCGCCTGTAAGTCGCTCGAGTTCCAACAACGCGGTGAATCTATCGTCTGATAAGACGATGAACCGGCGACCGTCGCGAGAATATGCGTCTGCGGTGTAGAGTACCCGACCGGTCGAATCCATCTCCGACGAACAGCCCCAACTAAAACCCGCTTTGCTCACATTTTGAGCGATGATCGCCCAGTCACTTTTCGCCATGCATGGATTATGCGGCGTTCGTACTCAACACCACAACCAGAATTTGTGTCACCGCTAATTCATTTTGCATCCCGAATGCTTTTGGGATCACGGCCGCCCGGCGCGCTTCCAAGCGTCAATTTCAGCGGCGCTGATCTCGCGCGTGAATTTGGAGCGAGCCGCACGCGCTTCAAGGATTAGGGCGTCGACATCGACAGGGTGCGTTTCCCCAGTGGTAATCTTCAAAGTTGCGATTATCTCCTTGTTCAAGCTCCGATGATGCTCCTCAGCGCGTCTTTTTAGTTTCCGATGCAGGTCTGCTGGAATGTTTTTCAAAGTGATAGTCGGCATCGTGAAACCATAACGGTTCCATTATGGTTATCAATCGAGCCTGTCACCCCGTGGCATCCCCGTGTGTGTCATAAGCTTTTGGTCAGATTTGCATCGCATATGTGGTAAAGTGATGTGCGCGGTGACATCCGGACGCGCCGGTCACACTTAGATGGACGCCTGCTTTGTGATTACAATTACGCTATGAAAATTGCTTCCACTCTCGCGCTAACGTTTCTGACAAGTTTGCTACTTGCATTTGCACAAGAGAATGACGAGGCGAATGCGGTTCTCCAGACAGAACGCGACCTGGCCGCCGCTTATCTCAAGAGTGACGCGGACGCCATCGCACAAGGCGTGATGGAGGATTACACACTGACCAATTCAATGGGCAAAATCACCACGCGCGCTGACGATCTTGACGAGGCCAGGAAAAACGATCCGAAATACGAAATCTTCGAGAATTATGACATGAAAGTGCGCGTCCACGGCAATACTGCAGTCGTTACCGGGAAGACGCACACAAAAGGAATCTCGGGAGGGAAACCGTTCGATTCGCAGTTTCAATTTACCGATACATTCGTGAAAGACGGCGGCCGGTGGCGTTTGCTCGCCGGCCACGTCTCAAAGTTGCCCGCGAAGGAAAAATAAGTCGCGACTCGCAGAACCCAATCTTGCAACTCACGCGATTGGCTTGCCTGACGGCAACAACGGATTCGAGCGAGAAACTGCCACGGAAGGTTTAGCGCCGATCTCCCAATTTGCCTTGGCTTGATGGCCAGGCATATTCATCTCCGTGAGCCAGAAAGAAATTGTGCTGGATGTCATTAGCGAGTTGCCCGAAGAAGTTTCTTTGGAGCAAATCGCCGAGAAGATCGAATTTCTTGCGGCAATCAAAAAAGGGATGGATCAACTCGACCGTGGCGAAGGCATTCCGCATGAAGAAGTCAAGCGACAGCTCGCCACATGGCTTGGTTGAAGATTACTTTATTTTGGCAATTTGAAGCGCCAACTTTGGGATCGCTGTCTTTAAGATCTGCCAGACAAGTTGTAAATCGATTCCTGCATAATCGTGCACGATGCGATTGCGCAGCCCGGCGACCCGCGACCATGGGATTGTCGTGTGCCGGGCCTTGAATTCAGCAGGCAGTTGTTTTGCTGCCTCCCCGATGATTTCCAGGTTGCGTACGACCGCGTCTATCGTCTTTTCGTCGGCAAGGAATGAAGCTTCGTCTAAGCCAGCGGTATAATGCTCTATTTTGTTAATCGAATTCCGGATATCGTCGAGGAGAACACCCGGTTCGCGTTTAGACATCGATTAATTCTGATTCGATTTGTTTCCAAAGCAGCGGTTTGATTGCACGTCGAGAAACCAGATCGATTTTACGGCCGGTCAACTCTTCTAGCTTGTCTGCCAGGGTAACAAAGTCCAGGCCAATCGAAGGCTCAACGTCGGCCAGAATGTCAATATCGCTTCCGGCAAAAGTTTCGCCTCGAGCCATCGAACCGAATAAGGCCAGTCCGTGCAAAGGAAACTCCCGTTTCAAAGCCGGCAAACCAGCCCGTAGGCGCTGCAAAATTTTCTCTCGTTCCGCCTGCACTGCAACATAGTACTCGATTGCGTCATTCTTTTCCAGTCGCTCTTGTACGAGTTCCCTCCACGGAAAATCGCAGACTGCCCTCATCTTCTGTATTTGCTACTTTTTCCCGCTTTGATATAATTCGCCTCTCGTGTCTCCCCAAGCGGCCAGTGGTCTTCGTTCTGCTGTAGCGGCAGCCCTGTCGGCTGCTTCTCTCAACACTCCGATCTCCATCCGGTTACGACTTGGCAAGCAACCACCTGCCCGCCCGCCTGCTCGCGAAAGCTTTCGGAGTAGCCAGTGCGAAGGTGGATCACTGATTACTGATCACTCGGTTCTACCAATCTTTACCCTAAAAGCGCGGGCGACGTCACCAGCGCCGCATACACGATCAAAGGTGCGCTCGACACCGCACGCACCTACGCGAAAGCAAACAACACCTATACCTGGGTTGGGTTCTATGAGGAGGATACGACTGCGACCACGCCAACAAATAATAGCCCGCCTTATCCTGGAAAGGGTCGAGTTCTTTTGGCTACCGTTGCTTCCAAGGATGGCACAAAGATTTTCGAAGACACCGACCCGGCGGCCCCACTTTCTCCGAGCCGAATCACTCAAGTAGGAAAGTTAGTTAGGATTGAAGGTATGCATTTGACGGATGTTGGGAGTCCTTTGCCTACCCCGAATCCAACACCAGCACCCGATACGTTAGCTGCCAGGCCTTACACACCTTATACCGAGGGCTCACCGCTCGATCATTTTAATCGGATTAGCAGCGATAGCTCGGATCCTACCCTTTTCCCATTCGCGGCGCAGAACTACACGTTCTATAAGACAATTCGATTCAGTCCTCGCGGAGAAGCAAATATAAACAGCACGTATACGCTGAAGCACGAAGGAGAAATAGGGATGAAACCGACGCACGGCACCGCCGTGGACACAATCAGTCCGAACGTCGTTGCCATTCAGTTCACTGGCGTTGGCGGCAATGTCAAAATTTACAGAAGATGAACTTGTTTGCACATCGCCTCAGCGCGTTTTCTCTCGTCGAAGTAACTCTCGCTCTGGGGATCGCTGCCTTTTGCTTGATTGCCATTTTCGGCCTGATGCCTGTCGGCGTGCAGACAAATCGCAACGCGACTTCTCAAACCGCCGCTACCAATATCATTGCTGCAGTGGTCGCCGATCTGCGAGCGACACCGAAAACAAGTCCTACTTCATCGCAGTTTGGTATCAACATTCCGTCTGATCCCACGAGCCCTCCGACCTTCACTCCGCCCGATGTTGTACCGTGCTCTGGTGGCCAAACATCCGCGACCAGCCAAATCCGGTACGTCGATAGTCAAGGACAAACTACTATCTCGGTTACCTCAAACTCGCGTTATCGACTTATCGTCACCTTCGTGCGGAATACAACTGCCACGGCTACCACTGGCGCGACATACGCCAATGTAAAAGCTACGTGGCCGGCGGCAATTGATCCCTGCGCGATTACGCCGAGCGGATCAGTGGAAGCGTTTGCCGCCTTAGACAGGCACTGAACCGTATGGTTGACCACGAGACCAAGAGACAAGCAGACGGGATCTCTATGGAGCATAGGCTGCCAGCTTGTCGCTTTCGGCCGCTTGCCGAAGGCCTGCGCGAATCACCGATCACTAATCACTTATCACCTATTCGTTCGTGGTCGCGAACGAACGGATTCACCCTGGCCGAAATATTAGTCAGCATCGGCGTTCTTGTGTTACTGGTTCTGCTAGCCACGCAGCTTCTTAACAGCGCGGCAACGATTACGACCCTCGGCCACAAACGAATGGACGCGGACTCACAGGCGCGACAGCTGCTTGATCGAATGGCCATCGATTTCGCGCAAATGGTGAAGCGTTCTGACATCGATTATTATTTGAAGTCATCGCAGACAGGTGTGCCTGATTGCACGACGTGTACCAACCAAACTGGCGGAAATGATCGCATTGCTTTCTTTAGCACAACTTCTGGCTACTACCCTACGCCGAGTTATCAGAGCCCTATTTCGCTGATTGCCTACCGAGTTAATTCTGACGCGAGTTCAACTAATACAGCGCGTTCGTATAATAAGCTGGAGCGAATGGGCAAGGGCTTTATCTGGAACGGTGTTTCTTTAAGCTACAAACCAATCCTGTTTTTGGACAGTGCCACGGCGCCGACCACGACGATTCAAAATACTTGGTGCCAAGCGACGATTAGCGGCACGCCTTCCGCAACCTGTACGGGTACGCCTGATCCGGATTACGAACTGATCGGTCCGCAGGTTTTTCGCTTTGAATATTATTATTTACTGAGGGGCGGGATCAATCCGACTGGTGGCTTTTTAAGTTCGATTCTAAGTGGTACACCTTGGGACACACGGATCTCTGGGCACACTGCTGTCAAAGGTATGCAAGATGTAGCCGCCGTGATAGTGGACATTGCGGTCATCGACCCCAAGAGCAAGGTTCTCCTTACGGATGCGCAGATCAGCGCGCTCACCAGTAGTTTGATCGACTGGGGAGACACCGGCTGTCCTGGTTGTCCAACACAGCCCCAATGGCAGACGACTCCTGGTCTATTGCAGGCTCAATGGCGCGCCGCGGTTGATGCGAATACAGTTGGGTTGCCACGCCCGGCCATTTCTGGTATTCGGGTGTACGAACGCTACTTTTATCTCTCGCCCCCAACTCTCCTTACCCCATGAAAAGCTTCCTCTACTCTCGCGATGGTGCGTCAAGGGGCGCCGCCTTAATGATTGTGCTTGCCTTCGTTGTCCTTTTGACTGGACTGGCCCTGGCCTATTTCTCACGCACAACGACGGACCGTCAACTTGCCCAATCGAGCTATAACGATACGTCAGCCGATCTTCTCGCGCGTACTGCGCTAGACATTGTGGTCAGCGATTTCAAACAGGAAATTCTCAACGGTCAACCGGTGAGCGCGACCAACATTCAACCGACCACTTATGGCACCCCAGCAAGCGGTGACATTCCGAACTTGATCAGGCGCAGTTTTTCTGGAGATCCGACCAACCGCACTTCTGGAGTGA
>WNFV01021823.1_pt1 | contig 11332 bp, 13 predicted proteins | sample 5400101 | NCBI WGS metagenome assembly WNFV01 (sample SAMN13153361, study PRJNA577476) | soil metagenome | isolation source: 115 cm soil or saprolite under grassland replicate 1 | place: USA:California | collected 2016-06-15
GCGCACAGGAGTTAAGATGTTCGACAAACGTCATGTCGATATCGCCGGCCAGGAGCGTGAACTTGACGGCGCGAAGCTCATCAAAGGTCCAGCCTTTCCCACCGCAGCCCGTGGTGATCGCTTCGTTCCATACTGCCGCGACCTTGTCCCGTAATGATTCATCCTTGATTTCCATCAAGCTGGGAAAAAGGCCCGCGATTTCGTTTACGTCGAATGTCATAATAAACACTAATAAACACGAATGGACACCAATAGGGAAAGCTGTTTCTAGTGCTCCTGTAAATTCGTGTTATTCGTGTCCATTCGTGGTTAGGGCATCGCACACTGGCTTGCAGTTGAATTGTATGACGTTTAATGCAGACTTCCCAGCATTGTCCGTAGAGGGGACCGATCCATATTCCTGATGCCAACTTACGAGTATTCTTGTGAAAAGTGCGGTCAGAACTTCGACGCATTCCAGTCGATGCGCGACGAACCATTTCGTGAATGCCCGAAAGAGCTTTGCCGGTTGCCGAAGTGGGGACATGGGAAGGTGAAGCGCCTGCTTGGCACCGGCGCGGGTTTGATCTTCAAGGGGTCGGGATTTTACATCACCGATTATCCCGGGATCAAGTATCTGTTTAGCGCCAACGGCGCATCGATCATACCAGCCTGGGGCACCGCCCCAGGAATTCAAATTACCGTGCAAACAAGCGCTGAAAGCGCGTCTCAATCGGATGGACGGATCAAAGTGGTGGCGGACGAGAATCGCGCTTTCAGCGCTGGCTTTTTTTGGCCCATCAATCCCGGGGCGTTGCCCCAGGCTCGCGGTGAACATGTTGCGCCTTTGGCGCTAAACACATGAGGGATCGTCGATCCCGGCTTTAGCTGGCTCAGCGAAGATTTTGATCTCGCAAATCGGCGAGATTTTTCCGAGACTCCAACCTATGAAAACGACAGCTACAATACTCCTTGTTATCATACTAACTCTTGTCGGCGTTGGATTCCTTCCCAAAGCGCAGGCAATCAATCCGCCACCCGACGGAGGTTATCCCGGGGGCAACACAGCGGAAGGGCAGAGCGCTCTTCTCAGCCTCACCACCGGCATATACAACACGGCAGTTGGCTTCTTTTCACTGAGGAGCAACACTGATGGCCAGTTTAATACGGCGATCGGCGCTGGAACGCTTCTTCTCAACACCGCAGATAGAAACACGGCCACTGGCGCAGGGGCACTTTTAAGCAACACCACAGGCGCCAACAACACGGCCAATGGAGCATTCACTCTCTTTAACAACACCACCGGCGGCGCCAACACGGCCAATGGTATTGGCGCGCTCTCAAGCAACATCAGCGGCAGCAGCAACACCGCCGTCGGTAATGGTGCGCTCACTAGCAACACTACCGGCGACGGCAACACGGCCGTCGGTACTGCGCTCGCAAACAATACCACCGGCAGCAACAATATCGCCTTGGGCGTGGGAGCCGGCTTTTTTGTCACCACGGCCGGCGACGTTATTTGTATCGGCGCTTCTGGTCAGAACCTGAGTAGTAGTTGCTACATCGGGAATATCTGGAATCAATCGGGCGGGTCGCAAGCGGTCTATGTTAATTCAGATGGGAAACTCGGTGCGCAGGTATCCTCACGGCGTTTCAAAGACGAGATCAAACCGATGGAGCAGACCAGCGAAGTGATCTATCGCCTTAAGCCGGTTAGCTTCCGATATAAGCAAGAGATTGAACCAACGCGTCCACTCGGGTTTGGACTTATTGCCGAGGAAGTGGAAGAGATCAGCCCCCATCTGGTGACTCGTGGCCGTGATGGTCAAGTCAACGCCGTGCGCTACGATGCGGTGAACGCGATGTTGCTCAATGAAGTCCTCAAAGAGCATCGCAAAGTCGAGGAGTTGGAAGCGACCATTACGCGCCAGCAGAAGCAAATCGAAGCGCTTACTGCAGGCCTGCAAAAGGTGACCGCGCAGATTGAGATGAGTAAGCGGACTCCGCAGATCGTGAATAACCAATAGGTGTAGAGGCGCGTGTCCTCACGCGCAGGGGACCCACGCTTGCGGCTGAGGACAGACCGCCTCTACAAGAAACCGTGTGATCAAAGGACGACCTCCTCGACTACCGCAGATCTTTCAGTCATATAGCGTACCATTATTCTTCGTTACGATTTGCACATTGTACCGTCGCAAGATTCCCTCGTTGGATGCAGCCCACCAAGCTCTCCTGTTGTACGGCACGCGAGCAGTACAAGAATTTAACGTGGCGTTGGGTCGATATGTGATTATGCCTGATCACCTGCATTTGTTTGTTCGGGGCGATCAAAGCTTCGTTCTCGCTATGTGGGTGAAGGGATTGAAGCGAGCAATATCGAAAGGATTTGCGACCAAATCTCAGACATCTTTTTGGCAACCCGGTTTCTTTGATCATCTTTTGCGCAGCGATGAAAGTTACGCACAGAAATGGGAGTACGTTCGGCAGAATCCTGTACGCGCGGGACTGGTTCAATTTGCAGAAGATTGGCCTTACCAAGGTGAGGTTGTTCGTATCGACCGCGCCTGAGCGGTGTAGAGGCGCGTGTCCTCACGCGCAGGGCCAGGTCTGCGGCTGAGGACAGCCGCCTCTACACCGCTGCGAAAAGATAATCTAATTGTTACAAATTGTTTTCGCGCAAATGCTTGACAACGACGCGGCTCGCTGTGTAGACGGGAGGGCGGTTTTTCACCGCAGATCTTATGAAGTCCTTAACTGCCTTCTCATTACTCGCCATTATTCTTTTGTGGACTGCGCTCCTTCCAGCAACCGCGCAGGTCAACGTCACCCAGGAGCATAACAATCCTTCTCGCGATGGGCTGTACATTGATTCGGCGTTCACGCCATCGAACGCAGCTAATCTAACTCGCGACCTGAACTTCGACGGAACGATCTCAGGCCACGTTTATGCGCAGCCTCTTTATATCGAGGGCGGTCCAAACGGCCCAATGGTCATCGCGGTGACCGAATCGAACAATGTGTACGCGCTTCATGCCGATACCGGAACCGAGATTTGGCACCGCACCGACATCGGCACGCCGGTGCCGCTAGGTCCGTGCGGCCAAGGTGACATTGGGCCTGTTGGTATCACAGGTACGCCCGTCGTGGACCTCTCCTCACGATCGCTGTTCTTCGATGCGGTGATCAGCGGGAAGCCAAACAAGCATTTCATCTATTCGTTAAACGTTGACACTGGCGCGACCAATCCCAACTGGCCGGTGAATGTGGATACCGCGGTGCCGAACTTTAGTTCGGCTGTGCAGGAAGAGCGGGGTGCACTGGCTCTGGTGAACGGGATCGTATACGTGGCTTATTCCGGATATAACGGCGATTGTGGCAATTATCATGGTTGGGTTGTGGGCGTGGATATCAACAATCCTTCCAACGTCCTGGCTTGGGCCACGGATGCCACCGGCGGTGGGATCTGGGGTCATGGCGGTGTCGCCAGCGACGGCGCAAGCATGTTTGTGGTCACAGGGAACACGTTTACAAGCCAAGGCGATCCATGGAGTGGGGGTGAAGCAATTGTTCGTTTTAATGCCGGACCGGTCTTTAGTGATTTCTGGGCGCCTCCAAACTGGCAGTCGCTGGACAACGGCGACACTGACCTCGGCGGTTGCAGCGCCACACTCATTGACGTACCCGGCGCAAACCCTTCAGAGCTGGTCCTCGCCTTGGGCAAAGATCGAAATGCCTATTTGCTAGATCGAAACAACTTGGGCGGTGTCCATCTGGCGGTAGCGACGATGAACGTTTCCAATGCCACGCTTCGAGGTACGTCGTCTGCTGCTTACCAGACTGCTGAAGGAACACACTTTGCTTTTCATACCGGGGAGAGCGGCGAACTTCGTTCTTATACAATCAACGCGACAAGTCCACCGACCATGGCTCTCGCCTGGAACGTCAGTCAGGGCGGGCGAGGCTCCCCCTGGGTGACGACGACTGACGGGACTAACAACGCGATTGTTTGGATAGCCAATGTGGAGGGCGATGGCAAGTTGTATGGCTACAATGGTGACACAGGCGCCACCATTTTCGCCGGCGGCGGGCCTAACGAAACAATGAGCGGCACGCGCCAGTGGAACACCGGTATGGTCGCTCGTGGTCGGATCTACTTCGGCGCAGATAACAAGGTATATGCTTTTAAGGTGCCGACGGGGACACCTACACCTACTCCCACACCTACTGTAACTCCGACGGCGACACCAACGGCTACCCCTCGAGTAACGCCTAGGCCGCGCCCGACGCTGCGACCGCGTCCGACTCCCGTACTTCGACCGTAGGGCCTGAAGTTCCGGTGACGCGTGACTTAAGAAATTCACGCGACAATCGCACGGAGCACGACAAGTAATGTCGGAAAACTTGACACGATGCTGTCCTTGTTCGCGCAAATTATTTACGATAGCGCTTGACAAGTAGGCAGGCCATTGTGGTAGACGGGAGGGCGGGAATTGCGAGTAGGGACGCTTGAAAGCTTTATCTTCCATTTCTTCGCTGGTCGCTGTAGGTCTGTGGGCCGCGATTCTTCCAACAAACGCACAGGTCAACGTTACCCAGTTTCACAACCATAGTTCGCGGGACGGCCTTTACATTGATTCCGCATTTACCCAGAGCGCTGCCGCGAACCTGACGCGCGACATGAACTTCGTCGGCACGATTGTCGGCAACGTCTATGCGCAACCGCTCTACCTTGATAACGGTCCAGGTGGCAGAGCAACGATCATTGCGGTGACCGAATCTAATAATGTGTATGCGCTTGACGCTGTTGACGGGAGCATTATCTGGGAACGCAACGTCGGCCCGCCGGTGCCGGGACTTAATTGTAGCTTATTTGATCCTTTGGGAATCACGGGCACGCCGGTCGTCGACCTTGCTTCGCGGGCGCTCTTTTTGGATGCAATGACCACGCCCGATGGCGGCAACACCATAAAACATTACATCATTTCCCTTAACGTGGACACCGGTAACACCAACCCAGGCTGGCCCGTGGACGTAGAGGCGATGGCTACATACAACGGCGTGACCTTCACGGCAGCGCTCCAGATGCAACGGGCGGCGCTCGCCATCGTCGGTAACAAACTTTATGTCGGGTATGGGAGTATGCAGGATTGCAGCCTCTTTCATGGCTGGCTTGTGGGCGTGCCGATAGATAATCCAGTCAGCGTGATGGCATGGGCCGCGGCTACGGCCAACGGCTTCCACGGCGGCGCCATATGGGGAGTCGGTGGTGTTGCCAGTGATGGCACCAATCCGTTCGTTACCACTGGTAACACTTGGACCACCGGAACCTGGAGTGGCGGCGAAGCAGTGATGGCGGCGAAGCAGTGATTCGCTTTCATCCCGGCCCGATTTTCACCGAAGATCCGAGCGATTATTGGGCGCCTATCAATTGGTCCCAACTCGACGATCTCGACCTGGATCTGGGTGGCTCCGGTCCGTTGCTTGTGGACGTGCCGGGCGCAACGCCATCCAACCTGGTGGTTGCGTTGGGTAAAGATGGTAACGCGTATTTGCTTAATCGCGACAACCTCGGCGGGATCGCCGAGCCGGTGGCATCGTTGAACCTTTCAAACAACCCGATTATGCAGGCAGCGGCCACTTATCGGACTAACCAGGGCACGTATGTTGCTTATCGTGTCTTTCCTGGCGATCATCTCGGTGCTTTCCGGATTACTGCAACCAATCCGCCCACGATCATCGACGAGTGGGGTGTGTTCCGGCAGGGATGTGGCTCGCCTTTCGTCACCTCCACGGACGGCACTAATAACGTGATTGTTTGGGTGGTTGGAACGGACGACCGTGGCAACCACCCAGGCGACCAGCGACTCCATGGTTATGATGGAGACACGCCTGCGGTTGTTTTCGACGGCGGCGGTCCAAACGAATTGATGGCGGGCACGTGGTCATACAGCACCACCGGCATTGTAGCCCGGGGACGCATTTACGTCGCTGGTAACAACAAGGTGTATGCTTTCCGTCCTCGAGTAACACCGAGACCGCGCCCAACTCCCCACGTTCGTCCAACTCCGCCGTAATAAGGGATCAGTTATCAGTTATCGCTGAGTCAGGTTTGGCAAAATAATTACTAGTCCTCCTGAGTTAGGGTGGCGATCTGGGGAGCCAGAGCTAAGACGAAACAAGCGACGCTTTCGGGTTGACGCGATGAATCCAATCGGCTGCGCGATCGGTTACTGAATTTAGCTCGTCCAGCACCGCGTCCACGCGTGCACGATTTGGCGACAACTCGCAGACCGGGTCTGTGTTCGCGGCGTTTCCAGTTAGCAACGCGGCCTGACAACGGCATCCGCCAAAATCGATTTCTCTTTGTGGACAACTGTGACATGGCTCCGGCATCCATTCGGTTCCACGGAACCGGTTGAAACTTTCCGATTCGCCCCAAATCCAAGCGAGAGCGCGCGCTCTGACATTTTCAAAACGCAAATCCGGAATCGCTGATGAAGCAGTCGGGCAGGGGAGCACCTCGCCGATCGGATTAACAGTGAGATAGCGCTGCCCCCAGCCGCTAAGGCAGGGTTTGGGCCTGTTTTCGTAATAATCCGGGAGCACGTAAAAGATATCGATCTTGCCGGCTAGCCGCGCCTTGGCTGCTGTCGCGATTTCGTGGGCGCGAACAACTTGCTCGCGGGTGGGGAGCAAAGCCGCGCGATTGAGAAATGCCCAGCCGTAAAACTGGACGTTGGCGAGCTCGACTCTCTCCGCCTGGAGCGATTCAGCCAGCTCAATTATTTCTGGCAAGCGATCGATGTTGCGCCGGTGAATGACAAAATTGAGACTGAGCGGAATTCCAGCGGCGCGGATTTTCGTAGCAGCATCCAACTTGCGCTGATGCGCGCGAGCGCCGGCGATTTCATCAGCGAGATCCGCGTTGTCCGATTGGAAACTTAGCTGAATTGAATCCAATCCCGCATCGCGCAATGCGCCCACGCGATCGTCGTCCAGACCGATGCCGCTGGTGATGAGATTGGTGTAAAGATTCGCTTCGCGCGCCGCGCGAACCAGATCGGGCAGGTCACGCCTTACAAGTGGTTCGCCTCCAGAAAAACCGATTTGCAATACACCTAGTCCAGCTGCTTCACGAATTACGCAGGTCCACTCGTTTGTCGTCAATTCTTGATCATTTCGCGCCTGTGTCGGGTTCGAACAGTACGGACAATGGAGTGGGCACCGATAAGTAATCTCGGCGAGCAAAGCATATGGACGCGGGGCGATCATAGGAGTTCGATCAGCTTACGTCGTTGCAAATCCGCAAGCGTTTCGCGCACATCGGCGGCAAGTGTTTCAGGATCGACCTCGTATTCTTCGGCCAACGCCTGGATAATCTCACCCACCGTTCGTCCATCGCAACGTTTAACAATGTCCTGCGCGGTTTCGTTTAATTCGAGGACGCCTTCCGGGAACAGCAGCACGCTATTGCGGGTCTTGGAATCTGTTTGCAACCGGACTCCTCGGGGGAGTCTTGGCTGGGCGGAGCCAGCGATCGTGGGCGTTTGCATTTAACAAGGAGCGGCGGTTTCCCAGCCGCCGAATTTTCCCCTTGGAGGGCGGACTGGAGACCGCCCCTCCTTGAGGTCGCCATAGGCGTGATGGATCGCATCGAGCATGGACCAAAGGACGTCGCATTTAAACTCGAGTGCGCGCACCGCCTCACGCTGCAGCTCCGGCGTGTTGCAATGGTCCAGCGTAATTGCGAGCGCTTCATCGGAGTCGCGTCGCGCCTGGGTGACTCTGCGACGGAAGTAATCAAGGCCGCGGGAATCGATCCAGGAGTAATGTTTTTCGAAAGCCGCGAGGCGCGCCGCCATCAGATCGGGTGCAAAAAGCTCCGTGAGCGATGATGCAATGGCGATCGGCCACGGCTGAGTGCGAGCGAAATTCACATAGGCATCTACTGCAAAACGAACTCCAGGTTGCAGGAGTCGATTCTGCGTCAGCTCGTCGCGCGATAACCCACACGCCTCGCCGAGCCGCAGCCACGCTTCAATGCCGCCTTCGTTCTCACCAAAGCCATCGTGATCGAGAATACGATGAATCCAGACCCGGCGTACTTCGCGCACTGGACAGTTGGAGAGAATCGCGGCGTCTTTGACGGGAATATTTTGCTGATAATAGAAGCGATTGGCCACCCACCCGCGTAAGGCTTCCGGCGAAAGCCGGCCTTCGTTCATGGCTACGTGGAACGGATGTTTGTCGTGATAAGCGCGCGCGCCGATCGCGCGCAAATTTTCGAGAAAAGTTTCGCGGTCCCAGAGTCCGGTAGTCATAGAACAATTTCTACAAGCCGTCTCATAATGTCATTCTGAGCGAAGCGAAGAATCTCGGATTAATTGTGGAGCGCTCCAGGGAACGAAGCCAGAGATGTTTCGCTTCGCTCAACATGACAAGGCTAGTCATATGACGATTTCCAATCCGTCGCGCGCGATTTCGATTCCCGACTGCTTTACCTGGGCACGTTCCCGGGAGCTGGGCATAAGAATCGGGTTTGTATTGTTTATGTGGGTGTAAATCTTCCGGCGCGCTGGCGATTGATGCAAGAAATCAAGGCTGCCGTCGCTGATGGGCAGATGGTTCATCTGCCGCGCGCTGCGGGCGCCCGGCCGAATAGCGGCTAGCTCGCCGTCGCTCCAGAATGTGCCATCGAACAGAACGACATCGGATTCGTGAACGGTATTCCGCAATTCGTCCGTGAGTTCGCCGACACTTGGCGCGAAAAGCGCAGTAGCTCCCGACGAGTCGTCCCGAAATTGAAACGCGATGCTCCGGGGCAGTTCAATCGCTCGAAACGCGATGGTGCCACTCAGCGTTTGAAATTCAGGGTTCGTTTTGCGCCATTCGATTCCGCAGAACCTCGCAAGGACGTCATTGAGCCAGGCGAGTGCGGCTCGCGTTTCACCGGCTGCATAAACAACGAGCGGTGTGTCCTGTTCCCGCAGGAGCAACAAACCCAGCGCATGATCGATATCGGCATTTGTCAAAAGAACACCTGCAACTGGAGTGTTGCGCGGCGAATCGCGACGCGGCTGCAACCTCGGCATGCTTTCGATTTGCCGGCTCAAATCGGGCGATGCGTTGATCAGGAACCAACGGTGAAAACCTTCCGAATCGCCGCTGATGGCGATGCTTGATTGCGTCTGCGGCGTAATTTTTCCGCTACGTGCCGCCGTGCAGTTCGCACAGGCACAGTTCCATTGCGGCAGGCCGCCGCCGGCTGCACTGCCCAGGATATGAATTCGAATCAACCCGAAGTTTTCGGAGTCAGATAATCACGTTCGATCAAACCGCGCCTGCGTAACAGGTGCACTCGAAAAAGATCGGAACGGTTTTCATCATCGGTTTGATCCACCGCTTCTTTGTTCGTCTCATAAATCCCGTGCTGTCATAAAACATATGGGCCATATGGGTCAAACTATTTTTTAATAAAGCTGATGTCGCCGCTGCGTTCGACGCGGGCCAGGCGAACCCTGGAAAGGTCGTCGATGTGTGCGCCCAGACGCATATCCTCTTCTAGATCATGCATGGAGATATGGTTGCGCCGCATCATGCGGAAATCGCATTCTCCGTCGCGCACGATGGTGTCCGGCTTGCCTTTGACCAGGATTCCGAATGGATGTGAATAGTATGCGAAGCGAGCGAAGAGCCGGTGCAACAGTACCAGAACTACACCTCCGCCGAGTGTGGCGAAAAAAGCTGCCGAGCCATTGATGGCGCGCGAAAGCACAGCAGCAAGAATGACCAGCAGGACGGCGTCGAAAGGGGTCTTGCGCGAAAGTGAGCGTTTATGCCCAAGCCGCATCGTGGTCAGTGTGACAAGAAAGACGATGATCCCGCGCAGGGAGATTTGGACAAACGTCAAGTCTTTCGGTTCCACGCTTAAGCCGAGCAAAGTTTCAAAAGAGTTCCAAAGTGCATTCATAGGTAAGATTGTATCGCCGCAAAGAGCCTGGTCGAGCGCGTGCCGATCTTAGTTCAGCTTGCGCGAGAAACCATCGCGTGGCATAAGACGAACCGCTTGCCCGGTTTGAACCCGTAGAGCACATATAATTTATGCCGACAGCTCCACCTCCTTCTCGCGATGTTGCGCTGGAAACGCGCTTCTTCTTGGAGCGCTTCAAGAAAGAGATCATTGCGGTGCTGATCGTAGCCTTGCTCGCTGTCATCGCCTTTACCGGTTACCGTTATTATTCCGATCGACGCGCTGCGGCGGCGTCAGCTTTGCTCGCGAATGCGAAGACGGCTCAGGAATATCAACAGGTGATTGATCGCTACCCAAACAGCCCAGCGGCCGCTGATGCATACCTGTTGCGTGCTGAAGCTCAGCGGAGCGAAAAGAAATTTGCTGAGGCGAACACAACGCTTCAGGCCTTCATCGACAAGTTTCCTCAACACGAATTCGTGAGCACAGCGCGAATGGCGATGGCCGCCAATCTGGAGTCGATTGGGAAAAGTGATGAAGCGCTGGCTGCCTACCAGCAGATCGCAACAACTTATCCGAACAGTTACAACGCGCCCCTGGCTTTGCTATCGCAGTTGTACATTCTAAAGGGGAAAAATAAGAGCGACGAAGCGCGCCGCATCTGCGAAACCATCCTTACGCAATATCGAACCAGCTTTTGGGCCGGCGAGGCGATGCAGGAATTGCGTTTGCTGAAACCAAGCAGCACTCCGGTGCCGGTTGCTACGCCGGGAGCGACAGTTCCGCCGTTCTTGGCGCCTCCGGCGCCAGCTCCGGCACCGCAAGGCGCACCGTCGCCAAACAAGCCGTAGAATTTAGTGCACGTGCTGCCCATATAAAACTTATGGAGTAGGCGCTCATCGGAACACGTTCATGAGTCTTGTAGCCACCGGCCTGTGGCCGGTCTGCCTAGGCGTTTCTTTTCTTGCTGCGAGACGGCCCGCAGGGCCGTGGCTACAGCGGCCACGGTCCCGCTTAACTCACATTAACGTTTCGAGAATTGGAAGCGTTTACGCGCGCCAGGTTGTCCGGATTTTTTGCGCTCCTTCATCCGCGGATCCCGGCGGAGCAAACCCTCGGCTTTCAGTGTGGTTCGCAAATTGCCATCGACTTGAAGAAGAGCCCGCGCGATCGCAAGCTGCGCGGCGCCAGCCTGCCCCATAATGCCACCACCGGTGGCGTTAATCGACAAATCGTAGGCATTTACCGCCTTGGCAGTTTGAAGCGGTTGCAGCACGACGTTCTGTAAGGGCACAGTCGGGAAATAATCTTCGAAGCTCCGACCATTGATATCGATCTTTCCGCTACCCGGCGTCATCCGGATGCGCGCGACCGATGTTTTGC
>WNFV01010194.1_pt1 | contig 11326 bp, 5 predicted proteins | sample 5400101 | NCBI WGS metagenome assembly WNFV01 (sample SAMN13153361, study PRJNA577476) | soil metagenome | isolation source: 115 cm soil or saprolite under grassland replicate 1 | place: USA:California | collected 2016-06-15
TGATCGCGCTGACCTCGCGCAGCCGCCGCTCACGTTCCGCGAATAGGCGCGCGTTGGCGATCGCCGTCGCTGCCTGGCTCGCGACCGTCGTCAAGAAACGCAGATCATCTTCGTCGTAGGCGTTCGGCTCGTAGCTCTGGACATTTAGGATGCCTAGCACCTGTTCGCCCAGCATAATTGGCACACCCACCCACGACGATATCTGTCGATCGCCTGGTTCCGGCGGTGCGCTTGAGTTGGCATCCACCTCGGCCTGAGTGCGCAGCAGCACCGGTTGACGCTCGATCACGACGCGCTCGGACAGGCACGACGGATCGCGAACCTGCATCACAACATCGTTTGGAACTCGTTGTCCTTTCTCCCACAAGATTGGGAAGGTCAGGCGGTTAGTTGCCGAGTCGTAGAGCGCGACGAACGAGTCGGCGGTGTCGAGCACTTCGCCGATGCCGTGATGCAGCGCCTTGAGCAGCTCATCCAGCTCCAATGTCGCGTTGATCGTCTGGCTGATGCGGTTGAGCGTCGTCAGCTCGGCGATGCGGCGCTCGCGCTCTTCGAAGAGTTGTGCGTTCTCCAACGCGATCGCCGCCTGGTCGGCTATGCCGGCCAGCAGCTGAACTTCGTCGGGGCTGAACTCGCGTCGCTGCTTGGTCATCGCCGTCAGCACGCCGACGGTGCGCTCGCGATAGATCACCGGGACGCCCATGAAGGATGTGAGCCGATGGGCGCGGTTGAACGCGGGGTAGAGCGAGCCGCCTTGCTCCTCGACATCGGCGATGACCAGCGGCTCGCCCGTCGCAGCCACCTGTCCGGTCAGCCCTTGGCCGACCGGCACGCGCATCGTTCGCACGACATCCTGTTCGATCCCGATCATCGCGGAAGGTGTCAAGATACCTTCCGGATCGGCCGTCCAAAGCGCGACCGAATTGACGTTCAACTGGCGGCCGACCACTTCCATCAACATGTCAAGCACTTCGCGCGGCTTGAGCGACGAACTCAGCACCCGTGCCGCCTCCAGCAGCGTCGAAAGCTCGCCAACCTTGAATTGCAATGCGGCGGCGCTCTGCTGCGCCTCGTTGAAGAGACGGACGTTATTGATCGCGGTTGCCGTCTGGTTGGCGATCGTCTGGCACAGCTCGCTATCCTGCTCGCTGAAACGCCGCTGGTGGCCGATAATTTCGATCCCGACCATCCCGACGATGCTCTCGCCGACGATCAGCGGAACCATCGCGGCCGAGCGGATGTCCATCCGCCGGAACTGCTCGTGCGCCTCGGCGAGTAGTGGGTCGTTTTGGGCATCGAAGGTGACCAGCGGTCGCTGCCCAGTGAGACCTGCGCGCCGACACTGATCAGGAAGCGCTCATCGCGTGCACTGAACGCCGCTCGTTCCCGGCTGCTGGTGCCGAGCGCACCGATCGGCGCGCCGTCGTGCGCATAGAGTGGGATGCCCAGGTATGACTGCGAGCTATCGTCGTCGCCGACGAACAGTGCCTGGAGATCGTCGTCGGATGTGACCGCCTGCTTGATGTCGTCGATCCGAAGCGGCCGGTTGTTGCGAACGATCCAGCCCGCCAGTGTTCCCGTGTCAAGCTCCGGCGCCAGCTCCTGCTCGGCATCGAGGATGACATTGGCGCGATCGATCACCAGCAGATGAGCCAAGTTGCGTGCGCGATTGAAGAGCGTCAGGCTGATGCTGTCGGCGGCGAGAATCTCGTGCAACACCTGGTAGAGGCCCTCGGCCATCGGCCGCGTCTCCAGCGTCGAACTCGTCACACGGCTGATGCGTCCCAGAGCGTCAAGCTCGGCGATCTGGCGTTCACGGTCGGCGAACAGGCGCGCGTTTTGCACGCTGAGCGCCACCTGATTGGCGACGGTCGTGAGGAACGCCTGCTCGCGCTCGCCGTAGCGGTTCGGCGTATAGCTCTGCACCGAGAGGACGCCGACGACCCCGCTCTCGCCGATCAGCAGCGGCACACCCAGCCAGGCGGCCGAATCACGCTCCTCGTTGCCAAAGTGTTGGGGGGCGAATCCGCGCGCCGCGCCCTCTATGCGCAGGTCGCCAAACAAGAGCGGCTGGCGATGTTGAATAATCCACTCTGTCATACTGCCGGGGCTGGGCGCTTCGTTGATATCCTCGAAGGCGCGCACGCCCTCGTCGACCACTAGCGACTTGGTGATCTCGTTGCTCCCGCTGTGATAGACGAAGCCGAAGAACGCATCGACTGTCAGGAAGCCGGCCAGGCTGTCGTAGAGATGATTGAGCATCCGCTCCAGGTCGAGTGTTGAGCTGGTGATGCTGCCGATCTGGTTGATGACATCCAGCTCGGCGATTCGTCGCTCGCGTTCGCGGAGCAGTTGGACATTCTCGATCGCGATCGCCGATTGGTCGGCGAAGATCGCCAGTGGTTCGACCGAGCGGCGGGTCGGGCGCTGACGATCATACGGGTTATCGACCGACATCAGCCCGATTAGGTCGCCATTTGTGCTGTAGAGCGGGACGACCAACCCGTCATCAGGCTGCCATTCGTGCGGCGCTCGCTCGTCGTCAATCGGGATGCTGCTAAAAGCTCCCAGGTCGACATTTGCCGCGATCTCGCGCATCGCGTCGGCCGGTACGAAATAGCAGCGTCCGATGCGGAACTGTTTGTCGAGGAATCGCTGCGCGATTTGAACCGGGAATGGCGCCTTGCGAATACGCTCTAGCTCTTCCAGCGGCAGGCCCGCGCCGATGAAGACATGCATCGTCGTCGGGTCACCCTCGTCAACCAAGTTGAAGACCACCGTGCGGAAGCCGGCGGTCTCGACGATGCTGAACGCGATCTGCTCCAGCACCTCCTCGATCGAGCGGTCGGCGCGTAGCGCCTGTCCGATGCTGAGGACTTCGTTGAGCAGACCGGCGCGCTGCTGCAACAGCTCGCGCTGGCGCTTCTGTTCTTCATAGCGCTGCGCGTTACCGATCGCTAGCGCGGTCTGGTCGGCCAGGGCACGTACGAACTCAAGCGCTTCATGGTCGAACGCCCGCGGCAACTGGCTATGGAGGTTAATGACGCCTACGACTTGCTCTTCGTAGAAGATCGGCACCGCTAGCACGGCGGCCGCCGCCGCACCGATCGCGCTCAGCCGGTCGTCACCCGCTAATTCGTCGATCATCACCGGCTCGCTACGCTCCATCGCATCCTCAGCGACGGTCGCGTGACCGCTGAGCGCTTGATTCAGCAGCAGCCCATATTCGTCGTCGCTGTACCCGGCGGCGGCGATCACGCGTGCCGGGCCATCCTCATCGCCCTCGCGCAGCGCGATATAGCCTTTGAGCGCCTCATCAGCCTCCTTGACCTCGCCCCCCTCGCGCAGCGCGATATAGCCTTTGAGCCGCTCGTCGGCCTCTTTCATCTCGCCGCTCTCGTGCAGCGCGATGTAGCCACGCAGCGCGATATAGCCATGGGTCGCCGGGGTCGCGCGCAATGCTTCTTCCAGCGCGAATCCAAGGATATTATGGAGATACAGTGTCGCGGTGAGCTGACGGCTGATCCGCTGCAGGGCTTTGAGCTGCTGGAATCGGCTGCGCAGATGTTCGTCGGCCTGTTCATAGCGCCGGGCGTTGGTGATCGCCTGGGCCGCCTGTCCGGCGACGATCGTCAGCAGCCGCTCGTCCACCGGTGAGAAGCCGTTCGTGCGATCGCTGAGCAGCTTCAGCGTGCCGACGAGTTGATCGCCCACCTGAAGCGGCAGCCCCAGGAAGCTCTGCGCGATCGTTCCATCGGCGAGCGTCCGGGCCATCGGGCGCACGGGAGGATTGCGGAAGTCCGGCAGGCGCAGTGGGCGCCGGTGCCGCGCGACCCAGCCGGTCAGCCCGTCCGAAAGCTGGTACGCCAGCGGCATACTGTCTTCGCGCAGGCCGCGCACTAACTCGACATGGAGCGCCTGATCCACGCTGTCGAACAAGCAGATCTCTGCCCCCGCGAAAGGAACCAGCGATTGGACGCAGTCGAGAATCGCTTCCAGCGTCTCGTCGAGCGCTAGATCGGCGCCTAGCCGCTGGCTGATCGCTTGCAGTTTCTCGAGCTCGCTGGCACGCTGCTGCTCCGTCGCGTATAGTTGGGCGTTGACGATCGCGGTGGCGACCTGATTTGCCAGCGTCTGCGCCAGATTGATCTCCACCCGGCTGAAACCCTGGCGGCGCTCGACATAACCGATGCTGAGCAGGCCAACAGTGCGATCCTTGACTTTGAGCGCCAGCAGGAGCGCGCTGTGATACCCAAACAGCTGCAGCACCGCGGCGGCGTCGTCCCGATGGCGCTTGCCGTGCGAAGCGTCGAGGACGAGTGTTTCGCCCGTCTGGAGCAGTCGGGCGATCGGCCGATGCGCGTCGATCCGGTAGCGCGGCCCGGCCGATTCCCCATTCCCATCGGCGCTATACGAAGTGGCCTCGTACAAAGTCATCGAATCGCTTTGATCGATCAGTTGTAGTGCGCAGCGATCGGCGCCCATCGCCAACGTGATGTTCTCGGCGACTCGCGTGAGCATCGGCTCAAGCTGGAGCGTCGAGCTGATCACCTTCCCGTTTTCGTAGAGGACAAACAGCTCACGCGCGCGTTGCTGCTGCTGGGCGAAGAGCTGCGCGTTGCGGACGACCAGCGCGGCCGGCCGCGCGAACGACTCGATCAACGCCCGATCGGTCTCGCTGAAGCGCGCATCCGGCCGGCTGTGCATCAAGGCCAGGACGCCGATCAGATCCTCCTGCACGAGCAGCGGCACGCCGATGTAGGCGTGGAAGACCTCGTCGGCGAATTGTGGCATCTGGCCTTCGTACTGCTGATAATCATCGAGGATCAGCGCCGTCCGATTGAGGACGATCTGGCCCGCCAGCCCCTCACTGGATGCCAGGCGAGTGCCGCTGTAGTCGCGGCTGAGGCCGTGGCCGATCATCAGCTCGAGATCGCCATCCTCGGCGACCGTCCAGAGCGCGCCGGCCTGTGCGCCGCTTAAGATCACCGCGCGCTCGATTAACGCACGCAGCACCTCGCGAAGATCGGTCTGGCCGAACAGATCAAGGCTGAGCGACGATGCCGCGTCGATCGTCGCAAGCTCGCGCTGGTGATCGGCCTCGCGTCGCTGCAACATGATCAGCAGCTCGAGCTGGCTGCGTAGCGCCTGGAGAAAACCGGAGGAAAGGATCGTATCGGCCTCGGGCGATGGGCCGAGGAGCAGTATGCCGATCGGCGCGCCCTCGAAGTGGAGCGGAACCTCAACCGCGTCGGTGGTGGCCGAGCGGTAGCCATTGCGCGCTAAGATCTGCTGTAGCTGCTCGTCGTCAAGACCCCAGCTCTCGCGAACCGGGCCTTCTGCGATCGAGTGTAGTAGGAAAAGACCCCACGGACACGGTAGGTGTGAGCGAATCAGTTCGAGAGTGCCGCGCACGAAGGTTTCGGCGTCGTGCAGGGTTGCGCTCTCTTGCCCACTCGCCGCCAGGTTAGCCAGCAGTTCCCAGGCTCGAACCTGCGGCCCAGCTACAGTTGTCGTGTCCATATCCAGGGAGATGCTCCTTCCAGCGCTGGTCTATGCGACTCTCACTGGATGGGTGGTACGTTGATGTGATCGTTGTAGGAGCCAGGCAAGACTGAGGGGCGAGAAACGAGCGTAGAGGGTGGACGACTCGGCGCTCAGTCATCGGCGCTCAGGCTCGGCCGTAGCTGACGTAGCTCCTGCGGCTTTGATCGCGCGCCTCGGTCAGCGCTTTCTGACGAACTTCCTCAGCCGTCTCGCTGAGTTCGCGAATATCGTAGAACGGTCCGTCATCGCTGGTGAGCACACCGATTGAGAGCGACATCAAAGGCACTTGCCGTGGATTGCCGGTCTCGTCGTTGACGACAATGTAGCCATTGCGGCGATCTTTGTAGTTGTAGTGCAGGCCGATCTCGGCGTCGAAGCGCTCCGCCAGCTTCTCGGAGATCGCACGCAAATGCTCTGGGCTGGAGGTGACAATAAAATCGGGGCCGACGACCATCTGCCCGATGAAGTCCTCGGAGCCGCCCAGCTCGTTGACGATCTCGCTCAGCAGCAGCGCGGTGAACTTCAGCACATCCTCGCCCACGACCGCCCCATAGGCCTGGGTAAAGGTCTCGAAGCCGTTGATATGCAGCTGCGCCATCGCCCAGCCGTTGCCCGAGAGGAGCGCGCGATACTGCTCGTTGATCAGCTCGGCCGTCGGCAAGTTCGTCACCGGGTGGGCCAAGTTCTTCTGCCGGGCGCGATCGAGCGCGCCCTTGACGATCGTATGCACCTCTTCGATATCGAACGGCTTGACGATATAGTACTCAGCTTGAACCTCGCCCAGCCCTTTCAACCGGTCTTGCTTTTCGCCGCGCGCCGTCAGGAAGATGATCGGGATGTGGCGGGTGCGCGCGCTTTGGCGTAGCGTCTTGCCGATGTCGTAGCCTTCCATGTCGGGCAGATTCACATCCAGGAGCGCCAGGTTCGGCGGCGTCTTGCGGCACAACTCCAGCGCGACCTGCCCGCGCATGGCGGTCATCACCTCATAGCCCTGTGAGGTGAAATAGATCTTGAGCAAGCTCGAGATATCGGGGGCGTCTTCGACGACGAGAATCTTTTCTTTGCTCACAGGGTTGTCCTCTCTATTGCCGCACACGCGCCGACTTTGGCAGCGCCACCTGAAGCGATTCCATGAACGATGAATCCGCGCCGGCGCTGGTTGAACCGGCCTTCGGCGCGTCCGGGTCAAAGCGCTGGGGCCATTTATAGACGGTTCGCACCGGCTCGCCGTACTCGTCGGTCTCGGTTTCGTCGGCGCCGGTGACGTGCTGGACGTTGCGCCCGATGATCGCTTCGCTATCCGCGTAGATCAGCGTCGTGTTCGAGCCGATCATCCGCGCCGGGTAGACGACGAAGCCGCTGCCAATCTTGCAGTTGTGCCCTACTGCCGAGCCGAGTACCGGCAGGCCGACCTCCTGGAGTTCGTCCTTATGCCAGGTCTGGATCGGCCGGTTGATCAGATCGAAGTCGGTGAAGATGTTGCCGGCGCCGATAAAGGTGTTGCGTCCGACGACACACATCTGCAAGCAGGTGAGCTGCGCGATCATCGAGTTTTCCATCACCGTGGTCATAAATAGCCCGGCGTTGAAGGGCAGATAGCAGCGATCGCTGACGACGCTCAACATCACCTGGCAACCCTGCATGATGTTCACATTGTTGCCGATCAGGCTGTTGGTGATCACCGCGCCGGCGCCAATCGAGACGTTGTTGCCGATGATCGTCGGCCCATGGATCGTCGCCGTTGGGTCGATCGAGCAGTTTTTACCGATCTTGACCAGCCGCGAACACGAGAACATGTGGTTGCGCCAGGGCGGCGAGAAGGGGCTGAACTTGTGCCCCAATGTGTTGAGCGAGACGGCCAGCTTCTCCTTCCAGCTCTCTTCGACGAGTTGCTCGTGGATACGGCCCCAGGAGAACACGCCGAACGGCGAGTTAGCCAGGAAGACCTGCACCCAGTTCTCGATCGAGAGGAAGGCTCGCCGCGGCACCTGGAAGACCAGATCCCCCTGGTTGGGTGCCATATAGCTGGGGATATGGTAATAGCCCATCTCGCGCGGCTCGGTGTGGATCACCAGCGGACGCGGTTCTTCGCCGATCCCATTGGGATAGTAGAACATATCGGCGATGTAGACATTGCGCTGTGGGTCGAGCTTGATGCCCTCCTGCAAGCGCAGCGCATGGGTCGTGATCGATTTATCCTCGCGAGCAAACGCGATCTGGCAAGCGTGGCCGCTGGCCCGCGCTTGCTCGATAAAGCTGTTGATCAGAAGGTCGTTGAAAAATAGATTGTCCCGATGGACGAGCAGTTCTTCGCGATCCCTGGGGATCTCAGACAGGGAGTCCACTTCCAGTGCGCCACGGCAATGCTGGGACAACAAGTCGCGCTGGAGCAGCCAGAGCGGCTTATTGAGAATACGTAGATCGCGCGCCGGCTCGCCGAAGGGGGGAATGGGTGTACGATCTTGGATGACGATGCGCTTCATAGACTTCGACTCCCCTTTCTGTCGGCCGGAGGGCGAATGAGTTGTATGAACCTCCTCCGGGGCTATTGCCCCTTTACTATACAGGATAGCGCCTCGCTATCTCAAGACCTACAGATTACAGTCGCATTACGCGGTAAGATACCCATAGCGGAGCGCGATCCGGCGCGCTTGTACTCGCGCCCGCCCGCCGCCGTGGCCTTAGTCCACCGGGTCTTTATCGATCGCGAAGGTACAGGAGTTGTTTCCTGTCCCCCGGCACTCTATCTCCTCCATATGGAACGAGTGGCCGCCGGTCACCCAGGTCAACGCCTCTTCGAGGATGCCCTGCGCCAGGTGGCAGCATGGTTTCTCGCTAGTACGCCCCCAGCAGACCGGGCACTTCTCGATCACATAGATGAACTGACCCTTCCGTTCCTCGACATGGGTTGGCTGATCGCTGAACCGATCGAAGGTTTGTGCCGTCGCGTTGAGCGCGATTTTCATCTTCATCGTCATAGGCATCAGCTTGAGCGCCAGGTCGGCCATCCCGAGGAGCGGCCCAAACTCTTTGAGGCCCAGGTTGAAGGCGTAGCGTCCGGCCCTCAGCTCCATGCCGCGCGCGCCTCGGGGACCATACATCGTCTCGGTGGAGTGTGAGATCGTCGTCAGATCCGAGAAGGGGAACTCGCGCTTCAAGTTGCTGGCAGGATAATTGTTGACCAGATGACGTGCGCCCGCCAAGTTCAACAATGCGTTGACGCCGTTGCGTCCCATCACGTCCTCAAGGCTGATCAGGTAGAGGCGCCCGATCAAGTTGGGATAGAATCGCGGCTCAAGTTGATTCGCGTTGCCACGCTCGTCTGGCATTGCCCGGCTCCTTCGGGTCTAGGGGTGGAAGGCATACTGAATTTTAGCGTCCCAGAAAGCTGCGCTCATTGTACACGATGGCGTAGGGAACGTCAACAGCGCCAGAGGGGAACTTCTGGGTAGGGTGGGTCTAGTACCATCGGTCGCTTGTCGATGGGAATTGCGCGATCAGCTCGGCGCCAACCAATGTGAAATGCCATTGCCTAATATAGTATGATTCGCCTATAGACAGGAGCGCTACCAGTGAGGTAGACTAGCCCAAGCGATGCGCTAACCTACGGTGAGTCCCGCACCGCTTTGAACACGTTCGATACAGAGACTATATGGCGACTTCACCACGCCCGAGCGCCCCTGTCGATAGGTCGTTGCCTGCGCGAACGGAACCCTTGACGCTATCGATCGGCGCTGCGGAGGGGATGACCTGGCGCGCCTGGTTGGCGTGCGCAATACTGGCGCTGATCTACCTGTTGGCCCGCTTGCCCGCTCTCCTCGCGATGCCACTCTTCAACGATGAAGCGGTCTATATCCTGCGCGCTCAGGTCTTTCCGGCGCTGCTGTCGGATACACTCAGTGAAGGGAAGTTGCTACAAGAGGTCTTCCTGGCCGCGCTAATGCGGCTTCCGGGCGACCCGCTGATACTCAGTCGGCTGCTTTCGATCGCTTGTGGGCTGGCTACGCTAGGCGGCTTGTTGCTGCTCGGGCGCGCCCTCGATCAGCCGGAGGCGGGGTGGCTGGCCGGCCTGCTATATGCCGGTGCGCCGATCGCCGCGTTACATGACCGGCTGGGACTCCCAGATAGTATGTTGACCAGTGTGGCCTGCTTTGTCATGCTAGGGAGTATCGAATTCGCACGCGCGCCGCGCTCAACGCGGGGACGTGCACTGCTGATCGGTGCGCTGATCGGGCTGGCGAGCCTGGTGAAACTCCCTGGCCTATTCTTGCTGTGCATCCCCGTTCTTGCGGTACTGATCTTGCCCGATTCCTGGCCCGAGCGACGGCGGCGGTTGGCACTGTTGCGTCTAGCGGCGATCGTGGCACTCCTCTGTATCGCGATCCTGGCGCCGACACACTACGGCGGCAACGAGCGCGGCAAGATCGATTTCACGACGCTCGGGGAGCGCGCCGCATTGGTGGGGCAGAATCTGCAATTCGTCGGCGCATGGCTGGCGAGCTACCTACCGGCGCCGCTGCTTGCGCTGCCGCTCGCCAGCCTCGCGCTAGCGCGGCCCATCAAAGGTGCCGACTGGCGCCCGGTTGCCTTCCTGCTTGCCGTCGGCCTGGTGGTGCATGGGAGCTTCCTGCTGGTGGGAACCACGCTCTACCCGCGCTATTTGATGCCGGCCTGGCCGGCGCTGCTTCTGGCCTGCGCCCTCAGCGCCGCGCAACTCTTGCGTATCGTCAAGCGCGCACGCTGGGTCGGGCGGGCGATCTGTCTGGTCGCGATTGGCGCGACGCTGGTGTGGGATGGCCTCTTCATCGCGCGGCTTCAGCGGGATCCCGCCGCCGCGCCGCTGGTCGCCCTGGATCGCAAGCAATACCTGGAAACCTGGACCGCCGGCTACAATCTTGCTGAAATGCTCGATCTACTGAAGCGAATCGCCATTGAGCAGGGCGGTATCATACTGGTCAACCACAATCAGCCGCGTCTGGTGCATCTCGCACCGCTGATCTATTTGCGCGACGATCCGCTATTGCGCTTCGAGCAGATCGATCTGCGCGAGGGCGCTGCGCAGGCGTGGCTGCGCCAGCGCGCCGGGCAGCAGCCAACCTATCTGCTTTTTGACGATCAAGAGATCCAGGCGCTCGATCTGCCCCCCCGTCTTCCCGAACTGCGATTGCGCCGTATTTTCGAGAATCCGCTCGGCACGATGCGCTTCTTCCTGTATGAGCAACCGCATCCTTAGATAGCGCTCCAGCTCGGCGATGACTGGCCTGCTTGTAGCGCGCCCCGCCGTCATGCTATACTTCTTCAATCACTATCGCCCGCCAGTGGTTTCGATGATTGAACAGCTATGAGCGCGTTGCGTATCGTCATGCTCGCCCCTTTTGGTATCCGGCCTAAAGGGACGCTCTCGGCGCGGATGCTGCCCCTGGCTCGCGCACTGACGCGGCGCGGTCACAGCGTCAGTATCGTCGCACCGCCTGTGCAGAACCCGCAGGATGCCGGGCGGCGCGATGTGTACGATGGCGTGCCGGTGACGCACACCCCGCTGCCGACGCGAGCCGGCCCGGTGGGGGCGATGCAGCAGGTCGCGGCGCTGCTCGGCCAGGCGCTCGCCGAGCGGCCGTATGTCCTGCACCTATTCAAGCCGAAAGGCTACAGCGGGTTGGCCGCGCTGCTCGCGCGCGCGGCCCGCCCGCGGCTGCCACTGGTAGTCGACACCGACGATTGGGAAGGTTGGGGCGGTTGGAACGATCTGCTGCCCTATCCACGCTTGGCCAAGCATCTG
>WNFV01008794.1_pt1 | contig 11325 bp, 13 predicted proteins | sample 5400101 | NCBI WGS metagenome assembly WNFV01 (sample SAMN13153361, study PRJNA577476) | soil metagenome | isolation source: 115 cm soil or saprolite under grassland replicate 1 | place: USA:California | collected 2016-06-15
GCTCGGAGGTGGGAGCTGACTGGCAACTCGATCAACCGGGAAACGGACCCGCATCGCCTGCAGCGGCCTCCGGAAAGTCCGCTTCCTCCTCTTCAGGACGGCGACTTCTCGAGCGCGTTACCGGGAACTCCACTCCACCCGCACGTGCGCGTGGCGTAAGTCCGGATCGAGCGCTCCCACTCGCGTGGTCCACGTGATCCTGCGCGAGGCGAGGGAGCCACCGTGCTCAGTACGTCGCGACGTTGAGACCTGGGACCCGTTCGAAGTGCTTCGCGTTCCGCGTGAGCACCGGGAGTCGTTCGTCGAGTGCCATACCAGCAATCTGCGCGTCCACGGGGTCCAGCATCGTCCCCCGGCGAAGGAGCGCTCCCGAAAGCCTGCCGGCCCGGGCGGCGTGGGGGCGCTCGAAGGCCAACACGGTATAATCCCCGAGCACGTCGTCAATCCGGCGCGCCTCCTCCTCCGGACGGTCAGCCCGCTCTACGCCTTCCCATAGCTCGAAGACGGCCGGGGTCGGAACCCAGAGGAGGACGCCTTCGGCCTCGAGGCGACGCACCTCCCGTTGGGCCGCCTCGGACCCTCGGAGCAAGTCCACGAGGAGGGTCGTGTCGGCAATCACGAAAGGCCGAGCTCCTTGCGGCGGCGGGCCAACCGGTCCCGGCGGTTCGCTTCGATGGCCCGGGTGATCGCGTCGGCCGCTTTTCGGTCCACGACGCCGACCAAGTCCGTCAAGGATCGGCGACGCACGAGGCGGCGGACCACGTCGCTGAACGATTCACCGGGCCGCTTCGACGCCGCGAGGGCATGGTATGCGTCCTCGGAGAGGGAAATCGTCCGTGCCACCATACGGACTGTGTGTATAGATTCTGTGTATATAGACCCTGTGTATCAAGGAGACGAGAGCATCAGAGTTAACCGAACGAACCGGACCCAGCCCTACGCGTTCCGGACCGACGACACAGGCCTCCGCGCCGCCAGATCCAGCTCCTCCTCTTCAAGGACGGCGACGTCTTGAGCGCGTACTCGGGGCTCCACGTGTACGTAGCCGTGACGTAGCCGGGCGGAGGGTCCGCCCCGATCCGCCTCTCGCTCCCGAGCCATGGCGCCGTCGCGGGGGGGCCGCCGCCCGCGGGCCGCCTCCGAGCCTCTGCCGAGGGCCCTCACGCCCGACCCGCACGGACCTTCCGCAAGCGGGAGCGCATCGTGCCCGCCACGGCTTCGAAAGGAGGAACCTGGCCCAGCAGAGGCTCGAGGTCTCGCCGCCACGTGGCGCCGATGCGATCCATCCGGGGCCCGAGTTCGTCCGGCCGGAAGGCCATCCCTTTCTTCCACCAGCCTAGCTTCGCCTCGACGAGGTCCGAGTCCAGGGCGACGCCCTCCCGCAGGAGGAACCACAAGTCGTACAGGTCACGGGCCTGGCTGCGCATGAAGAGGGAGCGGACCTTCTCCGCCGCGATCTCACGCAGGTCCATCGTCGGCATGCGCGCGTCGCGCGGGACGACGCGGTACGGATCGTAGATCGGCCGAGGTTCCGCCGGGAGGAGGACCCTCTCCCGCAGGCTCAACTGCACGAGGACGTGGTTTGGGTGGAGGTTCATGTCCTCGTACCGAATCTTCAAGGTGCGCCCGCTCTTCCCGCCCGGCACGCGCTCGACGCGTGCGAGGCGCACCCCCGCGCGCCGCCCGGCGTCCAAGAGGCGGGGTGCGGCGTCCAAAACGTCGTCCGAGACATCGCGCATGGCGGTGAAGTCAAGGTCCTCGGAGAGCCGGTAGCCCTCGAAGTACGTCTTGGACAGCGCCGTACCACCCTTGAACGCGAGGTCGCGCGCGCACCGCTCCTGCGCGAGGACCCCGAGGACGAGGGTGAGAGCCTGATCCTTCTCCAGGATCCCGAGGGCGGTGCCCGTCCTCCCGGCAAGACGGCGCAGCTCCGTCGGGTCCACGCTAGACCCGCCTCCAGGCCAGCAGATCCTTCCGGGTTACGTTGAGGAGCAGCCCCCACTCCTTCGAGACGCCCAGACTCCGACGGGGGGCAGAAGGGTCGAGCCACCGGAAGCCTGCGAAGGTCCTCCGCCCGGGCCGGACGTCCATCCGGAGGACGCTCCGGAGGTACCCCAGCCGCCGGGGGACCGCGTCGACGCCGAGCCGTCCGGCGTAGGCTTCCACGCGCTCCCAGCTCACGTCACGGCGCGCGGACCAGAGAGCCTTCGTCACCTCGGGGATCCCGCCGCAGTAGCGGGGCTCGAGAAGGCCGTCCACGAGGGTCCTCTCCCGGTCCGAGACCCGGAAGGTACCTTTCCCGAGCGGCTCCTCGGTCGCTCCGTAGATCCTCGCGGCTCGGAGGGTCACGAACCGCACCCGCTGCCCCTGGAACTCGAAGGGGCGGTGCCTCTGGGAGCTGACCACATGGACCGTTCGCGGGACCTGCTCCGTCATGCCCCAGTAATTCATCGCGGACCAGAATCCGACGTAGTAGTCGCGGTCCACGACCGCGTCGATGACTCGGTAGACGCTTGCGGACCAACCGCCCTCGGGGCCAGCCCGGGCGGGGACGAGGAGGTAGCGCCCCTTCCGGACCTCCGCGAGCCGGCCCTTCCGGCGCAGGCGGTGGAGGACGGGCGCCACATCGCTCAGGCCAAGGGCTTTCCGAGCGTCGTCGGTCGTGAAGAGGTCCGATTCCCGGGCCTCGAGCTCCAACAACAGCCGGGTCTCATGGGGACCGAGGCGAATTCTTTTTGTAACGGTCATGACGTCTGACGTAATAATCGTTACAAAATAGATAAATCTTCTCCCAGGGGCTGTGAATGGGGCGCTCGGATCCTCAATGGCACCCTCTCCTCGGCGCGTTCGCCCTCGAGGGCTTGGGCGTCGAAGTCGACCCCGTCGCGAGGACCCTGCGGCCCGCGACACAGTATCTGCCCTGAAAGGCCCCTTCGTGAGGTTGCCCGCGGAGATCGAGGCGCGTCCTCCCGCGCATCTCAACTTACGAGTTCGCCCGGTCAACCACACGGTCCTCCGCCTCGAAGAGGGCGAATGGTCCGGGCGGAGCCGGCCTCCGAGCGGGCTGCGAGGCGCGGGCGAAAGGTCCTGACGGAGGACCTGAGTACCCTCCGGGACAAGCTCGTTCTCCTTCCTGATACTCTCGCCGCGGGATTTATCGGGCTCGAACCTTCGTGAGCCGACACCTCATGGCGGCACCCGGCACCGGGCGCGTCCGCGGTCGGACGTGGGCTAGGATCACACAGGCCAAGAAGCCCCGCGCGAATGCGGTCGCGTGGGCCTTGTTCCTCCTGATCGGATTGCCGCTCGGCCTGATCGCGGCGCTCAACCTCCTCGCCGGGACCGGGATCTTCGTCGACCCGCTCCGGGAGTTCTGGCGCCCCTGGCCCTCGGACATAATGAAGTCGTTCATCGGCATCGCGGGGTTCGCCGCCACCCTCGCATACCTGGCTTATCGTCAGGGCAAAGGGAAGGGGTACAAGTCGGGGACCGTCGCCGCGACCGCCACGGCCCGCAACGTTTCCGAGGGTCGGATCCCGGAGCCCGCTCCGCAAGTCTCACTTCAGCCACCCTATCCTCCTCCGCCATGACCGTCCTCGGGAGAATTTCTGCCCCGGAACGATAGCGTGGCGCAATGCCCAAAGTCTCAGGACGGCGACGCCAGGCTCGATGCCGGACAGCGATGCGGTCCTCTACGCCTTGTGCGCTTTGGTCTTCGGCTGGGCAGGCGACTTCGTCGCGGACCTCGCCCCGAGAAGTCCGACTCCTACCAAGGCCCAGCCGACGAGGCACGCCCATCCGTACGCGAGGAAGAGTAAGACCGCGGTGTTGAGCTGGAAGTGGACGGCGGCGAATCCCTCCACGGCGGGGAGCATCGCGCCCGCGACGATGGCAAAGGTCAGGCAGCCCGCGAGGGGCCCGGCGACCGACTCGACGATCCGGGTGCGCGCTTCGAGCGCGTCCTCGCGCTGACGGATGATCTCCTTCAGCAGCTCGCGCCGCGTCTTCGACCCGCTGATCGCCGTGGACACGTCCACGAGCGTCCCGGCGACCTCGAACTCCGCGACCCCGCCCTCGGTCGGCACCATCTCGATCCGCTTCAGGAAATCGTCGATCTCCGCGTCACTCGGCGGCAGCATCTCGACGTCCGCCACGATCGCGTCCCGGTCCTCGGGCAGCATCATCGCCTCCGGGAGCCCGGCGAGGCGAAGGTCGAGGGACCGCACGATCTCGTCGAGGTGACCGGCGCGGCTCCCCGCCAGCGAGGCGAGGAACGCCGCCAAGACGATCGCGCCGAGCAAGGACATGGAGTAGACCTGCGACGAGACGACCGCCGAGTACCACGGTCCGGACGAGCCCAAGGCCGTCCCGGCCGCCAGCGCCGCGACCAGGCCGAGCGCCGTCGCGAACGCGCCGTGGAGCATCCACGATCGCACGATCACGTCACACCCTCTCGGTCCCCTGTGGCGCGGGTCCCTTTTAAAGCCAGAGACGCCGTTATCGGCCGCGACAATCTCCCGCCGGCGGTCAATCAACCGTGATGGCCCGATTCGGAGTCCCGATCGGAAAGGGTTCGGGCCGCTGCCGACAGATTTAAGCGCACGCGGGCCGACTCCCTTCTCGGAAGAGGGATGCTCCGGTCCTCTCGATTCGCCGCCTTCGTCTTGGTCGGGATGATCCTGATCGCGGCTCTGGTGCTGCCCGCGCGCGAGGCCCGCGCCGAAAGCGTCCCCGCCGGAACTCTCGTGCTACCGTTCACCGATTACGGTCAAGACACGGACGGCGACGGCCTCTTCGATTACCTCGTCATCAACGTGACCGTCGACGTCACCTCCGCGGGATTCTTCGCGACCCGCGCGAATCTTGCCTATCCCGAGGACAACCGCACGTTCCTGGACGTCGGCACGCAAATCGTCCCCACGCGCGTCTACGGGTGGGGCCTCTTCAACGCCGGCCTCGACGGCCCCTACACGCTCACGATCGACCTAATGAATGGCTTCAACCTGACGCGCCTCGACAGCGCGACGTACACCACCGGCGCGTACCGCGCGTCCGACTTCCAGCCGCCGGCGGCGCTCGTCGAGTCTCTCGGCACGGCGTGGCCCGTGGACCTGAACGGGAACGGCCTCTACGACGAGCTGCGACTCAACTACACGCTCAACGTGACGTCGACGGCGTCGTTCCACCTCCAGGGCGTGATTTGGGGGACGGCAGGATGCTGCACGAACTGGGTGTCGTACGAAGCGACCCCGGCGGTCGGCGTGGGCGTACACGAGCTGACGTTCCCCTTCCCCGGCGGCATGCTGAACGCCTCCCGTCTGGACGGTCCGTACACGTACTACGTGAGCGTCATCCAGTGGTTCCCGACGTTCGGCGGGTCCGTCGGCTACACCGTGAGTTCGAAGAGCGTCACGACGCCCGCATACACGTACACGCAGTTCGATCCGCCATGGGTCCGTATGGTGCGACCCTTCTCGGACCATGGTGTCGACCTGGACGGCGACGGCCTCTTCGAGGAGATCGTCGTCCACGTCCCGATCCACCTCGACCGGCCGTCCGAAGTGACCGTTTCCGGATCGCTCGGGCCCGATCCGCTCGTCTTCGCGATTCCCCTCGAACCGATGTCGCTCCCGGCCGGCGACGCGAGCGTGGACCTCGTGTTCCCGGCCTTCGCCCTCAATCAGGCGAAGACTAGCGGCCCTTACACCGTCTTCGTGCAGATGACCGCCTCGATCCTCCCGCAGTTCCCGCAGGGCGCGACGTACACGACCGCAGCGTACGACTACCGCCAGCTCAGCCCGGTCTCCGCGACGCTCGGCACGCCCGGCTGGCAGACCGTCGATGCGGACGGCGACGGCAAGGCCGACTTCCTCGACATCGGGGTCAACGTGACCGCCTCGAAGACGGGCGACTACTTCGTGCGGAGCTTCCTGACGACCGACCCCTTTCCGAGTCCCGAGCACCAGGCCGGGCGCCTTGTCCATCTGGACGCCGGCACCACGACGAACGTCAGCGTCCGGTACAGCGGGGTCACGCTCAACCGCAGCGCGACGGACGGGCCGTGGTCAGATTTCCTCGGCGTGCGGCGACTCGACACGATCCCCGGCGATCAGGTGTACACCGCCACGAGTTCCCTCGCGTACGCGCGCTCCGATTTCCAGTCCCGTCCGCACACCCGCCTGAACGGGACCGTGCGGTCCTTGACGCGCGGGACGCCGGATCCGTACACGATCGTACTCGCCGCGGACCCAAGCCAAGAGTTCTGGGCATGGGCTTACACCGACGCCGCCGGCAACTACTCGCTCGACGTGTACCCGGGCACCTTCACTCTGACGACCATCGTGCCGCCGTTTCCGGACGCACCGATCGCCCGTCCGGTCTCCGTCGGCGGGCCGACGACCGCGGACCTGGATCTGCCCGCCGCGCCGACGGACCGCCTTTCGTGGGACGCCTCCTTCAGTGCGTGGAACGTCTCCGCCGTCGCGACGACGTGGCGCCACGCCTACGGGAATACGAGTGCCCGCATCTCCGCGGACATCTACGGGAACTTCGATGGGACCGCGGACGCGACGGAGCTCACGTGGTGGATCCGCTACCCCTTCCTCGTCCCCTTCGCGTACCCGGCCGCCTTGTCTGTCGGCGTGAACCTCGGGCTCTCCGTGGACGGGACGCCGTTGTCCGCCGGACCGGGGAGCTTCGTCCTGCTACAAGGCGCGGGGGCGTACACCTCCACCGAGGCGATCATCGGCCAAGCCACGACGACGTTCCGAGATTCGAACCCGCCCGCTCCGGGCCCGGGCCATGCGGTTGATGTGCGACTCCTCCATGACGTACCAAGTTTCGACTTCAACCTCACGCTGACACTGCCCGCGGGCTTCGAGAGCACGGCAACCGCCTCGTCCAACGTGACCCTGATCCACCCGTCTGCCGCGACGTGGATCGTCGATCCGGGTCCGCCCGCGTCGCCCTCCGAGCGATACGCGACCGCGACGATCACGGCGACGCCGGTCCCGGACGCGCAGCCGCCCGTGGCGGCGTTCTCCGCCGGCATCGCGGAGCGCGGCCTCCCGATCTCCTTCGACGGCTCCGGTTCGACGGACAACGTGGGCGTGAGCAACTACACGTGGACGGTCGCGGTGAACGGCACCACGCGCACCACGTACGGATCGTCCTTCACGACGATCTTCACCGAAATCGGCACGTACGCTGTCACGCTCACGGTCCGCGACGGCGCAGGGAACACGGGCAGCGTGACGCACGATCTCACCGTGCGAGACACCCTGCCGCCTCCGACGCCCACCGGTGTCCAGACCGCGCTCGTCACGAACTCGACCGGGACGTCCGTTCGGGTCTCCTGGTCCGGCGTGTCCGCGGACGACCTCGCGGGGTACCGCATCTATCGATCGAGCGACAGCGGGGCGACATTCACGACGGTCGGCGAGGCGGTCGCGGGCGCGACCTCGTTCCTCGACGACTCCGCAGTCGCGGGGACGACGTATCGGTACCGGGTGACGTCCGTGGACCGATACGGCAACGAGGCTCCGGCGTCCGCCTCGGTCTCCATCGACGTTCCGGAGACTGGCGCGGCCCCCAGCGGTGGCTCCAATCTCATCCTCTGGGCCGCCGTGGGGGCGATCGTGGCGGGCTCGGCTGCCGTCGCGGCCCTGGCCTTGCGAAGGCGCCGCAATCGTCCGCCGACGGGATAACCCGATTCCGCGCAAACACGGCCCGGTCGGAGGGTTTCGTCGGAGGCGTCCCTCACCCGATTCGTCGGATGCCCCGGACCCGGTCGAAATCGCTGTCGAAGGAGACGATGTCTCGGATCCCCCGCCGACCCATCAGCGCGACGCTCACACAGTCCGAGACGGACAGCCGTCCGTCGTGCCGGAGATGGAGGCCCATCGCCTCATTCAGGAGAGCCTCCTCTGCGAAGGCGATGTCCGCGGCGTCGACGAAGTACTCGTACAGGATCTGGGCCGCCTTCCCGCCTCGTCGGCCTCCGACGATGGTCACGGCCTCCGCGACGACCAGGTCGGACACGAGAAACTCCTGCGGGACGGTCCGTCGAATCCGTTCGGCATCGGCATGCCACCGGTCCTTGCCATCCGCGAGGGCCACGAAGTAGGAAGCATCACCGGCGATCACGGACGCCTCTCTGGACGTCGCGCTTGGAGGCGACCGCGTCGCCGCCGTGAGCGAAGAGCGCCACAACGTCATCGATCGTCCGGCGGTGTCGCGGACGGACCACGATCTTGTCGCCTTCCAGAGACCACTCGAGGACGTCTCCCTCCCGGACTTCGGATGCCTTCCGGATTTCCCGCGGGACGACGGTCAGGTACCCCTTAGACACTTTTGTTTTACTTGGCATACCGAGTTCACATATTGATTGTCATATACTTAAGGATTGCCCGGGGAGGGGGCGAATCCGGCCCCCGGGCGTCGCCGATGCCTCCCTCCCGACGAGGGCGGGCGCTGCGTCCGACCGTTCGGACGGGAAGTCCCGGTGCACCTCGTTCATGGTCCGATGCCGGCGTCGGTATTTTGACGGGGTTCGCACATGCTGGCCCGCGGTGGAGCGTCGCATGCGGTCCGAGGTGCTGAAGGCGAAGGTGTGCCTCGTCGGCGATCTCGCTGTCGGCAAGACGTCCCTGATAAGGCGGTTCGTCCTCGACGCCTTCGAGGACCGCTACCAGACGACCCTCGGCGCCAAGGTGACGAAGAAGGTCTTGCAGATCCCCATGGTGGACGAGGACGTCGAGGCGCGCATGGACCTGACGATCTGGGACATCATGGGCCAGCCGGGGTTCCAGGAGCTCCTGCGGGAGGCGTACTTCTACGGCGCCCGCGGCGTCCTCGCCGTCGCCGACCTCACGCGCCGGAGCACCCTGATCGACCTCGCGGGCTGGATCGACGGCGTCGAGAAGGTCGTCGGCAGGGTGCCCGTGCTGATCGCGATCAACAAGGCGGATCTCGAGGACCACGCGGACTACGGGGAGAAGGAGATCCGCGGCATCGCGGAGGCGTACGACGCCGACTTCATCCGGACGTCGGCGAAGACCGCCGACGGCGTGGAAGAGGCGTTCCAGCGGCTCGGGACCGTCGTCGCGCGGCGCCAGCTCGAAGGCGTGGTGGGAGAGGAGGAGTAGCGCCCGTTTCGGTACGCCGGATGGAAGGTTGATATATATGGACCTCTAATGTCCAATTGGCCATGAGATGTCCAAGAGGAAGACCTACACGATCTTCCTATCCCTGGAGGACCGAATCGATGTCGATCTCGAGTTTGAAAAGAGGACTCGCAACCCGCCACGACTGTCCCGGTTCGCGATCACGTACTCCGCGCGAATCGCCGATCGCTGGAGGGAGGTCGTCCGATACGACAGCTTCCACGGCTACCTCCATCGCCAGAGGCTCTGGCGTTCGTCCCGACCGGAACCTCTCTCCGAGATGGAGCGGTTGCCCGCAGGCGACATCCTGGCGATCTGCCGGGATGACCTACGGCAGAACTGGCGGAGGTACCGAGCCTTGATGGAGTCGGCAATGGAGGAGGACTGACATGGACAACACGGAGATGCAGCGCCGGATTGACGCCGCGTTCGAATTCGTCGGCCGGGTAGTGGAACGCCCCGATCGGTTTCCCGATGAGGCGGTACTGTTCCTCATGGATCCGGCCGAGGTCGCGTCCGTCATCACAAAAGAGCGGCTCCGCATCCTGGGGAAACTCGAAGAGGAGGACTATCCGAGCCTCGTGGCTCTCGCCGACGCCCTCGGTCGGGACGTGAGTCGGGTTCGGAAAGATCTTCTGAGCCTGGAGCGCCTAGGACTCGTCACGCTCTTGAAGTCCGGGAACCGAATTCGCGCGCGGCCAACCGCAACGGGAATCTACATCCCCCTCTTCTCGTCGAGGAGGCCGAACAGGCCCGCCAAGCGGGCCACCGGGTAGCGAGCCGGCGCTCGTCGCCACCTCGCCGAGCCGGGACGCGGGAAGGGTACTGGAATATCGGTGCCGTCGTCGCGCGACGGCAGCTCGAAGGCGTGGCGGGAGAAGGGGAGTAGCGTCGAGCGAGTAGCGGTCTCGTGCGATGGCCATGGCTCAGCCACGACAGTGAAATCGATTTTTCGATTACATGAACGATTTTTCGAACGAGGGCCGACGGACCGGCAGCCGCGCGCGTGAGCCCATCCTTTCAGCGGGTGGAACGGCGTCGGAGCCACAACAAGAGACCGACCAGGACGGCAACGACCGGGGCCGCAATCAGGACGACTAGGGCGAGGTCCGGGACGAGGCCGCCCGACGCCGCCCCGCCTTCGGCCTCCACCCGGATCGTCCACTCGTGCCACGTCGCTTCCGACCCGTCGCTGACCGTGACGTTCAGCCGGTAGACGCGGGCGTGCGCCGCATGGAACACGAACGATGCCGCTCCGGTCGCGGCGACGACGCCGTCGAGACGCCACGTGATCGCGAGCGGGTCCCCGTCTGGATCCGCCGCGGCGACGCGGAACGTCAATTCGATGCCAAGCAGCACGGCGACGTCGTCTCCGAGGGGTCCGACGGACTGGAGGACGGGGGCGCGGTTCCCCACCACGATCGCCGTGGAGCGCTGGGTCGTGGCCCCGTCCGTGTCCTCGACGGTCAGCGTGACGATGTACGTGCCCTTCGCGGAGTATACGTGGCTCACGACGGTGCCCGTCGCGAACCCGCCATCGCCGAAATCCCAGGCGTACGAGGCGATCGGCCCTTCGGCATCCGACGACGCGGACGCATTGAACCGCACGACATCTCCGGGCAGCACGCGGGCCGACGTCGCGGTGAACGAGGCCACCGGCGGCTGGTTCGTCGGCCCCACGATGAGCGAGCGTGAGGCCGTCCCTGGCAGGACGTCCGAATCCGTGACGACGAGGGTCACGAGATAGGAGCCTTCCGCGACGTAGACGTGGGTCACGGTCACCCCCGATCCTCCAGACGCGTCGCCGAAGTCCCAGCCGTAATACACGATCGTCCCATCCGCGTCCGACGAGGAAGACGCGTCGAACGACACGATCGCCCCGGCGTCCGGTGTCGACGGGGCGACGACGAAGGATGCGGTCGGCGGCGACAGGACGCGGATCGATCGCGTCGAGGTATTCGTGAGGTTGTCGATGTCCGTGACGGCGAGCATCACGTCGTAGGAGCCGTACGATCCGTACGCATGGGTCACGACCTCCCCGGCGTCCGTCGCGCCGTCCCCGAAGTCCCACGCGTACGCGACGATCGATCCGTCCGGGTCCCGCGAAAGGGAGGCGTCGAACGTCACCGTCTCGTTGACGAGCGGACGGAGCGGCGAAGGG
>WNFV01008800.1_pt1 | contig 11323 bp, 11 predicted proteins | sample 5400101 | NCBI WGS metagenome assembly WNFV01 (sample SAMN13153361, study PRJNA577476) | soil metagenome | isolation source: 115 cm soil or saprolite under grassland replicate 1 | place: USA:California | collected 2016-06-15
AGTGGCTCGACAGTCCGGCGCACCGCCGCGTGCTGCTGACGCCGTCGTGGCGCGAGCTCGGAATCGGCGTCGTCTCCGCAACTGGAGCCCCCGGCGCGTACGGCGGTCGCGACGTGCAGATCGCCGCGGCGGAGTTCGGGTTGCGCAAGACCTGATCGATGCGCAGGCTCGCCGCCCTATTGTGTCTGGCCGTCGGCTGGGCTTTGCCGCCGACGGCCCGCGCCGGCGGTGGCAGCTATCTCTTCCAGGGCGGGACGAGAGCGGAACGCCAAGTCGTGATCTCCGCGCTCGAGGCAAGCTCCTTCGAGTGAGATCTCGTTCCTGCGACGATCACGATCCACATTGCCCGCGACGCCGACTCGGCTGCCGTTCCGGGTGAGATCTGGCTGGACGCGAACCTTCTCGATGCAGGAACGTTCGCCTGGGGAGTCGTCCAGCACGAGTACGCGCACGAGGTGGACTACTTCCTTCTCGACGACGTGCGGCGGCCGAAGGCTCGCGGCGACGAGTCGGCCGCGATGCCGCCACGAAGATTCAGAACCGTTACTCGATGCGCTGCTCCAGCCGGGCAAGCGCCGCGCCGCTGCATAGGGCGCCGTATGGTCCGCAGCGATGAAGGTGCTCGTGACGGGCTCGAGCGGGAAGGCCGGGCGCGCGGTCGTCGACGACTTGCTCGAGCACGGCCACGAGGTGCTCGCGGTGGACCTCGTTGCGCCGCGTCAGAGGAGCACGCAGTTCCTCCTTGCAGACTTCACCGATTTCGGGCAGACCGTCGAGTGCCTCGCCGGCGCCGAGGCGGTGGTTCACCTGGCCGCAATCCCCGCGAGCGCGATTCGAACGGAGGCGGCGACCTTCCGCACGAACATGCTGAGCACGTACAACGTCTTCGAGGCTGCGCGCGTGCTCGGACTCAGGCGCGTCGTCTGGGCGTCGAGCGAGACGATCTTCGGCCTGCCGCTCGAGCGCGAGCAGCCCGCGTACGCGCCGATCGACGAAGAGCATCCAGCGTATCCCGAATCGAGCTACGCCCTGTCGAAGCTGCTGAGCGAGGAGCTGGCGCGCCAGCTCCATCGCTGGACCGGCACGCCGCACGTGGCGCTTCGCTTCTCCAACATCATGGAGCCCGCGGACTACGAGCGCTTTCCCTCGTTCTGGGGCGACGCGCGGCTTCGGCGCTGGAATCTCTGGGGCTACGTCGACGGACGCGACGTGGCGGCGAGCTGCCGCCTCGCGCTCGCCGCCGACGTCGGCGCGGAGCACTTCGTCATCGCGGCGGCCGACACCGTCATGGACCGCCCCAGCCGCGACCTGATGGCCGAAGTGTTTCCCTCGGTTCCGTACACGCCGACCGCCGGTGACCACGACACGCTGCTGTCGATCGAGAAGGCGCGACGGCTGCTCGGCTACGAGCCGAGGCACTCCTGGCGCGACCACGTCGGACAGTGACGCTATCCGTGCGCAAACGGGAAGAGATCTTCGCTCGCGGCCCACTGCCCGCCGCCCGCGTGCGGCCCACGCCATGAGTTGAAGGTGAGCAGGAACGGGACGCCGCGGCGATCCTGCGCCTCGAAGAAGAAGCCTTCGTAGGCCCAGCCCGTCCGATCGTCGTTCGTGAGGCGCTTCGGATCGAGCCGGCGGAGGATGGCTGCGGTCGCACGCGCGAGAGCCCTCCTATCGCTCGCACGGATCACGACGAGAGGCGCCAGCCGGCGGGGGCGAAGCATGACCACGCGGACGACGTGAAAGCCGTACCGCTGCTCGGCCTCGCGCAGCCGCCTGCTGAGCCAGGCTCTCGGCGGGCTCGGGAAGCGCTTCGCCGGATCGGTCGCAGCCCCGGCTCGGAGAGCACTGCGCCAGCTGCGCTGGATCCGCCCCGCGACCTGAGCCGCGAAGTCATTGCTGGCGACCTTGCTCGAGCTCGGAACCAGCAGCACGACCGTGCCGCGCCTCACGTGGCGACCCGGCGGGGGTGCCTGTCCGACGATCGTGTCCGGAAGGAAGAAGGCATTGCCCGGATCGGGCCTCGCGCCTTGTTCCCATTGCGAACGAAGGCCGCGCCGCGCGAGCAGCGCCTGGCCGGCGGCGCCGCGCATCCCGACCAGCTTGGGAACGACCACGCTGGACGTGTCCTCAGCGCAGCCTGCAAGCACGAGAACCGCGGCCAAGGCCGGAGTTGCGAGGAAGATCGCCTTCATGCGGTCAATACGCCGCATCACTAGCAAAAGGTCACGCCGCGACGCCGACGGGCGGCCAAGATAGGCTTGCCCTGACTTGGATCACGTGTCAGAGCCGGAGGTTAGTGAATGAAGGGCGCCTCAAAACCGAAGAAGGGGCAGAAGAAGCAGCCGCAGAAGACGCTCAAGGAGCGCCGGAGCGAGAAGCGCGCCGCGGCAGACAAGAAGTTCGGCGCGAGCTAGGGAGCTAGAGCGTCGCGTCCGCCGTCGCCAGGGCGGCGGCAGCGAGCAAGGCGCCCTATTCCGCTTCGTCCGCCGTCTCGTCGGCGTGCACGATCAGCACGGGGACGTCCGCGTGGTTGAGGACGTAATGGGACACCGACCCGAGGACAGCGGACCGGATTGCCCCTCGCCCACGCGAGCCCATGAGGATCAGATCGTGATCCGCGGCCGCGGCGCGCTTCAGCAACTCGATGCCGGCGTGGCCCGCAGCCGTCCGGGCCGAATGCGGGACCTCGTCGGGGACGAGCGCCTCGCCGTCCTCGACGATCTTTTCGGCCGCCCGCATCAACTCGTCTTCGGTGACAGGCGGAACGTACGGCCCGGCCCAGGCACGCACGGGCGCGGCGACGGTGAGCAGCGTCAGCCGCGCCCCCTGCGTGCGGGCGAGGTCGACGGCTTCCGAGAGCGCGCGCTCGGCGTGCGCCGAGCCGTCCCAGGCGACGAGGATGCTCTTGAACATCAGGTGTCTGAAACGAGACACCGCGGCGCGGTTATTCCCCGCTAGTTCGTCGGGCCGGCCGCGTTGCCGCTGAGGTCGTTGCCGCTGGCCTGCACGACGAGCGTCAACCGGCTCTTCAGGAGACCGGGGCCGCCGTTCTCGTGAACGACGTTGTCCCGAAGGATCAGCGTTCCTGCGCCGTCGTCCTGGCCGCCGGCGAGCACGATGCCGGCCCGCTTCGGCGGACTCGGCTGCCGGGCGTTGCGCCGAATGGTGTTGCCGCTGATCTCGAGAGCAGTAGCGATCACGGCGTAGCCGTCGTTGGGTTCGAGCTCGAGCAGGATCCCCGGGCCGGCGTTGTCCTGGATCGTGTTACGCACGATCTGGACGTCGAGCGTCGGCTGACTCCGAGTGTCAGGCTCCACGTCGATGCCCGCCGCAGGCTGCCCGCGCGGCGTGTCGCGCACGCCCTGGATCGTGTTGCCCTCGATTCGGAGCCCGATCACCGCGAAAGCTGAGATGGCGTTGCGATTCGCTCCGCTCAGGACTGAGTCGAGCACCGACACGTCCGCCGCGTAGCCGTTTCCATTCGCGCGCCCGCCGATCGCGATGTCGTCCTTCGGCGACCCGCCGATCTCGAGATGGCTCAGCGTGATCGAGTGCCCGAACGCCGCGATCCCGTACATCCCCGACTGCCCGGTCGGCACGACGATGCGCAGATTGCTGATCGTCACCCGTACGGGCGCGGGCTTCACCAGGCTCGAGCGGTTGACGAAGAACACTGCGCTCGAGGCAATCGGATCGCCGTCTACCGATCGCAGGCGCACCGGCCCAGGGCCGAGCGAGACGATGCACGCTGCATCCGAGGTGATCGTCGTGTCGTCGTGCGAGACCCACAGGCCACGTGTCGCATAGCACTGTTCGCCGGGGAGCTTGGGAAGGAAGATCGCTCCGCCCCCACGGTCGAGGCGTGCCTGCAGCCAGCCGGTGTCGTCGCGAACGGCCTGTGACGTGCTCGGCGGCCTCGTCGGCGGCGCCTTCGTCGGCATCGGCGCCACGCGCGCCGGCCGCCTCAGAACCGCCCGTCCGCGGTTGCCGTGGAGGACGTTGTTGCGCAGGACGATCTGGCCGTTCCCGTCGCTCTGAGCACCGGCGACGACGATTCCGCCCCGCGTCTTCGCCGGAGCTTTGCGCGCATTTCCTGAGATCTGGTTATCGCTGATCTCGATTCCGGAGGCGAGAACCGGCGCACCGTTGCTCGGATCGAGGTCGAGGTAGATGCCGGGACCCGCGTTGCCCGCGATCCTGTTGCGCCTGACCTGGACGTCCAAGACCGGCTGTCCGCGGTCCGCGGTCCGGACGTGAACACCGGCTCCGCCACGCGATCCGACCAGCGTGTTGTCCTCGACGCGAAGCCCGATCGGGCCGAACGCGGTGATCACGTCGCGCTGTCCACCGGTGAGCGTGCTGTTGGTGATCGCGATCCGTTCGGACATTTCCCCGGCTCCGGCTCTACCCCAGCCGATCAAGACGTCCGTGAGCGGGGATCCGTCGATCGTGAGCTGACTCAAGGTCGTCTCGTGCCCGAAAATGCTGACGCCCTGCATGTGCTTCGCCTTGGGGACGGTGATCCGTAACCCGCTGATGCTGACGCGGGTAGGAACGGGCGCCCGGATGTCCGAGTGGTCGAGAAAGAAGACCGCGTTCGCTCTGATGGGCCGCCCGTCGGCTCGCTTGATGCGCCCGGCACCCGGCCCCAGCGCGACGATGCACGCGCCGTCCGACGTGACCGCTGTGTCGTCACGCGAGACCCAAAGCCCGCGCGTCGCGTAACACTCACCGTTCGGAAGCTTCGGCAGGACGACCTTTCCGCCGGCGTCGAGCTTCGCCTGGATCCAGTCCGTGTCGTCGCGAAATGAAGCGCCGGCAGACGAGCCGGTCCCGATGAGCGCCACGACCAACGCAGCCAGAGCGCAGAGCGCCGCAAGTGATGTCCGACCCCTCATCCGCCTCCCTCGACGGCGCATCGTAGCGGGGGCGAATCCCTCGAACTGGGGGCGCCGTGCCCGTACGGGCCGCCTACGGTGCGACCAGACGTCGGGTCGCGGCCCCGACCCTGTCGAAGACACCATGGACCGCACCCGTCGAAATCCAACCCGCATTCCGCTCCTCCTCGTCGTCGCGCTCGGCGCGCTCGCGCTCGGCGGCACGGGCAGCGATGCCGCGACGAGCCGGTCGGCGAAGCAGCCGTCCAGGGAGGCCGTACCGGGTGAGTTGCTGATCGGCTTCCAGGCCGGCGTCTCGGCGGCAGATCAAAAGCAGCTGCTGAACAAGGTCGGAGCGATCGAGAAGCGGAAGTTCAAGGCGATCCATGGATCGCTCGCACGCATGAGCCCCGACGCCGTCGCCGCTGCGCTCGACCAGCTTCGAAGTGACCCTCGAGTCCGGTACGCCGAGCCGAACTTCGTCCTTCACGCCGCCGCACCCGACGATCCGTCCTACAACCGTCTCTGGGGCCTCGACAACACCGGGCAAGCGATCAACGGATTCGCAGGCACGCCGGACGCGGACATCGACGCGCCCGAAGCGTGGGCCACGACGACCGGAAGCAGCGCCGTCACGGTCGCCGTCATCGACACGGGAGTCGACTGGTCGCATCCCGACCTGAGCTCGGAGATCTGGGCCAATCCGGGTGAGAGCTGCAGCGGTTGCGCCACCGACGGGCTCGACAACGACGCGAACGGCTACGTCGACGACGGGCGCGGCTGGGACTTCGTCGGCGACGACAACAACCCCATGGACGATCACGGCCACGGCACCCATGTCGCCGGCACGATCGGCGCGGCCGGAAACAACGGCATCGGGATCACGGGCGTCAACTGGAGCACGCGCCTGATGCCGGTGAAGTTTCTCGACGCGCAGGGTTCGGGGACCGAGGCGGGTGCGATCGCCGCCGTCCTCTATGCGGCGGAGAACGGCGCGGCCGTGCTGAACAACTCGTGGGCCGGCGGCGACTACTCGCAGGCGCTCGCAGATGCGATCACGGTCGCCGATACGCACGGCTCGCTCTTTGTCGCGGCCGCCGGGAACGACGGCAGCGACAACGACGCCGTGCCGACGTATCCGGCGTCGTACGACCTTCCGAACGTCCTCTCGGTCGCCGCGACCGACAACTCCGACGACGTCGCCTACTTCTCCAACGTGGGACGCCGGTCGGTCGACCTCGGCGCACCCGGCGTGAACATCTACTCGACGTGGCCCGGCGCTTCGTACCAGTACCTCAGCGGCACCTCCATGGCGACGCCGCAGGTGTCCGGTGCAGCCGCGCTCGCGAAAGCAGCATTCCCATCCGCGGGCGCTGTCGGGCTGAAGGCTCTGCTCCTGGACAGCGTCGACCCGAACGCGTCACTCTCTGATCTCACCGCGACGGGAGGCCGGCTCAACGCCGCCACCGCCGTGACCTGCAACGCGACTCCGAAGGTGTGGCTGGACTCTCCAGCTGCGGGCTTCGTCGTCGACGCCGGGTCACCGGTGTCGATCTCCGTGCTCGCAACGAATTGCGCGGACAGCGGCGGCATCACCGTCTCGGCGAGCGCGAACGGGGCGCCGATTGAACTCTCGCCGCGCGGTGACGGCCTTTACGCGGGGACGTACACGCCCTCGGCGAGGGGCGCGCTGACTATCTCCGTTACCGCCTCCGTCGGTGGCAACACGAAGACCCGGACCGTGACGGGAAACGCGTCCCAGTCCTACTCCATCACCCCCGGCGGGCCACCCGTGACGGTGACGACGACCTCACCGGACGAGAACGCGAGCCTGGGCTTCGAGGGTCAGGCTGGACAGCGGGTCAGCGTCGCGATGTCCGCCGTGACGATCCCCGTCTCACAAGTCTCGATCCTGAAGCCCGACGGCACGGTGCTGACCAGCGGCTACACGGGCACTGCGGGCGGCTTCGTCGACGCGCGCACGCTTCCCCTCACCGGCACGTACACGCTCGTGGTCGACCCGCTCGGCACCGGAACCGGCTCGATGACGCTGACGCTCTACGACGTTCCCCCTGATGCCGCCGCCCCCGTCACGCCGGGCGGCGCCGCGGCGACGATCTCAAACTCGACGCCGGGACAGAACGCACGTGTGACCTTCGCGGGGCAGGCCGGACAGCGCATCAGCCTCAAGCTCTCGGCGGTGACGATGTCGCTCGCGTTCGTCTCGATCCTGAAGCCGGACGGAAGCGCGCTCGTCAGCACGACGTACATCGGGACCGCAGGCGGATTCATCGACACGCGCACGCTTCCGGCCGCCGGCACCTACACGATCCTGGTCGATCCACAGGGGATGGCGACCGGCTCGATGACGCTGACGCTCTATGACGTCCCCGCCGACGCGGGCGGTCCGATCACGCCCGGCTGGGCCGCAGCCACCGTCTCGATGCAGACGCCCGGTCAGAACGGGCGGCTCACCTTCGACGGCCGGGCGTCCCAGAGGATCAGCTTGAAGATCTCGTCGGTGACGTTCTCGTCGGCATTCGTCTCGATCGTGCGCTACGACGGGACTGCGGTCGGCACCAGCGTCTACGTCGGTCCCGGCGGCGGCTTCGTCGATACACGCACTCTCCCGGGCGCCGGCAGCTACGCAATCGTCATCGACCCGCAAGGACTGGCGACCGGCTCGGCGACGCTGACGCTGTACGACGTGCCTCCGGACGCAACCGGCACGCTCACCGCCGGCGGCCCGTCGCTGGCCGCGAACCTGGGCACGCCGGGACAGAATGCGCGGATTGCCTTCGAGGGACAGGCCGGCGAGCGGATCAGCCTCAAGGTTGCACCGTCGACGTTGTCGTGGGCGTATCTGTCGATTCTGAAGCCGGACGGGAGCGTGTTCGTCGCAAACACGATGGTGAGCACTACAGGCGCCTTCGTCGACACGCGCACGCTGCCGGCCGCCGGCACCTACACGATCGTGCTCGACCCGCAGGGAGCGGCGACGGGCTCGGCCACGCTCGCCCTCTACGACGTTCCCGCAGACGCGAGCGGAAGCGTCGGCTTCGGTGGACCGTCACTGACGATCTCGACGGCGACGCCGGGCCAAAACGCGAGAATCACCTTCGACGGGCGCGCGGGTCAGCACGTGAGCCTGAAGTTCTCCGGCGTGACGGTCAGCCTCTCGTACGTCTCGATCCTGAAGCCTGACGGCGGCACGCTCGTCGCGCCGACGTACGTCATGTCGAACGGCCGCACCTTCACCCTCGACCTTCCTGCAGATGGAACGTATGCCGTCGTCATCGACCCGCAGGGCGCGGCGACGGGCAGCATGACCCTGAGCCTGTTCTAAGGCCGGCCGCGGTTGTGGTTCACGACCTCGACGTTGTTCCCGTCTTGGTCGAGCGCTGTGGTAAAGTGGATGGTGGTCATGTTCGATTTGTACATTCGGGTGTCGAGGCTGGGCGAGCGCTCCGAGGGCGAGGCGACCGAGGTGTATGAGGCGCAGTGCCGGGCGTGGGCTGATCGGGCCGGGGTCGCGATCGATGAGGTGGTGGAGGAGACGGATGTCAGTGGCGCCACCGCGGTTGCGGAGCGGAAGCTGGAGCGGTTGCTGCAGCGGGTCGAGGGCGGCGAGTCGGAGGGGATCATCACCCCCTATTTGGATCGGTTCGGGCGTGACCTGATTGAGGGGGCGCTGGCGTATCGCCGGTTGAAGCTGGCCGGGGGCCGGCTGGTGTGCGTGAACGATGGGGTCGATTCGGACCGGCCCGGGGATGAGTTCCAGTTTCAGATCCGGATGGTGATCGCCGAGGATTATCTGCGGCGGACGCGCTCGAACTTCCAGGCGGCGATCGACCGCGCCGCCGGGCGTGGGGTCTACCTCGCTAGCCGGCCGCCCTTCGGCTATATGAAGGACGAGGATGGCAGGCTGGTCGTCGACGAGCCGAAGGCGGCGCTTGTGGTGGAGGTGTTCGCGCGGCGGGCTGCGGGTGCGAACGTGGGCGAGCTGACCCGCTTCCTGCAGGCGGAGGGGATCGAGATCACGAAATCGGGTGTGCGCGCGATCCTCGCAAACCGCGCCTACGTCGGTGAGATGAAGCTCCCGAGCGGCGTCAAGGGCCAGCCGAGGGTCGTGAAGAACCATCATTCGCCGATCCTGACCGAGCGGCAGTGGGAGGCGGGGCAGGTGAAGCACGAGTTCATCCCCCGCACCGGCCGCAGCCAGGAGGCACGATTGCGCGGGCTCGTCTACTGCGCCAGCTGCGGCAAGCGCTGCAAAATGACGTTGTACGGCCGGCCCGACAATCGCAAGACGACCTACACCTGCACCTACGACAAGTGCACAGCGCACGCGGGCATGAAGGTCAGCAAGCTGGACGCCTACGTTGAGGGGCTGCTGATGCAGGCCGCTGCCGACCACGAGCCGCACGTCGAGGCGATCATCCTCGGCGATAGCCGCTACCAGGACGCGCTCGCCGCGGTCGACCAGGCACGCCAGGCCTTCGAGGAGTTCCGTGACAGCCTCGAGCTGCAACGCCAGCTGGGCATCGAGGGCTTCGCGAAAGGGCTGAAGGTTCGCAAGCAGGCGCTCGAGCTCGCCCGCCGCGAGCTGGCGACGGTCAGGCGCCCCAGCGCCAGCGACGGCAACCGCAAACAGGGCAGCAAAACGGTCAGCTTCGACGAGTTCGTCGCCCAGTACGAGCGCGACCGCAACGCACAGTTCATCCAGAAGGTGATCCTCAAACCAGCCGGCCGTGTCGGCTCACGCGTGCCACCGGTCGAGGAGCGCGTCGAGGTCTACTTCGCCGGCACCGACACACCCGCCCAGCCGGCCACGCGGGCAGAGGTTGGCGCACGCCACCAAGCGCACCGAAAACACGAACGCGAGCGCCTCGCACAGGAAGGAGGCACCTGAGCTGCCCTTGCGGAGCTCGGACTTCGGGATCGACACGTCCGGCTCGACGCGCACCAGCGCGCGGCGGGTCGAGGCGATCTGGGCAGTCCGCGGAAAGGCAGGCGCAGACGCGCTCATCGCATGAAGCGCTGCTACCAGATACGCGATCAGGATTTCGGCTTGGCGCTCTATGAGGCCGACTCTGCAGCGGAGGCGCTGCGCGCGTTCCTGGCCGACAAGGTCCGCGCGGCGCTCGAGCCCGGCGACTACAAGATCGCGAACTTCGGCGACGGAACGGCCTCTGTCCTGTGGCGCGGGATCGAGTATCGGACCTACAGGGCAGTGCCCGCCACCTACTAGAAGAAGCACGAGGGCCGGCTGTGTCGCTTTCTGTTGGAACTGCGACAGAGGCCTCGCTCGCGCCGCTCACGTTGGGCCCGCGCCGCTCGTGGTCAACTCCGACTTTAGGCTCAGCGGAATGCGAGGGTGGGGCTTTATCCGTCGGTCCGGGCTGGCCGGTGTTTTCGCTGGAGTGATGTTTGGCGTTGAGGGCGTGATCCTGCTCTTCGAGCCTCGTGCGGATGGGTGGTACTACGTGGCCTACTCACTCTTCGTCGCCGCCCTGCTCCTCACGCTCGTGGTGCTTGCTGGGCTCCATTTATGGCACCGCGGACGCGACGGATGGTTGGGTCGGGCCGGTTTCTACGTGTCCGCTCTCGGTCTGAGCTGCCTTTCTGTGACCGCGGTTGTGAGGATTGCGTCGGGGCGCGAGATCTTCGACGTCCTCTTTGCGCTTGGCTTCCTGCTGGCGATCGTCGGCTTCTTGCTCTTCGGCGTTGCGATCTTGAAGACGAGGCTGCTGCCCGCCTGGAGTGCGCCTCTGCCTTTCGTTGGCGCGTTTGGCGCCATCTTGCTTCAGGACAAGCACGGGGCGGGAGTCCTGATGGGGGTTGTTTGGGCGCTTGTTGGTACGTCTTTTCGTCGACGGCTTGAGCAGGAAGCTGTCCAGGAGGCAGACACGAATGGGTAGCGGACGGGCCCGTGGACGCTTTGGCACTGCCGGCTCGATGGCCCCGCCGATTTCCCTCTGCGGTATGCGGCTAGGCGTCAGCGATCTGGCGCTTGCTCCTGCGCTGATCGAGTTCCCCCGATCGCACCTCCAGATCCCGAACGGAGGCGCCGCTCGCGAGTCGCTGCGCGATCCACGAGCGCTGTCGCGAACGATGCGCTAGCCGTTTCTGACATCAACCTCGACGTCGGTCGAGGAGTCTGCCGCGACGGCGATGCCGAGGTAGTTGGTGTAGAAGTTGTCGATTGCGCTGGCATCGACCGAGTGATCGCGCATCACTGAGGTCTCCAGAGCGGCCGAGCCCCGCCCGACGCAACGGGCTCTGCAGAGTGCCGGCCCGCGGCAAGCAGTAGTTCGCTCTGCTCGTTTCGAAGTGCATAGCTGTCGCACGTTGGCGGGAGCGCGACAGAGCTGGGCACTGTCGCGTTTTGGCGGAAGTGCGACACGGACGCGGTGCCGTGCCCCCCGTCGAGCAAGGTCCAA
>WNFV01008802.1_pt1 | contig 11322 bp, 4 predicted proteins | sample 5400101 | NCBI WGS metagenome assembly WNFV01 (sample SAMN13153361, study PRJNA577476) | soil metagenome | isolation source: 115 cm soil or saprolite under grassland replicate 1 | place: USA:California | collected 2016-06-15
TGTGGGAGATGTACAACTTCACCGAGGACGCCCACCCGATCCACATCCATGAGGTCGAGTTCGACGTCGTCGAGCGCGAGAGCATCGAGACGGGCGAGACTCGCGGCCCGGAGTCCTGGGAAACGGGACGCAAGGACACCGTCGTCGCCTACCCCGGCGAGATCACCCGCGTCAAGGCGACGTACGACCGTCCCGGACGCTTCGTCTGGCATTGCCACATCGTCGAGCACGAAGATCACGAGATGATGCGGCCGTACTTCATCGGGCCGATGTCATAACCGAACGATTCGGGTGCGGGTCGCTCGAGCGGCGCCCGCACCCGCGCGCCCAACGGCGACGAGTCCGAGCGGCCACCTCGGTGATGATGTCGCAGATGGAACGCCGTCCGTTGGGGCGCAGCGGCCTGGAAGTGTCGAGCTCGGCGCGTCGTGGCGGGCTGCGGGGCCCGCGGGGTGAACCGTTTTGTTCGTGCGACCGGGCACGAGCTTGTTCCCGAAACGTAAGCGTTCAGGCCCTGCTGGCTATCCGAGGCCGGGTACTGGGTCGCCACGGGCGTAAGCGGTGATGACCTGGGTGAGGTAGTCGTAGAGCGACTGTTTCCGGAGTCGGCAGGTGACGGAGGCGGAGAGCAGTCGTTCGATGGTGCGTTCGCCTTGCTCTGATTGGCTGCCGAGCGAGAGCTTGCGGTAGATGACGGCGCCGCGGAGGCCGCGTTCGGCGTGGTTGTTGGTTGGCTCGACGCCGTCGGTGTGGGTGAAGGTCCAGAGCGCGGGCCAGCGCTTGAGCAGATTCTTGGCGAACTGCCGGTGGTACTTCGTTCTCGGGCTCTTGCGGGCCGCGCGCTCGAGCAGCCTGCGGAGCTTGTCCTCAAGCGGCGCGGTCTCGGCTTGCAGACGGGCCCGATCGCGATCCTGTTGGTAGCTCTCCCAGGCGGCGAAGAGCTCGTGTGCGATCGCCAGGCCGCCGTATCCGAACGCTTGCTGGTCGGCCATCCCCTCGCTGTGGGCGGTGAAGTCCCTGAGCAGGTGGGCCCAGCAGAGCTGCCGCTGGGCGGGGTCGAGGTAGTCGTAGCCGCGCCAGCGGTCGGAGCAGACGATCCCGGCGAAGCGCTCGCCGAGCAGCCTTCTCGCCTCGAAGGCGTGGCGGCCGGGCGCGATCCGGAAGACCGCGGTCGCGCTGGTTAGGGCGCCCCACAGCGTCCGCTTGCCGCCGGCGGTCTTCCAGCCGGTCTCGTCGATGTTGACGACCGAGGCCGACTTGATCCGCTGCTCGAGTTGCGTGTGCGGGCCGGCGAGCGCCTCCCCGGCGCGGTGGATGATCGCCTCGACCGAGCCGGTCGAGAGCTCGACCCCGAACAGCTCCCGGGCGAGCTCGGTCGTGTCGCGGCGGGAGACACGGTTCCTGACCGCGAGCGTCACGACCGCTGCCTGCAGCCGCGGCCCGAACGGCGAGCGTGGCAGCTCAAGGGAAGCTGGGCTCGTGTCCGGCTGGCGCAGGCAGGGCAGCAGACAGCGTGCAGCCGATGCTCGCTGACGCGGATCGCGATCGGCGGCAACTCCGCGAGCTGGTGCCGCCACGGCTCAGCCGCCTCGACGCGCTCGCGCTCGCCGAACACGTGCGCGCATGACCGGCAGCGGACGGGCCAATGCTCGACGACCTCGTCCACCTGCTCGGGAGGAAGCAGCCGCCGGTGCCTGCCTTCGTGCCCGGGCTGACCTCCACGCCGCCGACCCGAGCGCTTCCCGCCCGGACGCGGCGGCGCCGAGGGAGGATCCTGGGAGGGCGGAATTTCCGCGAACTGCGGTTCAGCCGCCGCTCGAGCTCGGCCACGCGAGCCTCGAGCCGCTGGTTCGCTTCGACCAGCTCGCCCACTCGCAGCAACAATGCGACAGCCGTCTCGCGATCGCCATCAAGGATCGCCTCGGCTTCAGCCCGCTCCACACGTCAAGGTTCGCCGCCTGGACCGAGGTCCCTTCACCGGGGTGAACGCTTACCCCGAAACTGCCATTTGCAGGCATTTTGGGTCCCAGACGTTGGGCCACGATTGGGCCACAGACCGATAAGCGGCGCCTGAACAGACAACGCCACCTGCTATTTTGCAGGTACTTTTAGAGGCGGGAGCGACGGGACTCGAACCCGCGACACTCCGGCGTGACAGGCCGAATCAAAGGCGACGTCAGGCGAAAACGAGCTAAAACGAATGGCCGCATTTGCAGCGTGTGGGGTGCGCAAACTCGGTTTCACGCGGCGAGGCTGTATTCGTGGACGAGTCCGCCGAGGCGGTCGCGGCGCTCGACGCCGGTCGTTGGTGGGCGCACGACACGGAGCTTCCGGGCGGGTGGATCGGGCGGCGCGAGGTTCAGTGAGCGGTGCGGCCTGTGGCTGTTGTAGTGGTCGACGAAGACCCGAAGCACACGCTCGAGATGGCGCCGGTTCACGATCAGCAGCCAGTCCACGCACTCTGACCGGACGGTGCGGACGAAGCGCTCGGCGATCGCGTTCGCCTTCGGCGCGCGCACCGGTATCCGGATGATCTCGATGCCCTCGCTGCGGAAGACGGTGTCGAAGTCGCGCGTGAATTTGCTGTCGCGGTCGCGGATCAGAAAGCGCAGCGGCGTTGATCGCTCGCGGAGCGTCCAGCTGATCTGGCGGGCCTGCTGGGTGACCCAGACGCCGGTCGGATTCGCGGTGCAGCCGGCCAAGTGGACGCGCCGGCTGGCGAGCTCGACGAAGAACAGCACGTACACCCGCTGCAGCGAGACGGTCTCGACGGTGAAGAAATCGACCGCGAGCATGCTCTTAGCTTGCGCCCGCAGAAAGGCACGCCAGGAGAGCCCGGCGCGCTCGCCAACAGGGCCGAGCCCGGCCTGCCGCAGGATCTTCCTCACCGTCGTCGCTGAAACGGCAAGGCCGAGACCGTGCAGCTCGCCGACGATCCGCTGATAGCCCCAGCGCGGGTTCTCACGCGCCAATCGGAGCACCAGCACACTGATCTCGCCGCCGATCGGCGGCCGACCCGTGCGACTCTCATAGGTCCAGCGCCTGGCGACGAGCCGCCGATGCCACCGAAGCAGCGTCGCTGGCGTAACGAGGAACGATCGCCAACTCGACCGCGGCAATAGTCGACTTGCCGCGGCAAGGAAGACTCGATCGCTCGTCGTCAGCTGCGGTCGACGTGTCCGCCGGCGCAGTACCGAGAGCTCGTGGCGGAGCACGACGATCTCAAGCTCCTTGAAGCCCTCCGAGCGCGAACGAAGCGACACGAGCTGGAACACGCAGCGGAACACCAAATAGCAGAGCGACCAGAACAAGAACCAACTCCTCGAGATCAACGGGGACGGGCGCACGACTCTACGGCCGACCCGCCTGTCGCAGACGCGGAACCGAGTAAACGCACCCCACACGTTCTTTCCGCCCTCGTCGCTCGCGGACGGGGACCCGGCCCGTGTCGTCGTGACCACTGCGTGCGTCGAGGACGCGGTCGAGGCGATAAGCGAAGTCGGCAAGTCGCGGTCGCCGGCTCGAGCGGCTCGCTCTAGTCCTTCGCGATACGAGCGCTCAGCCGTCAACAGGTCATCGGCGAACTCACGGCGACCTCCACGCCGCGGGCGCCGAACAGCGCTCCTGCCTGCTCGATCAGCGACCGCGCCTCCTCGAGGCGGCCTCCCTCGCTGCGGATCTGCTCCCATCGACGTTTGAGATTAAGCTGTACTTAATCGTTGTGTATACGCTCCCACCAACGTAAGAGCTTCTTCCCGTTACATACACTTTGCCCGACGACACTTTGCCCGACGCATCGACGGCAAGTGCAGTTGCATGGTCAAAAGAGTTTCCGGGACCGTTGTAGCGGGCAACCCACACCTGAAACCCCGCCGCATTGTATTTTACGGTGGCATAATCAGTCTCTGTGCCCGAGCCTTCGCTTTCTCCTGTCACATAGACATTGCCCGATGCGTCAATGGCCACGGCGTTCGCACGGTCTGAAGCATAAGCATTTCCCGGACCATTGTAGCGGGCGACCCATTGCTGCCTTCCCTTGGCGTTGTACTTGACCGTGCCATACTCAGAGCCGGTACCAGAACCAACAGTCTCTCCGGTTACATAGACATTGCCTGACGCGTCAGCAGCGAGATCGTAGGCAAAATCATCACCCGTTCCACCGTGATAGCGGGCGACCCACCGCTGGTGGCCTGCGGCGCTGTATTTGATTGTGGCGTAATCATAGTACGTGCCAAAACCGTAACTGTATCCGGTTACATAGACACTTCCCGCTGGGTCGACAGCAAGGTCAGTGGCATAGTCATATGAATTGTTATAGCGAGCAGCCCATTGCTGGACTCCCGCCGAATCGTATTTGACTGTGACGTAATCAGATAAGTTGGATGAACCTTCACCACTATCTCCCGTCACATAGACATTGCCTGACCCGTCAACCGCAAGAGCCCATGCACGATCTGCGGTGTTACCCGGTCCGTTGTAGCGGGCAACCCATTGTTGGATTCCCGAAGGACTGTACTTGATCGTGGCGTAATCGTTGCTGCTGTATCCCGTCACATAGACATTGCCCGATGCGTCAACGGCAACGGCGTTCGGACGGTCATCGCTATTTCCCGCACCGTTGTAGCGGGCGACCCACTCTTCGGTTCCGGCAGGACTGTATTTGATTGTGATGTAGTCGAAGAAGTCCGAGCCATAGCTATGCCCCGTGACATAGACATTCCCCGATGAGTCGAGCACAAGTTCGGTTGCAGCGTCCCAATTATCTCCCGGACCGTTGTAGCGTTGGACCCAAAGCGTCTCGCCTGAGCTCCTGTATTTGATCGTCGCGTAATCGGCGAGTCCGTTTGCGCCGTAACTTGAGCCCGTTACATAGACATTCCCCGATGTGTCAACGGCAAGCGCATATGCAAAGGCAAAGGCAGGATCATATCCTGAGCTGTAGTTTCTGACCCAATCGGCCTGCGGGACTGTCTGAGCGTACGCTGGTACGAGGGCAAAGATCGCCAGAAGAGCCGCCCCGACGAATGTTGTTCCAAGGGCCTTCAGCGCTTGTCTCATTGGGAAGGCTCGTCGGCGTTCGTCGCCGGTGCCTCTACAACCCTTCTCGATGGTGCCGCCGCCCTCGAGACAGGCCGTGATGCCGGCGGCTGGAACGTGTGGCAGCTGCTCATCTTCATCCTCCCGCTCCTTGCATGGCGCGCCCGCTCGATCGGCGCGAGCATAGTGGTGAGAGTCTTGCGTCGGCGCGAGCATAGTGGTGAGAATCTTGCGCTCGTCTTAACGAGTGCCTAGCGTTGACCGCGTGCTGCGGTCCAGATTGCGCTCGGAGAGCCTCAGCGCGTAGCGTTCCCGCGATGAGGATCGCCAACCTCTTCACCGACGAGTGGGACGACGAACAGGAGCACGGGGCTTCCGGATTCAAGATCGCCTCACTCGAGAAGTGGATGCCCCGCCGCCGCCAGACGGTTCGCCGGCGCCATCCGCGCAGCGATAGCCTGGTCGCCCGATGAGCCACGGGCGAGAACACAGGACCGACGCACGAACCCGCTCCCAAGCGACACTGGGCCATCGCCAGCGAGGCATGTGAGCTCGGCCTCCGTTGGGGCTAAGTTCTGGGGACAGGTTCGAGGTTTCCCAGGGAGGTTCAGGGTCCTTCAAGGAAGGGGTGCAACGAGCGGATAAACCAGCCACATTGCAGGGAAAGCGCGCTAGCAAGCGCTGTTCCCGCATCGCTTAACAGCAAGTCGAATCCTCCATGGTAAGGAGGGGGTCTCCGGTTCGAGTCCGGAAGAGGGCTTGTAAAGCCGCTGCAAATCGGTGGATTCTTCAGCATGTGCGTTGTCGGTTCCGACGACACAAGGTCGCACCGAGGTCGCACGGGGACGCCCGCCAGCCGCTTCTGGCTTTGACCCCCTCCTTCGCAAGAAGGTGTTCGACGGCGCAGACCGCGCTCAACCATGCCGCGTAGCTGAAAGCGGCCTATTGATTCCGCGCGTATCCGTCGTACACTCCCGTCTTCGGAGGGAGAATCGGCGTGAGAGTTCGCCCGGTCGTGCTCGCCCTGCTCGCGGCTGCAAGCGCGGTCGCCATTGCAGACGCCTATGCCGGCTTGGGTTCGAACGTGTCTTGGACACCGGATCCGCTGTCCGCCGTTCGTGCGGGGAGCGCCCGGGCCTCGGGTCCAGCGGGCTCGGTGCCGCTGCGCACGTGGGTCACGAACGGCCCGGTCTATGAGGTTGAAGTTGTGGGGGACACGGCATATCTCGGCGGTGCCTTCACTCAAGTCGGCCCGCGAACCGGCCCGGGCGCCGGGATCGACGCGGCAACCGGCGAGCCCGACCTCGACTTGGCGGAGATCGGCAGAGGCGAAGTCTGGGCGGTCGTGCCCGACGGGCTCGGAGGCTGGTACATCGGCGGCTGGTTCGCCTACGTCGGCGGGCTTCCCCGCAACAACATCGCGCACATCCTTCCTGACAAGACCGTCGACCCGAACTTCGACGCGAACTCCAACGGCGACGTCTACACGCTCGCCCTCTCCGGGAACACGCTTTACGTCGGCGGATACTTCACCTCGATCGGCGGGCAAACGCGGTACTACATCGCTGCGGTCGATGCCGAGACCGGGGAGGCAACTTCTTGGAATCCGAACTCCTACAACCTCGTCTACTCGCTGGTCGTCTCGGGGCCTACCGTGTACGTCGGTGGTCTCTTCGACCAGATCGGCGGTCAGCTCCGCAACAACATCGCGGCCCTCGACGCCCAGACGGGCGAGGCGACACCCTGGAACCCGGGGGCGAACTACGGCGTAACCTCGCTGGCCCTCTCCGGCTCGACGGTCTACGCCGGCGGTTACTTCACCACGATCGGTGGCCAACCTCGCAATCGCATTGCCGCCCTTGATACCCAGACCGGCGAGGCGACGCCCTGGAACCCCAATGCGAATGACTGGGTCTACGCCCTCGCGGTCTCGGGCGCCACCGTCTACGCCGGTGGTGAGTTCAGCACGGTCGGAGGCGCGGCCCGCAGCAAGATCGCCGCACTCGACGCCGACAGTGGACAAGCGACGCCCTGGAACCCCGATGCGAGCAATTACGTCACTGCGCTCGCCGTCTCGGGCTCAGTGGTGTATGCCGGAGGGATATTCAGGACGATTGGCGGTCAACCTCGGAGCGGTGTCGCGGCGCTCGACGCGGTAAGCGGCCAGGCGACGCCGTGGAACCCGGACCCGAACAAGGTCGGTGTCAATTCACTCGCGCTCTCGGGCCAGACCGTGTATGTGGGCGGCGGGTTCAGCTCGGTTGGCGGAGTGCACCGGAACCGGCTGGCCGCAGTCGACACGGAGACCGGGGAGGCGACGCCCTGGAACCCGGATGCAGACGAAGCGGTCACTGAGATTGCAGTCTTGGCCTCCACCGCCTACGTCAGCGGCTACTTCAGCTCGATCGGTGGCGAGTCGCGGCGTTACCTCGCTGCAGTCGACGCCGACACCGGGGAAGTAACGCCCTGGAACCCGAATCCCAACGGTCAGGTGGACACCCTCGCCGCCGCAGGATCGGTCGTATACGCCGGCGGTCATTTCACCTCGATCGGAGGCCAGGTGCGGAACAGGATCGCCGCGCTCGACGCGACCACGGGGCTGGCGACTCCGTGGGACCCGAACGCGAGCGGCCCCGTCTACGAGATGGTGATCTCAGGGTCGGTCGTCTACGTGGGCGGCAGCTTTTTCATGATCGGCGGCCAGTACCGGGACGACATAGCGGCACTCGACATCACCACCGGGCAGGCGACGGGCTGGAATCCGAGTGCCGAAGACACTGTCGTCGCGCTGGCCGTCACGCCGTCGACGATCTACGCCGGAGGATGGTTCGACTTGATTGGTGGCCAGATCCGCCACCGCATCGCCGCACTCGATGCCACGACGGGGGAAGCGACGCCCTGGGACCCGAATGCAGGACTTGGACGCATCTACACGCTGGCGGTCACGGGCTCAACGGTGATCGCAGGAGGCGACTTCGACTCCATCGGTGGCCAGAGTCGGAACAACGCTGCCGAGCTGGACGCGGTGACGGGTCAGGCGACAGCCTGGAACCCGGACGCGAGCGACAACGTGAACGCGATCGTTCTCTCCGGTTCGAGGCTGTACCTCGGTGGCCCCTTCGAAGCGATTGGGCCTTTCGCGCAGGAAGGGATCGCCTTCTTCGACCACGTTTCCGGCCCACCGCCGCCCCCTCCACCTCCACCTCCACCGCCACCGCCTCCTCCACCACCACCACCGCCGCCGCCGCCGCCGCCGCCACCGCCACCGCCTCCTCCTCCACCACCACCACCGCCGCCGCCTGCGCCGCCACCGCCACCACCTCCGCCTCCTCCGCTTCCGCCGCCACCTCCGCCACCCGGACCACCTCCACCTCCGCCTCCTCCACCCGGACCACCTCCACCTCCTCCGGCCCGCTGCGTCGTCCCGAGGGTGATCGGGCTACGCCTCGCAGCCGCCAAGCGAAAGATCAGGCAGCGACACTGCTCGGTCGGCAGGGTCCGGCGCGCTCGCTCGAGGAGAGTCGGCCGCGTGATCGGCCAGAGGCCGCGTAGCGGGACGATCAAGCGGCGCGGGTACCCGGTGGCGCTGGTCGTCGGCAGGCGCTAGTCGGCTCTGACGACTATGGAAATCGTCGCCCATTTCGGGCAGGCGAGACATAAACTCCGGGATCCAGAAGGGGGACGTGCATGAGAGCTCGAGTGGCCGTGCTCATCGGACTCGATCTGCGGTCGAAGACCCGGCCAGCCCAGTCGACCGGGGGAGCACCATCGTGGCTCGAGGCGCGTCCCTGGATGATTAGGTCCGCTGCCGTCCTCGTCTCGGCGTGCGTCGGGATGGGGGTTGTCGGTTCGTCGAGTGCGGGCTCGCCTGATCCGAGGCCCGCCGGGATCGACTTTCGAGCAGTGATCGAACAAGTCGAGCACCGCGCCTCCGCCGAGCCGATCACTCCCGACTACCCGGCTTCGGATCCCGTGTACGTCTCCGCCCGCCGAGACCAGCTCGTGCCTGCCGTCGCCAGAGGCGAAAACAGCTACCTGGTCGTCTGGCAGGAGGACTTCTGGAGCGATGACCTCTATGCGGCGCGGGTCGCCTTCGACGGGACCGTGCTCGACCCGGCAGGCATCCCGATCAGCACGAACTACCGGAACAGAGATGCTCCGGCGGTTGCATCGAACGGCACGGACTTCCTCGTCGTCTGGGACGACTCCGAGATCGATTCCGCGGGGATTTCCGGCGTGCGGGTTGCCGGCGACGGCACGCTCCTCGACCCGGAGCCCTTCCGGATCTCGACGACACACAGCTACACCCCGGCCGTGGCGTGGGGCGGCGACGAGTACCTCGTCACCTGGGAGCACTTCGGGCAGAACATCTACGGCGCGCGCGTAACCGCGGACGGCGCGGTACTCGATCCCGCCGGCATCCCGATCTCGGTCGATCCGAACCCTCAGCTCAATCCGAGCCTGAGCTGGAACGGCACCACGTTCCTGGTCGTCTGGGAGGACATGCGCGACTCAGCCCAGTATCGAGACATCTACGGTGCGCGCGTCGATGCGAACGGCGTCGTACTCGACCCCGACGGCATTCACATCAGCACCGACGTCGGCGCCGCGGGCGAGTTCCCGTCGGTGGCGTGGAACGGTGTAAACCACCTCGTCGTGTGGAACACGAGAGGGACTGGGGCCCAGGTCTGGGGAACACGCGTCGGAGCGAACGGACAGGTCCTGGATCCCTCTGGGATTCAAATCTCGCCTCCCGGCGGTACCAACTTGATCGCGTCGGTTGCCTCGGAGGGGGATCGATACCTGGTGGCCTGGAACGAGACGATTGGCGGGGACGTCAAAGGCGTACGCGTGAGCTCCACCGGTGTCGTGCTCGACACCCAGGCCATCCCGATCTCGGTCGATCCCGGACGACAGCTCTGGGCAGCCGTCGCCTGGGGCGGGACGGACTATCTGGTCGCGTGGTCGGACGAGCGAAACCTCGGGGTCAGCGAGGCCGATATCTACGCGACTCGCGTCGATCCCGACGGTGTCGTCCTCGACGCCCACGGCTTCGAGGTCTCCCACGCGGCCAACTGGCAGGACGAGCCCTCGGTCGCGTGGGACGGGTCGAATTACTTCGCCGTCTGGGAGGACTATCGGAACGGCGAGCTCGACATCTACGGCGCGCGCCTCGACGACTGGGGCCGCATCCTCGACGGCACCGGAATCGCCATCTCGACCGCGCCCGGCATTCAGCGCCTGCCTGACGTTGCTTGGACGGGCGAGAACTTCCTCGTCGTCTGGGAGGACCGGCGGACCGGCCAAGACATCTACGGCGCTCGCGTCTCGCCGGATGGCGAGCTGCTCGACCCTGAGGGGATACCGATCTCAGCCGCCGCCGGCAACCAGCGCGCCCCCAACGTCGCCTCGAACGACATCTCGCTCGTCACCTGGAACGACTACCGCGCCGGCACCAGCCGTGCGGACATATATGCCGCGCGGGTCGCCGACGACGGCACCGTGCTCGATCCGGCCGGCCTCCTGCTGGCAGCGGACGTCGGCGATAGCGGCGGCGGCGACCCCGACGTGGCGTGGGGTGAGTCCACGTTTCTCGTCGTCTGGTCGTACGTCCACGGTGAGCGGATGGACATCTTCGGGACGCAAGTCGATGCCGACGGAACCATTCGCCACCCGCAGGGCTTCCAGCTCACCTACGGCAGCACCACGCAGTACTCCCCGGCTCTGGCCTGGAGCGGACAGCACTTCCTCGTCGTCTGGGTGCACGGAGGCCTCGACAACCGCGTCCGGGGCGGGAGAGTCGACGAGGACGGAACCGTGCACGATCCGAACGGCATCCCTCTCGGCACCGCGGACGACCTGCTCCAGTTTCCGACGGTGGCGTGGGACGGCAACAACTACCTCGTCGCCTGGCTCGACCTGGACTACGACGGTGACATCTACGGAGCCAGAGTCACGAACGACGGCCAGGTCCTCGAGACGGGGCTCCCGATCTCCGCCTCGCAGCTCACCTCGGAGATGACACCAGCCGCGGTCGGCGGCCCTCCGGAGCGAGCGGCGATCGTCTACCCGAGGCGCGCGCCGGACCGAATTTTCGGCGGCGCACACCGCACGTTTCTCCGGTTCTTCGACGAAACGGGGCCTCCGCCTCCGCCTCCGCCTCCGCCTCCGCCGCCGCCTCCGCCTCCGCCTCCGCCTCCGCCGCCGCCTCCACCTCCTCCACCCCCGCCTCCACCTCCTCCACCCCCGCCTCCACCTCCTCCACCCCCGCCTCCACCTCCTCCA
>WNFV01008804.1_pt1 | contig 11320 bp, 10 predicted proteins | sample 5400101 | NCBI WGS metagenome assembly WNFV01 (sample SAMN13153361, study PRJNA577476) | soil metagenome | isolation source: 115 cm soil or saprolite under grassland replicate 1 | place: USA:California | collected 2016-06-15
TGGGGTTCTGGGTTTCCCGCGCCGGCGTCGCTTCCCGCCGATGTCAGGACCTTCTCAGAAGGCGACGTGCTGGAGCTGGCCGGCTTCTCGCTCGAGGTCATACACACGCCCGGGCACACGCCGGGGAGCTCCTGTTTCCGGGCAGAAGGGCTTCTGTTCAGCGGAGACCTCGTGTTCAAGGGCGCCATCGGGCGCTTCGACTTCCCGAACTCGTCGGCCCAGGACATGTTCGCCAGCCTTCGGCGCTTCCTCGCCCTCCCCGACGACCTCGACGTTCGCCCCGGCCACGGCGAGGCCACGACGGTTGGGGAGGAACGGGCATCCAATCCGTTCCTGCTGCAGTTGGCCTGAGGAACACATGGACCTCAAGCCCCCAAGGGGGACCCTGGACCTCCTGCCTCCGGAAGGAGGCAGGATGCGGGCCCTGTACGAGCTGGCCGCCAAGGTCGCTCGCCTCTATGGCTATCGGTACGTGGAGACGCCGGCGTTCGAGCAGACCGAACTGTTCAGTCGCACTTCCGGCGAAACCAGCGACGTGGTTCGGAAGGAGATGTACACGTTCGAGGACCGGGGTGGGCGTCTCCTCACGCTTCGGCCCGAGGCCACGGCTCCCATCGTTCGTGCCTTCCTCGAGCGCCGTCACGGGCTCCTCACACCGTTCAAAGCGTTCACGATCGGGAAGATGTGGCGATACGGGCGACCCCAGTCGGGCCGTCTCCGGGAGTTCCGACAATTCGACATCGAGGTGATCGGAGATGGAAGCCCCCTTGCCGATGTCGAAGTGATCGCCGTGGGCCATCGCTTCCTGCGAGTGGCGCAGATCGGCGAGTTCCAGCTGCAGATCAGCAGCATCGGGGATGCCACCTGCCGGCCGGCGTACCGAGACGAGCTCCTGGAGTTCCTTCGGGCGAATCGGGACCGGCTACGTGACGAACACCAAGGCCGATTCGAGGAGAACCCGCTGCGGATCCTCGACTGCAAGGACGAACACTGCCGGGCGGTGGCAGCGGAGGCGCCCAAGATCCTGGATCGACTCTGCGCCGACTGCCAGAAACACTTCGACGAAGTGCGGAGGGAATTGAAAGAGGAAGGCATCGAAGCGGTCGTGACCCCGACCCTGGTGCGGGGGCTCGATTACTACACGCGCACCACGTTCGAATGGGTGAGCGGTCGGCTCGCGGAAGCACAGAGCAGCATTGGCGGTGGAGGGCGGTACGACGGGCTGGCGGAGGTCCTCGGCGGCCCTCTCACGCCGGGGGTTGGATTCGCCATCGGCCTGGAGCGCGTCCTCATGCTCCTGGAGCGAGACGAGGTCCCCCTCAACGCGGAGCGGCCCGACGTCTTCGTGGTCGGAGTCGGCGAGGCCGGGTGGGCCCAATCTCGGGACGCCGTTCGTGCGCTCCGAGCGGCCGGGCTGTCCGCGGTCGCCGCGTTCGAGGCCAGGCCGATCGGGACACAACTCAAGATGGCCGACCGGGCCGAGGCGAGGTATGCGCTGATCATCGGAGAGAAGGAGATCCGAGCCCGGACCGTCACGTTGCGCCGGCTCTCTGACGGCCACCAGGACGAACTGAGCCTCCAGCAAGCCGTGGAGCGCGTGGTGGCGGATCGGGGGTCCCCATGAGCGGCGAGCCGCTCGCCGGTGGACGGACGCACATGTGCGGCACGCTCCGCGCGAGCGACGCCGGGAGCGACGTCGTCCTGGCAGGTTGGGTGGCCCGGAAGCGGGACCACGGCGGAGTGATCTTCTTCGACCTGCGCGATCGAGAGGGACCGGTCCAGGTCGTGGCCCATCCCGAGGACTCCCCGGAAGCACATCGAGTCTCAGAAGCGCTCAAGCTCGAGTCGGTCGTGCGCGTCGTCGGTCGCGTTCGGGAGCGGCCCCAAGGGACCGTGAACCCCGCCCTGGCCACCGGCGAGATCGAGGTGGCAGCCGATGAGGTCCAGATCCTGACCGAGTCGGAGACCCCGCCGTTCCCCATCGAGGATCGGGTCGACCTCGACGAGGCCCTTCGCCTGAAGTACCGGTATCTGGACCTTCGGCGTCCCGAGATGACCGGCATCTTGCGGCTTCGCCACCGGGCGCTGGGCTCAATCCGGAGGTTCTTCGACGAGCGTGGGTTCGTCGACGTCGAGACGCCGATGCTCACGAAGAGTACGCCGGAGGGTGCGAGGGACTTCGTCGTGCCGTCGCGGCTTCAACGCGGAAAGGTCTACGCCCTGCCCCAGTCACCGCAGCAGTTCAAACAGCTGCTGATGGTGGCCGGGTTCGACCGCTACTACCAGATCGCTCGGTGCATGCGCGATGAGGACCTCCGGGCGGACCGGCACTGGGAGTTCACCCAGCTCGACCTGGAGATGTCGTTCGTGAGCGAGGAGGACGTGTACGCGGTCCTGGAGTCGATGTTCGTACGGCTGTGGAACGAGATCCTGGGGGTGGAGATCAGCACGCCGTGGCCCCGGATCACCTACGAGGAGTCCATGACCCGGTTCGGGACGGACCACGCCGACACGCGGTACGGGCTGGAGCTGGCCGACCTCACCAAGGTCTTCGCCGGCAGCAGCTTCCGCGCCTTCGGTCAGGTCGTCGCCGACGGGGGAGAGGTTCGGGGGTTCGCGGCGCCGGGCGCGGCCGGATGGTCCCGCAAGGAGCTGGATGGCCTGATCCAGGAGGCGAAGGCCCGAGGGGCGGCCGGCCTCGTGTGGATCGCGTTCGAAGGGGGAGCGGCCCGGTCACCGGTCGAGAAGCACCTCTCGCCGGAGGAGATGGCCGCCGCTCTGGAAGCCACCGGGGCCGGTCAGGGCGACCTGCTGCTGCTGGTGGCGGACAGGGCTTCTCGAGTGGCCGTCGCCCTCGACGGGCTTCGCCGACTGATGGCCGAGCGCCTCGGGCTGATCCCCGACGGTGGGTGGAACTTCCTGTGGATCACCGACTTCCCCATGTTCGAATGGAGCGAGGACGACGGCAAGTGGGTGGCCAAGCACCATCCCTTCACCATGCCGACCACGGAGGACCTTGACCCCGCCACGGCCAAGGCCCGCGCGTACGACATCGTGCTCAACGGGTACGAGCTCGGCAGCGGCAGCATTCGGATCCACCGCCCCGACATCCAGAGCAAGGTGTTCGACGTGCTGGGGCTGTCGCGTGCAGAAGCGAAGGAGAAGTTCGGGCACATGCTCGAAGCGTTCCGCTACGGCGTCCCCCCGCACGGAGGCTTCGCCTTCGGGTTGGACCGGGTGGTGATGATGCTGGCCGGGACCGAGAACATCCGCGACGTCATCGCCTTCCCCAAGACGTCCTCCGGGCAGGAGCTGCTGACGGGGGCGCCCTCGGTGCCGTCGCTGGACCAGCTGAACCTCCTCGGGATCCGCTTCGTGGAGCCGCCGAGGAGGAGTTGAACGATCCGGGGCCCCGGCATAGCATCACGGAGGCGGATCGCCCCGGTTCGTGGGCTCGCAGAATCAGCATCGTCGAATCCGGGAGCCCGTCGCCGGCGTGTGGAGCTAGCGCCCTCGGCGAGAGCCGCGGGGCACTCGAAGCCGCCGGGAGGGCGCCCACCTGCCTGAGCGCAGGTTCGCGACGAAGCGAACCGGGACGGCCCGCCACTCCTCCTCCAACCCTCCGTTTCGCCTAGAGTCGATGCATGGCTGAGGTCCCACTCGCCACTCGCATGCGGCCCCGCACGCTCGACGAGGTCGTGGGACAGCGTCATCTGCTGGGGCCGGGAAAGGCGCTGACCTCTCTGGTCGGGTCCGGCCACCTGCCGTCGCTCCTGCTGTGGGGGCCGGCCGGCAGCGGGAAGACCACCCTCGCCTTCATCCTCGGCAAGAGCGTGGGCGGGGAGATGGTCCAGCTCTCGGCGGTCGCCTCTGGAGTGGCCGACGCCCGGAAGGTGATGGACAGGGCCAGGGGCAGCATGCTGCCCACGGTTCTGTTCGTCGACGAGGTCCACCGGTGGAGCAAGGCCCAGCAGGACGTCCTGCTCCCGGTGGTGGAGGACGGGACCATCATCCTGATCGGGGCCACCACCGAGAATCCCTATTTCTCGCTGGTCTCCCCCCTGCTGTCGCGATGCTTGCTGCTGCACCTCGAGCCGTTGTCGGCGGATGACATCCGGTCGCTTCTGGAGCGAGCGCTGGCCGACACCGAACGAGGATTGGGGGGCGTGCACGTCAAGGTCACCGACGAGGCACTCGACCACCTGGCCGGGATCGCCGGCGGCGACGCGCGGATCGCGCTGACCGGGCTGGAGACGGCCGTCCTGACGGCCCAGGGGCGCGGCGAGGCCGAGGTCGACCGGTCCATGGCCGAGGAATCCATCCAGAAGAAGGCCATCGTGTACGACCGGCAGGGCGACGCCCATTACGACGTCATCTCGGCGTTCATCAAGAGCATCCGGGGGTCCGATCCCGACGCCGCCCTGTTCTGGCTGGCCCGGATGCTGGAGGCAGGGGAGGATCCGCGGTACGTCGCCCGGCGCATGGTGGTCCACGCCAGTGAGGACGTGGGCTTGGCCGACCCGCGGGCCCTCCTGGTGGCGGTGGCGGCCGCCCAAGCCGTCGAGTACGTGGGGCTCCCCGAGGCCCGGCTGAACCTCGCGGAGGCCGCCATCTACCTGGCCAGGGCGCCGAAGTCGAACAGCGTGATCACGGCCCTGGGCCGTGCCACCGAGGACGCCGCGTCCACCGACCCCGTCCCCCTGCACCTGAAAGAGGCTTCCGGGCATCCGGGCTTGCGCAAGCTCGGCTACGGCAAGGGCTACAAGTATCCGCACGACTATCCCGGCCACCGCGTGGAGCAGGAGTACCGGCCGGTCACGTTCGAGGGGAAGCGCTACTACGAGCCGTCGGATGAAGGAGAGGAAGGGCAGGGCGAGAAGCAGGCTCGAGGCGAAGGGTCTTGAACCGTCCGGGTATGATGCGCCGACACCCTCGCTGAAACGGAGGTGGCAGGTGATCGCATCACTCGGCGGGTGGGCCGCCATCATCATCGTCGGTCTGGCGGCGGTACCTCTTCTGCTTCTGGGTGTGGTCTTCCTGCAACTCTTCCGTGTGCTCGAGGCGACTCGCATGATCATCGACGACATCCGGAAGGAGACGGTGCCCCTGCTTTCGGAAGTGAAGACGACGGTAAGCGGAGTGAACCGAGAGCTCGACCGCGTGGACGGGATGCTCGAGTCCGCGGGGAAGATCGTCAAGAACGCGGAGCGGCTGAGCGGGGTCGTCGAGCACGCCGTCTCCAGCCCGTTGATCAAGCTGGCCGCCTTCGGGGCCGGAGCGTCGAAGGCCTTTCGGCGCCTCCGCAAGGAGAAGGCCTGACCGGTGCGCCGCCTCTTCTGGGTGGCCATGGGCCTGGGTGCCGGAGCGACGGGGGCCGTCATCGCGAGCCGGTGGGCCCGCCGCCAGGCCCGGCGGATGTCTCCGCCGAACCTGGCCCGGCGTTTCGGCCGGACGGTCCAGGACCTCGGGGCCGTGGTCGCCGAGGCCGGTCGCGAATTCAGCAAGGCAATGACGGAGAAGGAGTCGGAGCTCCGCGCTTCGTACGATCGGTAGCGACGGGGGGAACGGGGAGAGGCTGACGATGCCCGAGCTGGTCGACGAGGTCACCGATCTCCTTCAGCAGCTCATCCGCAACGCCTGCGTGAACGACGGCCGCCCCGAGTCGGGAGGGGAGCGCAGGAGCGTCGACCTCCTGGAGGCCTATCTCGAGAGCTCGGGGGCCGACCTCCAGCGCTACGAATCGGCCCCGGGGCGGGCCAGCCTGGTCGCGCGCCTCGAGGGTTCCGACCCGGGCGCCGCCAGCCTTCTGTTGATGGGTCACACCGACGTGGTGCCGGTCAATCCGGATCGCTGGCGCCGCGACCCCTTCGCCGGTGAGCTCGTCGAGGGCGAGGTGTGGGGGAGGGGCGCCGTCGACATGCTGAACGAGACCGCTTCGCAGGCCGTGGCCTTCCGGCGACTCGTCCAGGAGGGATTCAAGCCGAAGGGAACCCTCATCTACTTCGCCGTCGCGGACGAGGAGGCTCTGGGAACGTACGGGGCCGGATGGATGGTCGAGCACGAGCTGGACGCCGTTCGGGCCGACTACGTGATCACCGAGTCGGGCGGGTTCCGGATGCCGCTGCCCTCAACGACCGGGATCAAGCTCCCCGTGATGGTGGGCGAGAAAGGGACGTACTGGTGCCGGATCCGCGTGAAAGGAACGCCCGGACACGGTTCGATGCCGCTTCGAACGGACAACGCCCTGGTCAAGGCGGCCGAGGTGGTCCGCCGCATCGCCGAGTATCAGCCGCGGACGAACGTCATCGACGCGTGGAAGGCCTTCGTGCTGCGGTCGGACCTTCCCCCCGACCTGGCCAACATGCTGCTCGACCCCGCGAGGATCAGGGAATTCGCTGCCAGCTTCCCCGACGTGGGGTTGGCGCGCATGGTCCACGCCGCCACCCACACCACGTTTGCGCCCACCGTCATGCATGCCGGCGTCAAGACCAACATCATCCCGGACACCGTCGAGCTCGACGTCGACATCCGCACGCTCCCCGGTCAGGGGGGACAGGACGTGCTGGCCATGCTCGACGAGGCGCTCGGTGACTTGAAAGACGCCGTGGAGATCAGCGCGGCGAGCAACGACCCGGCCACCGCTTCTGCCGTGGAGACACCGCTGTGGGACTCGCTCCAGGCCGTGACCGAGAAGCTGGTCCCGGGTGCGACGACGATCCCCTTCATCATCGTGGGCGCCACCGACGCCAGGTTCTTCCGGCGAGCCGGCATGACCGCGTACGGGGCCGGGCTGTTCAGCGACCGGATCTCGTTCGCGGAGTTCGCCGCCATGTTCCACGGGGACGACGAACGGATCGACCAGGAGTCGCTCCGGCTCTCCACGGACCTCTGGCTGGCGCTGGCGCACGACTTCCTCGGCTGACGTCCCGCGTCGCTGACCGGACGGCCGTGGTGGGGCGGATACACTAGCCCTCGATGCGGGGCGACGAGATCCGCCGAAAATTCCTGACGTACTTCGAGGAGAGGGGACACCGCGTAGTTCCCTCCTCGTCGTTGATCGCGCCGATCCCGGGCCTGCTGCTCACCAACGCAGGGATGAATCAATTCGTCCCATATTTCCTCGGGCACGAGAAGCCGCCCTACCATCGCGCCGTCTCCTGCCAGAAGGTCTTCCGCACGCCCGACATCGACTTGGTGGGCCACGACGCCCGCCACCTCACCTTGTTCGAGATGCTGGGCAACTTCTCGTTCGGTGACTACTTCAAGAAGGAGGCCATCCGCTACGCCCACGAGCTGGTCACCGAGGGCTACGGGATCGACCACGACCGCCTGTGGGTCACGGTCTACGAGTCCGACGACGAGGCGGCGGCCCTGTGGACCGATGAGGTCGGGCTCGGGCCCGAGCGGCTTGTCCGCCGAGGGAAGCTGGACAAGCACGGGGAGCCCGGCAACTTCTGGTGGATGCACGCGGCCGGTCCGTGCGGGCCGTGCTCCGAGATCTACGTCGACCGCGGGCCCAAGTATGGTCCCGAGGGCGGTCCGGACGTCGACGAGGAGCGCTTCCTGGAGATCTGGAACCTCGTGTTCATGCAGGACGAGTGCGACGAGCGCTCCAACGTGATCCGCGAGCTGCCCAAGAAGAACATCGACACGGGCTCCAGCCTTGAGCGGGTGGCCGTCGTCGTCCAGGGCGTGGATACCGTGTTCGAGACCGACCTGTTTCGCCCCCTGGTTGCGGCGGCCGAACGGTTGTCCCAGAAGCGGTATGGAACCGACCAGCGGGCCGACGTGAGCCTGCGGATCCTGGCCGAGCACGGGCGTGCGTGCACGTTCCTCATCGGGGACGGCGTGCTGCCCTCCAACGAGGGGCGGGGGTACGTGCTGCGCCGGATGCTCCGCCGGCTGGTCACTCACGCCCGCAAGCTGGGAGTGGAGCGCCCGGTGATGGGCGAGCTGGTCGACACCACAGTCGAGGTGATGGGCGGGGCCTACCCCGAGCTCGCCGCGAACGAGGCCTTCATCCACCAGGTGGCGGACTCCGAGGAGGAGCGGTTCGCCGGCACCTATCGTCAGGGCATGACGCTGTTCGAGGCGGAAGTGGCGAAGGCGAAGCAGTCCGGGGCGAGGACCCTGCCCGGGAGCGTGGCCTTCCGCCTGCACGACACCTACGGGTACCCACGAGAGCTGACGTTGGAAGCCGCGTCCGAGGAAGGCCTGGCCGTCGACATGGAGGAGTTCGGCCGCCTGATGGACGAGCAGCGTCGGCGAGCCCGGGAGGCGGCCAAGAGGGTCGGTCCGGGCGAGGAGGTCCTGGCCGAGGTGGCCCAGGCCGCAGGACCGACCGAGTTCTTGGGCTACGAGAAGCTTGAGTCGGAGGCCCGGATCCTAGGGCTTCTTCGCGACGGGACCCGCGCCGAGACGGCCGGCAAGGGGGATTGGGTTCGGTTCGTCCTGGACCGAACGCCCTTCTACGCCGAAGGCGGAGGACAGATCGGTGACGCGGGGACGGTGACGGCGCCGGCCGGCGCGATCGAGGTGAGCGACACCCGGCCCGGGCCCGGCGGCACGATCGTGCACGAGGGAACCGTCTCAAAGGGAGAGATTCGGCAGGGCCAAGAGGTCTTGGCTCGGGTCGACGCGCCGCGCCGCGAAGCCACGGCCCGCTCGCACACGGCGACCCACGTCCTGCACCACACGCTGCGGACGTTCCTGGGGGAACATGCCCGGCAGGCCGGCTCGTTGGTTGCGCCCGGCCGACTGCGGTTCGACTTCACCCACTTCGAGGCCGTCCCGCGCGACGCGCTGGAAGAGGTCGAGCACCTGGCGAACCGCCGCCTGGCCGACGACCAACCCACCAGGGCCTACGAGACCACGCTGGACTTCGCCAGGAGCCAGGGGGCCATGGCTCTGTTCGGTGAGAAGTACGGGGACATCGTTCGGGTGGTCGAGATCGGGGACTACTCGATCGAGCTGTGCGGAGGGACCCACGTCCGGCACACGGGAGAGATCGGGCTGATGCGGGTGGTGTCCGAGGGCAGCATCGGCTCCGGGTTGCGCCGGATCGAGGCACTCACCGGCCCCGATGCCCTGAAGCAGGTCAACGTGGAGCGCCGGCTGCTGGAGGAAGTGGGGGAGGCCGTCGGCGCGGGCGATCCGGCGCAGGTCCCCGAGCGGGTTCGCCACGCCGTGGCCCGCGTCAAGCAGCTTGAGAGCGAGCTCGGGAAGATCCGGAAGTCCGAACGGCAGCGAGAGGTCGAACGGCTCGCTGCCACCGCCCTCGACGTGGGCGGCGTTTCGCTGGTGGTGGCCGAGATGGACGGTCAGGACGCCGACGAGTTACGAGAGCTCGCCCTGGCGCTACGGAACCTGCTCCAGAAGGCCGGGCATGGAGCGGCGGTGCTGGGAACGGCCTCGCAGGGCAAGGCGCTGCTGGTGGCGGCGTGCACGGATGAGCTGATCTCGCGGGGCGTCACCGCGCCCGCGCTGCTCGAGACGGCGGCCAGGGCGATCGGCGGGGGTGCAGGAGGCAAGCCGCCCATCGCCTTCGCCGGCGGAGCGAAGTCCCAGGCGCTCCCCGAAGCGCTGGCCGGGATCGCCGGGCGACTGCAGGCGCTCCTCGGGGACTAAAGTCGTGGAGGGCGAACGCGCCCCCCGCACGGGAGGATCGCCGGGGCGCGTCCTCGGACTGGACCTGGGACAGGCCCGGATCGGCGTGGCGATCTCCGACCCCGAGCGCCGGCTCGCCGTCCCGTTCGGCACGATTCGGACCGGCCCGCCCGAGGACGTGAAAGCCATCGCCGCCATCGTCGGCGAGCAGCAGGTCTCGGCGATCGTGGTCGGCCACCCTCTGTCCATGTCGGGCCGGGCGGGGGAGGCCGCCGACCACGCCGAGAGGTTCGCCGAGGCGCTGCGCGGCTTCCTCGGCCTCCCGGTCCACCTCCAGGACGAGCGCCTGAGCACCGTGCAGGCCGAACGGGACCTCGCCGCGCGGGGCCTTCGGGGACAGGAACGCCGGGAGGTGGTCGATCAGACCGCCGCCATGGTCATCCTCCAGGCCTACCTCGACGCGGCACGCTGATCGGGGTGTGGGCGAACCCTTCCGGTATCCTGATGCCCGTGCTCGAGACGATGATGAGGACGCCCGCGCGGCGGCGGCGGGAGCGCCGCCGGGGGGGACTGGTCCTCCTCGTGGCGCTGATCCTCCTGGTGTGCCTGGTCGGCGCGGCGGGAGGCTGGTGGGCCTGGGCCAGCGGGGCCTCCGGAACCCAGGAGAAGATCGTGGTGGTCGTCCCGCAGGGCTCCTCGGGCTCGGATGTCGCGAAGATCCTGGAGCAGGAGCACGTCATCCGCTCCAGTCTCGCGTTCAAAGTCATGGCCCGCTTCCGCGGGTTCGCAGAGGGATTCCAGGCCGGGACCTACACGAACCTGACCACCAACATGAGCGTGGCCGGCGCGCTGGCCGCCCTGAAGAAGGGACCGTTACCGGAGAAGACGCTGACGGCGGTCTTCCCGGAAGGGCTCACGCTCGTCCAGACGGCAGAGGCCGTCCAGGACCAGCTGGGGATCCCCAAGCAGGCTTTCCTGGCCGCCGCCAGGAGCGGCAGCTACTCCCTGCCGCCATATCTTCCCAAGGGCGAGCCGACCCTGGAGGGGTTCCTGTTCCCCAAGAAGTACGACTTCAAGGCCGACGTCTCCGCCGATGACGTCATCGACAAGATGCTCGCCCAGCTCTCCAAGGAGGTCCGGAGCCTTCCTTGGGGCGACTACCGGAAGCTCGGGCTGAAGAGCAAGTACCAGGTGCTCACCGTGGCCTCCATGATCGAGCGCGAGGCGCGCTTCCCCGAGGATCGGCCACGGATCGCCGCGGTCATCTACAACCGACTGAAGAAGGGCATGCTGCTCCAGATCGACGCCACCGTGGAATACGCGTTGGGCCGCTACAAGTCGAAGCTCACCTTCGATGACCTCAAGGTCGACAGCCCCTACAACACCTATCTCCACGAAGGACTCCCGCCCACACCGATCGCCAACCCCGGACTGGCTTCGATCGAAGCGGCGCTCTCGCCGGCGAGCGGCAACTGGCTCTACTACATCGTCTGCGACCAGGAAGGCCATCACGCCTTCACCTCCTCGTATTCGACGTTCCTTCGGCTGAAGGCCAATCCGAGCTGCTAGCCCTCGCTGAGGGCCGCTCGCTCCACCGGTCGTCTTAAGCCGCGAACGGGCAACGCCGAAAACTCCAAGCAAGGAACCGTATGTCCCTCGATTTCGCGGCTCTGGTCCACGCTTTCGTGGCCGGCGTAGCTGACGTTCGCGCCTG
>WNFV01008805.1_pt1 | contig 11320 bp, 8 predicted proteins | sample 5400101 | NCBI WGS metagenome assembly WNFV01 (sample SAMN13153361, study PRJNA577476) | soil metagenome | isolation source: 115 cm soil or saprolite under grassland replicate 1 | place: USA:California | collected 2016-06-15
CAGGCGCTAGAAGAGGCGGGCGCCAAAATCTTGAGTTATTTCCCGAATAACGCCCACATTGTGCGAATGCCCCCGGCCAGAGCGGCGATGCTGGCGCGCCTACCCTTCGTCGAGCGCATTGAGCCCTATCATCCCTTTTACCGGATCGATCGCGAGCTGCGCGATGGAGTGGATCGAGCCGAAGCGACGGGAACGACCAGCGCCGAGCAGTTTCGAGTGAATGTGCTGGCCTTCGAGTGGGGGCCGGAGGGCAAGAACCGCATCGCCGAGCAGGCCGTGAGCTTCGGCGCGCGGGTGGCCGACAACCCGGAAGACGGTCAATTGCTCGAGCTTTGGGTAGACCAGAATCAGCTCAAGCAGATCGCCGCGCTCGACGACGTGATGTGGATCGACCGCTGGCATGCCCCTGAGAACGATATGAATCTGGTGCGAGAGAATTCAGGGGCCAATTTTCTGGAGAGTACAACCGGCCGGTGCGGGCAAGGCGTGCGCGGGGAGGTGATGGATGGCGGCATCGAGCGGACCCACATGGACTTCGATGGCGTCATCGTGCGAACCGCGTCTGGCGTGTCGTCCCATGGAACCGCTACCTACGGCATTGTTTTTGGTAATGGCGCCCGCGACGGGGATGGGAACAGCTTGGCGACAAGCCATCTTCCCTGCGCCCAGGGTATCTTCGCCTCGAACGGCGCGATCGGGGCCAGTCGCTTCACCCATACGCAGCAGTTAAAGCAAGACCCTTACTTCGGATCGTTCCAATCCAACTCCTGGGGAAGCGGTCTCACGACCAGCTATACCAGCATCTCCAGCCAGATGGATGACCTCATCTGGCGGCTGGACATCGCGATCTGCCAGTCCCAATCAAACGATGGAACTCGCAACAGCCGGCCGCAAGCCTGGGCAAAGAACATCATCAGCGTGGGCGGCATCCGCCACCGCAGCACGCTCGATGAATCCGACGACGCCTGGGCCAATGGCGCATCGATCGGTCCCGCCGATGACGGCAGGATCAAGCCCGATGTCAACTATTGGTACGATGGGATTTTCACGACGACGACGGGCAACGGCTATACCACCGGTTTCGGTGGGACTTCGGCCGCCACTCCTGAAGTGGCCGGAATCCTGGGGCTGATGGTGCAAATGTGGTCCGAGAACGTGTGGAACACGAATCCTCAGGGCAGTACCGTGTTTGAACGTCAGCCACACGCTTCCACCATTAAGGCCCTGCTGATCAATAACGCCAAACAGTATGGTTTCTCTGGGACGAGCCACGACCTGACGCGCGTCCATCAAGGTTGGGGCCGGCCCAACGTACGACTCGCTTTAGACCGGGCTAACGACAGTTTCATCGTGGACGAATCCACGCCGCTCTCGCTCGGCGAGACGGCAACCTACTCTCTCCAGGTTCTTCCCGGCGAGAATGAACTGAAGATCACGATGGTCTACCCCGATCCGCCAGGCACGACCTCGGCCTCACTCCACCGCATCAATGACCTCAACTTGAAGGTGACCTCGCCTTCGGGCGCCGTCTTCCACGGGAACAACGGGTTGTTATCGGGCAATTTCTCGACGCCTGGCGGCTCGCCGAACAGGATCGACACCGTGGAGAACGTGTTTATCGACTCGCCGCAGGCCGGCGTCTGGACCGTCGAAGTCAGAGCGAGCGAGATCAATCAGGATGCGCACCTCCGGACGTCCGATCCGGATGCGGTCTTCGCCCTGGTAGCCACTGGCGCCAGGCGCGTCGTGGATGTCGTCTTCGAGGACGACTTTGAAACCGATAAGGGCTGGACGACCAATCCGAATGGGACCGACACCGCAACCACCGGGCGTTGGGAGCGCGGTAATCCTGAACCCACCAATTCGGACGGCTCGAAGCAGCTCGGAAATACGGTGAGCGGCGTAAACGACCTGGTCACGGGACGTCTGGCAGGCGCGTCGGCCGGCGAGAATGACATCGATGGCGGTGTGACATCGATCCGTTCGCCTTCGATCGCCCTACCATCGGGCGGCAATCTGGCGCTTTCGTTCCGCTTTTACCTCGCCCATCGGAATAACTCGTCGACCGCCGATTTCCTGCGCGTGAGAATCGTCAGCGGGTCGACTACGACAACCGTCCTTCAGCGGCTCGGCGCTGCGACGGACGTGGACGCCCTGTGGACCCCGGCCAGCGTAAGTCTGAATGCCTTCGCCGGTCAGACCATAAGCATCCTCATTGAGGCGGCCGATGCCGGCGGCGCAAGCCTGGTAGAGGCCGGCATCGATGACGTCAGGATCACGAGGTAACGACAGATAAATCAATCGCCGCGGGACGCCGCAGGTTCGCAGAGGACAATGAGTTCGATCAATTCTCTGCGAACCTGCGGCGTCCCGCGGCGGTTGATTTTGCCCCATGACAAAGATTCTTACTATTGCCGTTCTGCGCTTGACATCGTTACCGATAACGACTATACACTGCCGTTATCGGTAACGTAAAATTGCTCACGAGCAGTGCAATTTCGAGCGATTCAGAGCCGAAAAAAGAGATTAGATTCCCGATGAGAATTTTCGCCCGAGTGCTGTGTACAGGCACCAGGATGGCGCCGAGTTTGGGCGTCGAATCTGGAATTCCGGCTCAAGGCAGTCCGGCTCGCCATCGATGGGCGTACGTCAGGCTTTCCAGACGACAGCAGGACAGATACGTTGCACAATGGATACGCCGCTAACCATTTGGAGGCAATCGCATGAAAACTTCCCAGACGATCCTATGTTCCCTTCTTCTTTTAAGACTTTTCGACCGCGTTAACGAAAGCATCATTTCCAACGTTTGCTTCTGAGATAGTCGATCTCAAAAGAGCCAAGCAAATGAGGAGCCCACACTATGAAGCATCAAAACATGAATAAAAAGTCAGTAGGGACCTGGTCACTTTTCTTGCCAGTGTTATCGCTTGTGATTGGTATAAGCTGTGTATCTTATGTATTCACCAGGCCTGGGGCCTCCGCGCCTGCGCATATCGGTATGGCGCCGGCCCCCGAGCTAATCACTAATCTATCGGTAAACGACTCCGCCAACGCGTCCGACTGGTCTGTTCAGTCACTTCTGGCGACAGGCGACGACCAATTCGGAGACAGAGCCTATACTTTCACATCGGTCCCCAGCAGTGTTGCGGGTTCTGACTGGATAAGGACGGCAAACGATTCAAAAGCGTATACGGGGAGCACTCTTGTTACATTTACGGTAACGGCCGATTGCGATGTATACGTCGCATCGAACGATTCGATCGGCGCCAAGCCTTCGTGGCTCGGTTCTGCTAACGGTTGGACGGATAGCGGAAGTAACCTTGTGAATAGTGAATCTACTCCCAAGACCTTCAGTCTATTTAAAAAATCCTTCACTGCAAACTCCACAGTTTCATTAGGTAATAATGGCAGCGCTACCGCGAGTATGTATACCGTCATTGTAAGAGGACGTACCACGGTGGCCCCGAACGGTAATCCTCTCTTACCTCCCAAATGGGCTTTCGGTGTTCTCCTCGGCAGCTATTATGACCAGGGACTTGTATTGGATGCGATGAACAGGCTTCGGAATGGATATTGTGGCGACTTGCTGTGGGTCGACTCGAGCTGGCTCAGCAGCGAATACAATGATCCTCCAAAGTATATTACCTTCAAATTCGATTCTGGACAGTTCCCCGATCCTGCGGGAATGATCCGTACTCTGCATGACAATCACTTCAAGTTCGGGGTTTGGGAGTGGCCCTTCATCGACATAAGCAACTCGTTATACAACTTTGGCGCCAGCCGCGGTTATTTCATCAAGAACAGTAGTGGAGACGTGGTCGACGGAGGTGGATGGCACGGAGTTACTTTCACCGGCCAATTCGACTTCACGAATCCGGGGGCGGTCAACTGGTGGAAGAGCCTGAATCAGCCGCTTGTAGATATGGGCGTCGACTTCTTCAAGATAGATACCTACTCTACGGCGCCGAGCGGCGGGGTGCTATTTGACGGTACCAGCAGCACGGACCACCTCAGGAGGGCATACCATAAGACGGTCTTCGAGGTCACACAGGTGGCCTCCGGAGGAAGAGGATTCATAATGGCCCACAGACCGGGTTCGACTGCAAACGATCAGTATCCCGGTATGTGGACGGGCGATACCAGCGCGTCATGGAGTGGATGGGCGACTGAGTTGGGCCGAGCCGCCCAAATGAATAGGACGACCAATGCTGCCTACTGGGGCGGCGACTCGGGCGGATACAATGGGAATCCATCAGATGAGCTCTATATCCGTTGGCTGCAGTATAGTACCTTCACACCACTCACCGAATTCTTTAGCGCCAAGGGGACAAAAACACGCTTCCCATGGGTATTCGGAGCGCAAGCGCAGCAAATGTTTAAGATGTATACAAACCTTCGTTACCGTCTGCTGCCCTTCCGATATTCAAACGCTCAGATTGCCTATCATGAGAGCCCGGTCAAGTACCCCGTGAGATTCGTATCGGGAAGGACCGATGAGATTATCGTCGGAAACGGCCCGAGCGAGATTCTGGTTGCTCCGGTAATTACACAGGGAGCAACCAGCCGGCAAGTGCAGCTTCCTGCAGGAGCTACCTGGATAAACTATTGGACGGGAGCATCTGCCGGTGGTGGAAGCGCTCTGACTGTGTCGGCGCCGCTCGATCGCGTCCCAATCTTCGTCAAAGCAGGTTCCATCATACCTATGGGCCCCAGTATGGAATACGTAGATCAAAGGCCTGCTGATCCATTGACACTCGATATTTACCCATCAGGAGCTACAAGTTATACCCTCTACGAAGATGACGGCGTGAGCAACGCGTATATCTCCGGAGCCTTCTCAAAGACACGATTTACTTGCGATACCGCAGGCGGACAAGTAACCGTCTCGATTGGCGCATCAACCGGAACCTACACGGGTAAACTCCCGGCGAGAGATTATGTCCTGAAGATAAACGGGAGATCCTCCACTCCAGGCTCGGTAACCAGAGATGGAGACAGCCTGACCAAACTCTTGACCCGATCGGACTTCGACGCGGCTCTTGAAGGCTGGTTCTATGATGCAAACGCCGATATAGCTTGGGTAAAGTTCAGAATATCCACAAGCGACTCGACCTCTGTCTTAGTTGATTAAGTCAAGGCGCTGAGAAGGACCATGAGAACGATTCGCACTTATGGTCGATAGCGCATAAGTGCGAATCGTTCTCGTCGTCCAACCTCTTAATTGCTTCCTCAATGGGAGGCCTGAGATTGTGACCACAAAATCCGTTAGCGCCAGACGCATTAAAGTGATCATGCGGAGAAGTGCCATAGGGTACTTTCATATGTACCTCTCCAACTAATGGTCCAAAATCACCAAAGGGTTGAAAAAGAATAAGCTTACGCGAGAAGAATCGTTATCGCGAGACCATGGCTTGTCGGCAATAATCATCTGTAAGCTCCGTATTCCCAGCATTTAGAATGCGTTTGCCATAACTCTCATAGATCGAACCTAGGTTAGTAACAGGGCTTCTGGGATGAGTTAAGCCCATGAATATTGCCCCGCAAGTAACCTTATCAGCAGTCACTCAACACCAGTCACTCGCCGATTTGCGTACAGGCTGTGTGCTCATTCTCGGCGATCTTAGTTTAACCTAAATCGGAGCAGGAAAGATTGGCACAGACAGTTTCTTTCTGGTACTACAGTTTTTGTCCAGAAAACCGTGCCGAAGGAAACTGTCCGTGCGTTCGACTACCGTACTTGAAATACCAGCAGCAGAGCAAGAGGCTCTGCTGCGCGAATTGCGCCAAGGCCGTTATGGGCATCTACTCGCGATTCACATTTTGCTCTTATGCGATGCCGGGAAGACCCCGACTGAAATCGCCGATTTCCTCTTCTGCTCGCGCTCAAGCGTCTATCGCTCTGTCAGGTCCTATCGCTCAGGCGAATTGGATTGGCAGCGAGATGACCAATCATCGTCACGCCTGAGTCGTTGGCAGAAGATGCTTCGTTCTTTGATCAAACTTTCGCCCCGAGTTTTGGGCTGGTGTCGAGTGCGCTGGAGTTGCGCCGCTCTGTCTGTGACTCTCGCCGTGCTGGCCCAAATCAAAGTCTCGCGCGAAACCGTTCGCCTTGAGTTGAAAGCCGCCGGCTACGTCTGGAAACGCGCCAAGCTCAAAGGCCGTGATGACGACCCGGAATGTGCGCGGCGCCTGGCGCGGATTCGTCTGCTGTTCGAAAACCAGCGGCCAGACGAGTTGATTCTGTTCGCCGACGAATTGGACATTGATCTACTCCCCAAGGTCGGCTACCAGTGGATGCTCAAAGGAACGCAACTCGAAATCCGAACGCCAGGCAAAAACCAGAAACATTATCTGGCTGCAGCGCTCAATCCGGAGACTGGGCAAACCTATTACGTCCTGGGACCGAGAAAAAACAACGTCCTCTTCCGGAAACTGCTGGATCATCTTCAGCAGACCTTCAGGAAACGCTATCGCAAGATTTATGTCGTCTGCGACAATTACAAGATTCATAAAGCGAAGGCAGTTGACCATTGGCTGGAAGAGCATTCCCGTTTCGAACTGGTTTGGCTGCCGAGCTATTGCCCGAGGGCCAATCCGATCGAGCGCGTTTTCGGCGATGTTCACGACAAATGCACGCGCAACCATACGCGGAAAAGGCTGCGAACCCTAGTCGGGGACGTAGAAGAACATCTAGCGGAAAACGGCCCGTGGAAGTACAGGTTGTCAGAGATCTACTACACTCCAGAAGTGGATCTGGAAGTGGATGTTTTACGGATCAGAGCTACTTTTGGATAGCGAATCGAGTGTACCAATCTTGGTTGCTCCGATTTAGTAACAATATTCCAATCAGGAGGACATCATGAACAGATTTACCAGTGATTCGCTCGGGCGTAGCCTATACATCCTACGTATGAGGGTTACGCTCCTGGCTGTTCTACTCCTCGGGCTTTCGGGCCTGGCGCTGGCGGCGACGCTGCCGACGGGTTTTGTCGAAACCCAGATTGCTTCGGGCCTCTCGGGCCCAACAGCAATGGAAATCGCGCCGGACGGACGTATCTTTGTTCTCGAAGAAGGGGGACGCGTTCGCGTCATCAAGAATAACCAGCTTCTCGCGACACCGTTCATTACACTCACCACCAACACCGCCGGGGAGCGTGGGGTTCTCGGGATCGCCTTCGACCCCAACTTCGCGTCCAACCGGTTCGTCTATCTATACTATACGGCCACATCGCCGACCATTCACAACCGCGTCAGTCGTTTCACAGCCAACGGCGACGTGGCGGTTGCGGGCAGCGAGGTTCAGCTGCTGAATCTGCCTACTGTCCTTCGCCAAAACCCGATTCATCTGCGTTTTCAACAACTTCGCTTTTCTTTCTCCCAACCAAAAATTTCGAGATCAAAATTTGACCCTAGCGTAGAGGGATCGTTAATAACGCCAAGTTAACTGTTAACACTGGGTGTCTGTAAGTGTAAGAAAATAAAGAGAGATGGAGTTTTTACTATGGACAGCCGCTCGATCAGCTCGACATCTCGTTGTTCTATGTTTGATTGTTTGACTCGAGCGATGACCGCCTCGATTTCGGCGGGATTGGTTTTCGGAATCTCTTCCCCTTTGCCCATTCTGGATCGATCCCCTTCTCATTCTCGGGGCAACAACTATTTCGACCGACCATTACCACAGTCCGCCTTTGATTGGGAAGATTTTTCCGCCGATGTGCGCTTATTTCTCAAAGGTACGCCGCCCCACAGAAGAGACACTAAAGAACCGCTATCACTTGATCATCTGCTTGATCAGTTTCAAACGGTAGTCCAACTGTCCGCGCGTCAGTCCTAGCTCTTTGGCAGTTTTTGTCTTGTTGTCTCGATTTCTGGCCAGCGACTCTACGATCGCGTGCGCCTCGGCCTCTGTTATTGTGAGGATACGTCCGAGATGTTTGTAGGATGGCTGTGGGGTACTGGGACCGGCTAGACAATTTGGGTTGAAGAGTCTCTTTTCCTCTTCCAATATGTGATAGATCGTCTGAACCGAAATGATATTACCGCTTTTGAGAATAATAGCGCGTTTAATGACATTTGAGAGCTGCCGTACATTGCCCGGCCAATCGTACTGCTTGAGCAAGTCTTCAGCTCCCGGCGCAAGACCCTCGACGCGATACCCCTTACTCTTTACCAGTTCGGCGATGAAGTGGCGTGCAAGTAGGATTACGTCATCACCACGGTTGCGCAAAGCGGGTAGCTCAATGCGCAACGAACTAATCCGGAAAAAGAGGTCGTGGCGGAAAGTGCCGTCATTGAGAGCGATTTCGAGAGGGCGGTTGGTGGCGGCTATGACCCTGACGTCGATCGGGATCGCCTGAGCGCCTCCGATCCGGCGCAAGTCGCGCCTCTGCAGCACGGTAAGCAGTTTGACTTGCAGATCGGGAGGCAATTCGGCGATTTCGTCGAGGAATATTGTCCCGCCGTCAGCTTGCTCGAAGAGGCCGATTTTGCGTCCCGTCGCGCCAGTGAAAGAACCTTTTTCATAACCGAAAAGTTCGGATTCGATCAACTCGCGCGGCAATGCCGCGCAATTGACCTCGATGAAACGGCCGCGGGTGCCGGACCCTTCGTGAATGGCCAACGCGCACACACCTTTGCCGGTCCCCGTCTCGCCCATAAACAGGACCGAGTCGGCTTGTTTGGTGATCGCTAGCCGCAAAAGCTCACGCGCTTCTTGTATGGCCGGAGAATCGCCGGTGATCCGATCGGCCAGCCACGCAAGCTGTTGCTGTTTAGATTCGCCGATGATCGACTGGTTGAAGTTGATACGGAAGCCGCCGGCGGGTGTTTCAGGCTGATCCCGTCCGACTGATGACGCGCTGCGGCGCTTAAGCTCCGCCAGAGCGAGACCCGCAAATGTGGCCAGCGCCGATCGCGTCAGCCAAAGGTCCTTGATCGGTTTGGTGTCCAAAAGCGCGATCGCCCCGAACCCTCGCAAGGTTGGATCTGTAAGTTTAATCCCGGCGTAGCTCTCTATTCGCAAATCGGCCATGCGCCGCTCGTGAGGGAATTGACCCTGCGCTTTACTCGGGTAATAGACCTCGTTCTGATCCGCCTGCAATAATGGGATATAGGGCCAATTCGTAGAGCGGTAATAATCTTGCTCTTGACCTATGACTTCGCCTGGGGCGTGAAAGGCGACGGTGGCGGGTAGCCAAGTACTGCGTTCGTCGTATTCACCGATGAAGACATAATCGACATTTAACGCCTTGGCTAGCTTTTCGGCCAACACCTGCAATAACTTCTTATCAGCCGTAAGCGATGCAGAGCGCGGCGCCTCATTGGTGAGGGAAGCGAGGAGGGTGAAAATGCAGTTCGCGGTCAGATGCAATTCAATAAACTCAATGACCAGAGCAGCCATCCGCCTGAGGAACTCCTTCTCCGAAACAGAAATATCGCGTGGTTTACGGTCAATGACGCTCAATATTCCTATGGTGTACCCTTCGCGAGTACGCAACGGCGCGGCGGCATAAAACCGCAGACCGAACTCGCCTGTCACTAATGGATCGGCATTCGCGAGCGGATGTTCCAGCGCGTTGGTTATACAAAAGACATCATCTGTGGCGATTGCGTACGCGCACCATTTGGCTTGGTGATCAGCCTGCGCCTTCTCTAAACCGTAAAGTGATTTGACGATGATGCGATCATGGAGGGTCAAATTAATGACGGAAATAGGTGCGTTAAAGAACCAGGCAACGAGCGTGGTAACAGAATCTAGCGCGGCCCCAGGCGAAGCGTCGATCCCCTCAAAGCGGCTTAGAACTGCCAATCGCGCCTTCTCATCTTGAGTAAAAGAGTTGCTGACCATAGTGCCTTCACCAGGGGAGATGAAATAAAAACAGGGGGAATGATATCAAAGCGGGATAGCTGGTTCGCGAAGCGGAAATGCATTGTTGTGGCTCTCGGACTCCATCCGGTCATGGAGATGAGATGCTGATCCATCAAAATACCCTTCCCTCATGATAAAGACGCAAAACAGAGAGAATTTTGCCGAGAGAATTTTGTCTAGCTCAATTTCTGGGGGGTGTAATTTTCTCCTGATGTTGACTCCGACCACTTGAAATTGCGCCAGTTGCGGGTTTTAGCTGATTTGACCGGATTTTCTCGCAGAAAGAATAGGGATATGGTGACCGGGTGGCCTGATCCAGCTGACGTTGGGAAAGAGAGAGCCGGGCAAAGAGATTTAACAGCCCATTTCTGTTGTCTTCCTCAGACTTACTGAACATAGTCATCCTGCCTGCGCTCTATCTTTGCTACGATTTTGCTACAAAACAGGCTTTGCGGAGACGAAGATTGTTCAGTTTTATGCACTACTCACAAGGCGAAAACCTGGTTTGGATTCAATTATTTGCAGTTTATGGGACTCTGTTGATCACGTCACAAAAGCACATTGAGCATGTCAGAATTTTTGTGTACACAAACTTTCTGACACCCTCTTGTCCGCCATCGCGCAGGCGCTCGGGTCGCTCTCCAGCAGCGCCCTACCCTCCTGCGCGACGGATCGATTGTCCGCAAGAGACGGAGCGGAAATCAACCATCGAGTTCAATCTGCACCGCGATCTCTATCGGCGCGGTGTGAAACTTTTGACAATCAACAAGGAAAGGACGTAAAAGCTAAGCAACACTGGTGTCCATTAAAACAGGACCACCCCACAAGTGATAGCGATTCTTTATAGCCTGCCAATCACACAACGAAGGTAGCCTATGGATGAACATGACTGCAAAATACCGCAAAATAATTCGCCACTTTTTTGCGCTTTTTTGCGCTTTCACGCTAGCTCGCATGGCCCCCAACGGGCTTTGCCAACGAGTGTCCCTCGCGTAATCACTACTATTCTCAGCAGTTAAGAATCTTCGTTACATCAAGCGCGTTCGACGGTTACGAGTGGCACGCAAATCGCAATTACTGCTAATCGTCAAGTTATGGCTGAGGCGCGCCCTACAGCGGGTTGCATTTGCGTGTTCATGGTAAGCGCATGTTCAGTGCACGACGAACCCGCAATGCTTGAGCCATACACGAATGTCTTCAAGCGTTACTTGCTCAAAGGCTTGCTGTAACGCACGCCATAGCGATGGAACACTATTGGCTTGGCGTTTGCGCAAATAGGCTTTGACCTTTGCGCGGCTTTGTTGCACGAATAGGTGCGACCCGTTCCTCCGAAATGACTCTCGCAGTCAGGGATGGAGGACGAAGACTGAGAGGTCTTTGATAACTTGAGCTTCGTGCAAGTGAAATTCTTGCCCTTCAAATGCAGAGGTGAAGCACATTCCCCACGGTAGC
>WNFV01008806.1_pt1 | contig 11320 bp, 9 predicted proteins | sample 5400101 | NCBI WGS metagenome assembly WNFV01 (sample SAMN13153361, study PRJNA577476) | soil metagenome | isolation source: 115 cm soil or saprolite under grassland replicate 1 | place: USA:California | collected 2016-06-15
CCCGCGCGATCGCCCGTGCCAAGCGCGCGTCACAGAGTGTCTGCTACGCCTCCGGTACCCACTACGCCGGCAGCTTGGAGCTGTTTTTCCGCTATTGGTTCAGGTTTGCGCCGGACTTCTGGCTACGTCTCGGCTACACCTGGAAGGACAGTAACAAGGCAATCGAGGACTACGGCTTTGCGATGTACACCACCCGCGAGGTGCCAGCCAGCGACCGCAGTCGCTCCGGCCTGAGTGACTATCGCACCAGCAAGACCTCAGCCCCAGGAATCTCATCACGCCTGCTGCCCGAGCTGCTGTCCGAGATTGTGTATATCGATATTCTCGATGTCGCCGCCTATATGCCGCCACTGTTCGAGTACCCCGAGGTCGTCAGCCTGGCCGACCACGAGCTGCTCGCAGGCGTGGCCCAGGCCAGCGAAGCGCATACATCTGCCACGGCGGCCTTGAAAGATGCCCAGACGACCGAGGAACCGGAGGTGATCGTGGCCGCAGAGGAGCACCTTCGCACTGCGGCCAGCGCACTGGCGGAACGACGGCAGTGGGCCAGCGCGCGGAACCTCGCCGGCGCCTATCAGGAGATGACCACAACGCTCACTGAGCGTGCCAAAAAGGGCAGCAGCACCTGCCGCATGATGGGCGGCATCCTGCCGCGCTGGTTTGTCGCCCACCCATTTGACCCGCCATTCCAGATCTGGATCACCCGCAAGGGCAAGTGGTCGGAAGACCTCGGGCGCGTGCTCGAATACCAGGCGCCGACCTTTACCCGCTGGAGCGCCGCTGCCACGAGATCGTCGGCGCCGAGCTGGCGGAGGGGCGAACCGTGATGGCATACTACGAGCAATCTGTAGAAAGGGACGTCGGCGCACGGCTGATGCAGATCCTTGCGCAACACAATCCCTGGAAGCTGCCCGACACCGTGGACGCCGAAGACCGCGAGGACGCCATCGTCGCGGCGGTCAAGCGCGGCCACCGCGTGGTAATCGTCGGCTATCGCCGCGTCAGCGAGGGGCTCAATCTCCAGATTGTGGACTCAATCATCTGGGTTGAGATGGCGCAGCACCTGATCTTGCTGACCCAAGCGAGCCAGCGCGCCTGGTGCTTGGGCAAGCAAGAAGAAGTGCGGATCTTCTACCTGGCCTACGCCGGCACGGTCAGTCACGACAAGCTCAAGCAGCTTGCATCCCAAGGCGGTGCCGCTGCGCTCTTCAGCGGCAATGCACCCCAGGGCGGCCTGGCCGAACACGTCGGCGCCGACCAGGGTGCGCTGGCGCAGATTACCCAGAAGCTGGGCGCGGCGAGCGACCTCAGCGCCGCCTTCGCCCGTAGGCATGCGGAGCTGACGAGCGCAATCGCGGCCGGCCGCGACTGGCTCGGCATCGACCACGACTCACTACCCGATCGCATGGCGTTCATGCGGGCTGCCACCCCCCACCCACTCTGGCTCCCGCCAGCCATGTCCACGCCACCCCCTTCTGCTAAAGAGCGCAGACCGATCGCGCCTGTCCCCACCGCACAGGAGTCAGTGGGACAGAAAGCGAGCGTCGCCTTCGGCAACCTGGCCGACATTGGCAAGGCGCTGCGCGCAGCCCGCAAGGCGCGCCGTGAGGATATCGAGCAGCAGGCCGAGTCACTCCAATCCCCGATGTTCGATCTCTGAGGCCTCAATTGACATACCACGCCGGGCGCGGTGCAGCGCCAGCGCGCCCGGCCACCTCCCTATCTTCGCGCCTGCATCATTGCACTCAATAGCGTACACAAGCGGTTCATGCGTGTCAGCACGCAAAGCCAGCGACGGCGAGGCGCCGGTCTCAGGTTCGATACTGTGCCTTATCCACCGGCAGCGCCGATCGTCGAGCCGGCGTGACCGCTGCACGTACCTACGTTGTCGCCGCACACGTCGCCAGCCAATGGTTTCACGTCGCGGCCCGAACCCAGCAGGTCTGTACGACGGCACATGGAATGCCATCATGGCACTGGCGGGCCAGTTGCGATAGCACTCGAACGGCGAACCAATAGCACGCCGTCACATACCGGCAATACCACGCCTCCGCTATCACATCTGAACCAGCGCCAACGCCCACACGATGGCCTGCACGCACTAGTGCGCTTTCCGCGCGGGTGTTAGGTGTTGGGTGTCAGGCGGGCGGCGTTGCGAAGCCCAACACCCAACACCCAAGACCTAAAACCTTGCTTGGAACTGCACTAGGTAGTGCCTTTTAGTTCGCGCGGATAGGCGCAACTGCTGCGCTGCCGGCTGGGGTGCGGGACGATCGAGTGATCATTCGCGCTCAGGAGATGGAGTGCGCTCCGCCGTCACCGGGATGCCCTTTTTGCGCAATCATAGGGAACACCTGCCAGTGCGTGCAGGCGCCCGTAGCCGTCGTGCCGAGCGTCTCTGCTGCCGTGCTAGCCCCAGAGATCCTCGAAGCGTTGTCTGATCTGCTCCACCGTGCTGCGCAGCGCCCCTACCAGTTTCTCCTCATTCCCATAAAACCGGATCGACGGAACCGGAATAGTGATCGCTACCAACTCGCCCATCCGGGTCGGTAACACTGCACCAACGGCGCAGATCCCCAGCGTATACTCCTCACGGTCGAAGGCGATGCCTTCGGCGCGCACGCGCGCCAGCTCTTCCAGCAACTGCGCCCGCGTGCGAATGGTCTGCGGCGTGAAGACGTCAAGCCGTTCGGGCACAATCTGCGTGATCGCTTCCGTGGGGAGTTCGGCAAGGAGCGCTTTCCCATTGGCCGTGCAGTGGATCGGAAACGTCACGCCGACGCCCGAGACGGCTTGCAGGCGGTGCGGCGCCGCGATCTGGTCGATGAAAAACACCTGGTCGCCGGAGAGGACGGCTAGGTCGACGGTCTCATTCACGTCGTTGTACAGCTGCTCCAGGTACGGGCGCAACTCGCGCCGCAGATCGCCGCTCGCGGCGGCGGCCAGCGGCGCTAAGCCCAGTCCCAACCGAACCCGGCCGCTGGGCGATGCGGCCGCAATGAACTGCTCGGCTGTGAGCGCGCTGACGATTCGATGCACCGTCGATCGCGCCAGATCGACTTCGCGCGCCAGCTGCGAGAGACTGAGCCCCTTCGGATTGCGCTGAAGCGCGCGCAGAATATCCGCTGCCCGTGCGATTACCTGCACTCCGCCGGTTCCATACTCGCGCTGCTCCCCAGTTGTTCGGTCTGCCACAATCATGTCCTCTCATCTCTGCCAGGTCGCATACGAACACGGGTGAATCATCGGCGGGGCACCATCCCGCATGCCACGCGCGCCATCCTCGGCTATCCGTATGGTAGTACATCATACCACAATACGGACATCTTTGCCATTCCCGTCTTGACAACGCTGTGCCGCTGTGCTACACTTGTGGTGTCCACAATACGGATATACATTCCATTATGCGGCTAATGTGGTCTATCTTCGCAAGGCGCGTATGCGCCGGCGACTGCAGCCGCATAGCGGAAGCACATCCACGTAGCCGCTACGCACCGGTTGCCGAACGTCCGTCTTCCATATCGAGGGAGCGCGGAACGATCCACGAGCGTATGCAGAAGGAGCAGGTCATGTCCCAGGAAAGAACGCCAACGTCGGGAGCAGCGGCGCACATGGGTGGTGCTACACCAGCGCCCCGCAGCAAGGATCGCAGCTTCATCAGCAATGCGGGCTTCAGAAACGCAATTCACGGCGGCAGGCAGGGCTTCATCCTGAAGGTGCGGCTGACGAGCTATCGCGCTCTGCCACTATCGTGCATCGAGGGCATCGAGCTGAAGATCGACGACCAGCCGATTGCGCCAGGCGATATCACCTTCATCTTGGGTGGCTATAGCCATCGCCTCGACGAACTGCCCCAGCTCAACACCGTCTGGTGGTTCATCCTCGACTATGCCGAGCTGTTCGTCGCGCGTGAGGGCGGCCTGCCCGCCGGCGCGCACGTGGTGGAAGGGACACTGATCACGGTCGAGCCGTACATCACTGCTGGCCGCTTTTCGTTCTTTAACTCTGCCAAGAAGCAGCTCGTTGTCGACTCAGACAGCTAGGAGATACCTCATGAGCAGGCAACCCTTTCGTATCGGCGTGTCCTTCCATAGCTTCACGAACGAGTACTGCTCGTTCGTGTGGTCGTTCGAAGATATGATGCAGCACGCCGCAGACCTTGGTGGCGGCGTCGAGATCGTCGGCCCCGCGCATCACCGTGGGTTCCCCGAGGTCAGCGACGAGTTCGAGCGCATCTTCAAGAGCGCGGTCGAGCGCTACGGCCTGACGCCGACGTCGTATGGGAGCTATGCGGACCCGTTCATGCTCCCCGACCGCAACCTGACGCCCGACGAAATCTTCGCGTACACAGTGCCGCAGATCAAGGGTGCCGCCAAGCTCGGGTTCCCGGTGGTGCGTCTGCAGCACTTCGCCGATGTCGCGGCCGAGCGGCTCCTGCCCTACGCAGAGAAATACGGCGTCAAGATGGGCTACGAGCTGCATGTACCCTTGATGATCGAGGCGCCGCGGACGCAGGAGCTGATCGCGCAGATCAAACGGCTCTCCTCTGAACACCTGGGGCTCATCCCGGACGCCGGGATCTTCGCCCGCTCGATCTCGAAGCGCCATATTCAGGAAGGTCGGGACGCGGGACTCTCTGAACACGTTCTGAACCGGGCGCTGGAGCTGTGGGCACTGAAGACGCCACTGGAGCAGGCCCTCGTCGAACTCCAGGCGCTCGGCGCGCGCGACAAGCGAGCAGAAAGCTGGGTGGGCGCGATCTGGGACACGTTCGGCTTCTCCGAACCTGCAGCGATTGCCGAGATCATGCCGTACATGATCCACTTCCACGGCAAGTTCTTTCACATCGAGAACGGCGACGAGCCCGACCTGCGCTACGAAGAGATCGTGCGCGCGCTGCTGGAGAACGGCTACACCGGGTGGATGTCCAGCGAGTATGAGGGGAACGCATCGAACTCGCTCGCGGTGGTTCAGGCGCACCAGGTGATGATCAAGCGCTACATCGCGCAGTACACGCAGGGTGCGGCGTGATGAAAGAAGATGTCCTCTTTCGGAAGGCGAAACCGATCGCCGATCCGACGACGCGCTACCCTGGCTTCAATCCGAGCGCCACCATCCTCGCGAAAGGAACCGTCGTCACTCCCGGGACGCTCCCGCTCCCCTGCGACATCCTGTTCGAGCGCGATGTGGCGGTGCCGCTGCGCGATGGCGCCATCATCTACACCGATATCTTCCGTCCCGTCAACGCCACCGCTCTGCCGGCGATCGTCGCCTGGAGTCCCTACGGGAAGGAAGGCGGTGAGTCATTGCTTGACGACGTCCCAGAGCGCTATGGTGTGCCTAAACAAGCAAGCTCCGGCCTGGAGAAATGGGAAGGCCCGGATCCGGCCTACTGGTGCGCGTATGGCTATGCAATCATCAACCCTGACGCGCGCGGTGCGTATATGTCACAGGGCGACATTTACTTTTGGGGGGCACAAGAGGGACAAGACGGCTACGACCTGATCGAGTGGGTTGCCGCGCGCGCTTGGAGCAACGGCAAGGTGGGCATGTCGGGCAACTCATGGCTCGCGATCGCACAGTGGTTTATCGCTGCGGAACAGCCGCCCCACCTCACGGCATTCGCGCCCTGGGAAGGTTTCACCGATTTTTATCACGATGCCAGCTTTCGCGGAGGGATGCCGGATTTTGCCTTTTTGGAAAAATCTGTTGCTGCCAAGAGCGGGAACGGTCGCGTCGAAGATGTTCCCGCGATGGGTCAGAAATATCCTCTGATGAACGCCTACTGGGAAGACAAAGCTGCGAAACTCGACCAGATCACGATCCCGGCGTACGTCGTCGCCAGCTGGACCAACGGGCTACATACTCCTGGGACTTTTGTTGGATACCAGCGGATCGCCTCGCCCGACAAGTGGCTGCGTGTTCACAACACCCACGAGTGGCCCGACTATTACGACTCGCACTATCAGAATGATCTGCGGCGCTTCTTCGACCACTACCTAAGGGGTGTCAACAACGGCTGGGAGGACACCCCGCGAGTGCGGATATCGCTGCTCAACGCGGAAGATGACCAGGATGTTGATCGGCCTGAAGGCCAGTTCCCCCTGGCGCAGACCGCCTACACGCCGCTCTACCTTGACGCGCGCGCCGGTCAACTCGCGCTGGCACCGACAGATGAGGCGGCGTCGGCGCGCTATGCCGCCGAGTCCCACGGGAGCGCCGTGTTCCAGCTGCGCTTTGAGCGGGACACAGCGCTGATCGGCTTCCTGAAGCTGCGCCTGTGGGTCGAGGCCCAGGGCGCGGACGACATGGATCTGTTCGTGCTGATCCAGCAGCTCGACGAGCAGGGGAACGTGGTGGTTCCCAAGACATGGGAGCCGAACTGGACCGGGCCGCATGGGCGGCTGCGGGTGTCGCATCGCCAGCTCGACCCGGCGCGCTCGACGCCACCCCAGCCGTATCACACCCACACTGAGGAGCAGCGGCTCACACCGGGACAGATCGTCGCGGTCGAGATCGGCCTCACACCGATCGGGCTGCGCTGGCACGCCGGGCAGCTGCTGCGCCTTACCATCGCTGGCTACAACCCGGCGCAACTCGGATTCGACTGGGCGATCCCGTTGAACACGCGCAACCAGGGTGAGCATGTCATCCATACAGGCGGCCAGTACGACTCGCACCTGCTCATTCCCATAATCCCGCCGGCATAGATGATTGATCGGCACAGAGACGCTGTACTGATGGCTTTCCCGATCTTTCACTGTTACCGGTTTCGGGCATGGCTTTTATAGGCGATTTCGCGGAGCGCCTGTCCGCATTTGCCTGCGTTGATCAGCAAACGCTCGGGGAAACCTGTATAACGCACATGATCGAACAGGAAATCTGCCGGCGACTATCTGAAGCCGTCGAGGCCCGTGCGCTGACCGCGCTGCCCAACGACAGCGGATGCTACAACGAAACGTGGCGCACCAGCCGCACCGCCGTTCAGCAGCGATAGCTCTTCCTTACCACCAGGACTCCTCGGGGCGCACTGTGATTGCAGCGCGCCCTTTCCCTTTACGCTCCCACAGCGACCTGAATGCGCTCACATGCCCTCTCCTTCCGCATACCTATCACTACCTGTCGTATGGGCTTGTCACTGGAGCTGCCGATTGTACCACCGCGTCAAGGCGCGCTGCGCGCGGTGCGCTTGCTCTTCGGCCTTGACCTGCGGTGGTGAACCTGATTCGACCAGTGACAAGCCCAACCGAGGAGTAGCGATGCAACACCAACCACGCCCGCGCGCCCCGCCAGCCGAGCGCACTCACCGACCCTTCACGTTATTTGTAATGGTCGCTACTCAATAACCTGCCGCACGGATACAGGTGTATCCGTGCGGCAGTCTGTTTGAAAGGACAGAATGCATGTCACCCGCCAAACGAACCATCACCACACCGGCTACCGCTGATACGATCAGCACTGCCGTCTCCTTGCAGCCGCTCGATCTCGTGCCAGTCCAGGCTGCGCTTCAGACCTTTGCGCTGCTCGAAGCCGACCTCTGCTGACATCTGATCGAGCGTGACGAGGCGGTGCGCGCCGCGCTCTGCGCGCTCATCGCCGGCCAGAACATGGTGCTGCTCGGCCCGCCCGGCACCGCCAAAAGCTACCTCGTTTTTCTCCTGGCCCAGTCACTTGGCCTCACGCGCTTCTTGCAGCTCATGACTCGTTTTACGGTGCCCGAGGAACTGCTCGGCAGCATCAGCGTCCAGGGAATGAAGTAGGACAACTACCGGCGCATCACCACCAACCGCATGCCGGAGGCGCAGATCGTCGTGCTCGACGAGCCGTTCAAGGCCAGCTCAGCCATCCTCAACGTGATGATGTCGATTATCAACGAGCGCGTGTTCGACAACGGCGGCACACGTATCGACGTGCCGATGATTTCGCTCTACGGCGCGTCAAACGAATTGCCGCAGGGCACCGAGCTCTCGGCCTTGTGGGATCGCTTTACCGTTCGCGTGTCGGTCGGCTATGTCAGCAAGGCCGCTTTCCCGCGCCTGATCCATATGGCCGCCGAGCGACCGTCGAGCGGCATGCTGCGGGTGGCCCGCAACAATAAGGCCCACACGCTCACGCTGCCGCCGCCGAACGTCGTGCTCCAGCCCGCCGATCTCTTCGCCGTCATCACCGCTGCGGCGCATATGCCCATCCCCCAGGACGTGCGCGATGCGGTCGGCAAGCTCTATTCCCAGCTTGGCGACAAAGGCATCATCATCTCGGATCGGCGCTGGGAGCAGAGTCTCGACCTCCTACGTGCGCATGCCGTGCTGGAGCAGCGCCCGACGGTCGATCCGGACGACTTGCAGATCCTTAAGCACGGCTTCTGGAATACTCATGAGCAGCGCGCCACGATCGCCCAGCTGGTAGCGGCACTGGCCAACCCGATCAACGCCAGCGCATTTGAACTGGCCGACCAGGCCCAGAGCGTGTATGAGGGAGTGATGGTCGCGCAGCGGCGATCCGAACCTTTCCTCATCGAAGGTGGTCATCGAGGGCAACGATAAGCTCAGAGAGATTCGCAAGCGACTCCGGCAGCTGCTCGACCAGGCCAAAGCCGAAGGGCGCAAGACGGATCGCATTCTCAAGATCGGCCAGAAGGTTAGAGAGATGAACGAGGCCATCGCTGCGCTTATCCTGGGCGCCCCGAATGAGGAGGTCTTCTAAATGAACGACGATATATTCGACGACGAGCTGGAACTGAATGAACGCGGGGCGGACCAGGACGGTTCGCCCCGCGTTTCTATCGCCGCGCAGCCGATCCGCGACGGCAGCCGCGCGCTGCTGCACGACGGCTACGATGTGCAGCTGTTCCACGACGCGGCAGGCGAGTACCCCAGGCTGGCCGAGCTGATCGCCAGCGCCCGCGAGCGGCTGATCACCGCGCCGGCGCTGATCTGCGACGTGTTCTGGTCGTTCTTCAAACACGCCCCGGAGATCCAGCCGGTGGTGCCCCTGACGCCGGCGCACCAGCTCCACGCGAACATTCTCGAGCATCTCATGGCGACCCGCGAATGGCACGAGGTGCGTGCGGCCGGCACGATCGGCGACGTCTTTAATAGCGCCGTCGCGACGATCGGCGCGGCCGAGAGCGCGCTCAATGCGTTGAGCGCCGCCGTCGTCGCCGCGATCAATCACCTGCACGAGCTGGAGAGCGGCGCTAGTGACCTCTTCGCCCAGGCCCAGGCGCTCGCCGACGAAACCGAGCAGGCTGAGGGCGATGCGGGCGCTGAGCTGTTCGCCCAGGCGGCCCGCGCCGAAGCCGAGGAGCTGGAGCGTGCCCAGCAGCAAGCTGCCGAAGCGATCGCGGCGCAAGCGGAACCGATCGAGGACACGACCCGTCGTGCGGCCAGGGCTGGCATGCGCGCCGCCGCCGAACAGATCGAGGCCGCCACTGCGGCGATCAAGACCTTTGGCGGCGGCTACGGCCCAGGGATGGGGTTAGAGAATGGCGCGCTCACCACCAAAGAGAAGATCGCATTGGCCAGCCAGGTCGGTCGGTCACGCCGGCTCAAGCAGGTCGCCGCCCTCTGCGGCCGGCTCACCCGCATCGCGCTGCATGTTCAATCAACCAGAGTCCAGTATCCACCCGATGAGATTGCCGACATCACCTATGGCAGCGACATCGGCCATGTGCTGCCGTCCGAGCTGGCCCTGCTTGCCGACCCAACACTCGAACTGTTGTTCTTCCATCGCTACGCCGAGGGCCAGTTGATGCAGTACGAGCTGCTCGGCAACGAGAAGCAGGGCCAGGGGCCGATCATCCTGGCGGTCGACACCTCCGGCAGCATGACGGAATCGCTCGGCGGCATCTCGAAGGACGTGTGGGCCAAAGCGGTCATGCTGGCGCTGATGGCGATCGCGCGGCTTCAGGAGCGTGACATGGTCGCCTTCCTGTTCAGCGGATCGGCGCACGAGTTAACGCGCTTCGACTTCCCGAAGGGGCGCGCCCCGCACCAGACCGTGATCACGGCGGTCGAGACCTTCTATAACGGCGGCACCGTCTTCGAGCCGTGGATGGAAGCAGCGCTGAAAGCGGTGGACGAGGCACCGTTCAACCGCGCCGACGTGATCGCCGCCACCGATGGGCTGACGAGTATCAGCGCCGCGGCGCGCGACGCCTGGCAACAGCGCCGAGTCGAGCGGGGCATGCGTGCCTACGGCATCCTGCTGGGCACGCGCGAGGGTATGCACGCGCTGGCACAGGTCGCCGCCGCCGTGCTGACCATCGACAACCTGCAGGATGACATGCCGATCTTACAAACCATCTTCGCTATCTAATACGATGAGGAGTATATGTCGACACATACACTTGAACATGGCTACGAACAGCTTCCGGTTCTGGGTCATCTTATCTGGTATGGCCTGGCCGGCATCAAGACCGACCGCACGTCGCTGCTGCACCTGCTCACCAAGTACGGCTTCCAGGGCCACGCGCCCGAGCCGCCGACCGATAAGCTCGCGCTGCAACGGGCGCTTCGCGAGTGGATCCGGTTGCGCAGCGCAACGCCGGCGACAATGAGGACGACGAGACCACCACCCGCGCACTGATCCGGCCGATTAACAAGCGGCGCGCGAAGTACGCTGTGTATGCTGTGGTCGCAGAGGAGGTCGATTTTGCGCTGCTGGGACTCTTCCACGGCACCAGCATGCGCATCCTGCTCTCTAAGCTGGAGCCCCACGAGCGCGCCCAGCGGCAACCCAAACTGATCTGCACAACCGACGCGCTCGGCGAAATCGCCGCCGAGAACGAGGCGCGCCAGGTGACCGACGAGTTGCGCCCGATCTGGGAGGCCTACCGGCAGCTCTACCTCTCGGAGGACCTGGGCCGCATGATGCGGGCGATCGTCGAGGGGATCCCGAACACAATCCGCACCCGGAAGGGCGGCACGGTCTATTTCGTCCCCGCGAGCGAGAAACAGACGCTGCTCGCATTCAAGCAGCTGATCGAGTCGCTGCCGGTCGACCCGGGCAGCGCGTCTACGCCGCACCTGATCATGGTGCCGATCGTGGACGAGGCCCACGCCCGCCAGGAGCTGGCTCGTGCGGTCCACATCGGCTTTGTGGCCGACCTGGAGGCGCTGGACAAGGACCTGGACGACTTGCGTAGCAAGGTCAAGAACGTCAGTCCAGACGCCATCGCGCGGCGACTGGAGAAATTCAAGGCCGTGCGCGATCGCGCGAGAACCTACGCCACGCTACTCAGCCTGCAACAGGAGACGATCGCGGAAAAGATCGATGCGCTGCACCAGAAGGCGACGGCGATGCTCACCGGGAGCGAGGA
>WNFV01009028.1_pt1 | contig 11320 bp, 10 predicted proteins | sample 5400101 | NCBI WGS metagenome assembly WNFV01 (sample SAMN13153361, study PRJNA577476) | soil metagenome | isolation source: 115 cm soil or saprolite under grassland replicate 1 | place: USA:California | collected 2016-06-15
TTCGCATGGCCTCATCAGCTGACGTCGTCTCGGTGGCGGTCATCGGATCCACGGTCATCCATTCACGTACGCGCGCCTCGCTCGTTTGCACGCGGCCGGCGACGGCCCGGAGGAGATCCCGCTCGGTGAGGATGCCGATCAGCCGCCCGGAATCGAGCACTACGGCGGACCCCACCCCGTCCTCGGCCATTCGCTCGGCGGCCTCTCCGAGCGTGTCCTCCGGCGCGACGGAAACCACCGCGCCTGTCATGAGCTCGCCCAGACGCGTCATCCGCCGAGCATAGTCCCGGCGCGGCCCGCCCGCCAGACGGGTTTCCTGGATGAATCCGTGTGTGGGCTCCAGCGGTACAGTTGCCTGGAGTGCGTTATGTCCTCTTGGCCGCGCTCGTTGGCCTGCTCGCCGCCTGCAGCGGCGGCTCCGGCGACACGGAGAGCTCCCCCGCCACGCAGAAGGGCGCACAGCTGCCCTCGTGGGTCAAGCAAGCTCTGGACCGCGAAGGCGGTCCTGCAGCCCCTCGGAGCGCACGAGCACGAGGTCGAGCCGCACGACCACCTCGATGTCACGGACGTCTACGTCGCCCATGTGCAGACGCCCACTCCGGGCCGCTACTGGTTCGTGGCCGACCCGGCGGGCGAGAAGATCCAGGCTGTCGGAACGCTCGAGGTGCAAAAGCAGTCCGTTTCGCCTGCCCTCGGCGCCAAGGCACCTCCTTCCGACAACCCCACCCTCGCCTCCGCGCCTGCCAAGGACATCACGACCGCGCGCCCGCCCGACACCGAGCTGCTCCGCTACTCGATCGCGGACTCCATCCAGGCGCAGGTGCCGTTCGTCGTCGTGTTCGCCACGCCCGAGTTCTGCGTCAGCCGGGTCTGTGGACCGACCGTCGACGTCGTCGAGAAGGTGGCGAAGAAGTTCGACCGCGACGGCGTTCGCTTCATCCACGTCGAGATCTACAAGGACAACGATCCGAAGAAGGGCTTCAACCGGTGGGTGCAGGAGTGGAATCTCCCCACCGAGCCCTGGGTCTTCCTCGTCGACGGTGCCGGGATGATCCAGGGCAAGTTCGAGGGAGCAGTCTCGGTGGCCGAGCTCGAGAGCGCAGTCCGCGAGGACCTTCTCGCCCCTTCTTGAGGGTGATAGGATCGCCTCACTTCATTTCGTAAAGTAACTCTGGGAGGTGGCTGTATGGCCGAGAACGGCTACGCGAAGCCAGTGCTTGTGACGACCGCTTGGCTGGCGGAGCACCTGGGCGACGAGGGCATCGTCGTGGCCGAGGTCGACGAAAACCCCGACCTCTACGACGAGGGGCATATTCAGGGCGCGGTCAAGCTCCATTGGCGCGAGGACCTGCAAGACCCGATCGAGCGCGACGTCGTCGACCGAGAGACCTTCGAGCGCCTGCTCGGCGAGCGCGGGATCGGCAACGACACCGCGATCATTCTCTACGGGGACAAGAACAACTGGTTCGCGGCCTACGCGTTCTGGTACGTCAAGGTGTACGGCCATTCCGACGTCCGCATCCTCGACGGCGGCCGGCAGAAATGGATCGACGAGGGCCGTGAGCTCTCCACCGACGTGCCCTCCCCCGAGGCGAGGTCCTACAGCGCGCAGGAGCGGGACGAGTCCATCAGGGCCTACCGCGACCAAGTGCACGGATGGCTCGGCGAGTCGACGCGGGCACTCGTCGACGTCCGCTCTCCGGGCGAGTATGCGGGCGACCTGATCGCGCCTCCCGGCTACGAGCAGGAGGGAGCCCAGCGCGGCGGCCACATTCCCACCGCAGCATCGATTCCCTGGGCCAGCGCTGTGCGGGACGATGGCACCTTCAAGAGCGCCGACGAGCTGAAGGAGCTTTACGGCGGCAAGGGCATCACGCCTGACAAAGAGGTCACGGCGTACTGCCGCATCGGCGAGCGCAGTGCGCACACGTGGTTCGTCTTGCGCGAGCTCCTCGGGTACGAGCGGGTGCGAAACTACGACGGCTCGTGGACGGAATGGGGCAATCTCGTGGACGTGCCCATCGAGAAGGGAGCGGGCTCCTAGGCCCGATCCAAGCGGTCGACTATCACACTGCTGGTGAGCCGTTCCGCATAGTCACCGGCGGTGTGCCTCCTCTCGAGGGTCGGACGATTCTCGAAAAGCGGCGCTTCGCGGCCAAGCGCTTGGACCACGTTCGCCGCCTGCTGGTCTATGAGCCGCGCGGCCACGCGGACATGTACGGCTGCCACGTGACCGAGCCCGAGGACGAGGCCGCCGACCTCGGCGTTGTCTTCTTCCACAATGCGGGCTACTCGACAGCGTGCGGGCACGGGACGATCGCCTTGGTCACATGGGCGCTGGAGTCGGGGCGTCTCGAAGGGGAGGAGCCGGAGACGCGCGTGGTCGTGGACGTCCCGTCGGGGCGGCTCGAGACTTTCGCGCGGGTGCAGGACGGGCATGTGACGACCGTCCGCTTCCGCAACGTGCCCTCCTTCGTCGTGGCACGGGATCTCGAGGCGGCCGGTGTCGCCGCAGACGTCTCCTTCGGTGGAGCGTTCTACGCGTCGGTGGAAGCGCCGTTCCCCGTGCAGCAGAGAAACCTGCCGCGGTTCATCGAACTGGGACGGGAGGTCAAGCATGACCTCGAGGCGCAGCAGGACTTCGTTCATCCGTTGGAGCCCGAGCTCCGGGACCTCTACGGCGTCATCTTCTGGCAAGCCGAGGGTGTCGGCCCGCCGCTTGTCCAGCGGAACGTGACCGTCTTCGCGGACGGGGAGGTCGACCGCTCCCCGTGCGGGAGCGGGACCTCGGCTCGGCTGGCTCTCCTGGAGACAGACGGCGCGCTCGCCCGCGGCGAGGAGCTCCTCCACCGGAGCATCATCGGCACCGAGTTCCGGGCGCGCGTCGTGGCGGACGCCGTGGTGGACCGGATGCCCGCGGTCGTCACCGAGGTCGAAGGGAGCGCGCACTACACGGGTCGGCACGAGTTCGCCCTCGACCCCGCCGACCCGCTCGGCGAAGGCTTTTTGCTCCGCTAGTCCGGAGGGAATCGGGTTCAGGAGATGGGGGTCGGGAGTCGGAGGTCGGGGTCAGACCCCGGTGTCGAAAAGAGACACGGGATCGGGGTCAGACCCCCGGGATCGGGGTCAGACCCCGGTGTCGAAAAGAGACACGGCCCTACTCGGCCCTCGCTTCATCCACGAATCTGCCGAATGCCTGGCGCGCTCGGTCTTCGTCGGCACCAAAAAAGGCGAGAACCCTGTCTGGCGAGTGAAGTGACGAGCCAGGGCCTCCCATCACGTCGCAGAAGCTGCTCCAGCGCCATTCTGCAGGTGATAGGCAAAGACCAGCACGGACAGGATTCATCGCGATGTAACGCGTGAGCTCCAGGAGATGCCAGTCGCTTTCGACGAGGACGGCGTGGAACCGGCCTTGAAAGACGTGGCCGACAAACCCATAGCCGCGATTGAACCACTGCGCGTACTCACTGTTGATGGTCTGCATGCCCGTGGAGAGGTCAGGCTCAGGGGTCTCTAGCAAGAGGTGGTAGTGGTTCTGCATCAGGCAGTAGCTGTGGATCAACCAGCGCCGATGAGCCGTGACCTTCTTGACGAGTTCTAAGAAGAGGATTCGATCTCCGTCGGAGAGGAAGATCGGTTCCTTCCGGTTGCCGCGACAGGTGACGTGATAGATCCCGCCGGCAATCAGCCTGCGTTGAGACCGGGGCATGCATCGAAGGTAGCGCGAGGCATCAGTCCGCCGACTCTCGAGCGCGGTCCTGTTTCATTTGAGTGCGTTTTTTTCAACAGGCGGGGTCAGACCCCGCTGTCCCTGTCCTACAGGCGGGGTCAGACCCCGCTGTCCTCTTTAGCCGCGCAGGAGCGGGCGCGTCAGGCACGTGGGCCCGCCGTCGCCCTTGCGGGAAATCTCGTCGCCGCGGTACACGCGCACGTCGACGCCGGCCTTCTCCATCCGCCGGCGCGTCTCGTCGTTCCCCTCGAGCGCGAGCCCGACGCGCGGCCCGAGCGCGAGGACGTTCGGCCCCATCGTCGCGAACTCCTCGTCGGGCACCTCGACGAGCTCGATACTGCGCACCGCCAGGAGCTCCATCAGCCGCACGGGCATGAGCGGCGGGTAGGCAACCGCCAGGTCCACGTCGAGCGGCGAGAGGAGGGACAGGAGGTGGAGCACCTCGCCGGCACCGCGCAGGTGGGGCAGGTCAAACGCGACGACGTTCACGCCCCGCAGGACCTCCGCTAGCTGTCGGATCCCTTCGTCGTTCGTCCGGTACCCGCGGCCCACGAGGAGGGTCCGCTCGTCGAGCCAGAGCGTGTCGCCTCCTTCGACCGTTGCCGGCGCGCCAAGCCTTCCCGCGATCGGCAGGCCGGCCTCGACGAAGTCCGCCGCCATGACCTCGACCTCTCCGCGGCGGCCCTCCTTGCCCGGCCGCAACATCACCGCGCCCTCGTCGGTCACGAGCGCGGGGTCGTAGACGTAGATGGCGTCCGGGTCGAGCGCATGGGGCGTCGCGGCGACGACGACGTCAGCGTCCGCGTCCGCCAGCAACGCCCGAAACGCCTCGTGCTCCTCTTCCATGCGAGCCGGATCCGGCTCTCCCCCCCACCCGTAAGGCTTCCACGCCGCCCAGGAGCCAGGAGCAGGCGGCCGGACGAGCACGCGCCGGAGTCGGGCCACCATGCTCTGACAGCCAAACTGGCGGGCGGTAACCTCCATCGCATGGAGACTACTGCGCGGCTCACGATGCTCGACGCGGGCGGCGGCTGCGCGGCGAAATACGGGGCAGGCCGTTTGGAGGAGCTTCTGGCCGGCTTCGCGCCCGCCTCTTCCGAAAATCTGCTTGTCGGCCTCTCGCCGGCCGACGACGCGGCCGTCTACCGCCTGGACGACGAGCGCGCTCTCGTCTTCACGACGGACTTCTTCCCACCCATGGTCGACGACCCGGCGCTCTTTGGCGCAATCGCGGCGGCGAACGCGCTCAACGACATCTTCGCCATGGGCGCGAGGCCGCTTCTCGCCCTCTCCATCGCCGCCTTCCCCGAGGAGCTACCCCTGGAGACGGTGCGGGCGATCCTCGACGCCTCGGCGGAAAAGGTCGCGGAGGCCGGCGCGGTTCTCGCCGGCGGCCACACCATCCGCGACGACACTCCGAAGTACGGCCTCGCGGCGATCGGGACCGTGCACCCGGATGCGATCTGGCGCAAGAGCGAGGCCCGCCCGGGCGACGCGTTGTTTCTCACCAAGCCGCTCGGAACGGGACTTGTCCTGACGGCCGCGCACAAGCGGGCTGCCCGGGAGGAAGACGTTGCGGCGGCCGTGGAATCCATGACCGAGCTGAACGGCCGTGCCGCCGAGGCGCTGCGACCGTTCGAGCCGAACGCGGTTACGGACGTCACCGGCTTTGGCCTGTTCGGACACGCCCGTGAGATGGCCGAGCGGAGCGGTGTGAGGATCGTCCTGGACGCGGCAAGCCTTCCCGCCCTCTCCGGCGCTCTGGCGGCCGCCAGGCGCGGCCTCAAGACCGGTGGCGATCAGCGCAACCGCGAGTACGTCGCCGGCTTCGTCACCCTTGACGGCCTTCCCGACGATCTCGCGACGCTTGCCTTCGATCCCCAGACGTCCGGGGGCCTGCTCGTCTCCCTCCCACCGGAGCGAAGTGCGGTCCTCTCAGCGAGCTTCCAGGCGGAAGACCTTTTCCTCGCGCTCGTGGGCCGCGTCGAGGAAGGGAACGGCGTCGAGGTCGTCCGGTGACGGAAGCCGGCGCGAGCCGGCTCTCGCGGCTCAGGCTTCGCGCCACGTCTCCGGCGCTCTTCTACCGGCTGAGCCTCCTCGCTCTCGCCGCCCTCTTCCTCATCGTCGTCTCGGGCGCGACCGTCCGTCTCACCGGCTCGGGCCTCGGTTGCGAGAACTGGCCTCGCTGCGGGAGCACGTTCCTGCCGCAAAAGGACTACCACGCGCTGATCGAGTTCGGGAATCGCGGGGTCGGCTTCGTGGTCGGGCTCGTGACCCTGGCCGCGGCGATCGGGGCGACGCGTGTCGAGCGGCTCCCGCGCTGGCTGCTCGCCGCAGCCTGGGCCCTGCCGGTGACAGTCCTCCTCCAGGGTGTCCTCGGCGGGATCACCGTCCTTGTCGAGCTGCACCCCCTGATCGTCATGGGCCACTTCCTGCTCTCCCTGCTCGCGCTCGCGGTCGCGATCGTCGTCGTCATCGGCGCCTACGACGTCCTCCACGCAGCCGAGACTCATCCGCCGCTCGCCGCCAACTGGCTCGCGCTCGTGCTCGTGCCCAGTGCCCTCGCGCTCGTAATCACCGGGACGCTCGTCACCGCCGCGGGACCTCATTCCGGCGGGGAGAAGATCAGGCGGTTCGGGCTGCTTCCCGACGCGCTCCACCTGCACGTCGGAGCCGCGGCGCTCTTCGGCATCGTCTACCTCGGTGTGGTCGCCTCGTTGTACTTCGCGCGGCCGCGGCCTCGCATGGAGTTCCTCCTCGCCGGGGGTGTGCTGGCCGCGCTCCTCGCCCAGATGGCGATCGGAGACATCCAGTGGCGGACCCATCTGCCCTGGGGTCTCGTGCTGGTGCACGTCGCTCTGGCGACGGCGGTTTGGGCGGGTGTCGTTGCGCTCGCAGCCAGGCTGATCCTTAGATCGAAACCTCGGCTCCCCTAAACTCCCTCCATCGGCAGACATCTCCGCATCGAGCGCCGCCCCTCCCTGCGCCGCCCGGTGCTCGTCGCCGCCTTCAGGGGTTGGAACGACGGAGCGCAGGGAGCCTCCCTGGCGGCCAGCTTCCTTGCGCAGGCCTGGGAGGCGCGCCGCTTTGCGGACATCGATCCCGAGGAATTCTTCGACTTCCAGGCAACCAGGCCTCACGTGGCTCTCGAGGAAGGCCTCACGCGCCGGATCGATTGGCCGGAGACCGTCTTTTACCATGCCTCGATTCCCGGCCTAGAGCGTGACGCCGTGCTCGCGCTCGGTATCGAGCCGAACCTGCGCTGGCGGACCTTCTCGGACGAGGTGGTGGATCTCGCCCGCGACCTCGAAGTGGACCTTGTCGTCACGCTCGGCGCGCTGCTCGCCGACGTGCCGCACACTCGCCCCGCGCCGGTGACGGGTTCGGCGAGCGACCCGAAGCTAGTCGAAGAGCTCGGGCTCGCCTCGTCGCGCTACGAGGGCCCGACGGGGATCGTGGGGATCGTCCACGACGCTTGTCGGCGCGCCGAGCTCCCTTCGGCGAGCCTCTGGGCCGCGGTGCCGCACTACGCCTCGCTCGCGGCCAGCCCCAAGGCCGCGCTGGCGCTCTGCCTGCGGCTCGCCGACCTGCTCGGGACGGAGTTCGACCTCGCCGACCTCGAGCGTGCCTCTGCGGCCTACGAGACTCAGGTTAGCGAGGCGGTTGCCTCGGACGAGGAGACCGAGGCGTACGTGCAGCAGCTCGAGGAGCGCCGCGACGCGCTGGGGGACCAGCTCGACATGCCGTCGGGCGATACCCTGGCCGCGGAGCTCACGCGCTTCCTGCGCGAGCACGAGGCTCGGCGCGACGAGGAGAGCTCTGAGGACGACGCCTAGCCAAAGGTGAAAGCGTAGGCCTCGGTTCCGGGAGAGAGGGAGAGGTCGAGCGTGTGGTTGCCTGCTTCCCCGGGCAGCTCCGCGAGCGTGTAAAGACGATCCTCCGTCACCCGCACCGTCTTCAGCGACCGGCCATCGACTCTCACCTGCACGATTCCCGTCCGGCCGTTGGCCCCGAGCACGAGGAAGACCTTGTGCGCGCGAAACGAAAGCCGGAGCCTCGCGTCCCGGCCCGCGACGATGCGTTCCTTCTCGACCGTCCAGCGGCCGCCGTAGGCGAATGAGCTCGGCGGGACGACCTTGGGGATCGAGTAGTCCGCCTCGCTTCCTGGGACGAGCCGTGAGCCGACGAAGCGGTCGATGCGAGCCGAGCCGAGATAGGTCTCCGGAGTCAGGAGCTCGGTCGGAGTCTGGTCGCGGATCGAGGCCGACACGGGCTTCGGCAGCGCCTTTTCGGCGAGGAGCGTGCGAATGACGTCCTCGCTCCGCTGGTACTCACCCTCGCCGAAGTGCGCGTAGCGGACCTGTCCCCGGCGGTCGACGAGGTACTTCGCCGGCCAGTACTGGTTACCCCATGCGCTCCAGGTCCCGTACCCGTTGTCGAGCGCGACCGGGTAACGGACTCCCAGCGAGCCGACGGCTCGCTCCACGTTCGCGGGCACCCGCTCGAACGCGAACTCCGGCGTGTGCACACCTACGACGACCAGGCCGGCGGCTCGATACGTGTCGGCCCAACGCTTGACGAACGGGAGCGTGCGCAGGCAGTTGATGCAGGAGTACGTCCAGAAGTCGATCAGGACGACCTTCCCGCGCAGCGAAGCAAGGGTCAGCGGTTTCGAGTTGACCCAACGGTCGATCTCCTGAAACTCCGGGGCCTGCCCGAAGTCGCGAAGCTGGCTCTCGGGAAGGACGTGCCGGCGCCCAGCCACAAGCCGGTCGATCTCCCGCTGGGCCGCCGCTGCTCTCTCGACCCGTTGGAGCGAGCGCGTATAGCCGGGGACGTAGGTCGCGAGCTTCAGGTCGAGCCCGAAGATCATCAGAACGGCGGCGCCTGCGATCACCGCACCGAGCGCCTGGCGCACCTGTGGCGCGCGCCGGCGCAGGCCTTGGAGGTTGACCCCGCTCTGGCCCGCGAGCGCGAACAGCAGGAGGACGACGCCTGCCCCGAGGGCGTAGGAGAGCGTCACGAGGACCGATTCGACCGAGAACCGGCTCGTCGCGGCCAGCGCGGCGACCGCGGCGATGACCGGCCCAGCGCACGGAGTGAACAGGAGGCCGAGGCTCGTCCCGAGGAGAAAGCCACCGCCCGCGTCACCCGGCCGGCGCCGTCCGAGCGCCTGGAAGGGCCGCTCGACGAGCCGGCCGAGCGGCGGCACGAGCAGCGAGATCCCCACCAGGAGCACGACCGCAATGGCGATGTTCCGGAGCAGGTCGTCTGGGAGACCGAGTGCCGAGAGCAGCGCGGTCGCCGCGAGAGTGAAGGCGGTGAAGCTCATCACCAGGCCTACGACGATCGCGTACGGACGCCGCCGGCCGCCCGTCGCTCCCCCGGCGAGCACGATCGGCAGCACGGGGAGGACGCAGGGTGAGATCGCTGTGACGACGCCTGCGACGAAGGCGACGCCGACGAGAAGGAGCACGAGGAGAAGTTAGCCGGAGCCGGCTGCTTCGGGCTGCGCAGCCTTTTGCGGCTGCTTCTGCTCTTCCCTCTTCTGCCCTTGGTGCTGCTGCGCCTGCTGGTCGCGCTGCTTGCGCTTGCGCCGCCGCCGGCGGGCCTTGCCGGAGTGCTGCTTGGGCGCCGGGAGGTTGTCGGCGAGCGCGTTGGCCACGTCGTTGATCGAGCCGAGCCGCTCACGCATGCCGTCGATCAGTCGCTGGGCTGTCGGTGTGTAGGCCTCGGCCGACGCGAGCAGCGCCACCGCGACGTGTAGAGGCTGTTCGAGAGCGACGTTGACGAGCCGGGCGGCGTTCTCCTCGTGCCGGTGGCCGCGCGAGTTGGTGAGAGCCCCAAGCAACCGCTTCGCCTCCGGGAGCTCGGAACCGGCGCGCCGGTCCTGGAGCTTGCGAGTCGCGCGGGCGAGTCGCCAGGTCCAGCGCGAGACGATGTCAGGCGGAGCGTCCACCTTCTCTTCTCCGATCGCCCGCAAGAGGATGCGCACGCCCTGGACGCGGTCCTTGTCCCAGGTCGGCGCCGAGGTGACCATCGTGACCAGGTCGTCGAAGTCGGCGCGATCGACCGTGACCGCGACGCGGTCGCCGAGCGCCGAGAGGCGCAGGCGGCGGTTGGGATTCTCCGCAGCGCAGCTCATGAGGAACGCCTCGCGGCACTCCCTCGAGGCGCGCGCGAGCTTTTCGGCAAAATGCTGGCGCTCCTCGAACCGCACCTGCCGCCCGGCGATGCGCGCCCAGAGGAGCTGCTCGTCCTCGGCGAGCTTGCCCGGATCGACGCGCTCCCATTCTCGCGTGATGACGGCTACGCGCCGGCGGATGTCGGGCGTGACCGGCACGAGCCACGGCGCCGGAGAGAGCTTGCGGCGCGCTCGCCGCTGGACTCGGCGACGTGGTGCGGGGGTGACGCGTGCTCCGGGGCGGTAGAAGTCGGAGTCCAAAAGACTGTGAAGCGTCACCGTGCGCTCGTTGTGGGTCGCGGCGTCGGGGACGAAGTCGACCACGACACCCGCCTCCTTGCGCGGGTGGGTGCGCATGACGCGACCGATCCGCTGCTGGTAGACGCGACGGCTTGCAGTCGGTGCGAGGTGCATGCAAACGGTTGCACGAGGCGAGTTCCAGCCCTCCGCCAGGAGCATGGCGTTGATGAGCACGTTGATCTCTCCGCGCTCGTACGCGGCCAGCGTTTCCGCGAGCTTTACGGGCGGGGTGCGGCCGCTGACCGCCTCCGCCTTCATCCCGGCCGCCCGGAACTCGCGGGCGAGGTTGTAGGCGTGCTCGACCCCGGCCGCATACACGATCCCAGGCGTCTGGTCGAAGCGGTCGCGGTAGAGGCTCGCCGCAGCCTGGTTGATGACGCTGTGATCGAGGACCTTGGCCAGGATCTCCTGGTCGTAATCGCCGCCGACGATCGGAACTGAGGCGACAGCGGCCGCGGGTGGCACGCGTAGGCACCGCAGCGGCGCGATGAGGCCCCGGCGCGCGGCGTCCCCGAGCGGCAGGTCGTCAACCGAGGCCGGGAAGACATCCGAGACCTGCTTGGCGATCAACTGCTCGGTCGCGGTCATCCCGATGTAGATCGGCTCGGGGAAGCTGCGGATGGCGCTGCTCGTCTTTTCGCCGAGCGCCGTATGGGCCTCGTCGCAGATGACGAGCTGGTAGGCATTCCTGGAGATCGACCCGACGTGGCGCGCGAACCACGCGTACGTCTGGATCGTGATCGGATTCCCGCGGAGCGGTTCCTGGCCCTTCTCGATCGCGGGCCGGAAGCGGTCCCCGTATCCCTCGGTCGTGAGGTCGGTCGTGAACTGCTGCACGAGCAGGCGCCGGTGGGTGAGGATCAGGATGCCCATCGTCCGGGCGGCCTCGACGAAGCCGGCGGCCGCGATCGTCTTCCCGGATGCGGTGGGATGGCGGAAGCGGAAGCGGCGAATCGCTCCGGGATCCTTCTCGGGGGAAAGCTCGGTTCCCTCGCCCTCGTCGGAAGCGGGCTGCTCGAACTCCTCTTCCTCTTCATCCTCCTCGACGGCCGGGTGGCCGTTGCCGTTCTCGGGCGCTTCCTCGTGCCGGGAGATCAGCTCGGTCA
>WNFV01008808.1_pt1 | contig 11318 bp, 12 predicted proteins | sample 5400101 | NCBI WGS metagenome assembly WNFV01 (sample SAMN13153361, study PRJNA577476) | soil metagenome | isolation source: 115 cm soil or saprolite under grassland replicate 1 | place: USA:California | collected 2016-06-15
GTCGTGTGGCCGCTCGAGTCGGCCTCGTACTCCTAGCCGAGCAGCATGCCGTAGAACGACTTCGCTCGTTCGACATCGGCAGCGGCGAGTTCGTGCCAGCAGAGGGCGCCAACGTCGTTGACAAGCTCGGCGCCGATGCGGGAGCCCGGCTGGAAGAGCGACACGATTGCGCCGACCGGATCCTGCACAGCGGCGACTCGGCCGGCGTCCAGGAGGTCGAGGGGCTCGCGAAGTATCGAGCCGCCGAGTTCGCGCGCCCGTAGCGTGCTCGCGTCGACGTCCTCGACGGAGACGTACGGCGTCCAGTGCGGCGCCGCCCTCGCCGCTCGAGCTTCGCGGGTCTGTCGGTAGAGGATTGCCACCTCCCTGCCGTCGCAACGCAGCGCCGTGTACGTGCCGATCTCGCCGGAAGGGAGGTCCTCACTCTGCCAACCGAACAGACCGCGGTAAAAGGCCTTCGCGCGGGCAGGGTCGGAGGTGGCCAGGCCGACCCAGCAGAAGGCGCCCGGCTCATAAGGGGCGGCGCGCTCGCCGGCGCGATTCCTCCCGTGTGAGCGGGCGGGCTCGTTACGGCTCAACATGCCGACCGACCTCCGCCGCGCCGATCGGCGACCACCGCGACGAGCGGAGCGAGCACGAGCGCGGCGCCGACAATCAGCGCCACGCTGGAGTTACCCGCTGCGTCCGCGATTCCGAGCGCGATCAGCGTCAACCCGACAAGGACTGATAGAGCCGAGGCTGAAAAGCGGTCCATCATCGTCTCCTTTCGCGAGGATAGTTGCATCATGCAGTATCTTACTTATGCAGAGAACGAGTGGCAAGGCACAACCAACTGATCGAGGAGGTCGCGTCTGCGATGCGCGCTCTCCAGAGGGCGGTCGACGCCTACGACGAGCTGGTGGCCTCGCGCCTCGGAATCAATCGCAGTGACCTGCGCTGCCTCGACCTGCTGCACCAAATGGGAACCATGACCGCGGGTCAGCTCGCGGCGGGCAGCCGCCTCACGAGCGGCGCCGCCACTCGCATGATCGACCGGCTCGAACAAGCCGGATACGTCCGGCGACTTCGCGACGGCGGCGATCGCCGGCGCGTCCTCGTCGAGCTGACGCCGCGAGCCAGGAAGCTAGCGAGCCAGTTCTACGGCTCCTTCGAGGCCGCCGCTGCCGGGTTGAGACGCTACCGGCCCGACCAGCTCGAGCTGCTTCGCGACTTCCTCGAAGGAGGTCGCGCGCTCTACGAACAGCAGGCGGCGCGGCTGGGGGCGGCGGAGAAAGGCTCGGCAGGCGCGAAATAGGCCGTGGGTGCACAAATACGATCCCGCCGCAAATCGCGCCAGTCGAGCCGTCAACCGAGTTGTGCACCCACGCCGAATCGGTGTTCGAAACTCCGGACGGGCCGCGCCGACGGTGGGAGGCTGCGGGCGAACCGCTATCGAACGGGTGGGCGCGGCTCGAAGCGTGTCCAGCGCGGCGGGTTCATGTCCGAGCAGGACGCACGGGAGGCGCTCTGGCGCGCCATCGAACGGCGGCGCCGCGACGAGCGTTCGCGGTCGTTGACGTTGTCCGAGCTCAAGTGATGGGCTTGCGGCTTGATGGAGGCGCCGTCAGTCAGCGCTCGAGCGTCTCGGGCAGACCGAAGTGGGGGAAGAGCTCGGGGATCATGAAGGCAGTCATCTCCTTCACCTGTGCGCCCTCCAGGGTCAGCACCTCGAGCGCTTCCGCCACGTACCTACTCTTGTCCGAGTCCCAGCGGTAGGCGGCGTTCGCCGGCTGGCCGTTCGCGCGCGTGGGAAGGTAGCGATGGACCGGCTCGGCGGCGAAGGCGGCGATGGTCTCGCGCCCACGCCACCAGGTGGGATACGGCGGCATCGCGAAGGTCGCGTCCTCGGCGAGCATCGCGGCGATCGCGGCCACGTCGCCTCGTTCCCACGCATCGATGTAGCTCTTGACGATCTCGCGAACCCGTTGGTCACCGAGCGAGCGGAGCGTGGCCTGCTGGCTCCGTTCAGGCAGGCGCTGGTCGACGGCCTTGCGCGCGCGCTGCAGCGCGCTGTTCACGGACGCCACGGTTGTCTCGAGCGTCTCGGCGGCCTCGCGGGCCGAGAATCCGAGCACGTCGCGCAGGATTAGCACTGCCCGCTGGGTGGCCGGAAGGTGCTGCAGCGCCACGATGAACGCGAGCTCGACGGCCTCGCGCTGTTCGTATCGAGCCTCGGGCGCCGCGTATCGTTCCTCGAGCCCGAGCCTTTCGTCGGGGTAGGGCTCGACCCAGACGGATTCGGCGAGCGGGTCGCCGGGATCGGCGTCGGGGCTGGCGGGTGAGCCCTGCTCGATTGGAAGCAGTCGGCGGGGCCGCTTCGCAAGCGCGTCGAGGCACACGTTGGTGGCGATCCGGTAGAGCCAGGGGCGTAGCAGCCTTCGACCTCCGAACCGGGGCAGCGCCTTCCATGCCCGCAGCAGGGTCTCCTGGAGAGCGTCCTCCGCATCGTGAAGGGAGCCGAGCATCCGGTAGCAGTGGGCATGCAGTTCGGCCCGGTGCGGCTCGATGAGGCGACGAAACGCATCCTCATCGCCGCCGCGCGCTGCTTCGAGTCGCTCTCGATCCGGCCGCGACCGGCTTGTGGGCTTCGCCATCACGCTCAGGCTAGACGCGCAGACTCGACGCCAGCGATGACTCTCGCGGCTCGAGCCGGTTCTACCTAGAGAAGCCGACAGCCAAGGAGGACTGTGAATGTCGCGAGATGACAGGGCGGATCGATCGACGCCCGCCGTACCGCCGCCTGATCCGCAGCTTCGGCGCTTGGCGCCTCTGCTGGGGAGCTGGAGGACGGAGGACCAGACGCAGGACAGCGTGCTTGGTCCGGGTGTACCCGTAACGAGCAGCGAGACATTCCGCTGGCTCGACGGCGGTTACTTCCTCGTGCAGGACTACGAGACGGTCTTCGGTGACGACCCGGCCCAGAGGGGCGTCAACTACTGGAGCTACGACACCGAAGCCGGCAAGTTCCGCATCATCTTCTTCAGCAACAACGGCCCCTACACCGAAGCAGGCAATCGCTACGAAGGCCACATAGCCGAGGACACGCTCACCTTCCAAGGCCCAGCACGCTTCCAGTACGACCTGGATGACCAAGGCCACATCAAGGTGAACCTCGACGGCACGATCTCCGTCGCCTGGTGGCTCCGCGACGAGAAGGGCGAGTGGCAACCTTGGATGAACAACACCTTCACGAAGGTTGAGGACGACCGAGAGAACGAGGCTCGAGACAGGAGGTCGGCGTGATCACCGGTATCGCCAAGGTCGTCATCCCAGTCGACGACCAGGAGCGGGCAAGGCGTTCTGGACCGAGGTGATCGGTTTCGATCTCGTCCGCGACGAGAACTACGACACCGAGCGCTGGATCGAGGTGGAGCCGCCCGATCGCTCCGTCGTGTTGGTCCTCAGTCGCCGTCCCCCCGACGAGCCTAGACGCCGGGTACCGGACCTGCTCCCGCACTCGCAGGTCTTCTTCGATTGCGAGGACATCGAGCAGACACACGCCGAACTGAGCGAGCGCGCCCTCGGGTTCCCGGCCGCCCGCGCAGTTCGTCGGCAGCTGGAACCAGTCCCGTCACCAACTATCGCCCCGACGGCGACTCAACGACGGTCCCGGCAGAGTGGCATTTTGCGTGGGCCTTGGGCGGCCGGGCGATCCAGGATGTGTGGATCGAATGCGCCGCCACGGACGCGAGCTCGGACAGTGGCGACTGGGGCACAACGCTTCGTCCTTACGACCACAAGATCGACGCTTGGCGCTCGACGTGGATTGGTCTGAATCACGGGGTGGTCATGCCTTTCATCGCCCGCCAGATCGGCGATGAAATCGTTCTCGAGCTCATTCGAAGCAGGCGCCCCTGACGCGCTGGATCTTCTCGGAGATCACGCCCGACAGCTTCTCCTGGCCGGCCGTCCAATCCACCCACGGAGGCGTCAACTGGAGGGTGCTCCAGGAGATGAAGGCAACGCGGCGCCACGAAGGTGAGCGTTGAGAGGTATCTGCTATCGGCCAGCGCGACGAAGCGCAAGTTGCAACTCGGGCCCGCCGGCTCCGCGCTTTGAGGGGACCCGGGAAATCGATGGGTGGAACGAGTCCTTACCGGTATAGTCTTGAACGGACTACTCCAAAGAGGAACGGGCCGATACCGCATGGCAGACCGCGATCGAGGAATGTGACCGACAGCCGAGCAACAGCTGGAAGTACTAGTGGAGCCGCTCCAGTCGGCGGAGTGGGGTCGCTCTCCGACACGGCGAGTGCCGTCCTCGGGCTTCTCACCTTCGGACCGAGGTCGGGTTACGACCTGCTCAAGCTGGCCGAGTCGAGCATCGGGTTCTTCTGGACGCCCGCGAGAAGCCAGGTCTACTCGGAGCTGCGGCGCCTCTCTTCGCTCGGGCTTGTGTCCGAGGAGCGGGTGGTTCAGGAGGATCGTCCGAGCAAGCGCGTCTACTCGCTGACGGCGGAGGGAGAGGCCGTGCTCCGGCGCTGGGTGCAGGCGGCCGACGCCGACCCCGACTACATCCGGAGCCCATTCCTCCTGAAGGTGTTCTTCGGCCGGCTGTCCAGCGGAGAGGCGGTGGGTGAACTGGTGAGACAGCGGCGGGAGGAGGCCGAGCGAACCGCGTCAGAGCTTCGGCAGATCGAGGAGCGGATCGTGGAATCGGAGGAGTGGCTCTACCCGCACCTGACGCTCCTCTATGGCCTCGCGCGAGCGGAGGCCATCGTGCGCTGGGCGGACGACGTCCTGCCCCTCCTGGAGGCGGGGGGTAAGTGATCTCCGCGACCCTGATGCCCTCGTCCGACTCACGGACAGCTGCGGGGATCATCATGCTGACGGTCGGCGCGGTCGATTACGGAGGCACGTTCCTGCTGCGCGTGCGCGGGCGCGAACCCAAGATCGAGTTCCAGAACTCGTTCGCCCGCGTCGGGCACGCGCGCGGGCGTGTTGGCGGTCCTCATCGTCGTGGCCCAGATCCTGGTCGACGGCGCGAGCATGAGCGGCGATCCCCGGCTGCGCTCGCACGGAACGGCATCTCCACCGCCACCCTCATGCCGGCCGGGCGCCGGCGGATGTCGGCCGGGACCATGGCAGTTGCACCGCTTGGTGAGCGCGAATACGTAGACCGCGCAACGACGTGCCGATGACAGGCCCTGAGCGCGCCGGAGGGGTGGAGTTGCTTCGCTTCGCCTCTGCGCTCTGTGCGTCCTCGGATCTGGTCGAGCTCGAGCACAGGCTGGTGACGGGCTTCGGCCGGCTCATCCATGCGCCGATGTACACCCTGTACATCCTCGATCCGCTGACTGGGCGCCCAGGGCGTGTTGCGCCGGTGAACGTCAGTGAGACGATGCTGGCGCGCTACGAGCGCCTTCCGCAGGGCAGGGAGACCGATCCGCTGCTCGCGCATGCCCTGGTCAGCGGCGGCGCCGCGTACAACATGGCGCTGATGTCGATGGAGGAGTGGCTCGAGTCACCGGTCTATACGAGCGTCGTGTCTATGCACGACATGCGCCATGTCGTGCAGGTGCCGGTCGTGTGCGGGGAGATCGTGGTCGGCACGATCAATCTCGGGACGAGCGACCCGGATCGCGGCTACACGGCGAGTGAGGTTCGCTGGGCGGAGGCGCTGGGGCGGTTGGTCGGTGTCGCCGTCGAGGGTATCCGCGCCCGGGAGGATCTCGAGCAAGAGCTCGAGCGGGCGCGGGCCGCGCTCGAACTCACCGACAGCGCGGTCGTGGTCAGCGATCCGGAGGCGCTCGAGGTGCGCCTCAACGAGGCAGCTCGGCGGCTGCTGGCGCAGCTTCAGGGTGGGGAGGAACGACTCTACGGGCTGATCGCGCCGCCTGGTGAGAGCCACGGCGGCTTCTCCCGGAGCGTCGATGTCGAGCTCCTCCGCGGGGGTCGAGGCCGGCTCCTCGGGTACTCGAGCCGGCTGCCGCGCGAGGGCGGCGCGCTGATCACAGTGCTCGAGCTCGACCGTGAGCGGCCTGGCAGGCTTGCTGGGCCGCTGCTCGCGTTGACCCCTCGCGAGCGTGAGGTCGCGACGCTGGTCGTGGATGGCCTCGTTGACCGCGAGATCGCCGAGCGGCTGTATCTGAGCCGCCACACGGTGAGCCAGTACGTGAAGCGCATCTACCGTAAGCTCGGCGTGGACTCGCGCGTCGCGCTGACGCGTCTGCTGCTGGGTCGTCGCGAGTCGTGTCGAAACCCCTGATCGTCTGAGGGCCATCCCCAAGGTTGGGGATCGGCCGAAGACCTCCCATCCGGTGTCTTGCGAGCCGCGGCCAAGGCGGCCTAGCCTCGACCAGCGGGCGAGCGTAAGCAGTGCAAGCCAGCGACGCCCGACCCGCTCCGACGCTGAGTCCCCACGCGGCTCGATTTGACATCCGACTGGGCGGCGGGGATGAAGGAAAGGAGGCCTGAAGTGATCGAAGGTGTGAACCAAGTGATCCTCGAGGTCGAGGATCAGGATCGGGCCCTCGCGTTCTGGACGGAGACGATCGGGTTCGAGCTCGCCCAGGACGCGCCGTACGGCGAGGGCGGGCGCTGGCTGGAGGTGCGCGCCCGGGACAAGGCCGCGACCCTCGTCCTCAGCCTCCGCCGCGGCGCGCGACCGACGGCGCCGGAAGAGCTGCCGACGTCGAACATCTTCTTCTACTGCGACGACCTGCCCGGAACGTACGAGGAACTGCGCTCGCGCGGCGTCGAGTTCCCCCAGCCGCCGGTCGAGCAGAGCTGGGGCTGGTGGTCGATGTTCCAAGATCAGGAGGGCAATCGGTTCGCACTCAGGCCGCGCGAGGGGACCTGATGGACGAGCCGAACCGGGAGGCGATGAGGAAACTCTCTACGCAGACGTTGGCCTTGCTGAGCGCACGGCATTGGCGCCGGCCTGTTCGGTTTCCAGCAGGCGGACACGATCGAGGCCTGGGCGTCGCTCTTCCTCTTCTCGGTGCTGTTCGGCTTGTCGATGGACTACCAGGTCTTCCTTGTCAGCCGCATCAAGGAGCGCTACGACGCGATCGGCGACACGAGGCAGGCGGTCACCTTCGGCGTCGCCTCGACCGCGCGGATCATCACCGGAGCGGCCCTGATCATCGTCGCGGTCTTCGCCGGGTTCGCCCAGGGCGAGCTGATCATGCTCCAGCAGATGGGCTTTGGGATCGGTGCCTCGCTCCTGATCGACTCGACCATCATCCGTTCCGTGCTCCTGCCGAGCGTGATGGGCCTGCTCGGCTGCTGGAATTGGTATCTGCCCCGCTGGCTCGCCTGGCTGCCGCGGCTGCAGCTCGAGAGCGCGTCGAGGAACGGGGGCTGGCAGCTCGTCCCGCCCTGGAGCCGAGCGCAAGTGGCGCTAGGTAGTCCCGTGGAGGGGAGATCGACGCCGTGACCGACGACGATATGCCTCGGGCCGGGCGGCGCGAGTGGATCGGTCTGGCGGTCATTGCCCTTCCCTGTCTCCTTTACTCGATGGACCTGACCGTGCTCTATCTGGCGGTGCCCTCGCTGAGCGCGGATCTCGAGCCTTCGAGCACGGAGCTCTTGTGGATCACGGACATCTACGGCTTCTTCTTGGCGGGTTTCCTGATCACGATGGGCACGCTCGGCGACCGGATCGGCCGCCGGCGCGTGCTCCTCGTCGGCGCCGCGGCCTTCGGCGTCGGCTCGGTGCTGGCGGCCTTCTCGACGAGCGTCGAGATGCTGATCGTGACGCGCGCGCTGCTCGGCGTGGCCGCGGCGACGCTGGCTCCCTCGACGCTCTCCCTCATCCGGAACATGTTCCTCGACCCGGGACAGCGGACGTTCGCCATCGGGGTGTGGGCGACGAGCTTCTCGGTCGGTGCCGCGCTCGGTCCGCTGCTGGGAGGCCTGATGCTCGAGTTCTTCTGGTGGGGCTCCGTCTTCCTGCTCGCAGTGCCGGTGATGCTTGTGTTGCTCGCGATCGGACCGAGGCTGCTGCCCGAGTTTCGCGATCCCGAGGCAGGACGTCTGGATCTCCCCAGCACCGGGCTCTCCGTCGTCGCGGTGCTCGGGGTGATCTACGGGCTCAAGGAGATCGCGGCGGGCGGCCTCGAGGGGACACCGCTCCTCTCGATCCTCGTCGGTCTCGGTGTCGGCGCCGTGTTCGTGCGTCGGCAGCGAACGCTCTCCGATCCTCTCATCGACCTACGGCTCTTCCGGAGCCGTACCTTCAGCGCCTCCCTGGCTTCCAACACCTTGAGTCTCGCGATCGCCTTCGGGATCTTCCTCTTCATCGCCCAGTACCTGCAGCTCGTGCTCGGCTTCACGCCGCTCGAGGCCGGGCTGTGGACTGTGCCCTCGGCGGGCGGCTTCATCGCTGGATCGATGCTCGCTCCGGTGCTCGTGCGCCTCGTTCGGCCGGCCTTCGTCGTCGCCGGGGGCCTGGTGCTCACCGCAGCCGGGCTCGCGCTCCTCGCGCAGGTCGAAGCAGGGTCGAGCGTCGCGCTCGTCGTGGTCGCGTCCATCGTCATCGCTCTCGGTGTCGCGCCCCCGGTCACGCTCGGAACCGACCTAGTCGTCGGCTGCGTGCGGCCGGAGCGGGCGGGAGTCGCCTCGGGGATCTCCGAGACCGGTGCCGAGCTCGGGGGCGCGCTCGGCATCGCGGTACTCGGCAGCATCGGCGTCGCCGTCTACCGAAACCAGCTGGCCGACGCAGTTCCAGCGGGGGTCCCGCCCGAGACGTCCGAGACCGCGCAGGACACGCTCGGCGGCGCCGTTGACGCCGTCGAGAGGCTACCCGACGCGCTCGGGACGACACTGCTCGACGCCGCCCAAGAGGCGTTTACTCAAGGGCTGCAGGTCGCCGCCCTAACAGGCGCCGCCGTCGCTCTGGGGACGGCCGCGCTGGTCGCGGTCCTGCTCCGGCGAATGGGTGCCGGCGTCGGACAGGAGCGTGACGCCACAGCCGCGGGCGAGGAGGCTGCCGAGGTGGCCCGGCCGTGAGGAGCGCTATGCGAACGGGAGGTTTGAGATGTTGCTCGAGAACAAGAACGCCGTGATCTACGGAGCAGGAGGGGCGATCGGCGGTGCCGTCGCCCGCGCGTTCGCGCGCGAAGGTGCACGCGTCTTCCTCGCCGGGCGCACCCTTGCCACACTCGCCGCGATGGCCGAGGAGATCTCCGTCGCCGGAGGAGCGGCCGAGACGGCGCAGGTCGACGCCCTCGACGAGGAGGCGATCCAGAAGCACGCGGGTGCGGTTACCGAGAAGGCGGGAAGCATCGATGTTCACTTCAACGCGATCTCGCTCCGCGACGTTCAGGGCACGCCGCTCCTCGAGATGCCGCTCGACGACTTCGCCCGTCCCATCGTGACCGGCGCCACCACCCACTTCCTGACCGCCCGGGGAGCCGCACGGCACATGGTCGAGAAGCGCTCCGGCGTCATCCTCACCCTCTCCGCCTCCGCGGCTCCCGTGGCCAGCTCTCCCGAACCAGGCCAAGGACTGGGTGGCTTCGGCGTGGCGTGCGCGGCGATCGAGGCACTCTCCCGAAGCCTCGCCGGCGAGCTAGGACCGCACGGCATCCGCGTCGTCTGCCTGCGACCCGAGGGAATCCCGGAGACCTGGCCCGATGAGTTCCGCATCCAGCTCGATGACTGAGCAGACAAACACTGGAGCCCCGCCCACCACTCAGCCGACTCCCGTGGCGCGGCGCGCAGCCCACGAACGTCTCTCGACCGGCGCGCTCTCTAGCTGGGCGCGCGCCTGCGCCACCCATCCGTGGCGCGTCGTCGGCAGCTGGATCGGCATCGTTGCCCTTCTGATCGTCCTGGTCGGGTCGGTCGGAGGCGAGCTGCGGGACGAGTTCGAGATCCCGGGGTCGGATACGCAGAAGGCGACCGACCTGATCGAGTCCGAGTTCGCGTCCGAGCAGGGCGGCGTGCTGAATGTCGTCTTCGCAGCGCCGGAAGGCGAACGGCTCGACACGCCGGAGCGCCGGGCCGCCATCGAGGAGGCGATTGCCCGCCTCGAGTCACCGCAGTTCGCGCCTATCGACGACAAGGCAGGCCTGGAGAGCGTCGGCGATCCCTTTAGCGAGGACACGGTCTCGGACGACGGGCGCATCGCCTACGCGGAGGCGCAGTTCAGCGAGACCATCGAAGAGGAGGACCGCGACCAGGTCGTCGCCGTGCAGGACGCCGTCCGCGACACCGTCGGGCCGGCCGGCGTGACGGTGGAGTACAACGGCGAAGCGGAGTTCCCACCGATCGAGCAAGGCACGTCGGAGGCGCTCGGCCTGCTCGCGGCGATCATCGTGCTGATCGTCGTGTTCCGCACCTTCGTAGCCATGTTCATTCCGATCGCCCTGGCGGTCACAGCGGTCGGGATGGCGTTCCTGCTGCTGTTCATCCTGGCCGGCTTGACGGACATCAACACGATCACGCCCATCCTCGTCTCGATGATCGGCCTGGGCGTCGGCATCGACTACTCGCTCTTCATCGTCACGCGCTTCAGACAGCTCCTGCACGACGGCCTCTCACCGCGCGACGCGGCCGCCGAGGCGGGCGCGTCCGCCGGCCGCGCCGTGTTCTTCGCCGGCCTGACGGTGGCCATCTCGGTGAGCGGACTGGCCTTCTTCGGGCTTGACTTCGTGACCAAGCTCGGCATCGGCAGCGCCCTCGGCGTGCTGACGACGGTGCTGATCGCGAACTCGCTCTTGCTAGCGGTGCTGGCGCTGCTCGGCCACAAGATCGACCGGCTGAAGGCACCGTTCCTCCGCCGGGTAGACGACTCGGAGGCAGCCCGTGAGAACACCCTGACCGCCCGCTGGGGTCGGTTCGTGACTGCGCACGCACGGGTCGTGTTCCCGGTGGTGGTGCTGCTCATCCTCGCGCTCGCGTCGACAGCGACGCTCGTGCGTCTGGGCGCGGCCGACCAGGGCACCCAGCCCAAGGAACAGACCAGCCGGAGGGCCTACGACCTCCTGGCCGAGGGCTTCGGGCCAGGTTTCAACGGCCCCATCCCGATCGTGGTGGACGTGAACGGTGACCCGCAGACGCCGCAGAGGATCTACGAGGGCGTGCAGGGGACCCCGGACGTGGCGTCCGTGCGCGAGCCACAGCTCAACGATGAGGGCACGGTCGGAATCGTCTTCGTGACCCCGGCGTCCGCTCCCCAGGACGAGGAGACCGACAAGCTCGTCGACCGGCTACGAGGCGACGTCGTGCCGGCGACGACGGCCGGCGGCAATGCGGTCGCCTACGTTTCGGGCCAGACGGCGGCGTTCAAGGACATCGCCGATCGGATCATGGAGCGGTTGCCGCTCTTCC
>WNFV01011663.1_pt1 | contig 11318 bp, 10 predicted proteins | sample 5400101 | NCBI WGS metagenome assembly WNFV01 (sample SAMN13153361, study PRJNA577476) | soil metagenome | isolation source: 115 cm soil or saprolite under grassland replicate 1 | place: USA:California | collected 2016-06-15
CTCCCCGCACCTCGTCGATGAAGGCGTGGAGGGAGGCAAGTTCCTCCTCCCTGCCGACGATCTCGGACACGATCCTCACACGCAGATCGTGACAGAGGCCCTGACGAAGGCAACTTCGACCCACAGACCTCACGCTCGGCGCCGAAACGACAAACGGTGCTGGGCGCAGCTTCTCCCTGCAGAGGTCGCGCAGTCGAGTTGCCGTCAGGAGTCGCGACGGAGTAGCTGTTGCCCCTCATCCCCGTCGCGACGGCCTGCATCTGGAGCATCCGCGCAACAAGCGCGTGATCGTCGACCTCGCGCGCGAGCGCGAGCCCCTCGAGGGCGAGCGGCCGCGCCGCCGCGGGATCCCCGGTCCGCGCCGTCACCTCGGCCGCGGCGGCGAGGGCACGGGCTCGAAGCGGCGGAGGCGCGTCAGGAGCAGCGCGAAGCGCCGACTCGAGCCAGCGACGTCCTTCCACCAGGTGGTCGTTGTTGAACCAGAAGCGCATGAGCGCCGTCGCCATTCGCAGGTGCGCAATGTGCTCGCCGGTATCCCTGAGCCAGGCGAGTGCCGCTCGGAGGTTGTCGTGGTCGTTCTCCAGCCGATCGAGCCACAGCTTCTGGTCCGGGTCGCCAAGTTTCGGCGCGGTCTGCGCAGCGAACTCGAGGTAGTAGACCGCGTGGCGCCGGCGCAGCGTCTCCGTCTCGCCCTCCTGCGCGAGCCGCTCAAGGGCGTATTCCCTCATCGTCTCAAGCAAGGAGAAGCGAGGTTCCTGATGCATCTCCTCCTGGCGAACGAGGCACTTCTCTACTAGAGAGGACAACCCCTCGAAGATGTCGATCTCGAGGTCGGCGTCGGGATCGCAGATCGCCTCCGCCGCCTCGATGCGACAGCCTCCTGCGAAGACGGATAGCCGATTCAGAAGCGTCTGCTCCGAGCTGTCGAGGAGGTCGTAGCTCCAGTCGAGCGTCGCCCGGAGCGTTTGCTGGCGCGCCGGTCGGTCGCGGTCGCCGACGGAGAGCGTCGTGAGGCGACTGTCGAGGCGAGCGAGGAGTGCCGCCGGGGAGAGGGCGCTCATCCGCGCCGCAGCCAGCTCGAGGGCGAGCGGGAGCCCGTCGACACGCGCGCAGATTTCAGCTGTCGTTCGCCCGCTGTCGTCGTCGAGCTCGAAGCTCGGTCTGACGGCCTTGGCGCGTTCGACGAACAGCCTGACGGCTTCCGACTCGTGCAGAATCGCCGGGTCGGGGGGCTTCGTGAGGTCGGGAAGCGACAGCGGTGGGACCTCGTAGAGATGCTCTGCGGAAAGGCGCACCGGAGCCCGACTCGTCACCAGCAGCTTCAGCCGCGGGCACCCGTCGAGGAGCGTGGCAACGTCGACCGCGGCCGCGAGGAGGTGTTCGAAGTTGTCGACGAGCAGCAGCAGCTCCTTGTCGGCGAGCGAGCGCTCGAGTGTCTCGGCGAGCGGCTGGCCGGGAGCCTCTTTGATGGAGAGCGCTCGCACGATCGCGGTAAGGACGAGAGCCGCCTCCGCGATCGGCGCGAGGAGGACGACGAAGGCGCCGTCGCGGAAGCTTGGTACGAGCGAGGAAGCGGTCTCGATCGCGAGCCTGGTCTTGCCGCTGCCGCCGGGCCCCGTGAGCGAGACGAGCCTGACCTTCGGATCGAGTAGCAGGCGACGCAGGTCCGCCAGCTCGCGTTCACGGCCGACGAAGGACGAGGCTGGCACCGCGATGTTCGTGGCGTGCAAGCCGCGCGGCGGCGGAAAGACGTCCCGAAGCCCGGGAACCGTCAGCTGGAACAGCCGCTCCGGCTCCTCCACATCTCTCAGCCGCTGCGCGCCGAGGTCGCGGAGCGCCATTCCCGCGGGCAACTCGCCGAGCAGAGCGCGTGCTTCGCGCGACACGAGGATTTGCCCGCCGTGTTCGGCGGAGCGGATCCGTGAGACTCGGTGGACATCCAAGCCGACGTAGCGCTCTCCGACGACCGCAGGCTCGCCGGTGTGGACTGCCACTCGTAGCCGTACGTCTTTCCCGTTCGGCCACACGTGCTCGACCGCCCGACGCTGGGCCTCCGCCGCGGCGGCGACCGCCTCCCGGACGCTCGTGAATGCGTAGAGAGAAGAGTCGTCGTGCGATTCGGTCTCACGCCCGCCGTGCGCCGTGAATGCCTCGCGGAGAAGACGCCGCTCGTCGCCCAGGACGTCTGCGTACCGGGGACCGAGTTCCTGCAGCAGCTGTGCCGAACCCTCCACGTCCGTCGCAACCAGCGTGACCGTCCCGGAGGGAAGCGGCCGCGAACCACTCGCGACCCCGAGCTCCGGATCCTGCTTGAGCATCCTCCGGTTCAAATCCTGGAGCTCGAGCCCCGGCTCGATCCCGAGCTCCTCGACGAGCGTCCTGCGCGCATCGTGAAAGGTTTCGAGCGCCTCTGCCTGCCGGCCATTCCGGTAGAGCGCGAGCATCAGCTGGCCGCGAAATCGCTCGTGCAAGGGGTGCTCGGAAACCAGCGCCTCCAGCTCGCCGATGACGTCGCCATGGCGACCGAGGAGCAGCTCGCACTCGATTCGCTCGGCCAACACCATCAGGCGTAGCTCCTCCAGCCTCTCGACCTCTCCCCGGGCGAGCGACTCGAAAGACACGTCGGCGAGGGCAGCACCGCGCCAAAGCGAGAGCGCCTCGCGAAAGCGTTCCGCCGCCTCCGCGGCCGCACCCCCCTCGCGAAGCTGCTGCGCCTCTCCGACGAGGAATTCGAACCGTGCGGCGTCGACCTCGTCCGCCTCGGCACGCAACAGATACCCCCGCGCCCGGCTGACGATCCGCTCCGAGCCCAGTGCCTTGCGCAGCGCAGCGACGTAGACCTGCAACGTCTTGATAGCCGTCGCCGGGGGCTCCTCCCCCCAGAGCTCGTCCAGCAACCGTCCGTACGAGACGACTTGGTTCGCGTGCAACAGCAGAACGGCGAGGAGCGCACGGTGCTTCGCCGCCCGGAGCTGAACAAGCCCTCCCTCGGACTCGATCTCCAACGGCCCAAGGATCCGAAACTCCACACGCGCTTTCTAACGCGCCGACCGCGTCGCCGGAAGAGTCGTTCTGTCCACTTTGCCGGCGCGCAGCCGCCGCTTTGCTGCGACCCGCGACGCTTGGTGCGAGTACCACCAGCCCAAGGAGGAGGCACTGAGATGAGCACACGCGAGGAGACAGCGTCACCCAGCGCGCTAGTGCGGCTGCTCACGCACCTGCGCAAGCAGCTGGGCGAGGTCGCACGCGAGTGCAGCCATGCCATGCTGTGCTGCCCGCACTCCAACAACCAGACGGAGCGCAAGTGACCATCTTGCGCTCCGAGCTCGCAATCGTGCAGGCGGCCTTCGCGGCAGCCGAGCGCGGCGACGTCGACACCTGGCTGGCGCACCTCGCCCCCAACGTCCGCATCCACACCCCCCGCGGCGTGACGAGCGGGCCCGAGGCCGCGCTCCGGTTCGCCCGTCGCGACCCGGCTTCCGAGCTCGCCCTCGACATCAGGTTGCTCGACCTCACCCCCGTCCACGAGTGGATCGTCGCTGCGACCCAGCTCACCCATCGCTGGCGCGAGAGCGGCGAGCTCGCCGAGGAGACACCTGCGCTCGTCGTCTGCCGCGTGCGCGACGGCCTCATCACGAGCCTGCATCCGATCAGGTGAACCCAGGAGGAAAGCCAATGCGCCCGCGAACCATCCTGGTCCTCTTCTGCGCCTTCGCTTCGTTGCCGCTGCGCCCGCCGCCGCCGAGCGGCTACCGGTGGACTCGCGCGACGACGAGACGGCCGCGCCCGCGAAGCGCATCTCCGCGCTCGCGAATGTCGTCGCGACGATGGACGCCCGCGTGCAGAGGATCGAATCTCTGCCGCCAAGCCCGATCCTGCCCCCGAGCCCGGTCTACCGGCGCTCGTCTCCGTCCAGGACGCCGCGTCGGCGCCTTCTCGGGCAGGATCGCCTGCGCACGTGAGGGCGCAGCCGCCACCACCGGCGGCGACACGATCGCTGACGACGACGCCCGCGGGGAGGACACCTCCACCGAGGGGATCGTCGGACAGCTCGACGCGGTCGCGACCGTGCTTGGCCAGACGAACGCGCGCCTGACGGGGATTGCCGCGTTCGTCGGCGCCAGCCCCGGCCCGGCCGAGATCGAGGCCGCCGGCGGTGTCTGGGCACAGGCGGCCTCGATCTACAACCGCACCGTCGACCTGCTCGCAAACGCCGACCGCCTGCCCAGCCCCGTCTGCCCGGCCGGCTAGCGAGGCCGTCGGCCCGTCATGACACAACCACGTCAGGAGGAGCGATGAAAAAGGCACTGATCCCCGCGTTCTTGCTCGAAGGGGGAGCAATGACGATCCACACGCCTCTACTCCTACTCCGCGCGACACTTGCCGGCGGCCTCATTGTCGGCGCGCTCGCCGCCTCCTCGTCCGCGCCCGCAAGGGCCGTCGTTGGTACTAGAGGCTTGATGTGAAACGGCGGATCCCGGCAGGGACCCGCCGAAAGAGTACGAAGGAGGGCTTCCAGACGTGTCCCTCGAGATGGAGGCTCGAGATGACGGCCGATCTGGAAGCCCTTGTCGTTGCAGCGTACGTCTTCGCCGATGAGTACCCGGTCCCTGCTCGGCCCGGCAGACCGGCACTGGTCTCGGACGCCGAGCTCGTCGCGCTCGCCGTCTGCCAGGCGGCGATGGGGATCTCCTCCGACCGCCAGTTCCTGGGGCTGGTCGGCCGCGTGTTGCCGGGCTGGTTTCCCCACCTGCTCTCGCAGTCGCAGTACAACCGCCGCCTGCGCGCGCTCGTGGAGCTGATCAGCGCCGTCCAGCTCAGCCTCGCCCGCTGGCTCGACGCGGGCGAGGTGCGGCTCTGCGACGGCACGCTCATAGCCTGCGCCAGCTACCCCGGCTGCGCCGCCCGAAGCGAGTTCGCCGGCTTCGCCCGCTACGGCTACCAGAAGTCGCAGCACCGCTTCCTGTGGGGGGTCAGGCTCGTCCTCTTGAGCGACCCGCGGGGAGTGCCGCTCGGGTACACGCTCGTGCCGGCGGGCGAGAAGGAGTACGAGCCTCTCGCCGACCTCATCACCGGCACCCCCAGCGAGATCGTGATCGCCGACAAGGGGCTGTGGGGGCGCAGCTACCGCGAGCGGCTCGCCGCGGCTGGCGTCGGGCTGCTCACCCCGGCGAAGGAGCGCACCGCCGGCAACGAGCTCGGCGAGCGGCGACTCGCCTCCGTGCGGCTCGCGATCGAGAGTGTCTTCGCCAACCTGAAGGGTCAGATGCGGCTCGAGCGGCACCTCGCCAAGACACCGGCCGGGCTTGCCGTTCGGATCGCGCAGCGCCTGCTCGCGCTCACGCTCGGGATCCTGCTCAACACCCTCGCCGGACGTCCCGCGCGCGCCCTCGCCGCCTACGACGGCCGCTAATTCACATCAAGCCTCTAGCCGGACCGCGGCTGCCGTCTCGGCGGTGATGCCGGTGTTCGTCGACATCAACCCCGACAACGAGGACGCGGAGACCACTGAATGTAAGGAGGGTGAACTGTGCGTCTCCCAACAGAACGGCGGCAGGGTGAACGGCTTGGCCGTGGTGCCGGACGACCCGAACGTCTACTTCGCTGCCAGCAAGGTCGGAGGCCTGTTCAAGTCGACTGACCGCGGCTCGTCGTGGACCCACCTCGACGGCCACCTGCCGGCAACCACCTGGGACGTAGCGGTCGAACCGGGCGGACAGCGCGTGTTCGCCACTTCGTTCAACGAGGGACGGGTCGACACGGCAGCCCCGCTCCAGGTATCGACCGACGGCGGACTCACCTGGAGCGGTCGCCTGCCTGCCGCGCCAAGCACGTGTGATCCTGCGCGCGCCGCGCAGCCCTCGGCGTTCGGGATCGCGGTGCGGCCGGGGACGTCCGAGGTGCTGGCCGGCACCAACTGCGGCCTAGCGCTGAGCAAAGGGGTCCACGACTATGCCCGCGACGACTGGACACGCTTCGACCCGACGCTCGATGGAGCGGCCGTTTGGGACATCATTGCGCTCCCCGGCGGGAAGACCTATGCCTGCGGCGACGACGGGCTGCTGATGTCGAACGACGGGCAGCCCGGGCCTTCTTGGAAGAAGTTGGAGAGCACGCCGCCAGCGCCGTTGCCAGGCGGGTTTTGCTCACTGGCGGTCTCACCCGACGACTCGAATGTGGTGTTCGTGGTTTTCGCAAGAGGAAGGTTTAGCGGCGATGGATTCGCCGTCGGATGTTGCGAATTCCCACCGGGTACGGGAGCAGAATTCTTCGAGGGCCATGTCGACGCCGACAACAAGTCTGTCGCCCTGACCCCGCTGCCTTATCCCGACGACATTTATTCCCCTGGGCCGGACCCGTACCCCAACACGGTCACCAAGAAGGGTCGGGTTCCCTTCGTCGTCACCAACAAGCGCTCTCAGGGCTATGACCTCTTGTTGGGCGATGGCTCGCTCTGGCGCGTGGAGTGTTTGCCTGAGCAGACCCCGAACTGCCCCGTGAAAACGGATCCCGATGTGTGGCATGGCAGCTTTACAGATCACCTCGGCGGCCCCACAAAGGCTCACGGCGACTCAGGCGACCTCGAGTTCGATCCGGCTGTGAGCATCGACGCCTGCCCGACGCTCTATTCGTCAGACGGAGGCGTCTACCGCAACACGGATAAGGATCCGAAGACGTGTGATACGCCCACGTTCGTGGGGGCGAACACAGGCCTGCACGCGTTCCTGCTCTGGGATACGGAAGGAGTCCACGCTGACGGCCCCGACGACGAGGACATCTACTTCTCCACCCAGGACAACGGCCTCTTCTACACGGGCGAGGCAGGGAAATGTGACCCGTCGCAGGGAACGGCGTGCGCCTGGTCGCATCCAACCGGCGGCGACGAGGCGGATGTAGCCGCCGAGGCGGGCTCAGTGCTCGCCTCGAGGGGAGGCGAGCTGCGTAAGGCAGACCGTGGCTACGTGAACCCTGTTTGGTTTATAGGCTCGGGCCTGGGACCGTTCGGCATCCCCTCGCAGCTGGCCAGCGTCGGATCCGTCGATGAGCGTCGCCCCGGCGAGTTCCTGCTGGTCGTCCCCCCGAAGTCGGCGAACTTGCCTGACGGGTGCTGCAACTTTGATCCCAACGATGGTCTTCCGCCAATGCCCACCCCGACGGGCGTCCGCGATCAAGAGGGTCTTCCTTACGTTGGCACGGAGTTCGGAGGGGTGGAAGGGAGGCTGGGCCGCCGCGACCTCGAACACGCCGCCCTGCCACATCGTCGTCAGCAAGGGAGCAGATGGGCCGCAGCCGTACGTCCTCGCCGGCGGGTGCGGCTGGCCCTACAGCGCCGCGGGCAGTGCTGCCTCCGCGGCCGACCAACTCTGGACCTTCCGAGCCGGTCGCTGGGAGCAGATCCCCGTCCCAACACAGATCAACGGCGTCGCAACAGGCGCGACCGGCTTTGGTCTCATCGCCGTCGATCCGGCGAACCCCAACCGGCTCTATGCCTCAGTGGTCGGCAGCCAGCCACCGCTGATGGTTCGCTCGCCCGACGGCGGTGACCAGTGGGAGCGCGACGACGCGTTGACGAACCTCATGAGCGGAACTGGCAGGTTCCGGGCCTACCCGGGATCACCGGAAACGCAATCACGGCGGATCTCTGGCCGTACCAGCAGCCTTTGATGGTCGCGTTCGACCCCCAGGATCCGAACATCCTGGTCGCGGGTGGCGCCTCTTCGGGCGTGTTCATCTCGAGCGACGGCGGTGAGAGCTGGAGCCTGCTGACGGATCCGTTCACCCCTGGCACCTCGCCTATTCCGCATCTACCGCGGCCGCTGTGGGCCCATTTCGACCACGACACGGCGGGCGTTGTCCGGATTTACCTGGGGACGGGGCGCGGGGTGTGGCGTGTGCAGGTCCCCGAGGCGGATGCCGCGATCGTGAGCTTCGCGGCAGTGACGCCGCCGTCGAGGGTCATCGTGGGGCAGCCGGTCGAGCTGACCCTGCGCAAGGTCGTCACCAACCACGGCCCCTCCACTCCTGTGAACATCACAGTCTCGCGGACAGCAACTGCTCCCTCGGGTTCAAGCGTCACCCCGACGGCATCGTCAGAGACCGCCACGGCGGTCGCGAAGGACGCGCTCCGGACGATCGACGAGAGGTTCACGATCACCTGTGGCGCCCCGGGCCCGCAGACGTTCTCTTTCGCGAATCGGATCCATCCCGCGAGCCCGGCGTACGTCGACCCCGACCCCACCAACAACACCGCGACGGCGCAGGTGACCGTTGAGTGCGTGCTGCCGGTCGCGCTCAACATCAAGCCGGGCGGTTTCCCGAACGCGATCAATCCAAAGAGCACCGCGCCCGTGGCGGTGCTGACCACGGCAGCCGGCGAGTACGGCCTGCCGCTCGCCTTCGACGCGACGAGGATCGACCCCGCAAGCGTGCGGTTCGGGTCGGCGTCGCTCGTCTTCTCCGGAACCGGCGGGGCGACTCCGATCCACGGAGCCGGGCACATCGAGGACAGCTACGAGCTCGACGAGACGACGCGGGACGGCGACCTCGACATGGTCCTTCATTTCCGGGTCGCGGACAGCGACCTGACGAGCTCATCGACCGAAGGATGCGTCGGCGGCACCTACCTCGATGCCAGCGGAGCGTCACGCCGGTTCTTCGGCTGCGACTCCGTCAAGATCTCGCCGTGAGGCACGCCATCGTCTCCTGGCGGTGAGGGAGGGCCTCCGGGGCCCCTCACCGCCGGAGCCGCAGCGCGCGGAGCACTCTCTCCGAATAGATCCAGTCGGCTCCGGACAGGGAGAGGAAGAAGCTCGGAAGGGCTGAACGCGACGCCGTTGTCGAAACAGGCACCACGTCGACCACACACGTACCACACAGGCTGTGCCGGGTGGCAGCCGATCGTAGCTGGTCACAGCCGGTTCCCGAATCGAGATCGCCAGCAGCAGCTAAGCCAACGGCTACATCCGGCAGACATCCCGCTCCGTTTGCCGTGAAGACAACGCCCGCATCCCGCGCTGATCCCGCAGGAGGCCGCCGGAAGCTCCCGCAAGTCCCCGCGAATCCCCGCGACGGCACGGCCGAAAGGCCCGCTCACGGCGGGAATCCCCGCCGATCCCCCGGTCAGCCCGGAAGCGCCAAGACCGGCCTGTCACGCCGGAGGTCGCGGGTTCGAGTCCCGTCGCTCCCGTCAAAGTGCCTGCAAATTGGTTGTTTTGTTGTCAGGTCAGACGCCAAGATCGGGCCTGGCCACACAAACGCGTGTTCGGCGCGGGGCTAAAAAGCACCGAAACGGCGCGAGTACGTGTCGGCGGGCCTCGATTTCAAGCCGTCTTCGGCCGCGTCGAGACCGACCGCGAACCCGGCCTGCGGCCACACAAAATGGCCGGAGGTCAAGGCCCCCGCGACGAAGCTCGCCGCTGAGGCCGCCTGGCCGCGGCCGGTCGGACGCCGCGGGAGCAGCTGGAAGGACGGCAAGCCCCTCACGCATTGGCCTTCGGCGACAACGAGCGCGATCGCGAGGGTGCCGAGGGCATCGCCGGCACCGGCGGCCGTCATCTGCAGCCCCCGCAATTACCCACAGCGCTCCCGTGGACGCGCCCGAGCGCGGCGTCTACACGTGCTCCACAGGCGGGATCGAGGTGGCGATCGAGCAGGAGACGGCCGCCGGCGGCGGCACGACGCGGCGGCGCATCTGCGCTTGTGTGTCAAGCGACGACGATGAGGTTTCCGCTCGACCGGAGTCAAATCGGGTGTGGACGACCTGGGAAAGGGAGCGAACGTGACGCAGGAACAGGATCTGGCCGCGATCGCGCGGTCGATCGTCGATGCGAACCGGTTCATGGCCCTCGGTACCGCCGATGCGAGCGGGACGCCGTGGGTGTCGCCGGTCTGGTACGCGCCGCTCTCGTGTCGCGAGTACGTCTGGGTCTCGCGACCGCAGACGAGGCACTCCCGCAACCTCGCCGCACGACCGCAGGTCGCGATCGCGATCTACGACTCGCACCGGGCGGGCGGCTGGTCCGCCTTGTACATGGCGGCCGTCGCCGAGGAGCTCGAGGACGTCGACGTCGCGCTCGAGGCCTTCAACCGACGGTCGGAGGCACAGGGGCTGCGCGCCTGGTCGCGCGCCGAGGTCGTCCCGCGGGGCGAGTTCCGGCTCTACTGCGCCACGGCCGGCGAGCAGTTCGTTCTCGACGACCACGACCGGCGGCTTCCGGTTCATCTGCAGTAGCACGCGCGTCGATGAATCCCCGCACCAGATCGCCGCAAGAAAGGGAGGAACTTCATGCAGGAGCTGCTAGTGGACTTCATCACCTCGCTGGACGGCTACGGGGCCGCGGAAGGCTGGCCCGGGTTTTGGGGGCTCCAGGGCCCCGAGTATCTCGCCTGGCTCGGCGACCAGCCCGAACGCGACTACACGGTCCTGATGGGGGCGAACACGTACCGGCTGATGTCCGGGTTCGCCGCCGAAGTCGAGACACTGGAAGCGGACGAGGCTGCCGCTGTGGACGAGCTCGCCGGGACGCCGAAGGTGGTGTTCTCCTCGACGCTGCAGCCGCCGCTGACTTGGCCCAACACCGAGGTGGTCGGCGGGGATGCGGTCGAGGCCGTGGCGGCGATGAAGCGGGACGGCTCGAGCCCGATGCGCACCATCGGCAGCCTCACGCTGTGCCGGTCGCTCATGGAGGCGGGCCTGGTCGACCGTTTCCGGGTGGTGGTCTTCCCCGTGATCACCGGGAAGACGGGCCGCGACCGGATCTACGACGGCTATCCCGATGTCGCTCTCGACATGGTCGCCAGCCGAACGTTCGACGGCCGCATCCAGCTGCTCGAATACGTTCCGACGGTGCTGACCGGGCCACCCGGCGCGCATCCGGCTTCCTGAGTCCTTTGCACGCGCCGGCACCAGCGGTGAGCCGCCGTAGCCAGGGGTCGCGAGAAAGGAGACGCCATGTCCGCAACCGTCCTCTACATGTCCATGTCGCTCGACGGGTTCATCGCTGGGCCAAACGAGAGCCCTGAGAACGGCCTCGGCGACGGCGGGGACCGCCTGCACGACTGGCTGTGGTCGGATACTGAACCCGGCGGCCCGTCAGGAGTCCCAGGCCGTCCGTCCGGTGTGAACGGCCAGATATACGACGAATTCATGTCCACCGGCGCGGTCGTCGCCGGCCGGGGAACGTTCGAGCCGGCGGGCGGCTGGGGCGGCGACCACCACGACGGCGTGCCGATCTTCGTCGTCGCGCGCCACAAGCCCGGCATCGACATCTCGCGCTGGCCGCTCGTCAGCTACGTGGACGACGTCACGGCCGCGATGA
>WNFV01030493.1_pt1 | contig 11318 bp, 11 predicted proteins | sample 5400101 | NCBI WGS metagenome assembly WNFV01 (sample SAMN13153361, study PRJNA577476) | soil metagenome | isolation source: 115 cm soil or saprolite under grassland replicate 1 | place: USA:California | collected 2016-06-15
TACCAGCTCCTCGTGGATGGCGGCCGGTTGCGCGAGACCTACGCGGCGTTCGTGCGCGATGTCATCCAGGTGGCCGTGCCCACTCCCGGAATGTGGGCTGACGCCGGGGTGGTCGAGCGCGACGACGAGACCGCCCTGATCTCGCGGCCGACGGCGATCGTCGGTGACGCGCAAGAGGAAACAGTGCAGCTCGTCGATCTTCAAGATCGTGCCGCCGATCGGCGCTTCCTGGTGACGGTGCAGCCCCTGACCACCCGCTTCTTCTACGTGACCTCGGGCAAGTTGAACACGGCGCGCGACGTGGAGCTCAGGCTCACGGCGGACGACCAGCCCTCGGACCGGGCGTGGTACCTCACCGTGTGGGACAGCCTCAGCGTGCGTTCGGATCCGAAGCTGCTCCCGAAGGCGGGAGTGCCGCTGCCGGGCCTCGGCCGGCACCACTTCGGCGTCTGGGTTGCGGTCTTCAACCCCGACCCCGACGAAGTCGTGACCTACGAGCTGACCGTGAGCGTGAAACAGCCGGGACAGTCGTCGCCGGCGGCGTCCAGATTCGGGCGGCTGGGCGGGCCGGCGCGGTGAGGGCGCGCACAGGCTATCGGCAGGCCGGCGCCTTCGATCCCGGGGTCATGAGCTGAGCTACATCGACGAGAACCTCCTGCCGGACGAGCACGTCGTCTACCGGGCGAAGCTTCACGGGATCATCTTTGCGCGAGCGGTCGTGGTGCTGGTCGTCGGAGTCGTGCTCCTCGTCGTCCTTCCGGGCGTGCCGCTGGCGGGGGCCGTCGTCCTGCTCATCGGCATCTTGATGCTCGTCCCACCGTTCGTCGCCTATCGGACCACGGAGCTCGGCGTCACGAACAAGCGTGTGATCGTCAAGATGGGGCTCATCCGGCGACGCACCCTCGAGCTGCTGTTGCGGCAGGTCGAGGCGATCTCCGTCGACCAGAGCCTGAGCGGCCGGCTGCTGGGCTTCGGGTCGATCACGCTCACCGGCACCGGCGGAGTGCGGGAGGACTTCCATCGGGTGGGCGATCCCCTGGAGCTCAGGCGACGGATCCAGGGCCAGGTGGCGTAGGTCGAGCCCCGCCGGCGCGCGCCGGCTACTGCTGCTGCTGGGCCCCGACCTCCGAGACGCCCGTGACGATCCGATCGGGAGGGTGCACGGGGACCTCGCGAAATACTGGCAGATCGATGTGGCGGATCTCCTCACGGAGCGTCGAGACGAACTTGCCGGCCACGACCTCGGTGACGACCTCGGCCTTCAGGGTTTCCTTGGCGATGCCGCGATAGATCCCCTTGTTGGGGGGGACGTCGTCGTAGTGACGGCCGTGACGACGAGTGGAGCTCGACCCAGGCATGACTCTGCGAGGGCTCCCGTTCCGTGCGCTCGACGTGCAGATAGCCGCTCACGTAGCGGCAGGGAATCTGGCGCAGGCGGAGCAGACCGAGCATCAGATGGGTGAAGTCCTGACACACGCCGGCGTCGATCTTGAGGAAGTCCTCGGTCGTCGAGTCGTACGTGGTGACGTTCTTCCGGTACTCGAACCGGTCGTTGATGTACGCGCCGAGGGCCTGCACCTGCTCGCCGAGCGGCGCGGTCGAGGCGAGGCCGACCGCGCGGTGCGCGGCGCGGAGCCCCGACGTGAGCTTCACCGGGCCGCCGAACTCGAGGAAGTCGCGCAACGCGTATGACAGGCCTTCGCGCGATGGACGCTCGGTGAGCGAAGGGATCGCCACGCCCGGCCGGTGGGTCTGCACCAGCGAGCGCGCCGACACCGCGATCCGGTCGTGAAACTTCGTGATCGTGAAGTGGTGGGTGAGGTTGTCGTTCCAGTCCCGGTAGCGATGGACGCTGGTCGGGGGACCGACGGCCAGCTCGAAGGACGCGACGGCCTGCTGGGGCGTCGTCTTGGGCTGCACGCGGAGCTCGAGAAACGACTCGCTGATGAACGCGTCGTACTCGAACGCGAAGCTGTGCTCGACCTGAAGGTACATCAGGTCACGAAGTACTGGGTCGCGATGGCGTCGTGGGTTTTCGCCAGCTCGCCGACCACCCGGTCGAGCAGGCCCGCGAAGTCGCCCCGGCGCATCTGCGCCTCGTCGTCGTAGCGAAGGTCGGCGTAAAGCTTCCCGATGATCCGAGCCGGCGCGGTGAGCTCCGCGGGCCCGGAGATCGCCGCCAGGTAGTCCCTGACGATCGAGGCGCCATAGCGGAGCGAGCGCGGCGAATCGGCGTCGAAGAGCAGGAAGCCGATGACGAGATTGGGCTCCAGGCGCGCTCCGTAGACCCGCCGATAGTTCTCCAGCGACGACAGACCGCGGAGGAGTGTCCGCCACTGCGTGTAGTAGAGCGGTGCGTCGCCGCGCGCTTCCGCGGCGAGCAGCGCCGGGAGCTTGGTGCGCAGCACGAGGGCTGAGCGATAGCTGCGCTCGAACGATTCCCCCAGCTTGAGGAAGCGCCAGCCCTCGTCGCGAGTCGACGTGTGCTCGACCGCCCCGACGACCGTGAAGATCCCTTTGTGGGTGGCGCTGAGGGCGTCGCGGAACGCGGGGAGGTCGGGCATCCCCTTCCGCTCGTAGGCCTCGAGCGCCCGAAAGGCTTCGTTCAGCGCCAGGAAGACCTCGAGCGTCAGCGCCTCACGGACGGAACGCGCGTTCTCCCGCGCCTTCCGGATCGAGAAGAGAATCGAATAGGGGTTCGCCTGGTCGGTGAAGAAGGCCTGGAGGTACGGAACCGCCAGGGGAGCGAACGGAGTGATGTCGCGCGTCAGCTGCGCCGAGGGAAAGATGGTGAGCATATCCTTCCAGGCTGTCTGTGCGAGGTCCTCCGCCAGACCTTGCGTCTCGGTCGAAAAGTCCTCGGTGACCAGGAGCAGCCGCGTGACGTTTTCGGCGCGCTCGAGATACCGCCCCATCCAGTAGAGCGAGTCCGCGACGCGGGAAAGCATCAGGCTTCTTTCGAGGCGAGCACCCAGGTGTCCTTGCTGCCGCCGCCCTGCGAGGAGTTGACGACGTACGATCCGGGCCGCAACGCGACGCGCGTGAGGCCGCCGGGGAGCACGCGAATCGACTCGCCATAGAGGATGAAGGGCCTGAGATCGATCCGGCGCGGCTCGAATTTCCCGTCGACGTATGTCGGATGCGCGGACAGCTCGATGAGGGGCTGGGCGATGTAGTTGCCTGGATTTCTTTTCACCTGCCCGAGGTATGCTTCGATCTCCTTCTTGCTCGCGAAGGGCCCCATGAGCATCCCGTAGCCCCCGGAGTCGCCGGTGGTCTTGATCACGAGCTCGCGGGCGTGCTCCTGGATGTAGACGAAGTCCTGAGTCCGCGCGCCCAGGTAGGTCTGTACCTGGGGGAGGAGAGCGTCCTGGCCGAGGTAGTACCGGATCAGCGCCGGCATGAACGCGTAGACGGATTTGTCGTCCGCGACCCCGGCCCCGGGGGCGTTGGCGAGGCCGATGTTCCCCTCGCGGTAGACGTTCATGAGGCCGGGCACCCCCAGCAGACTGTCGCGACGGAAGGTCAGCGGATCGAGGAAGTCGTCGTCGACCCGGCGGTAGATCATGTCCACCTTCTGCTTGCCCTGGGTCGTCCGCATGAAGACGTAGTTGTCCTCGACGATCAAGTCACGCCCTTCGACGAGCACCACGCCCATTTCGCGAGCCAGGAAGGAGTGCTCGAAGTAGGCGGAGTTCGCCATGCCGGGCGTGAGGATCACCACGACCGGCTTCTCGCTGAAGCGTGGCGCGGCGTGCAGCAGCGTGTCGAGGAGAATGGTCGGGTAGTCCTTGATCGGCCGGACCGGATAGTACTTGAAGAACTCCGGGAAAACGCGGTTGAGGGTGTTGCGGTTCTCGAGCACGTAGGACACGCCCGAGGGGCAGCGGCAGTTGTCCTCGAGGACGAGGTAGTCGCCGGCATCGTTCCGGATGATGTCGGTCCCCACGACGTGCGTGAAGATCTGGCGCGGTGGGATGACGTTCAGAAGCTCGCGCTTGTACTCCTTCCGCGAGAGGACGAGCTCCGGGGGAATGACGCGGTCCTTGAGGCACTTCTGGCCCTGATAGACGTCCAGGATGAAGAGGTTCAGCGCCGTGACCCGCTGGACCAGCCCCGCCTGCAGGCGCTCCCACTCGCGCGCCGGGATCACGCGGGGCACGAAGTCGAACGGGAAGATCCGCTCGGTGCCCTCCTTTTCACCGTAGACGGTGAAGGTGATGCCCTGGTCCATGAGCGAGAGCTTCTGCAGACGCTCGCGGCGCTCGATCTCGCTCTGCGTGAAGGACTCGAGGATGGAGACGAGCGGCCGGTAGTGCTGACGCGCCGCCCCGCTCCCGTCGAATGCCTCGTCGAATGCCTTCTTCTCGGGCACCCATTTCACGCCGCCCAGGATAGCACCTCGCTCCCGACTCTACGGGCGGCGATCCGGAGTTGGCTGTCGGACGTAGTCATGGTAGTGAAGGGCGCGCATGGCGACGTCGGGCGCGGAGCTCGTCAGGCAGATGGCTGCCGGTGACCGAGAGGCCTTTGCCCTCTTCTACGATCGGTACGCGCCGTTGGTCTTCCCACTGATCCTGCGAATCGTCCGCGAGCGCGCCGACGCGAGCGACGTGCTCCAGGAAGTGTTCTGGGAGGCCTGGCGGACTGCCGACGCCTACGACCCGACGCGCGGCAGCCCCGAGGCCTGGATGGTCACGCGGGCGCGGACGCGCGCGATCGATCGTATCCGGTCGACCCGTAGGCGGAGCGAGATGTTCGTGGCGCCGCTCGACGAGACCATCGCCGCCACGCCCGGGCAGCCGGCCCCTGACGCCGCCGAGCGCGCGGAGGACCGCGGGACGATCCGGAGCGCGCTCGACCGGCTGCCGGGGGCGCAGCGCGAGGTCATCGAGCTCGCCTACTACGCCGGGCTCACCCAGACGGAGATCGCCGAGCGGCTCAAGCAGCCGCTCGGGACGGTGAAGACGCGGATCCGGCTCGCTCTCGAGCGTCTCCGCGACGTGCTGAGAACGAGTCCATGACTCACGAACCGTACGACACGCAGGCGGCGTCGTACGCGCTCGGGGCGCTGGACGGCGAGGAACGCACGGAGTTCGAGCGCCATCTCGCCGGCGGGTGCGCGGTCTGCGAGGCGGCGCTGCGCGCGTCCGCCGAGACGCTGGCGGCGATGGTGCGCTCGGGCCCGCCGATGGTCCCGCCGCGGGAGGCCAAGGAAGCGCTCCTGCGCCGGATCGCGACGACGACCCCCCCGCAGCGCGCCGCGGCGCGGCCCCGGACGCTCGTCTGGGCGGTGGGGATGCTCGTCGCGATGATCGCCGCGGCCGCGTTCACCGGCGCGTTCGTCGCGGCGCGCTACGAGGGGCGACTCGGCCAGATGGCGCGCGAGGCCGCGGCCCTGCGCGAACGCGTCCAGCGCGACGAGGCCGCGCTGCGGCAACAGATCGCGCTCTATCGCAGCGTGGTCGACCTGCTCCGCGATCCGCAGACGCGAATCGTCACGCTGCACGGCCTCGGGGCGAGCTCCGAAGCGACCGGGCGGATCATCTGGCATCCGGTCAACGGCGGCCACGTGGTCGTCGCCAACCTGCCGTCCGCGCCGGCGGGGAAGGCGTACGAGCTGTGGACGATCGCCGACGCGGCGCCGCAGCCCGCGGGCGTCTTCCAGGTCGACGCCTCGGGACGCGGGACCCACCGCATCCCGCCTCTGGAGGGCGGCAAGCCCGTGAAGGTCTTCGCCGTCACGCTCGAGCCGGAAGGCGGCGTTCCCGAGCCGACGGGTCCGATGGTGCTCGCCTCGAAGTAAGCCCGAGGCACGATCGGATCACAGGCGCCCCCGGCGGCGTGCCGCGTGCAGGACCGCGATGATCGTCATCGAGTCCTTGATCTCGTCGCGCTCGACCATGCGGACGACCTCGTCGAAGGGAAAGGTGCGTACCTCGATGAACTCCGTCGGATCGGCACGGCGTGCGACGGTGCGAAGCCCGTCCGCGAGATTTCCGCCAGCTCGCGCTGGACGGCCGCCTCCTCGCTTTCCCCGGGCTTCATGGCGCCGGTCGGCATCTCCCAGTAGAAGTCACCGGCGACGTAGCGGTACTGCCCGACCAGGATGATGGTGTCTGGATCGAGGAACGGCAGCACGCCGACGCAGCCGGCGCACTGCACGACGCCGTAGAGCGTCGTCCGACCATCGGGGAGCTCGACCTGGTCCTCGCGTACGCGGATCCAGCGATTCTCGTAGACGGGCCGACTCGTGAGCTGCCGCCATGGTATGCGCGCCAGGCGCTGACGTTCCGTCACAGCGCGATCACCTCCTGCGGTCCGAGTGGCTGCAGGACTCTAGCACGCACCGACTGCGCGAGGAACGGAGGTATACTCGTGAGCGCCATGTCACTTCCGAAGCCCGTCGAAGCGTTGTGGACCGAGCTCCAGTCGGTGCGTGCCGAGGTTCTCACAGAGGCCGAAGGGCTTTCGCAACGTCAGGCCGACTGGAAGCCGAGCGAGAAGGAGTGGTCGGTCGGAGAGGTCGTGCACCATCTGACCATCGCCGAGATCGCGACGGGCAAGCTGACCACGAAGCTTACGAGGGAGGCAGCGGGCTCGCTGACGCCATTTCCCGTCGATCTCGCCGCATTCAGGGCCCTGCCCTCTGCGCCGCCGGGCCCGGCCGAGGCGCCGCCGGTCGTCTGGCCGGAGCACGGCAAGCCGATCGGAGAGCTGATCTCCACGATGAAGGCCACGCGCGAGCGGAGCCGACAGTCGATCGAGAAGCTCGCGACGCTCGATCCGCGCCCGCTCACGTTCAAGCATTTCCGCCTGGGTGATCTGGACCTCGCCCAGTGGTGGATTCTCCAGGCTCAGCACGACGGAGTCCATCTCGCGCAGATGCGCGAGGTCAAGCGCGCGCCCGGATTTCCGAGGGGCTAGCCGCGAGACGCGCCCGTGAAAGTCATCCTGCGAAACCCGCGCCGGGAAGTCGCCGTCACCGGCAACCGCCGGGTCAAGGACATCCTGCGTGAGCTCGACATCATGCCCGAGACGGTGCTGGTGATCTGTGGGGACGATCTCATCACGGCCGATCAGGTCGTGCGCGACGACGCCACCATCGAGCTACGGCCCGTGATGTCCGGCGGCAGTCAGAAAGATCCACGATGAAGTGCCGCAAGTGCGGTGAGCCGGCCGTGCTCGAGCTGCGGCGTCACAACGCTGCATTCTGCGCGCCGGACTTCCTCGAGTTCTTCCGCAATCAGGTCCGTGAGGCCATCCGGAAGCACCGGATGTTCACGAAGGACGAGCTCGTGCTGGTCGCCGTCTCCGGCGGTAAGGACTCGCTGGCGCTCTGGGACGCTCGGGATCTTCGACTACTCCGTCGAGTCGAAGGCCAAGTGCGAGAGATTCGCCGCGGCGCGCGACGTCCCGCTGATGGTGACCGCGGTCCGCGACGAAGTGGGCGCGCCCGTCCCGGTCATCAAGGAAGTCACGCGGCGGCCGCCGTGCTCGGGCTGCGGTCTCTCCAAGCGCTACCTCATGAACCGCGTGGCGCTCGATCACGGGATCCCGGTGGTCGCGACCGGCCACAACCTCGACGACGAGGCGGCGACGCTCTTCGGTTCGGTGATGCATTGGCAGACCGATGCGCTGCCGCGCCAGTCTCCCGCGCTCGCGTCGACGCATCCGAGGCTGGTGCGGCGCGTCAAGCCGCTCTATCGGCTGTCCGAGCGCGAGACGGCCGCCTTCGCATTCCTCCGGAAGATCGACTACATCGTGGAGGAATGTCCGTTCGCCGAAGGGGCGACCTCGATCGCCCACAAGGAAATCCTGAGCCGGATGGAGGACGCCTCGCCCGGCGCCAAGCACAACTTCCTCTTCGGTTTCCTCGACCGGGCGCGGCCCGCCTTCGAGCGCGCGGAGGCCGTGGCCCTCAACGAGTGCCTTCGCTGCGGACAGGTGACGACCGGGACGATCTGCGCGTTCTGCAAGCTGGCGGACCAGGTCAAGCGCCGGGTCTCCTGACCCATTCCGCCTGCGGCCAGAGCGCGGCCGTGGGTCAGCTTGACGGGCGCGGTGGAGGTCGAAGGGACCCGTTCCCGGCGTGCGGCGACGGGAGTAGAGCGCCTGGATGGAGCCCAGCCGCACCGGAGCAGCGGATGCGTGCCGCGTGGTCCTCTCGACCGCCACCGCGCCCGTCAAGCTGACCCACGGCCGCGCTCCGACGCCGTTTGCACCACCCCGGGCGAGCCGGTAAGATGAATTATTGTTCGTTCGCCAAGGAGGTTCGCCATGAGGGATGCGGTCATCGTTGGGGCTGTGCGCACCGCCGTGGGGCGAAAGGGCGGTAAGCTCTCGGGTATCCGTCCTGACGACCTGGCCGCGCTCGTGCTGAAGGACCTGGTCGCGCGCGTGAAGGTCGACCCGGCGGAGATCGAGGACGTCATCCTGGGCTGCGTGGACCAGCTCGGCGAACAGGGATTCAACATCGCGCGCAACGCGGCGCTGATCGCCGGCCTCCCGGTGGAGGTGTGCGGCACGACCCTCGACCGGATGTGCGGCTCCGGTCAGCAGGCGGCGAACTTCGCGGCGATGGGCGTGATGGCGGGCCAGTACGACGTCGTCATCGCGGGCGGGATCGAGCACATGACGCGGGTGCCGATGGGCTCGAACGCCATGGGCCCCGGCGACGGGCCGCTCTCACCGAAGCTCCAGGAGCGCTTCAACATCGTCCCGCAAGGAATCTCGGCCGAGATGATCGCCGAGAAATGGGGCCTCACGCGGGAGGCGCTGGACGAGTTCTCCGCGCGGAGTCACGAGAAGGCCGGTCGGGCCATCACCGAAGGGCGCTTCCAGCGGGAGATCGTCCCGGTGACGCTCCCCGACGGCTCCGTTTTCGCCATCGACGAGGGCGTCCGCGTCCCGGTGAATCGCGAGAAGATGGCCGCGCTCGCCGCGTCCTTCAAGCCCGACGGCGTGGTGACGGCCGCGAACGCCTCGCAGATCTCGGACGGTGCCGCCGCGCTGATGTTCATGTCCATCGACCGGGCGAAGGCGCTCGGGCTCAAGCCGCGCGCCCGCGTCGTCGCGACGGCGCTCGCCGGCGTGGACCCGACCATCATGCTGACCGGGCCCATCCCGGCGACCCAGCGCGTGCTGCGGAAGGCCGGCATGACGCTCGAACAGATCGACCTGATCGAGATCAACGAGGCGTTCGCGTCGGTCGTTCTCGCGTGGGAGCGTGAGCTTCACCCCGACATGAGCCGCGTCAACGTCAACGGCGGGGCCATCGCCCTGGGCCATCCCCTCGGCTGCTCCGGCGGCAAGCTCATGACGACCTTGCTGCACGAGCTGGAGCGGACGGGCAAGCGCTACGGCCTCCAGACGATGTGCATCGGCTTCGGTCAGGGCATCGCCACGATCATCGAACGGCTGTAGGCACGGCCGGCGGGGAGGAGAGATGGCCGGGTTTCGCTGCGCGAAGTGCGGGAAGGTCGCGATGGCGCAGAAGATCTGCTGCGGCCGCCCGATGAAGCGCGCCTGACGCGCGGTCGCCACACCGGAACTCTGGGAGTTCACCAACATAACCCGTCGGTGTTGGGGCGGCAGCCTGCTCGGCGCCTATCCTCTCGGCAGGAGATGCCACAGGCTAAAGGTCAGCGCGAGGATGTCCTCGGCAGTTGGAGATAGACGTCAATCCCCTTGGCCGCAGTCTTGCCGGTGCCAAACTCATCAGGACCGGCCAATGGGCGCAGATCGAAGGAGCCTCGACCATGCCGATGTCAAAACGCGTGGAGCTGGACCCGATCGTTCGGCGCCCGTTCTACCAGGGTGCGTACCACATCAACATCCATAGCGCCGATGTTCTCGACCGCGCGCCGCTCATGCGGGTACCCGTGCTGTGCGTGGGCGGCAACGACAATCAGATCACGCTCAAGAAGCCGTATCATCCGCTGGCCGATCTTCCCAAGCTCCTCAAGGCCATCGGCAAGAAGAACCTGTGGGGGCAGGACGTGCCGTGCTGGGTCTACTACCTCACCCTGGACGGCGTGATCGACCCCTCGTCCAAGTCAACCACGCGGGCCTTGTCGGCTCCCGTGCGACCCTACCAAGGGCTTCTGAGCCCGTCAGCGCTGGGCAGCAGTCTGCCGAAGCTGACCTATCTGTTCCCGCCAAAGGGTCGCCGTCTCTTGAACTGCGCCGACGCTCCGGAAATGAGGTCGTGGCCCGGCCTCGACTTCGGTGGACTCTATTTCATGGATTCGGCCGGCTACCTTGAGACCGCTCCTGCGAACCGCGGCTTCGACTGCTGGTCGTTCATCCTGGCGCTGTACAGAGTCAACCCCGGGTACAACGTGGATGTGTCGACAGGGGCTTCTCTGGCCCAGCGCATCGGGTGCACGAACTGGTCGATTGCCACGGGCACATGGTCTGCCATCAAGTCCCTCATCACGGGCTGGGGCGGCGGGTTCGAGGGCGGGGGCGGCGCGGGCGCTCTGCTCCTTTGGACAAACACTCGAGCGCACTTCCTGTATAGCCAGCCTGCCGGGGTGTCCATCTGCGGGCTCAACCCCACCGGTTACTTCGAGACACCGTTCGACGCGTGGGTGCCGGAGTCACCGGCCACAGTGTACAACGTGCAAAAGGCGCCTCGTCCGCTGATGCTGTTGCCCAAGCCAGGGTGGAGCCCGATCAATAGCTGGACGCAGATCTAGTGTCCTGAGTCGTAAGTCAGCGGCGAACTTTTTTGGGTGAACCGTCACGGCACCGCGTCAAGACAGCCGCCTCGAGGCTCGCACGCAATGAGGCGTGCCGTAGACCGGAGGTGACGCCCTCGATGACGGCCCGCGCTGCTTGGTACTCGCGGCGCGCTGCTGCTCGGTCGCCCCGGACGGCATGGAGCTGCCCGAGCGCGGCGTGGGTTTGCCAGAGCTGAGGCGGGCTGGATCAACTGGGCGATCTTCAGCGCTGCCCGCAGCGATTGTTCGGCCTCCTCGGCATCGCCCCTGGCCAGCCCGATCTGGCCCCGCAGTCGCCACCCCTTGACCAGGTAGCGTCTGGCGTTCGTTCGGCTCGCGATCTCCAAACATTCATCGGTGAATCGGCGAGCTCCGTCACGGTCGCCACGCGCAAGGGCCAACTCCCCAAGGCTGGCGAACAGGTGTGTCGACCTTCCGATGGTGCCTTCGGGGTCACCCTCCTCGATCCGAAAGTTCCGCTTGAGCATGTCGATGATCGGATAAAACGCGATGGACTGACCGAAGGACATGCAACGGCCTTCGACCCAGGTCGCCTCATCGCCCAACTGGCGTCGAAACTCATGGAGGAGA
>WNFV01008810.1_pt1 | contig 11315 bp, 6 predicted proteins | sample 5400101 | NCBI WGS metagenome assembly WNFV01 (sample SAMN13153361, study PRJNA577476) | soil metagenome | isolation source: 115 cm soil or saprolite under grassland replicate 1 | place: USA:California | collected 2016-06-15
CAGCCCACCGCCGCGCCAGCCGCCGAGCAACCCACCGCCGCGCCGGCGGCGCAGGCGACCGCCGCGCCAGCTGCTGAGGCGCCCACCGCCGCCGCGCCGGCCGAGCCCGCCGCCCCGGCGGCCGACTCGGGCTTGCCGGTCGACGTCCCGCGCGACCAGGTCCTGGTTGTCGACCAGATTTTCCGCTATAGCGTGGTCGACAACTTCAACTTCTTCGTCCCCGGCCCGCCCTCCCCGACGCAACAGGGCTTGCTCTACGACACGCTCTGGTATCTCGATCAGCAGACTGGCGAGTGGATCAATTCGCTGGCAACCGACAAGCCGCAGTACAACGCCGACGCGACGCAGATGACCGTCAAGCTGCGCCCGGGGATTATGTGGAGCGACGGCGTAGAGTTCAGCGCCGACGACCTGGTCTATACGGTCAACACCCTTAAGGACAACCCTGGGCTGACGTGGTCGGCCGAGATGAAGCTCTACGTCAAGGACGTCAAGAAGACCGATAACAACACCGTGGTCTTCACACTCAACGAGCCGAACATCCGCTTCCACACCTACTTCACCGCGCGCTACAATGCTGTGTACATGATGGCCAAGCACGTATGGGAGAAGGGTGGCGATCCCAAGACCTTCAAGAACAACCCGCCGGTCTCGCTGGGCGCGTACACTGTGGACCAGACGGACCCCAGCGGCTTCTGGATGCTCTATAAGCGTCGCGACGATTGGCAGAAGACCACGGTGGGCGTGATCGTCAATAAGCCCGGCCCACAGTATATCCTGTCCATCTTCTATGGCGATAGCGCAAAGAAGGCGATCGCTCTGTCGCGCCACAACCTGGACATTCTCTTCGACGTGGATATCGAGGCCTGGCAGGCCATCCAGGGCAGTACGCCCTCGGTCCGGTCCTGGTTCAAGGACTTCCCATGGGCCTACCCGAATGAGCTGGATGTCCGCTGGTTCGGCTTCAATCACACAATTGCGCCGTACGACAACAAGGACGTCCGCTGGGCGTTGACGCTGGCGCTCGATATCGTGGATCTGCAGACCAACTACATCGGCGGCGTGACCCGTGTCACCCCCATCCCGGTGCCAGCGACGGCCTTGCTGATGAAGCTCTACCACGTACCGCTGGAGCCCTGGCTCAAGCAGCTGACGATCGACGTCGGCAACGGCGAGAAGTTCCAGCCGTACGACCCAGATGTGCCGAAGAAGATCGCCGCGTGGGCACGCGAGCAGGGCTACAAGGTGCCCGACGATAGCGACACCGACGGTCTGCGCGACCGCTTCGGCACGGGCTGGTGGAAGCACGCGCCTGATGTCGCCGAGAAGCTGCTGCTCAAGAACGGCTTCAAGAGGGATGCCAACGGCAAGTGGCTGAAGCCGGACGGCACGCCCTGGACGATCAAGATGATCGCCGCGCCCGACGAGGCGGATGTCTACCGCCTGGTGACCGGCTTCCAGGACCAGCTCAAGAAGTTCGGTATCGACGTGGAGGTCGAGTCCCTGGAGCGCGACCCATTCGAAACCCGGCGGCGGACGGGCGACTTCGAGGCGATCTCCGCCTGGGCGCCCTTCCCGGTCAACGCCAACCCCGATCTGTGGCAGGGCCTCAACATGCTGCACTCGCGTTTCTTCACGCCGGTCGGGAAGGATGTCTCCGGCACCGGCAGCGTCAACTTCCTGCGCTTCAAGGCGCCGGAGATCGACAAGATCGCCGATCAGCTGAGCAAGCTCTCGCCCGACGACCCCAAGGTGCAGGAGCTTGGCCAGGAGGCCATGAGGTACTGGGTGGAGAACATGCTGGACACTGCCACGATCAGCTTCAAGAAGTTCACCTCGATCGACGAGACCTACTGGACCGGCTGGCCGACCAGCGAAAACCCGACCCGCCAGCCGTTGTACTGGTTCATGGGCGGGCGGTTCACGTTCGCGGACGTGGAGCCGAAGAAATAGAGGATATGAGGATAGAGGATAGAAGATAGAGGATAGAAGATAGCCCGCAGAGCTTTCTATCCTCTATCTTCCTTCGTCAAGGTGCGGTATGAATCTCCTGAAAGGCTACATCCTGCCCAGACTCTTGCAGTGGCTGGTCGTGATCGTGATCGGCATCACGTTGACCTTTATTATTCCCAGGCTGCTGCCCAACGATCCGGTCGAGCAAGCGCTGCGGCGCTTCTCGAGCAACGCCATCAGCGACCCGCGTGCCGTCGAGAGCTTCAAAGAGGCGCTCAAAGATATGTATGGGCTGCAGGGCTCACCGGTCGAGCAGTACTTCCGCTTCTGGGGACGGCTATTGCGTGGCGACCTCGGCCCCTCGCTGGGCGCCTTCCCGACCCCGGTGACGCAGATCATCGCCAACGGCCTGCCCTGGACTGTTGGCCTGCTGAGCAGCTCGCTGATCATCTCTTGGATTCTTGGAATGATCCTGGGCACGCTGGCGGGCTACTTTCCGAACCGGCTATGGTCGCAGATCCTCGACAAAGTGCTGATCACGATCTACCCGGTGCCTTACTTTATCGTGGCGCTGACCCTGGTGATTATCTTTACCTACTATCTGCCGATCTTCCCGATGGTCGGCGGGGCGTCCGGCAGGGCGGGGTTTACCTGGCCGTATATTCGCAGCATTCTGAGCCACAGCTTTCTGCCGGCGCTTTCGCTCGTGTTGGGGGGCACCGCGTTTCGGTTTATCATCGCCAAGGCCCTGTCGTCGACGATCATCTCGAGCGACTACGTGAGCTACGCCGATCTGGCCGGGCTGCCCAAGCACAAGATTATCTTCGGCTATGTGATGCGCAACAGCCTGCTGCCGCAGGTTACCGACCTGGCGCTCGCGCTCGGGGGGCTGTTCGAGGGCGCGCTGATCACCGAGGTGGTCTTCTCGTACCCCGGCATTGGGTTCCAGCTGTTCACGGCGATCCTGCAGTCGGACTTCAACCTGATCATGGGCGTGACGCTGTTCTCGATCGTCGGCATCGCCACGGCGGTGCTGCTGGTCGACCTGATGTACCCGCTGCTCGACCCGCGCGTGCGATATCGATAGTGTCAGTTGCCTGTGGTCGGTTGTCGATTATACTACTGCTGACAACCGACAACCGACCACGGACACGGCTGGAGCAAAAGCCATGGCTATTGTAGCTACTGCTGACAACCGACAACCGACTACGGACACGGCTGGAGCAAAAGCCATAACAGTCGTCAAAGATCTCTTCCGCTTCAGTATGTCGTTCCGTTGGGGCGCGCTATTTCTGCTGGTGGTGCTGATCCTGGTGGGCCTATCGTTCGCGTCACCCTACGGCCCGCTCGACCGGCGCGTGGTGCCCAACAACCGGCCGCCCTCGGCGCGCTTCCTGCTGGGCACGACGTCGCTCGGCCAGGATGTGTTCTGGCTGGCGACCTTCGCCATCCGAAACACGCTGATCATCGCCGGGCTGGCGGTGCTGATGGGTCGATCGATCGCGATCGTGCTGGGCTCGCTGGCAGGCTATCTCGGCGGCATACCCGACCGGCTGATCTCGGCGGTGACCGACACATTTATCGTGATCCCGCGATTGCCGCTGCTGATCTTGATCGCGTTCATCCTGAAGGGCCACCTGAATTTCTTCTCGCTGGCACTGCTGCTCGGCCTGCTCGACTGGGCCTTTCCATCCAAGCGCTACCGCGCGCAGATCCTCAGCCTGCGCGAGGAGGAGTTTACTCAGACGGCGATCTTCTCGGGGATGAGCACGCTCAAGATCATCCTGCGCGAGCACTTCCCGTTCCTGATACCGTTCGCGCTCGCCGACATGGTCAGTGGCTTTCTGTTCGCGATCGGCATGGAGATCACGCTGGCCATCCTGGGCCTGAGCGATCTCCAGCTGCCGACGATCGGCACCATGATCTACTGGGCCAACTACTATCAGTCGATCTTAGCGCGGCGCTGGTGGTGGCTGGCGGCGCCGATCGGCATCACCGTGCTGATCGTGGTGGCGTTCTACCTGCTCTCCACCGCGCTGGGCGTCTACCTCGACCCGCGCACGCGCCTGAAGAACCTCGGCGCAAAAGGGGCAGGTGCCTAGATGAAAACGGTAGCCGATATCAAAGAGCTGCGCGCGTACTACATCACCGAGGCGTATGGCGTACACCGCACGGTCAAGGCGGTCGACGACGTATCCATGGCCATCCGCGAAAACGAGATCTACGGCATCGCCGGCGAGTCCGGCTGCGGCAAGTCGACGCTGCTCAAGGTGCTGCTGGGCATGGTCACGCCGCCGCTGACGATCGTCGGCGGCTCGGTGACCTACGACTTTGGCGACGGCGCGCTCGACGTGCTCACGCTCACCCCGGCCGAGCTGCGCGCGCTGCGCTGGACCGAGGTCTCGTATATCCCACAGGGCTCGATGCACGTGCTCAACCCGGTGCGCCGGGTCCGCGACACGTTCCGCGACTTCATCGGCGTGCACCTCAAGACCAGCTCGCGCGAGACCGACGCCATGGTTCGCCGCTACCTGGCCGACCTGGGTTTGCCCGGGAAGGTGCTCGGCTCGTACCCGCACCAGCTCTCGGGCGGGATGCGCCAGCGCGTGACGATCGCACTGGCTACCATTCTCTCGCCTAAGCTGATTGTGGCCGACGAGCCGACCACCGCGCTCGACGTGGTGGTGCAGCGCGGCGTGATCCAGCTGCTGGAGGAGATCCGCCAGCGCACGCGCAACACCATGGTCGTTGTGACGCACGACATGGGCGTGCATGCCAACCTGACCGACCGCGTCGCGGTGCTGTATGCCGGGCAGTTGATGGAGGAGGCTGATACCCCGACGCTGTTCGCGCAGCCGCGCCACCCCTACACACAGTACCTGATCCGCTCGCTGCCGAAGATCGACGATCGCTCCGAGCGCGTGAGCATCCCCGGCCGCCCGCCGGCGCTCGACAACCCGCCGAGCGGCTGCCGATTCCACCCGCGCTGCCCGCACGCCATGGAGATCTGCAAGGCCGAGACGCCGGCGCTGGAGCAGGTTGGGCCAAATCATCGCGTCGCGTGTTTCCTGGTGTCGGAGCAGAGTATCGGTGCCCATAAGAAAGAGCCGGTGGCCGCAGGATAATCTTACCACAGAGGCACAGAGACACATTCGACCCAACGTAACGAAAAGGCCAACCATGGAACAGAGCGAAAACTTGCTCAGTATCGAGAACCTGACCCGGATCTTCAGCATCCGCCGCGGTCTCTCCACCACGCGCTTCGTGGCGGTCGATCAGGTCTCGCTGGAGCTACGAGCCGGGCGTCCGGAGATCTTGGCGGTGGTCGGCGAGAGTGGTAGCGGCAAGACAACCCTGGCGCGCATGATCCTCGGCCAAGTCGCGCCTTCGTCCGGACGGCTGTTCTTCAAGAATCGCGATATCACAAAGCTTTCGGCGCGCGAGCGGCGGTCGTGGTTCATGAAGGAGGTGCAGCCGATCTTCCAGGACCCGTTCGCGGCGTTTAGCCCGCTCAGGCGCGTGGAAAGCTACCTCTACGAGACGGCGTTCAATTTCGGTACCGCTACGCGCGCGACCGCCGACGAGCACGTCGACCGCGCGCTCCAAGTGGTCGGGCTATCGCTGCGCGAGGTCAAGGGGCGCTACTCGAACGAGCTCTCGGGCGGGCAGATGCAGCGCACCGCAATTGCCCGCGCGCTCGTCAGCAACCCATCGCTGCTGCTAGCCGACGAGCCGGTCTCGATGCTGGATGCCTCGCTGCGCATGTCGATTGTCAACTCATTCCGCGACCTGAAGGAGCAGCAGGGCGTCAGCGTGATCTATATCACCCACGACCTGGCGACCGCATACTATGCCGCCGACCGGATCGCTGTGATGCTGCGCGGGTGGGTGGTGGAGCTGGGGTCAACGGAGCAGGTGCTCGGCAAGCCGCTGCACCCCTACACGCAGATCCTCAAGAGCTCGGTGCCCGAACCGGACCCAACACTGAAATGGACCGACAAGGTCGCTCTGGCGCGGCCCGAGACCGAGGAATATCTGCTGGCGGGCTGCAAGTTCGCTGGGCGCTGCCCGTTCGTCATGGATGTCTGCCAGCAGGTGGTGCCGCGCGATGTGGTCGCTGAGGGGCGCACAGTCAAGTGCCACCTATACGATCCAGCCATCCCCGACGCTGACAAGCAGCCGGCACGTGTGGGCATTCCGCTGGAGCCGATCGATCAGCAGGTTCATCGCGCTGAGCAGGCATATCCCCAAGAATTGAGCGTCAAAAACCAACAAGCGAAAACCGATCCGTAGCATTGGTTCTTGGTTCTCGCTTCTTGTTCACGTGAGTCTGTCTGGGAATACATGACATGAAATTCTATCCCAAGAACGACATGCCCGCACTGGACCCACAGCTGTTCCAGAACCCGGCTGCCGAGTATCGCGGGACGCCGTTCTGGTCATGGAACAGCAAGCTCGATCGCGACCAGTTGATACGGCAGATCGACGTCCTCAAGGCCATGGGCATGGGCGGCTTTCACATCCATGCGCGCACCGGCCTGGCGACCGAGTATCTCGGCAACGAGTTTATGGACATGGTGCGCGCCTGCGTCGAGAAGGCCAAGCAGGAGCAGATGCTGGCCTGGCTCTATGACGAAGACCGTTGGCCATCCGGCTTCGCGGGCGGCTTGGTGACACGCGATCGGCAGTTCCGCGCCAAGCACCTGCTGTTCACCTCTGTGCCATATGGTGAGCCCGCGCCGCCGCCGTCGGTGAGCAATACCATCCGCGCCAGCCGCACCACCCGCACCGGCGGGGAGCTGATCGCGCGCTACCATGTCGCGCTGCGCGACGGGCGCCTGGCCGCCTACCGCCGGCTTGGCGAGGGCGAGCCGGCGCCGAAGGATGGCGTGATCTGGTACGCCTATGTCGAGAGTGCCATCGAGTCGCCCTGGTTCAACAATCAGACCTATGTGGACACCCTGAGCAAGCCGGCGATCGAGCGCTTCGTAGCCATCACGCACGAACGCTACGCCGAGGTGGTTGGGCAGGAGTTCGGCGGCGTGATCCCAGCGATCTTCACCGACGAACCGCAGTTCATGCACAAGCAGAGCCTGCACCGCGCCAACGATATGGGCGAGCTGGTCATCCCGTGGACGCCCGACCTGCCCGCGACCTACCTGGCGGCCTACGGCCAGCGCCTCGAAGATCACCTGCCCGAGCTGTTCTGGGAACTACCCGACGGCCTGGTCTCGCTGGCGCGCTACCGCTTCCACGACCATGTGACCGAGCGCTTCGCCCAGGCGTTCGCCGACACGCTCGGCGACTGGTGCGACGCCCACGGCCTGATGCTGACCGGCCACATGATGGAGGAGCCCACGCTCGAATCGCAGACGGCGGCGATCGGTGAGGCAATGCGCTCGTATCGCGGCTTCGGGCTGCCGGGGATCGACATGCTGTGCGACCGGCGCGAGTATACCACCGCGAAGCAGGCCCAGAGTGCCGCGCACCAGTATGGCCGGCCGGGCGTGCTCAGCGAGCTGTATGGCGTGACCAACTGGGATTTCGACTTCGTCGGGCACAAGACGCAGGGCGACTGGCAGGCGGCGCTCGGTGTCACCGTGCGCGTCCATCACCTGGCCTGGGTCTCGATGGCTGGCGAGGCCAAGCGTGACTACCCGGCGGCGATCGGCTACCAATCGCCCTGGTGGCAAGAGTACCGGCTGGTCGAAGATCACTTCGCGCGGTTGAACACGGCGCTGACGCGCGGACGGCCGCTGGTGCGGGTTGGCGTCATCCACCCGATCGAGTCGTACTGGCTGTGCTATGGCCCGCTGGAACAGACCGCGGTCGAGCGCGCGGAGCGCGAGCGCGCCTTTGCTGACTTGACCAACTGGCTGCTGTTTGGGCTGATCGACTTCGACTTTATCGCCGAGTCGCTGCTGCCGGAACTGTGCCCGTCGGAACGTTTGGACGTTCTGACGTCGGAACGTTCGGGCGGCTTCCCGGTTGGCGAAATGCGCTACGATGCGGTGCTAGTGCCGCCGCTACGGACGATCCGTGCGACGACATTGGAGCGGCTGGAGGCGTTTCAGGCCGCCGGCGGAATGGTGATCTTCGCGGGCGAGGCGCCGGATCTGGTGGACGCCATGCCTTCCGAGCGGGCGCGCGAGCTGGCGCGGCGCAGCCGGCGAGTCGCGTTCGCGCGCGGCGCGATCCTGAAGGCGCTCGACCCAGCGCGCGAGCTGGCGGCGCGCCAGGCAGACGGCGGCCCGGCCAACTCGCTGCTGCACCAGATTCGTGTGGACGGCGAGCGCCGCTATGTGTTCCTCTGCAACACCGATCGCGAGCGCTCCCAGCCAGCGACCCAGATCACGCTCGCCGGCGAGTGGCGCGTGACGGCGCTGGACACCATCACCGGCACGACCGCCCCACTGCGCGCGCGGGTGCAAAGCGGCGCGACGTGCGTCGAGTGGTCGTTCGCGCCGCATGGCAGCCTGCTGCTGGAACTGGCTCCGCTAGCCACCAGCGCGTCGGTGGAAACCGCCGAAGCCGCCGCGGATGAAGCGGGGCCAAACTGGCAAGAGATCGGCCGCCTCGGCGACCCGGTACCGGTGACGCTTTCCGAGCCGAACGTGCTGCTGCTCGACCAGGCGGCCTACCGGCTGAACGACGAGGAATGGCAGCCCGTCGAGGAGGTATTGCGACTCGACACCGCCTTGCGGCGGCGCCTAGGCCTGCCGCTGCGCATGGCCTGGGTCGCGCAGCCGTGGACCGACCCCAACCCCGCGCCGCCGACCGACACGTTGGGCCTGATGTTCACCGTGCAGGTGGATGTGCCGGTCGACGAGCCGGCTCTGGCCCTGGAGAATGCCGCGCAGACCAGCATCGAGCTCGACGGCCAGCCGGTGCCGAGCGACGTCACGGGCTGGTTCGTGGACGAGGCACTCGAAACCGTGCGGCTGCCCAGGATGGAGGCCGGGACGCACCGGATCGTGCTGACCATGCCGTACGGGCGCAAGGCCAACCCAGAGTGGTGCTACCTGCTGGGCGACTTCGGCATCGAGGTGCACGGCCGGCACGCGCGGATCGTCGCGCCAGTGCGCGAGTTGGCCTTTGGCGACTGGACGCGCCAGGGACTGCCATTTTACGCTGGCAACGTGATCTACCACTGCACGGTTCAAGGGCGCGGCGCGCGGCTGGCCGTCAAGGCCCCGAAGTTCAAGTCGCCGCTGCTGTCCGTCGCGCTGGACGGTCAGACGATCGGCAAAATTGCCTTCGCGCCATTCCAGGTTGAGCTGCGGGTGCTCGCGGATGGACCACATGCCCTCGACATTACGGCGTACGGCAATCGTATCAACGCATTTGGTTGCGTGCATAACGCCGACGAGCGGTGGTCGTGGTTTGGGCCGAATGCCTGGCGCACCACCGGCGACGACTGGTCGTATGAATACCAGCTCAAGCCCATGGGGTTGCTCGCGGCGCCGCAGTTGCTGAGCGACGTGTAGCTTCCCGGAAGCTAAAGGAGAACCAAACGATGCCTACGGCGGTCACGCCGCACGACTTCCCCGCGATTCGCTGGCGAGGCCACTGGATCTGGGTGCCTGAGGAGCCGATCGCGCCCAGCGGGTTCTGGGGCGCGGGCATCGATCCGCAGGCGCCTGAGGCCCACGGCCTGTTTCGCAAGACATTCGACCTCAATCGCGCCCCGGAGCGCGCGCCCGCCCGCCTGACCAGCGACTCGCGCTACGCGCTGTTCGTCAACGGCCAGGAGGTCTCGCGTGGCTCGATCCGCAGCGTCGCGTAATTGGCAGAGCTGACTTCTTCTAGAAAATGTAAAATAAGATGAATACGATCGCCCGGCTGGCTCCAAGGGCGCCGTTCATCAGGCGAATGATCCAAGGTCAGAGCAGCTCACCGTTGCGCGAGGTGCTTGCCGCAGTGCCGAACCGAGGCGAGGTGCGTGCGGCGATCGAGTCGGCATTAGCTGCGCTTGGGTACTAAAGCAAAAGAAAGGAACTGCCTGTGCGGGTCCTGATCGACCGAGACCCCTACGCTGACCGTCCCGAAAACGCGGTCTGGTTCACGCGCGGCCGCTGGCCGTGCGCCTGGATCGACTGCCCGAATGCGGAGGCGCCACCGGCTGTAAGCGCCTATCGACGGCGTTTTGTCCTCGACGAGGCGGTCACCTTGCGAGTCCACGTGACCGCCGACGAACGCTACGAGCTGTTCCTGGACGGCGCGCGGATTGGCCGCGGAAGCGAGCGCGGCGAGCCACGCACCTGGTTCTTCGAGACCTACGACCTGCCCTTGCAGCGTGGCCCGCATGTCCTGCTAGCCCTGGTGTGGTCGCTTGGCCGTGACGGCCCCTACGCGCAGATGAGCGTGTACTCCGGCTTCCTGCTCGCGCCACAGGAACAGGCGTACTTCCCCCTACTCGGCACGGGCGTGGCCGAGTGGGAGGCGCGGCAGCTGCCTGGGTATCGCTTTGTCGACGTCGCGCCGCGCGGCTCCCATACGTTCTTCGCGGTCGGAGCCAATGTCATTATCGACGGTCGTCAGTTCCCCTGGGACTTCGAGCGCGGCGAGGGGCCTGACTGGGTGCCGGCGCACGTTCTCGATCCAGGGTTCAATGGCGCGACTCGGGCTGAATATCCGCCGGCGCATATGCTCCAACCGGCAAGCCTCCCACCCATGCTCGACGTACTCTGCCCGCCCGGCAGCGTGCGCCTGGTCACAGAGCCGCTTCAGAGTGATCTCGCCGCAATTCCGCTCCGCCAGGGCGACCATCTGGCGGACGAGCAGGCGCTCTGGAGCGCGCTGCTCCGCGATCAGCAGCCGTTAACGGTGCCACCGGACACGCGCCGGCGGGTGATCGTCGATCTCGGCCGCTACACATGCGCGTACCCTGAACTCGTGGTTTCTGGAGGTAGCGGCAGTACGCTGCGCTGGAGCTGGGCGGAATCCCTTTTTTGTGAGCCGGAGGCCAGGACCAAAGGCAACCGCGACGGCATCGACGGGAAATATTTCGTCGGCCTGGGTGACACCTTCCTGCCCGACGGCGGCGAGCGGCGTGTGTTCCGACCACTGTGGTGGGGCTGCGGTCGCTATGTTGAGCTGCTGGTCAGCACGGGTGCTGAGGAGCTCACCTTCGAGCGCGTGACGCTGCACGAAACCCGCTATCCGCTGGAGATGGAGTCGACGTTTGCTGCCAGCGATGCGCGCATGGAGCGGATTGTGCCGATCATGATGCGTGGCCTGCAGATGTGCGCCCATGAGACCTATATGGACTGCCCATATTACGAGCAGTTGATGTATGTCGGCGACACGCGGCTTGAAGTGCTGACGACCTATGTGATGATCCGCGACGACCGGCTCCCGCG
>WNFV01008811.1_pt1 | contig 11314 bp, 9 predicted proteins | sample 5400101 | NCBI WGS metagenome assembly WNFV01 (sample SAMN13153361, study PRJNA577476) | soil metagenome | isolation source: 115 cm soil or saprolite under grassland replicate 1 | place: USA:California | collected 2016-06-15
CAGATCTTCTTCCAGAGGAGGTCGGAGACCTCGTAACCGACCAACCGGTCGATGATCCGGCGCGCCTGCTGCGCGTCCACCAGATGAGCGTCGATCTCGCCCGCATCTTCCATGGCGCGCAGGACTGCTTTCTTGGTGATCTCGTTGAATCGGACGCGTTTGAAAACGGCGTCCTTCGAGGAGGACCGGAGGGCCTCCTGGAGATGCCAGGAGATGGCCTCGCCTTCCCGATCGGGGTCAGCAGCCAGAAACACCGCGCCGGCCTCGCGCGCGGCCTTCTTCAGATCCCCGAGCGTTTTCTCCTTCCCGGGCACAACCACATAGGTCGGCTCGTAGGCGTGACCGCGATCGACACCGAGGCCCTTTCGGGGCAGGTCGCGCACGTGCCCGTACGAAGCAAGGACCCGAAAGTCCTTGCCCAGGAATTTCTCCAGAGTCCTCGCTTTCGCGGGCGACTCGACGACGACGAGGTTCTTACGAGCAACCATTAGGGCGGAGCACCCTGCCACAACCCGGCGCAAAGAGCAAACCGGAAGGCGCTCCGTCTTCCATCAACAAGTCTCTATTCCGCGGCCGGGTGGCCTGCTGGTTCAGTGACTTAGATTCTGGCTCTTGGAAGTGCCGCTAGCTTCTCGCTCCGTAGCGTCCCCCTTCGCCGAAGAGAGCGAGCCCCGCCTCCTCGAGCTCGAAGAGGGCGGCCAGAACAGTCGCGGCGGGAAGGTCGGTCGCCTGCGCGAGATCTTCGGCCGAGGCGTCCTGCTCTTTGCGCAGAGTCTCCCAGACGCGCCGCGCCTCTTCCGAAAGGGCCGCGTTCGCCACGGGCGGCCCGGCGCCGCCGGCTGTCAGGCCCGTGCCGATCGCCGGGAAGAGCTCGGCCAAGACGTCCTCCGCGCCGCGGCACAGGATCGCCCCGTCGCGCAGCAGCTCGTGCGTGCCGATCGAAGTCTGCGAGAAGACGCTTCCGGGAACGGCGAAGACGTCCCGGCCGAACTCGTTGGCCAGACGCGCGGTGATGAGAGAACCGCTGCGCCGCGAGGCTTCGACGACGACGACTCCGGCGCAAAGACCCGCGATGATGCGGTTGCGCACGGGGAAGTTCGAAGGCTTGGGCTCGGCGCCCGGAGGAAATTCCGAGATGAGAAGGTCGCGCGAGGCGATGGACTTCTTCAGGGCCGCGTGCTCGCGCGGATACTCGACGTCCAATCCGCAACCCAGGACCGCGATCGTTCCGCCCGGGGTCGAGAGCGCCGCCTGGTGGGCGGCTTCATCCACGCCCCGGGCGAAGCCCGAGACGACCGTGACGCCCGCCAGCGCCAGCTCGCGCGAGAGCCGCGCGGCCACGTCCCGGCCATAACGCGTGGCCGCCCGAGACCCAACGATGCCGACCGCGGGAAGCCGGAAACGCTCGAGGTTTCCGGCCGCGTAGAGGAGGAACGGAGGGTCGGAAATCTCCGCGAGCAACGAGGGGTACTCCGCGTCGAAGGCGGTCACGACGCGCATCCCGTCGCGTTCGAGCTGGGCGGCCCATCGTTCGGCCGCCTGGTCCTCTCCCGAGCGCAGGACCGCGCGCGCCCTCTCTCCCGACTCGAGCCACTCCGAGAGCTCCGCCTCGGAAGAGGCCAGGAGGGCCTCCACGCCGCCTCTCGCGCGCAGGACGGGCCAGAGACGTTGTGGCGTGAGTTCCCTGCCACGCGCCCAGGAGATTGCCGCGCGACGCAGGACCGGATCCCGGCTCATCCTCTGACTCCTGACAGTTTTCACGATCCTTTCATGTGAAAGAGAGCCATATTCCGCGGAAATCTTCGAGGCCCCCGAAAGCTTTCCTATAATAGCGACCCCCGGCAGGCGGGACAGGAGCGTGAGAATGCGTTGGAGATCTCCAACAGCGCGTGGAAGAATGGATGCGGGCGTCGCGTCCGGCTGTCGGCCGCAGGCATTCGCTTCGCGAACGGCGGCCGAGAGAGTCCAGTACGGGGGCTGGAGACGCCCGGAGCCCCTTGAAATCTCTCGGCTGCCGGTCGCAACGCGACCTCCGCAGCCGAAAGCCTCGCCGCTCCGACGTCCTGAGTCGCCGCAGGCGACGAAGGATGCGCCCCGGCATCGCCTTCGTCGCGGCTCCTTGCATCCGACCCCGCGGCGCTCGCAACGCCGCCTCACACCCTTCTTCCACGGGCTGTTAGCGGCGGTCCTTCTCTTGATCGCGTCGGGCTGCACCTCCTACTCGCAGACGGAACGCGCCAAGTCCCAGATCGCGTTCGGCTCGGAAGTCGCCCACAAGGGACTCTGGCGCGAGGCCGCTTTCCGCTTCGAGCAGGCCATCGCCAAGGAGCCGGCCAACGCGCGGGCCCACAACAACCTCGCGGTGGCGCTGGAGGCGACGGGCGAGTTCGCCCGCGCGCTCGAGGAGTACAAGAAGGCGCTCCAGCTCGACCCCAACGACTCCTACATCCACCGCAATTACGCCCGATTCGCCGAGTTCTACACCTCCTATACCCGTACGACGGGGAAAGCCGCCGGTGCGCCCTAACACGTCGCTCGCGCTTGGGCGGGCCGCGACCGGGGCCCCACAGCCCATTGTCAGGGCAGCAGCTTCGCGCGCGCCGCGACCAGGGCCCGCAAAACGTTTGGCTGGACGAGCTCCGAGCAGGCGGGCGGTCTTGATTCGGGTGGCGTGCGCGGGGGTTCTGGCGCTTCTGCTGGCCGGTCCGGCGCTGGCCGGCGTCAGCCAGGTCAGGCTGAAGCTCCCGTTGAAGCCGCGCCTTCCTCTGCGCGGGAACGAGAAGATGGTCCTGGCCCCTTTCATCATCGTCACGGAGGCGGAGAAGGCCCGCGACAAGCGGCTCCAGAACGTGGATCTTCAGGGGGAATTCCGGCGCTTCCTGAAGAAACAGGTGGACAAGAAGACCAAGCTCGAGGTCATCGAGACCGGCAACGAGTTGAAGCTTCCGACTCAGAACTTGACCGAGCTCGCGCGCGCGACCGAGTTCTGGCGCTCGGTCGGCGTCACGACCGGCGCCGACGTCATCGTCTCGGGCTCGCTCGAATTCCGCATCGAGGACCGCTCCGGATACAAGACGGAGGAATACGTCTCCCCCATCAACGGCCAGACTTACTACCGGCAGGTCTACGTCGAGCAGACCGGCTTTCTCTTCGATATCGTTTTCCTGGTGTTCGACGGGCGTTCCGGTGAGAAGCTCCTGCAGGACGAATTCAAGGACTTCCGCCAGACCGGCGGCCGGCGCGCCGACGAGCTGCAGGGCCTCTTCGAAAACCTCTTCTCGCTCGAGAACCAGATACTGAATCTCTTCGTCGCCCGCGAACGCGAAGCCGACCGTTACCTCTTCACCGACTAAACCTTCAACGAGGCAAAGAAGTGCGACAAAGGCCAAGCCAATCTGTGCCGAAGATCAAAGCCCTGGTTCTGAACCTCTCGGCCGCCATCTTCTCCCTCTCCCGGCGGGAGAGGGCCGGGGTGAGGGGCGCTCGCGTAGCGAACGCCTCCGGCCGGAAGTCAAAAATTCTCCTTGCCGCTCTCCTCGCGCTCCCGCCATGCGCCGCCTTCGCCCAGTACGAAGAGGGATTCCAGCAGAACAAGATCGTCTACGACACCTTCGACTGGAAGACCTATCGCTCGACGCACTTCACCATCTACTTCTACGGCAAGGAGCGGACCTCTCTGCAGAAGGTCGCCTCCTATGCCGAGAGCGCCTATGACGACATCTCGCGTCAGCTCAATTTCCAGATCCCCAAGCCGATCAATCTCATCTACTACGCGACGCACTCCGATTTCGAGCAGACCAACACCCTCTTGAACTTCATTCCCGAGGGGATAGGCGCTTTCGCGCTCCCCTCCCGAAACCGCATGGTCCTGCCCGTGGATCTGCCCGACGAGAAGCTCCAGCAGTTAATCGCCCACGAGCTGACGCACGTCTTCCAGTTCGAGATCCTCTTCGGCGGCAACTACCTGCGCGCCGCGACCACCAACGCTCCTCAGTGGTTCCTGGAGGGGATGGCCTCTTACTTCGGCAATGACGAAGACAACAGGGACCGCATGGTCCTGCGCGACGCGGTCCTGGCCGACCAGGTCCCGGAGATCGCCCAGAAGGGGATCACCGGCTTCTTCGCCTACCGTTTCGGGCACGCGGTCTTCGACTTCGTCGCCGCCGAGTGGGGAAAAGACGCCGTGCGCGAGTTCCTCTTCGAGTTTCGCAACCAGATCGGCGGGAACCTGGAGAAGCCGATCAAGCGGGCCTTCAACATCTCGGCCGAGGACTTCGACATCAAGTTCCGCCGGTTCCTCCGGCAACGGTACTTGAAGATCCTGACCGAGAAGGGGGAGCCCATCGATTTCGGCGAGCGTTTCAAGATCGAAGACACCCCCTCGGCCGAGCTCTCCCCGCGCGCCTACCCTTCGGGCGACTTCGTGGCGGCCTTTTCAACCTACAAGGAACAGGCCGACGTCGTGCTCATGTCCACGCGGGAACGCAAGCTCTACCGGAACCTGACGAGGGGCTACACCACGGCCTACGAGTACCTCGTCTCGCAGTGGGTGACGACGGGTCCGCAGAGCGGGGCCGACCTGGCCGTCTCCCCCGACGGAAACACCGTCGCGGTTTTCGCCCGCCGCGAGCGGGGGCGCGACCTGCTGCTCCTGAACGCCCTGAACGGCGGCATCCGCGAGCGCATTGAGATGCCCGGCCTGGACCAGCAACTCTCCCCCGCCTTCTCCCCCGACGGGAAGCTCATCGTCTTCCGCGCCTTGCGCGAAGGGAAGGCCGACATCTATTCTTACGAGTTCGCCTCCCGCACCATCACCAACCTGACCCGGGACGACGAGTCCTCGGACTTCGGTCCGGCGTTTTCTCCGGACGGGAAATGGATCTATTACTCCGCGGTCCGGGGTACCAAGGCCAAGATCTTCCGCATGCACGCCGACGCCCCGGACTCGCGCGAGCAGGTCACCTACGGTGACTGGAACGACGAGGACCCGTCGCTCTCCCCCGACGGCAAGAGGCTCTTCTTCGTCTCCGACCGCGACCAGGGCATCTACAACATCTACTCCATCAACCTGGAAACGGGCGAGACTCTGCTGCATACCAATGTCGTGGCCGGAGTCTTTTCGCCGAGCGTTTTCGTCGGCCGTGACAACACGGAGAAGCTCGTCTTCACCGCGTATTACAAGCGCCGCTTCACGCTCTACATCGCCGACACCAACAAGCCCGTCAAGCGGCTGCCGGAGCTCGCCCCGGCCGCGAGCCCGAGCACGCAGCCGGCCGCCGCGCCCTACCAGCCGGCGATCGAAGTCGCCGTGGACCCGGAGAAGGTCTCGGGCAAACCGAGCAAGAAGCTCCAGCTCGAAGACGCGCAGGTCACCGCCGGGATCAACACGGACCAGACCTTCGTCTCCAACACTGTCCTCATCTTCGGTGACAACCTGGGCGACCGCCGGTTCATTGCAGTCTTCCAGTCGCTGGCGTCATTCACGAATTTCCAGTTCAGCTATTTCGACATCACCAGGCGCCTCCAGAAGGGAATCACTCTCTTCGACGACAGGACCTACTTCCTGGCTCTGGACCAGAGCCTCGGGCAGGACCGGCTCGTACGCGACCGGCGGGTCTATCGCCAGACCGGCGGGTTCCTCGAGGCGATTTATCCACTCTCCCGCTATCACCGCCTGGAGGGACAGGTCGGGTTCATCTCCCGCTCGTTCGACTTCCCCTTCGCCATCCAGAACAACGACGGGAGCCAGACGTTTCTGGTCGAAAACCGGTCGGACAACTACCCCATCGTCGGGCTCGCCTTCGTCGGGGACACCACGCTCTATCAGGAATGGGGGCCGCTGTCGGGCCGCCGCTACCGCTTCTCCGCGTCCTGGGCTCCGGACTTGAAGAAGGGACAGATCGATCCCAACACGGGCGAGCCGGCCAACTCCTCCACGCTGACGCAGGACTTCTCCGTCGATCTGCGGCACTACTTCAAGATCACGGCGCGGTCGCTCTTCGCCGTGCGCCTCTTCGGCGCGCGGTCGACCGGCAATTTCCCGACCGTCTATTACTTCGGCGGGCTCGACACGCTGCGGGGACTGGACTTCCGCGAACAGATCGGCAACACTGTGGCCTTCGCGAACTTCGAGTTCCGTTTCCCGCTCATCGATTTCCTGGCGTTCCCCGTGGGCGGATTCCGCAACATCCGCGGCCACTTCTTCCTGGACGTGGGCGGCGCAGCCCTGAAAAACCAGAAGTTCCGGTTCTGGAACGCGAGCGAGCATCAGTTGATCGACGGCAGGGCATCCTATGGTTATGGCCTCGAGTTCAGCCTCGTCGGCCTGGGTCTCCATTGGGACTTCGCCAAGTTGACGGATTTCAAGAAGTCTCTTTCGGGCTTGAGGACGTCCTTCTATATCGGCGCTGAGTTCTGACCGTCGCTCCGCGCTTGCGCGGGATCTGCGCCTTCGGCGCACCGGCGGGCGGCTCGGCCGGATGCGGCCTCGACCGACCGCCTGATCCCCCGCAAACGCTTCGCTCCCGCAGCGCGAGGCTCCTCCTTCGATTACCTCAGGAGACTCCTCGCGCCGCGACGGGGGCAAAGACTAGAATCGGGACTGCGTGTCTGCCGGAAAAACGCTTGCGGTGCGAGCGCTCGGTCCCTACGGCGGGTCCGCGCCGGGCTACCGCCTGACCACATTCCTGCTGGACGGCACAACCGCGCTCGACGCGGGATGCCTGACCGAGGCCCTGCCGCTCGCCGCCCAGCGCCGTTTGAAGCGCGTGATCCTGACGCACGCGCACTTCGACCACATCACGTCCCTGCCACTCCTCTGCGACAACCTCTACGGCCAGCGCCGGCCGCTCGAGGTTCTCGCCCCTGCCCGCGTTCTCGCGACTCTTTCCCGGGACATTTTCAACGACCGCATCTGGCCGGACTTCACCCGCCTGCCTTCCCGCAACCGGCCGACCGTGCGCCTGCGCGCGATCCCGGAAGGAAAGCCCTTCCGGGCGGGGAGCGTGACCGTGACGCCCTTTGCCGTGGACCACGCGGTGCCGGCCTTCGGATACATCGTCGCCAAGACGGGCCGCTCGGTCGTCTTTACCGGTGACACGCAACCGACCAACGCGCTGTGGGAGGCGACGCGCCGGGCGCGGAATTTGAAGGCGATCTTCCTGGAGGTTTCCTTCTCCAATACACAGGCGCAGGTGGCCCGCGCCTCCGGGCACTTCACGCCCCGTCTCCTGGAAGAGGAACTGGCCAAGGCCCCGCCCAGGGTGCCGATTTACCTCTACCACATGAAGCCTCCGTCGCTTTCGCGCATCCGCCGCGAGATCGCGGCCATGCGCGAGCCGCGCCTCCGACTCCTGGAGTCGGAGAGAAGTTTTCGTTTCTAGAGCAGAGATCCGGGGCCGGGACGCGGGACTCGGGACACGGGACGCGAAGCCGAACGTGAGAACTCGAGTCCCGAGTCCCCAGTCCCGAGTCCCGACGTCAGCGTCTCAGGAGCCGCGCCCAGGCCAGAAGATCCACGGCGAGAGTCCCGGCGAAGCGTCCGCGCAGCGAATCGTTGCGCAGCAGATCCAGGCGTGACCCCGGCAGGACGAGCCGCCGCACGAGAAAGGTCTTCTTTCCGCGAAGGAGAACCCCGTAGGAGGATTCATGGCTCCCCCGCACTACACGAAGAGTCTGAGTCGTGCTGTCCATAGTGACTTCTTCTTCGACGGCCATCTCTCGCGATCCTTCGCCCGCTGTCGCGACTGGGGAGAGACGCAGGCGCCAGACTCCCCCGCCCATGTCGATCTCCCTGACGCTCGCAACTCCCTCCAGGAGCGCGCGATAGGCCGGCGGCGAGGCGATTGCCTCGAAGGCGGCCGCCGCAGGGCGGTCCGTCTCGAGATACACGCTCACCTCGGAGAATGTGATCGCGGAGTCAGGATCGCCGGCGAGGCGGAAGGCGCGCTCGAGAAGTTCTCGGGCGATACCAAACTGTTCCTCCAGAAGCGGGGGTCGCGGCGCCGGCAGCGGGATCCGCGTTCGGGAATGAAGATCGTCAATACGGATCTCTCCCGCCGCGAAGGAGAGGGTTCGTCCTTCCTTCTCTCGCCGGAGCGCTACGGCGCTCAAGAAATTCGATTCCGGGCGGTACGTCTCTTGCCAACGGCGGTCGAACTGCTCCCGCGTGACGGGAGCCGCGAAGATCTCAAGATCCCGGGGCCCCTCGGGCACGCCTCCAAGAAGCCCGATTCGCCAGCCGTGGCTCTCTCGCGTAACTCCCAGGACGCCCAGAGCGGACTCGGTCTCTCCCTCGGCGCAGGGCAGAACGACCGGAAGAGGAAAGCCGACGTCGCAGATCCATTCCTCCCCTTCGACCGTCACCAGCAGCGCGGCGTGATCGAATTCGGAGACAACCCGGCCGAGCGCCATGCGACGGACAAAGCCCAGGTCGCCCAGCAGCGCGTCGAACGCCGCGACGCGCGCGAAGCAGGTCCCGCCGGCTCCGGAATCCAGATGCTCGGCCCAGAAGAGCTCCGGCCGGCGCGGCTTCCCGGCTGAATCGGAAACCTCGGCGTTGCGCACGATCTTCGAGGCCGTCTCGAAGGGCACGCGCTCGTTGAACCGCGCGAAGAGGGCCTGGAGGTACCCGATCCCAGGTTGGCCGGCTGGCAAGTCGAGTGCTTCGAGGATCTTGTCGGTCGGAATCATCATCCTTCTTGTCATTCTGAGGAGCGCCAGCGACGAAGAATCTGCCCCGTCGGGCTGCCGGAGCAGATCCTTCGCTTCGCTCAGGATGACGGGGTCTTCTGCCCTGTCAACTTCTCTATCAGCGCGGCGATGCGCTCGCGCGCGTCGGCACTGAACCAGAAATCCAGGAAGAGATCGTCCTGCCGTGCGGCGTCGAAACGCGCAACCGCCTCGGCGCGGGCGCGGCGCTTGACCTCGGCGTAGGCACTCGCCGATCCCCGAGCGAGATGGCGCACCCTCTCCAGCGCGGAATCGAGCAGGTCCGCGGCCGGCACGACGCGGTCGAGCAGCCCGATCGCGAGCGCGGACTCCGACGGCATGTTCTCCGCGGACGCCGCCAGTCTCTCCATCGGCCGCGCGCCGATCACGTATCGGAACAGCTCCAGGCAACAGGCCGGCAGCGGTACCCCGAGCGCCACCTCGGACAGGCCGAACCGCGCCGGACCTTGCGCGGCATATCGCTCGTCGGCCGCCGCGGCAACGATCAGGCCGCCCGCGATCGCGTGGCCGGGCAGCGCGGCGACAAACGGGGCCGGGGTCAGGAAGATCTCGCGGACCAGATCGCAGTAGCCTTCCAGGTAGTCCTTCATCGCGGTGCGGTCCAGCGCGGAGATCAGCGGAAGGTCCCATCCCGCCGAGAAGAACTTCGGGTTGCCAGACGTGAGCACGAGGGCCTTTGCCCCGGCGCTTTCTCGCAGGACGGCTCGCAGGCGGGAAACGAGATCCGGGGCGAAGGCGTTGGCCGGCGGCCTGTGGAGCGAGACGACGGCGATGCCGTCCCGCTCGATGACATCGACGAGGCTCAAGCGCTTCTTCTCTTTCGAGCGGAGCCCGCGAAGACCATGCGGTGTACGCGTTCGTCGTCGGTCAGCTCCGGGTGGAAGGTCGCCGCGACGACGTTGTCCTGACGCGCGAGAACCGGCTCCCCTTCGCGCGTCGCCAGGATTTCCACCGCCGGTCCGGCTCGGCGGATCCTCGGCGCGCGGATAAAGACGGCCGGCAGCTCGCCGCCCAGGGCCGGAGCGTCCACGACGCCCACGAAGGAGTCCGCCTGCCGGCCGTAGGCGTTTCGTTCGACGGCAATGTCCAGAAGTCCGAGCCCTTTCTGGGCGGGATTGAAGACCTGGCGCGCCAGCACGATCGCGCCGGCGCAGGTCCCGAGCACCGGACGCCCGCTCCCGGCGAACCGGGCAATCGCCTCTTCCCAGGGCGCGGACTCGAAGAATTTCCAGAGCGTCGTGGACTCCCCTCCCGGGATGATGAGCCCCGACGCCTTCTCGATCTCTTCGGGCCTCCGCGCCTCGAAGGACTCGATCCCCATTTCGGAAAGCTTCCGCCGATGCGCCCCGAAGTCCCCCTGAAGCGCGAGCACGGCCACGCCGGAACCTTCCATCACCATCCCCGCGTCTGAAGCCGGTCCTCTTCGGGCAAGCTGGCGGCTTCGATTCCCTTCATGCCGGAACCGAGCGATTCTTCGGCCTCGACCAGAGCCTGCGCGTCGCGCCAGTGTGTGGTCGCCTTGACGATCGCCCGGGCGCGGTTGGCCGGATCCTCGGACTTGAAAATACCGGAGCCGACGAAGACCGCCTCGGCGCCGAGCGACATGCAGAGCGCGGCGTCCGCCGGCGTCGCGATCCCTCCGGCGGCGAAGTTGGGGACCGGGAGCTTTCCGGTTTCGGCTACCTCGACGACGATCTCGTAGGGGGCACCCAGCCGTTTGGCCTCGGACATCCGCTCGTCGCGGCCCATGAGGGTCAGGTTTCGAATATCCCGCCAGACCTCCCGCAAATGCTTGACCGCGTGCACGACGTCTCCGGTTCCCGCCTCCCCTTTTGTCCGGATCATCGCCGCCCCCTCGCCGATGCGCCGGAGGGCTTCTCCCAGGTTTCGGCAGCCGCAGACAAAGGGGATCTTGAAGTCGTGCTTGTACACGTGGTTTTCCTCGTCCGCCGGTGTCAAGACCTCCGACTCGTCGATGAAATCCACCTTCAGGGCCTCGAGGATCCTCGCCTCGGCAGTGTGGCCGATGCGGCACTTGGCCATGACGGGGATCGACACAGCCTCCTGGATCTCCCGGATCTTCGAGACGGGCGACATGCGCGCGACTCCCCCGTCGCGCCGGATGTCGGCCGGCACGCGCTCCAGAGCCATCACGGCCGCCGCGCCCGCCTCTTCCGCGATCTTCGCCTGCTCCGCGTTGACGACGTCCATGATGACGCCGCCCTTCAACATCTCCGCCAACCCGACTTTCACCCGGAAACTGTCTGTTTGGTTCATCGCTCTCCCTTCTCCTGATAGGTGTGAGTTGTTAGGTGGCAGGTGCTGGGGACGGGAGCTTGGCCGCGGTCTCTAACACCTGGCACCTCGCACCTCACACCTTCTCTCTCATACGACCGGCATCGAATGGACACCCGACGCTCTCATGACCGCCCTGACGGCGTCGGCAAACAAACGAATGCCCTGCTCGACTTCTCTCTTGTCCACGCGCGACACGGAGAGGCGCACGTTGGCGCGGTCCTCGCCCCTGGGGTCGAAGTCCGCTCCCGGCGCGACTCCGACGCCTCGCGCCGCGGCCGCCTGGGCC
>WNFV01008816.1_pt1 | contig 11311 bp, 10 predicted proteins | sample 5400101 | NCBI WGS metagenome assembly WNFV01 (sample SAMN13153361, study PRJNA577476) | soil metagenome | isolation source: 115 cm soil or saprolite under grassland replicate 1 | place: USA:California | collected 2016-06-15
TGAGACGCTCCTCCATGTACCGCAGATCATCCCGGGACAGGACCGGACGCCTGCACGTGGGGCAGTCCCGATGGCCCTGAGCGAGGAGCACCCGGGCTGCGGTGATGACCGGACTCGGTGAGGGTCGCTCCGTGACTTTGCCGGTTTCGATGAACCCCTTACTGTTGAGCCACACCTCCATCTGGGCCCATCCCGGGAGGGCGGCCTCCTCCCTGGCCTTCTGAGCCAGACTGACGATCGCCAGCACTTTGTCCTTCCAAGTGCGCGGGTGCCTGGTGAGCTTCGCTGCGGCCCGTCCGTAGGAGATGACCTCCGCGATCTCGGGCGGATCCGCTAGCGAATCCGATGGTGCCGCCTTTGGGGACGTGCGGGCGGGGCGGCTGGCTGGGGCGTGTGCTGGTCGGCGTGGCGGGACCTCCTTGTCGTCCTGGTCGCCTATCCTGATCTCCGTCAGGTTCCCGTCCTGGCCCTCACCCTTGGCCCCAGTTCCCCGCTGGGGCCTTGGACTATCCGGAGGCGCCTTCACTCGCCTCCTCCTGCCGAACTTCGGACAACATCGAGTCCAGGACGGCGACGGGAACCAGTAGACGCTTACCGATCCTGATCGACGGAATCTCGCCCCGCTTCACCGCAGCGAAGGCCGATCCCCGCGAGATCCCCAGCTCCTCGGCTGCCTCGGGAACGCTCAGGGCCCGCCGCTTCCTTGCCTGCGTCTTCAATATTGCCGCCTCCTTCCAGGCTGCGCGGTTATGAAGCAGACTATGCCACTAGAGCGCTTGACTTTCAAGCTGTCTGGGATTAGAGTTCGCCCCGTGCCAAAGCGTGCCAAGGAGTCGCAGGGAGTCCCGGTCGAGCGCGTGCTGGCCGACCGGATCCGGGCGTTCCGTCAGGAGCACGGGTGGAGTCAGGACGCGCTCGGGGCGGCGATGGCCCGCGAGGGGTTCGGGTGGACCCGGGTCAAGGTGGATGCGCTCGAGAACGGCCGCCGCCGGGTGACGATCCCCGAGCTCGTCGGGCTAGCGGTGGTGTTCGACGTTCCGGTCGGAGAGCTCCTCGTCACAGCGGAGCCCTGGGTGCAGGTCGCCCCCAGCACCGCCATTACCAATGTAGCGCTCCTACAGGTCCTCCAAGGCACGCGCCCCGGCGAGCTCCCCCACCTCGAGTATCGGTCGCCGCGAACGGAGGTCCAGCTTGAGCGTCTCCAGCGGGGCCTCGTACGTGAGATCAAGGAGTTGGCCAAGGAGTGGGCCAATCGCCCCCAGTCCGAGAAGCAGGCATTCGGCTGGGGGGACCTCGACAGACGCATCCGCAAACGCTTTGGACTGGAGGGCCCCCAGCACTACTTCGCGTGCCTCCGCCTCTGGGGACGCTCCGCCAGCGACGAACGAGACGCACGGGCGGTGGAGCGACCGAATGCGAAGCAGTGGATCAGCCGCGATCTCATCGCGGAAATGGCGAAGCACCTCGACGAGAGGAGGAAACGGTGAGCGACCCGATGGAGAGGACCCGGTATCCCGGTGTGTACAGGCGGGGGGATACCTATGTGGGCGTCGTGCGGTGGAAAGAGCGGGGGGCCTGGAGGACGAAGTGGATTCCGGCCTCCACGAGCATCCGAGAGATTCAGGCCGAGCGCCGGCGCTTTCTCGATCAGGTGGAGCGTGGGCTCCGGCCCACCGGCGCGAAGATGCCGCTGGGGGACTTCCTCCGCGAGGTCTGGCTCCCGGAGATCAAGCGCACCCGCCGGGCCGGAACGGTTCGGGGCTACCGCTCGGCGGTGGAGGGCCACATCGTTCCCGTGCTGGGTAAGGTCCGGCTGGCCGATCTGGGGCGAGATGAGGTCCGGGCTCTGCACTCCTCGCTGGCCGACACCCCAGCAATGGCCAAGCTTGCCCACGCCGTACTCTCCTCAGCGCTCTCCTACGCCCAGAAGGACTTGGGCATCTTGGCCGTCAACCCGTGCTCCCTGGTCCGCCCTCCCAAGGCGAAGCCGACGGAGACACCGCACCTCGACCTCGGCCAGACCAATCGGATGCTCGGGCTGGTGCGGGGCGATCGCATCGAGCCAGCCGTAGTTTGTGGCCTAGCCGGAGGTCTGCGGATCGGCGAGGTGTGCGGGCTGCGGTGGCGGGACGTCCAGATGGACGATGGCGTGCTGATCGTCCGCGGGTCCTGGTGGGGCCCCACCAAGAGCGGGAAGCCCCGGGCCGTTACCTTGCCCCGGACGCTGGTCCCCGCCCTGCGCCGGTGGAAGCTCCGTCAGGCTGAGGAAATGCTGGCCCTTGGGATGCCCCAGGACGAGGACGACCACGTGGTGACGGACGAGGCCGGCGAGGCCATGGATCCGGGCGCCCTCCGCCGGGCGTTTGGCCAGTTCTGTGAGCGCCATGGGTTCAAGATCACATTCCACGGGCTGCGGCACTCGGCAACGATCATCATGCTCCGGGCGGGTCTAGACGTGCGGACAATCGCGGACCGACTCGGGCACTCGACTCCGGAGCTGATCTTCTCGACGTACTCCCACTGGATCGCCGCGGCCGACCGCGAGGCGGCGGAGCGGGTGGGAGCCGTGCTAACGGGAGGCTAACCAATCCGTTCGCACAACCCGTGCCGGTCCGTGGCGTCCAGTTCAGCTACCAGCGAGAACGCTACCGGCTGGCACCGGATGAATGCCCAAGGATTCACACGGAATTAACGTGCCCGAAACTCCGGGGCAATCGCCAGCCGCTACGCTCCCTGCGTCCCGAACGAGGAAGGGAGTTCTGGCATGGCGGAGGAAACCAAGACCCCCAAGGACGTGCTCGCCCTGGCCAAGGACGGAGACGCCCTGATCGTCGACTTTCGATTTTGCGACCTCCCCGGGTTGATGCAGCACTTCTCCGTCCCCGTCGCCGAGCTCACAGAGGACGGGTTCGAGGACGGGTACGGCTTCGACGGCTCCTCGATCCGCGGGTTCCAGGAGATCCAGGAATCCGACATGCTCCTGGTCCCGGACCCGGCGGGCGCCTATATCGACCCCTTCCTCAAGGTGCCCACCCTGGTCCTCCATTGCTTCGTCAAAGACCCGGTGACCAGCGAGATGTACTCGCGCGACCCCAGGGGCATCGCCCGCAAGGCCGAGCTGCACCTGCAGCAGACCGGCATCGCCGAGACCAGTTACTGGGGACCGGAGTGCGAGTTCTACATCTTCGACTCCGTCAGGTTCGATCAGAACCAGCACGAGGGCTACTACCACATCGACGCGGTCGAGGGCGCCTGGAACACCGGGGCCGAGGAGAGCGGAAGGAACCTCGGGTACAAGCCCCGATACAAGGAGGGCTACTTCCCTCTCCCGCCCATGGATCACTACCAGGACCTGCGCACCGACATGGTCCTGAACCTGCAGAAGGTGGGCATTCAGGTCGAGGTGCAGCACCACGAAGTGGGCACCGCAGGGCAGGCGGAGATCGACATCCGCTACGACACGCTGCTCAAGACCGCCGACAACGTCATGAAGTACAAGTACGTGGTCAAGCAGACCGCCCGGCAGAACGGCAAGACGGTCACGTTCATGCCCAAGCCGATCTTCCAGGACAATGGCTCGGGCATGCATACCCATCAGAGCCTGTGGAGCGGGGGCGAGAACCTGTTCTGGGACGAGATGGGCTACGCGCAGATCTCGGACACGGCCAAGTACTACATCGGCGGGTTGCTGGCCCACGCGCCGGCGCTTCTGGCATTCGCCGCCCCAACCACGAACTCGTATCGCCGGCTGGTCCCCGGCTACGAGGCACCCATCAACCTGGTGTACTCGCAGCGCAACCGCTCCGCCTGTGCCCGCATCCCCGTCTACTACAAGACGCCGGCCGCGAAGCGCATCGAGTTCCGCTCACCGGATCCCTCTTGCAACCCTTACCTGGCCTTCGCCGCGATGCTGATGGCCGGCCTGGACGGGGTGAAGAACAAGATCGAGCCGCCCGACCCCATCGACAAGGACCTGTACGACCTTCCGCCGGAGGAAGCGTCCCAGGTCAAGCAGGTGCCGGGCTCGCTGGAGGAGGTCCTGGACGCCCTGGAGTCCGACCACCAGTTCATGCTGGAAGGCGGGGTGTTCACCGAAGACGTCATCGACACCTGGCTGGAGTACAAGCGCCTGCGCGAATTGGACCAGGTGCGCTTGCGCCCCCACCCGTGGGAATTCTGGCTCTATTACGACGTTTGAAATAGCTCACGATCGAAGTCGCGAGAGCCGGCCATCCGAGGCCGGCTCGTGGTGCGGTCTCCGCTCGCGACCCGCGGCCGCATGTGAGGTCTGCGGCTCGCCGCTCTACAGTCCATCTCCATCTGGCAACCGAACGCGAGTACCCAGGTCGACCCGCCTCCCACGGCGGTTCGGAACCAGCCCATGGCACCGGTCACCCCGCGAAAGCGGGGGACGCGGCCACAGCGCGCTCGATTCGGCTCGCCTGCGAGGACGAAGCAGCTCGCGCCTTCGATGCGGGTACCCGAGATCCGAGGCGAGCCCGCGACACCCGAGCCGACGAATACCCCTGGCGGCTACACCACCGGATACCGCGTTCAAGGCGTTCAGGAGGTTCGCCGGCCTCGACATCCGATGGGTCCGCCGACCCGGCGAGTAGCGCGATCGGGCGGGCGGGCACCTCACGAAACCGGTTCGAGCGCAAGCGCTTCGGGCATCAGGGCCGGCGCCCGCTGAGCGAGTGCCACTCCCGCCAGCACCAGGATCCCCCCAGCGATCTGAACCAGTGACAGGTGCTGCCCCAGGAGCAGCCAGGCGAACGCTGCAGCGAATGGCGGTTCGACGGTGGCTGCGATCCCTGCGGTGGCCGGCTGGAGAAGGCGGAGCGCCCCGACGGCCAGGAGGAACGGAATGAGCGTCCCCACGATCCCCACCCCGAGGACCGACAGAGTGACTTCCGTGTCGGCCAGCCTCGCCACTGGCCACGACCACCACGGAGCAATCACGCTCCACGTCAGGACCGCGACCACGAACCCCCAGAACAGAACAGTCGCGGGGTGGACTCCTCGCCGTCCGGCCCGGCCCGCCGTGAGCAGATAGGTGGCGAAGGTCACCGCAGAGCCGACCGCCGCGAGCAGCCCGATACCGTTGACGCGACTCAGCCCGCCGTAAGCCCGGCTGACCAGGACCGCACCAGCCAGCGTGAGCCCTGCGGCGAGCCAGACCACACGGCCCGGCGCCCTGGTCTTCGCGGTGATTGCCGACCAACCCAGCAGGAGGACGGGAGCCGTGTACTGCAGGGAGATGGCCACCCCTACGGCAAGCCGGTCGATGGCGACGTAGTAGGTCGAGTTCACCCCGGCCACGGAGAGCCCGAAGACGATCAGGACGGGCCCGGTTCCGGCCGGTGGCCGAAGCAGGTCTCGCCTCCTCCAGGCGAGGATGCCCCCTAGCACGGCAAGGGCCACAACGACCCTGGCCTCGGCCATGCGCACCGGAGACACCCCTCGATCGAAGGCCGTCTTGGCCATGACGGCGGCGAGGCCCCAACAGGCTCCGGCCGTGACCATGGCGGCGATGGCGGCCAGGGTGGCCCGCCGGGACTGCTCCGTCATCGTCTGACCACGATGAAAGGCACCCGTTGCTCCACCGGGGTCATGGACCCGTGATGGCCGACCAGCGTGGCCTGCAGCGGGTCCACTTCTCGCTGGAACACGCCCACGCGCGCGAAGGCGGCCGCAACGATGTCCCCGATCCGGGGGAGGACCCATTCCGATACCTTCGGTCCGAACCACCCGGCCACGATCGCTTCCTCTTTGGGGACCACCCACATCCTGTCGCCCATCTTCTCCCGCCACACGGACAGGACGTCATCGCGAGGCCCCGCCCGCGCATGGACGTGACGCGCACGGGCCTCCCCGGCCAGCAATCGAACGCCATTCATCAGTTCGGGCGCGTCGGCCACGTCGATCCGATCCTCCGGTCCCAGGTTGACCATGCCGTGATCCGCCGTCACGACCAGCGCGAATCCGGACGGGAGCCGCTCATAGATCGCCTGGGCCGCCCGATCGACGCTGAGCAGGTGCTCCCGCCATTCATCCGACGAGACCCCCCTGAGGTGGCCGAAGGTATCCAGGAACGGGTGATAGGCATACGCGTTCCTCTTTCCATCCCTGGTCAGCGTTGTTGCGACAGCGTCGACCATCTGCTCGAGCGCGTCGGCACCGACATATCGCCCACCCCTGAGGATGGCTCTGGTCAGCCCCGAGGCTGCATGAGCGGAGGGCCCCACCAAGGTGACCTCGAATCCCGCGGACGCCGCTCGCTCCAAGACGGTGGGCATCGGCTGGAACTCCTCGGGCGGGAACTCCTTCCGCAGGTCCAGGTACGGCCCGATCCCGTACAGCTCCCATTGCAGCGAGTTCATGGCCCTGTCGTGGCCCGGCACGGCGAACGTGTAACCCACCAGCCCATGCTGCCCCGGTGGCAGGCCGGTCCCCAACGAGGCCAGGCTGGCCGAGGTGGTCGCGGGAAACACCGTGGTGATGGCGCGGCCCGACGAGGTGGCGGCCTCCGCGAGGAAGGGCGCGTCGCCCGGATGCTCTTGAAGGAGCTCCCACCCCAACCCGTCGACCACCATCAGGCACACGCCAGGTAAGGGCTCCACCTCGAGCCGATTGTCGAAGCCCGGGACGCCCAGCGCGGCGAGGACCGATGGAACGACCTCCGCCAGCGACGCCTCCCCGTAGCGTGGGATGGAGGGCGCCATGGCTGCGGTCACGGATGTTCGTCTCCGCCGGGAGTTCCCTCTTCGTAGAACACCCGTTCCATCGCCAGGCGAGCCTTCCGGGTGATCCGGCGGTAGTCCTGGAGGAACTTGTGGCGCGCATGCTCGACATATCCGAGCCTCCGGGCCAGGGCAGCTTGGGCTTCCGGAACTGGCGGGAGCGCCGCGACCGGGACACGCCGCTCGATCTCCAGCGCGTTCTTCACGTCCGAGAGAAACACGTAGGCCTCGCCCAGGGACGCGGCCACACTGTCCTCCACCACCCGTGACGCGGCGAGCGCCTGGAGGGCGTCGAGCGTGTTGGTCTCCCGCACCTCCGGCCGGCCGAAGCCATGTCGCATCAGCGACAGCTCCACCGCCCACTGCACGTCGGCCAGGCTTCCGTATCCCAGCTTGAAGTGGAACCGCCGGGCCTCGACAGGGCGAACCCGCTCCTCCTCCATGCGCACCCGCATCCGTCGGATCGCCGCCACCTGCTCGAACGTGAGCGTTTGGGGATAGGCGAAATCCGCGGCGTTCGACAGGAATCGGCGCCCCAACTGTTCGTCGCCTGCGACGAATCGAGCCCGGAGCAGCGCCTGATACTCCCAGGTCTCTGCCCATCGCTGCCAGTACTCCAGGTACGAGGCCATCGACCGTGCCAATGGCCCGGCCCGTCCTTCCGGCCGAAGGGCAGCGTCTGCGTGCCATCCGGCGGATGCAACCTGGGCGAGTATCCGCTCGGCCGCCCGGCACGCGGCCTCGAAGTCCCCCGGGCCCTCTCCCTCGTACACGAACAGCATGTCGAGGTCCGACGCGAAGCTCAGCTCCTCTGCTCCCAGCCTGCCCATTCCGATCACGGCCACGGGGAGAGGAGGATCCTCGGTTGTCACCGCTGAGATGATGACGCCGTCGGCCACCGTCGCCAGCCGCCGACCGGATTCCGGGAACGGCAGCTCGCCGGACGCGTAGGCACCTGCCACCCGGATCAGCTCGGCCTGCGGGTCTCCGGGAAAGAGAGGGCGCTGGGAAGGAGGGAGCTGTACAAGCGCCGACGTCAGCTCGGGCCGGGCCACCAGGGTGTCGGCGAAGACCGAGCTCACGGCGACCAACGCGGTCAGCCGGCGGGCCGCGTCCGGGCGATCGGCCAGGGTATCGGCGACCTCCTCGCGACGTCCCTGCAGACTCTCCACCACCCGGCCGAATCGGGTCAGCGCAGCGTCCGGCGTGGCAGCAAACGCGAGCGGCGGAGCGATCACCGGGAACAGCGTGCCCAGGACCTTCCCCAACCGAGAGGAGGGTTCGAAGATGCCCGCGAAGGCTTCGTAGGCGGCCGATGGATCGCCGAAGCCCAGGCCGGCCAGCAGCTCTTCAGTGGCCGGACGGTCCAGTCCAGGCCGTGCGGCCGCGGTGACGGCGAATGCTTCCAGGAGCGGCCGGTAGAACAATCGCTCGTGCAAAGTTCTCACCGCTTCCGTGTGCCGCTCGTACTCAGCTCTCAGATGCTCGGCCGTTGGAATCCCCATGGACCGAGCCAGGGACCCGAGTGCGCGACGATCCGAGGGCAGCTCGTGCGTCTGGAGGTCTCGGACCATCTGCAGGCGATGCTCGAGTCTTCGCAGGAACCTGTATGAGTCGGACAGGGCCTCGGCGTCGCCACGGCTGACGAATCCTTCCTCGGCCAGCGCATCGAGCGCCGCCAGGGTGTTCGGCTCTCGGAGGCGCTCGTGGCGCCGGCCGTGCACCAACTGGAGGAGCTGCACGGCGAACTCCACGTCGCGGATACCCCCTTTGCCCCGTTTGAGCTCCACCGCCTCCTTGCCGCGGGCCCGGACGACCTCCTCGATCCTCGCCTTGGAGGCACGGACGTCCTCGATGGCGGAGGCGGGGAGGATCGCCGGGTAGACGAACGGAGCGACAGCCTCGACGAACGCGCGGCCCAACGGGCCGTCCCCTGCGACCGGTCTGGCCTTCAGGAGCGCCTGGCGCTCCCAGGTGGCCGCGTGCTTGCCGTAATACTCGGTCATCGAGTCGAGCGACCGGCTGAGCGGTCCGGATCGACCCTCGGGCCGGAGGGTCGCGTCCACACGCAGGGCCACCCCTTCGGACGTCGGCTCGGATAGCAGGGAAATGATCGCGGCCGCGGCCCGCCCCGCTCTCTCCTGGACCTCGCCGCCTCTGCCGCCGTGAACGAAGACCACATCGACGTCCGAGGAGTAGTTCAGCTCCCGGCCGCCGAGCTTCCCCATCCCGATGACCGCGAGATCCTCCGTCGATCCTGCGGCCTGCGCCGCCAGCATGAGGCAGGCTTCGGCCACGAGGGATAACTCCGCCATCACATCGTCCGCTGAGTCACCGCCCAGATCCCGTGCGGCCACCCGATACGAGGCGCGGCGACGGAACCTGCGGAGGCCTGCCGAGGCCCCCAGCGCTCGCACCGTCGCCTCTGCTTCCAGGACGAGCTCCGCGAGCGGGCGAGGTCGGAGTTCGGACAGCGCCTCGAGCTCGTCTGGATGGGAGCTGAAGAAATCAGAAGCGGCCGTGGAGAACCCGAGGAGCCGCGCCGCTCCCGGGAAGATGTCCGGCCGTCCCAGCAGCTCCCGCGCTCCCGGGCGTCCTTCCATCCGGGAGACGGCGAGACGGGCAAGCTCGGGATCAGGCGCCTCTCCGAGGGCCCGACCCAGAATCTCGGGGGTCAACACCTTCGAATCTCGGGGGTCAACACTCTCGAGGAATCGTACAAACCAAAGACCCAGGTACTTTCCACCTGGGTCTTTGGCTCCCGGCTGAGAGGGGTTCAGGTGTGGTTACTTGAATATGCTCACGCCGCCCGGGCCCACCAGCAGGCCGACGATGATCAGGACGATGCCGGCGAGCACCCCACCCCGGATGATCGTGACGATGCCCCAGATCACCAGGATCGCCGCGATGATCCACAGGATGGTGGCGGCACCACTCGTCATTGCCAGCATGCTCAGCATGGTCGTCTCCTTTCTTCTTCCGTCGCTGTTCCCACCTCTTGAGCGATCAGACATCTCGGTCGGCACCGGTTCGAATCAGCCCGTGTGCCGAACGTCTTCCTCCGGCTGCTCCAGCAGCTCCACGAAGAGGGCCCGGTAGTGCACCATGGCCTGACGAAGGTCCTCGGTGGAGGCCTTGCCCTGCTCGTTCGAGAGCGAGATGGCGTGGGCGGCCCGATAGTTCTCGACGACCTGTGGGTGATCGACGGAGACATCGGCCGAGCGCTGGTCGAAGTCCTCCATTGGGTACCCGCGCTCACGCATGACCTCCGTCACGAGGTGGTCACCCTCACGGATCGCCTGCTCTGGGGAATCGACGAAGCGCGCCTGCGTGTCTCTCCACGCCTCGGCGTAGGGCTGCCTCTGCGCCGGGTCGAGCGGCCGGATGTCGAGCTGTTCGCGCCGCTTCTCTCTATCCATCAGCTCGGCCTCGGCTTGCCGGCGGCCCGACATGTTCACGGTCCGCTCGTATTCGGGACCGAACGACTCACGAAGCCGCTTGCTTGTGCGCTGCCGGGAGAAGCTCCAGACCACCACTCCGGCCAGCACGACGATGCCGACAACGATGAGGATCCATGCCCAGACTGGCATCGGCCCTCCTTTCGATCAGGGGCGCCGATTACGGGCGTTGAGGCTCCATACAAGCTACCCGAGCGATGCGACGGCAAAACCCTACCGATCGGTACGTCACCTTCTGGTCTTGTCCATGAGAGTGCCCGCGAGTAGCTTCAGCCCGTGGCAAGCCCGGAGGCCGCTGGCACCAATGACCGTGCGGCCGATCGGGGGAGGTGATGCCAGAAGCACGCCGGTCGCACACGACATGAAGGTCCATGGAAGAGGGCGCGCACAACTCGAGGTTTCCGTGGAACGCCCGGCATAGGGGGACGAGATGAGCAGCAAGCGGAAATGGCTGATAGCTACCGTGGTCGCTGCCACGGTATCGGGAATCATCGCCGCCACCGCCCTCGGCAGTCCGGGCGGAGGGTTCGACCAAACGATCCTTGGCCATCGCGCGACGCTGGCGGACGCCGTACATTCGAATTTCGACGGGATCAAGCTGAAGACGAAGGCTCCCGTCGACGAACAAATGGTGACCATCACCTACCACCCCGGAGGGTTCTCGGGCTGGCATTACCACCCGGGGTTCGTGATGGTGATCGTCGAATCGGGACACATCACTGCCCACTTCGCCGATTGCCACACGAGAACGTTCGGGCCACATGAGTCCTTCTTCGAGAGCGGCCACGAACCATTCATGGTGAGCAACGACAGCTCGACCGAGGATGCAGTCGTCTACGCGGCATTCATGGCCCCGAAGGGAAGCCCGTTCCGGATCGAGACGGACGTGCCCAGCTGCGCGGGTTAGAAGCAAGGACGCTTCTGGGCACGGCCTGACGCATCCGCGAGGTCGCCGAGGGGAAAGGAGGCCCGATGCTTTCCCGCCATGTCCTACGTCGCCGGTCGGGATACGCACGGCGGAACCCTCATCTACGGCACCTTCACCTTCGCCGCCGGGGCAACAGCGACACAAGGGAGAGGTGATGACGGGCTAGCCGCAACGGAATTAAC
>WNFV01008817.1_pt1 | contig 11311 bp, 9 predicted proteins | sample 5400101 | NCBI WGS metagenome assembly WNFV01 (sample SAMN13153361, study PRJNA577476) | soil metagenome | isolation source: 115 cm soil or saprolite under grassland replicate 1 | place: USA:California | collected 2016-06-15
CGTGGACACGTCGCCGATGTCGGTGAAGTTGGAGATGCCGGCGATCACTCTGCGCATGATCTTTCCCGAGCGCGTCTTGGGCATGTCGGCGACGATCCAGACGTGCTGCGGCCGCGCGATCTTGCCGATCTCGCGCACGATCGCCTCCGACACCTTGTTCTCGAGCTCCTTGCCAGGCTGCAGACCGGGCTTGAGGGCGACGTACATCTCCACCGCCCGGCCGCGCACCTCGTCCATCACCGGGACCGCGGCGGCCTCCGCGATCTCCTCGACCGTGAGGCTTGCGGACTCGAGCTCCTTGGTGCCGAGCCGGTGGCCGGCCACGTTGATCACGTCGTCGACCCGGCCGAGGATGCGGAAGTAGCCGTCGGCCGCCTGTACGGCGCCGTCGCCGGCGAAGTACGGCCAGTCGTGCCAGTCCTTGCTCTGCCGGTCGCGGCAGTACTTCTCGTAGTAGATCTCGACGAACCGTTCGGGCTGGCCCCAGATCGTCTGGAAGATGCCCGGCCAGGGGTTGCGGATGCAGATGTTGCCGGCGCGTTCGCTGCCCGCCTCGACCACGTTGCCGTCCTCGTCGTAGATCACCGGGTAGACACCGAGCACCCCGGGTCCGCAGCTGCCGGGCTTCATCGGTTGCAACGCGGGCAAGGTGCTGCCCAGGAAGCCGCCGGTCTCCGTCTGCCACCAGGTGTCGACGATGGCCGCCTCGCCTTTGCCGGCCACGTCGTAGTACCAGCGCCACACCTCGGGCTCGATCGGCTCGCCGACCGTGGTCATGTGCTTGAGGCGGTAGTCGTACTTGCTCGGCTCCTCCGGGCCGAGCTTGCGCAGCATCCGGATCGTCGTGGGCGCGGTGTGGAAGATGTTCACTCCCAGCCGTTCCGCGATCCGCCAGACCCGGCCGGCGTCCGGATACGTCGGCGTGCCTTCGTACATCACACTCGTGGCACCGAGTGCCAGGGGGCCGTAGACGATGTAGGAGTGGCCGGTGATCCAGCCGATGTCGGCGGCGCACCAGTAGGTGTCCTCGGGGTGGATGTCCTGGTAGTACTTCGACGTTCCGGTCACGTAGGCGAGGTATCCGCCGGTGGAGTGCTGGCAACCCTTCGGGCGGCCGGTCGTGCCACTGGTGTACATCAGGAACAGCGGCGCCTCCGCGGGCATCGAGACCGGCTCGACCACGGCGCCGCGGTACCCGGGCAGCAGCTCGTCGACGAAGAAGTCCCGGCCGTCGACCATCGGGGTCTGTGACGCGTACTGGCCGTGGTGACGCCGCCAGACCAGCACCTTGTCCACCTCGTGGCCGAGCTCGCGGGCGGTCGCGGCCGCCTCGTCGGCCTTCACCTTGTGGTCGACGAGCTCGCCGTTGCGGTAGTAGCCGTCCATCGTCACCAGGACGTGGCTCCCGGAGTCGGCCACCCGGCCGCCACACGCGGCTCCGCTGAACCCGCCGAACACCTCGGAGTGGATGACTCCCAGCCGGGCGCACGCCAGCATGGACACCGGAAGCTCGGGGACCATCGGCAGGTGGAAGGTCACCCGGTCGCCGGCCTTCAGTCCGCAGAAGTCCCGCAGCAGGGCCGCGAACTCGTTGACCCGCCGGTACAGCTCCTGGTAGGTGATCGCCTGCGTGTCCTCGGCCTCCGGCTCGGGCACCCAGATGAACGCCGCCTTGTTCCGGCTGGTCCGCAGGTGCCGGTCGACGCAGTTGTAGCAGGCGTTCAGCCGCCCGCCGACGAACCACTTCCAGAACGGCGGATCGCTGGTGTCCAGGGTGGTGTGCCAGTAGGAGTCCCAGCTGAGCAGGTCGGCGTACTCCTTGAAACAGTCCGGGAAGTGCCGCTCGCTGAACCGCTCGAGGATGTCCGGATCGCCCGCGTTCGCCTGGGCGATGAACTTCGCCGTGGGAGGGTAGTAGTCCTCCTCCCGCCAGTGAACGGCGATCTGCGCCTCGGAGACCCCATCCTGATTTCGTGCGGTCTGATGCTGTGCGGTCATTGGTCAACCTCCCGTTCGCGAGCTGGCGGTGAAGTCTCCGCCAGCAGGCCGGAACAGATGCCGAACTCGTACAGTGCGGCGGCGGCCGCGCACTGGCGGCTGAAGGTGGCGGCGTCCCCACGGGACACCGAGTCCCAGCACATCCGGTCGGCCACCGCCAAGGAGCGAGCTGTGACGGAGACCAGAGCGATCCGCGGCAGGGTCTCCGCCTCGCGACGCAACGTCGCGACGTCCCGCGCGAACGCTTCGCTGGTGGCGACAGCTCGCAGCTGCGCCAGTAGCAGCGACAGCTCGCCGGAGACGTACTGCTGAGTCATCACGTTCGCCGCCCTGAGGGACATTCCAGCGTAACGCCGGGAGCTCGTCTGCGGATGGCCCTGGTCGCTGCCGTGCGCAGGCTCAGTCGGTGCGCACGGACAGCAGGTCGTCGGAGTCCGTCTCGATCCGCACGCCGTAGGGCCGGCTGGTCCGGTCCAGCACCGCGCGCATCCATGCGATCTCGTCGTGCGACGCCCGCCGCAGCCGCATCCGGTGGCTCCGCATCGTTGCCATGCGCAACCGAACGAGCCGGCCGGTGGCCGGGTCCAGGGACGCCAGCCAGAGCAGCCGCAGGTCGTCGCGGTACTGCTCGTAGCCGCCGATGCCCTCGTAGTCGTCGACCAGGTCGCCGCAGCCGTACAGCACGAGCCGGCCCTGGTGGACCTCGATCGGCCGCGGATGGTGCGACGAGTGTCCGAACACGATGTGCACACCGCCGCCGTCGATCAGCCGATGCGCGAACCGGGTCTGCGCGCGCGGCACGTCGTACCCCCAGTTGGAACCCCAGTGGACCGACACGATCACGAGGTCGCCCGGGCGCGTCGACAGCCCGATGTGCTGGGCGACCTGGTCGGCGCAGCGCGCCGAGAAGTCGTGGACGAGCCAGACGCCCGGGCGGTCGTGGCCCGCCGCCCAGCTGATCGGGACCCCGCTGGACGGCGTACCGAAGGCGAAGAAGACGACGCGCGGGTCGCCGGTGACGACCGGCCGCGCGGCCTCGGCGGCGTCCGCGCCGGCCCCCGCGGCCGGAATCCCGGCGCGCGCCAGCGTCGCCAGCGTCTCCTCGAGCCCGCGCCGGCCGAAGTCCAGGATGTGGTTGTTGGCCAGCGAGACCGCGTCCGGCCGGATCGCCCGGAGGCAGGCGACGTTGTCCGGGTGCATCCGGTAGTGCACGGCCTTGCCCGGGGCGGCGTCCGCGCTGGTCGTGACGGCCGTCTCGAGGTTGAGCAGCCGGACGTCCGGTCCGAGGTCGTCGAGCAACGGCAGCGCGTCGCCCCACGGCCACTCGAACCCGGCCGGCCGGGGGACCGGGCCGTTCACGGACTCGGCCAGGCCGACGTACCGGCGCGCGTCGTCGATGTAACGCTCCCAGAGCCGCGGGTCGCCCGGATGCGGCAGGATCTGGTCGACACCGCGGCCCAGCATCACGTCACCCCCGAGCAACACCGTCACGAGGCCGTCGCGCACCTTCTCAGGCTAGGCGCAAAGCCGTGTAGTTAGGCGCGTGGTCGTGTTGTCAAGGGTCGGTGGTCGTGAGGATGTCGATGCTGATGGTGGCCTTGTAGCTGGGTGCGCGGACACGGCCGGTGGCGGTCTTGGCGACGTACTTGGAGATCGCTCGTTTGACCACGCGGGGGCCGGTCCGCAGCCGTCGGGCGGGCATGAGGTTGTCCAGGACGTGTCGGCCGATGGCGCCGACGAGGTCGATGACGGTGTCTTCGATGACGCCGGCGGCCTTGATGAGCTGGTCGCGGGCGGCGCTCAGGGCGATGGTGAAGCTGCCGCGGTCGGGATCGACGCCGGGCTGGCCGATGGTGGCGTCGGCGATCGCGATGCGCAGCGCCTGGTAGGTGACGAGCAGGGCGTAGATCTCCTGGTCGACCCCGGTCGGGGTCCGGGCGCGCAGCACCCGGCCGCCGAGGATGGTCGATTTCAGCTCCAGGAACGCGGTCTCGATCTCCCACCGGTCGTGGTAGAGCGCGACGATGTCCGCGGCGGGGCAGTCGGGGTCCAGGATCGTGGTCACCAGCCGGTAGACCTCGCTGCGTCGTCCCGCGCTCGTGGCGATCGTGATCTCGCAGCAGATGACACGGACCTCGATCGGGCCCATCCGAGACACATACGAACCGTCGCGCAAGCGGCGGCAGACCGGGAGCTCACGGCCGGTGCGGCCGGTCTTGACCCGGACCAGCAGGTCGGCGCCGGTGCCGGCGACCGCGACGATCAGCGACCGGGCGCCGAAGTTCCGGTCGGCCAACACGATCATCCCGCGGTGCAGGGCCCGGAGCAGGTCGTGGGTGTAGGTGGTCTCCCCGACGCTGGTCGAGCCGAACGTCGCGTCGATGACCGTGCGGGTGCCGCACGCGACCAGCGCCAGCAGCCGGATCATCGGATACCCGGTACCGCCGTGGTGACCCCCGCCGCGGCGGAACCTGCGCAGGTTTGCCGCCGAGTCAGGACAGCACATCATCGTGCCGTCGATCGCGGTCACCAACAACCCACGCCAGTACAGGCCCTTCGTGGCCACCCCGGCGGCCGGGCCACGGAGCAGATCGAACAGGGCACGCAGCGGCGCCACCCCGATCCGGCGCCGGGCCTGGGCCAGCGCGCCGGCGGTCGGCGTGGCCACCGCCAACCCGTCCAGCCCGGCGATCATCCGTGCCCATACCTGCCCGTACCCCAGCTCGGCGAACAACCCGGCGGCCAGCAGCAGATAGACCACGACCCGAGACGGCAGGTCACGCACCCGCGCCTGAACCTTGCCGGTCTCGGCCAAGACAGCATCAACCATCTCGAACGGCACGACCCGGGTCAGCTCACCCAGATGACCAGGCGCGAACCGGCCTCCAGCGACAGTGACGACACGCGTGATGACAGACTTAGCGGACAGCGGAGCTCCAGGGACAGAGGACGTCTGGTCAGGACGAACCCCTCCTACCGGAGCTCCGCTGCCCTTACCGGCACCGACACGCCCCAGACCCGAACCCTTGACACCCAGCCATCACCGCTAACTACACGGCTTTGGGACTAGCCGAGTTTCTCGGCAAGGGATGGCGACCGTGGGCAGCAGTCAGATCGTGGCCCGAGTGCGCTGCGAGCAGCCGGCATGGCTCGTCGAGTGGCGCCGGCAGGGCGATCTCGATCGCGCCGACCGGGACAGCAACGAGGTCGTCGGTCACTTTGACGTCGTTCCAGATCAGTCGCGCGACATCCTCGATCTGCTGGCCGAAGACCAGCTGCACGAGGATCGCGGCTGCGAGCGCTGAGCTCGTTGGAGTGCCCGACGCGCTTGACGGCAGCCTCTCGGCGTGAACCCAGGATCGCCCCTGGCGCTCTCGGCATCGATGCCTTGATCGACCACCTGGAAGATCCTGAGCTGACACCTCCACCCAGCTCCTGCCCTGCCTGCTCGTTGCAGGCGGCTACTGCTCAGGTGTCGGTGCGCAGGCGGCCGTGAACGTGCCAGTCGTGCCAGCCGTCGGTGTGCTTGATCGCCTGCCGCAGCGTGCCCTCGAGCCGGTGTCCGGTGCGCTCGGCGACCCGGCAGGACGCGGTGTTGGTGGTGGAGTGCTGGATGTTCAGCCGGTTGAACCCGATCAACCCGAAAGCCCAGGCGGACAAGGCATCCACTGATCTCGCGGCGATGGCTCGGCCCCGGGCCGCCGGGGTTACCCAGTAGGACAGGTCGGCTGATCCCTCGGCCAGAGAGATGTTGCGCAGTCCGACCTGGCCGAGCGGCTGGTCGTCTCCATCGACGGCCGCCCAGCTCGCCGCCGTCTCGGTGTCCCAGCGGTCGGCCCACTGCTCGGCCCAGTCACCTGCCTCCTCGAGAGTGTCGAACCGCCGGACGTGCCAGCGCTGGATGTCTGGACAGGCGAACGCGGTCCACACCGTGGCGGCGTCGCTTCCCTGCCACGGCCGCAATACCAGTCCGTCGCTGGTCGCCAGGCGCGGCTGCGCGGCGTCCCGCAGTGTTCCCCGGGGCAAGGCCGGATCGACGAGCAGAGGCATGCCGTGACTATCGGGGGGTCAAGACACAGAACTCATTGCCACCGGGATCGGCCATCACCACCCAGCTGACGTCGCCCTGGCCGATGTCGATTCGAGTCGCACCGAGGGAGACGAGACGGTCGACCTCCGCTTGCTGATCACCGTCGACAGGTGGAGCGAGGTCGAAATGCAGCCGGTTCTTGCCTGTCTTCGGGTTCACCGGCGGACCGCCCCACGTGATCTTCGGACCGCCACGCGGCGAGCGGATCGCGGTCTCCTGGTTCTGGTCCCAGACCAACGGCCAGCCCAGCGCCTCGCTCCAGAAGTACCCGACTTCCTGCGAACCGTCGCTCGCAAGCGCCCCGATGAATCCGCAGTCGGCAAGGAACTTGTTGCCCGGCTCGATGACGCAGAACTCGTTGCCTTCGGGGTCGGCGAGCACCACATGACCTTCCTCCGGGCGCTGACCGACGTCGATGTGTCGGGCGCCGAGTCCGAGCGCCTTCGCCACCGTCTGTTGCTGGTCCTCGAGGGACGTGCTCGTCAGATCGAAGTGCATCTGGTTGGGGCCGGCCTTCTGCTCCAGGGTCGGGACAAACCGGATCCGGAACCCGGTGTCATCGCTCGGCAGGAGGGCGATGCCGTCGTGGGGATCGTAGGCCATCTCCCAGCCCAGGACGCCGGCCCAGAAGCGCGCGAGACGGAGCGGGTCGTGCGCATCGAAGCAGAGCGCAAAAAGGTGAGAAGTCATCCCGCTCCGCATCTCCGATCTGCCGACTCATAGCCGCTGACAGGGCACGTCCTCCCTGCCCATGAGGAAGCAACGCTAGGGCGCTCGGGGCCTGCGCCGCAACGCGATTGAATCGAGGGCGACGCTCTCGCGCGCGATCGTGTGCGGGAGCGTCGCCCACCGAGACCTGGTCCTGATTGACTGGCAGGCACGGGAGCTGATGAGCCGGGAATAGCCCGGTGTGCGGCGCCTGGATCGCGGCCGTAAGAGTGCACTCGCCATGCCATCCTCCTGTCATGGACGAGGCGATGCACCACGCTGCGCGAGCCGCCCTGGCAATCCCCTGGAACCGTAGAGACTCCTCTTAGGTGATACCTCGGGTGGCGCCGAGTGTGGCGCGTTCGGGCGGGCGGGCTGTGCCTGCCCGCTTGGTGTGCCTGCTACCGGGCCGCGGCATTTGAGGGCCTTTCTAGGCGTCCTCGGAACGACCTGCGACTGGTCGTGCCTTTCGCTGGGTGATGTTGCCGCGCACACTGTCATCGAGGTGAGGCCATGACCGTGACCGACTCCAGGCTGGCGCTCGTCGTCGCCACCAGCGAGTACGAGGACGAGGGACTTGCCGGGCTGGCGTCGCCGGCCGCGGACGCAGCTGGGCTGGCTCGCGTGCTGGCCGAGCCGGCGACGTGCGGTTTCGCCGTGTCCACGGTGCTGAACGGCCGATCGGACGAGATCGCACGGACGGTCGAAGACTTCCTCGCCGAGCGCGATCGTGGGGATCTGCTGATGCTCTACTTCTCCGGCCACGGTCTCAAGGACGAGTACGGGCGGCTGTACTTCGCGACCCGAAACACGGTGCGAGACCGGCTGCGCTCGACCGCCGTACCCGCGAGCTTGGTGAATGACTTGCTCCTTGGCTGTCGGTCCCGCCGCAAGGTGCTGGTCCTGGATTGCTGTTACGGCGGCGCCTTCGCCAGAGGACTGCAGGTCAAGGCGGACCCGTCCGTCCACACGGCCGACCAGTTCGACGCTCGCGGGCTGGTGGTGCTGACGGCGTCCGACGCGACCCAGTACGCGTTCGAAGGCGACGTGGTCCGTGGCGAAGCAGCGCCCTCCGCCTTCACCGCTCACCTGATCGAGGGACTCGAGACCGGGACGGCGGACGTCGATGGCGACGGGCTGATCTCGGTGGACGACGCGTACGAGTACGTCCGGCGGCAGCTGGCGGGGGAACCGCGATTGCAGAGTCCGCGGAAGTGGGAGTTCGACGTCCAGGGGCACATCGTGATCGGCCGATCCGGCCTCGCCGGCAAGCCGGCCGCTTCGGCATCACCCGCCGCTCTGCCCGTAGCCATGTCCGCACCCGCGGCCCCGGCCGCACAGACAACGCTCACCGTCCGCCAACGCCAGTGGTGGGCAGGGGTGCTGCTGTTCCTGGCCACGAGCGTCCTCCTCACCGCGATCCCGGTCGCCTGGGCTGCCGATGCTTTCTTGTACGGATCGCTGCCGGGGGAGTACCTGCCGTTCCGGACCGGCCCCCTCCTTGTTTCACTGATCGGGGCGGTTGCCTGGGTGATCGCCTATGCAGTGACGGACGCCTTCCAACACCTGACGGATCCCAGACCGTCGCGGTGGTACGACCTGCACGTGGCGTGGCTCCACAATTTCGCCACGGTGCGTCGACCCTCGAGCCCGCGGACCTTCGTCCGCAGTCTGCTCGCCTGCCTACCTCTGAACGTTTTCGTGACCGTTGCTCTGACCGTCGGCGCGACCGCCTACTCTTACGCGCAGGTCGGTAGCTCAGGCAGGGACCGCATGTTCCAACTGCTGTCCGTCGTGCTGACAGCGCTCCCGCTGGTTCTGTACGCGTGGCTCGCACCTCCACGACGACCCACCAGCGGCCAGTGACGGCCACTCCTCAGCCAATAGACATTGGAACGTTGGAACCCGCGAATTCGGCGAAATAGCCTTCTCGGAGTCGTGCGGATCGAGTCGTAGTGGGCCGCTTCCGGGCTGCGAACTGGCAGGAACGGCAGTTGATGAGCCGGGAGTAGCAGGGGGAGCGGGACGCACCGATCCCCGGCAGTCCTAGGTGCCGGCGCGCATCAGGTCGAGCGTCGTTGGCGCTCTTGCAAGCGCCGAGCCACCCGGGATACGTCCGGGTCAACGTCGTGCTGCAGATCGACAATCTCGACGACGGCCAAGCGGAGCAGTCGCTCCATTTCAGCGCGGGAGGGCGGCGACGGTTTCGGCCAAGGCCTCCGAGCCACCGGCCAGTTCCATGTGACACAGCATGGCGCGAATTACAGGAATCCTTGTCATCGCGGCGGCGATCCAGAGCCGCCTGATCACGCGATCGGCCGCATCCCGGCCGCCCCCGCACCCGACCCGATCGGGTGCTGGCCGACAAGGCCTACACCTCCGCGTCCAACCGCCGCTACCTGACCGGGCGGGGCATCAAGGCCACCATCCCCGAGCGCGAGGACCAGAAGGCCGGCCGCGCTCGACGTGGGTCGGCCGGTGGCCGTCCCAGCAGCTTCGACGCCCAGGCCTACAGGGGCCGCAACGTCGTCGAACGCTGCTTCAACGGGCTCAAGCAGTGGCGTGGCATCACCACCCGATTCGACACGACCGCCCGGTCCTACCTCGCCGGGCTCACCCTCGCCGCGACACTCATCTGGACACGATGACTGGGTTTACCAACACGGCCTAGGAGATCCTGCGGCGGTAAGTGACCATGGCGAAGATGTACGCGACGATGAGGATGCCGACACACCAGGCAAGGGCGATCCAGATGCCGGTGCCGACCGGCTGCTGTGTGTACAAGTCGCGGATCGCGTTGACGATCGACGTCACCGGCTGGTGTTCGGCGAAGGCGCGCACCGGGCCGGGCATCGTACCGGTGGGCACGAATGCCGAGCTGATGAACGGCAGGAAGATCAGCGGGTAGGAGAACCCGCTGGCGCCGTCCGCGGAGTTTGCGGTGAGACCGGGGATGACGGCGAGCCAGGTCAGCGCCAGGGTGAACAAGATCAGGATGCCGGCGACCGCCAGCCACGCCAGCACTCCCGCCCCCGAGCGGAAGCCTATGAGCAGGGCGACGAGCACGACGACCACGACCGAGATCAGATTGGCGACCAGCGAGGTCAGCACGTGCGCCCACAGCACCGACGACCGCGCGATCGGCATGGACTGGAATCGCTCGAAGATGCCGCTCGTCATATCCAGGAAGAGCCGGAATGCGGTGTAGGAGATGCCCGTAGCAACCGTGATGAGCAGAATGCCGGGCAGCAGGTATTGCACATACGAATGCGTGCCCGTGTTGATCGCGCCGCCGAACACGTACACGAACAGCAGCAGGAAGGCGATCGGCATGATCGTGGTCGTGATGATGGTGTCCAGGCTGCGCGTGATGTGGCGCAGGGATCGTCCCAGCAGGACCGCGGTGTCGCCGAAGAAATGCTTGGTCATCGTTGTTCCCTACTTGTCCACGCCGACGCTGCGGTCATCGACGGTGTCGGCTCGCTTACCGTCGTCACCGACGATGGCGAGGAAGATATCCTCGAGGGTCGGCTGCTTCTCGACGTATTCGACCTTGGCCGGCGGGTGCAGCTGCTTGAGTTCGGTGAGGGTGCCGTTCACGATGATCCGACCCTCGTGGAGGATCGCGATCCGGTCGGCGAGTTGTTCGGCCTCGTCCAGATACTGCGTCGTGAGCAACACCGTGGTGCCGTGCTCGGCGAGTTCCTTGACGGTCTGCCACACCTCGTTGCGCGCCTGGGGGTCGAGCCCGGTCGTCGGCTCGTCGAGGAAGATGACCGGTGGATTCCCGATGAGGCTCATCGCGATGTCCAGACGGCGGCGCATGCCACCCGAATATGTCGACACCTTCCGCGTGGCCGCGTCGGTCAGCGAGAAACGCTCGAGCAGATCATCCGCGATCCTGCCCGGGTCCTCGAGGTGCCGCAGCCGAGCGACCAGCACGAGATTCTCACGCCCGCTGAGGATCTCGTCGACGGCTGCGAACTGTCCGGTCAGGCTGATGGACTCCCGCACTTCTATCGCCTGCGTGGCGACGTCGAACCCGTTGACGCCGGCCGTTCCCGCGTCTGCCCTGAGCAGCGTAGACAGGATTTTCACGACCGTGGTCTTGCCCGCCCCGTTGGAGCCGAGCAGGGCGAAGATGCTGCCCCGGTCCACGACGAAGTCCACGCCGCGCAGCACATGCAGCTTCTTGTAGGACTTTTCCAGACCCTGCACATGGATCGCCGGAGCTTGCTGTGTCGTCATCGAACGGCCCTACCTTCCGTTGCCGGTGTCTTCTCCGGCGGCGCGTTCGATCGCGTTGGTCAGCCGTGCCCGCTCCCGGATGATCCACTGACCCTTCGGATAGTTCCGGACGAACGCCTCGATGAACTCCACGGGGTCTTCCCCGACGATCTGGCGGATCGGGGTTCCGTTCGCCGCGCTCTGTTCGAACAGGTCGATGAGGTCCTCGTAAATCGCAGTCCCGCCGCCCCCAGTCCCGAAGTACCTCAGATACCGCTCCAGTGCATC
>WNFV01008818.1_pt1 | contig 11311 bp, 14 predicted proteins | sample 5400101 | NCBI WGS metagenome assembly WNFV01 (sample SAMN13153361, study PRJNA577476) | soil metagenome | isolation source: 115 cm soil or saprolite under grassland replicate 1 | place: USA:California | collected 2016-06-15
TGGGTGAACAGGCCGAGCTGTTTTCCAACTGGCGCTACCACGCTTTCGTCACCGACCGGGTCGGTACGACGGTTGAGCTGGACGCCGACCATCGCCGCCACGCAGCGGTCGAGCTGTGCATCCGTGACCTCAAGGCCGGCGTGGGGCTGCGGCACTGCCCCTCGGGCAAGTTCAACGCCAACGCCGCCTGGCTCGTGGCGGCCACCCTGGCGCACAACCTGCTGCGCTGGGTCGCCGCCATCGGGCTGGGCGTCCGCGACCAGCTGATGGTGGCCAAGACGCTGCGCCGTACCCTGCTGGCCCTGCCCGGCCGGCTGACCCGCTCCGCCCGCCGTCTGATCCTGCATCTGCCTGCCGGCTGGCCATGGGCACCATGGGTCGAGCTGGCACTGGCGCGGCTGCGCTGCGTCGCCTACGCCACCTGACCCACGCTCCGGCTCCACGCACCACTCCAGACCATCCGGTCAGCGTGAGCCTGCCCGAAGGCGGCCAGTGAGCTGGCTGCAGTCTCACGATCGCCGCAGACCAGCCGACCACGGCCTCCCTGATGAGGCCATCTGCCGCAGACCAGCCTGCTCTGACCGGCCCAGCCGTACCCAGCTCGTCACGAATTCCGGCTCGGTGGATTCAGGCTAAGCGGGCGTGGCATTCTTCTTACTACCTACGCTTGCTACGGCCTCGGCCAATCTCGATATTGCAAGCTCCATGGCGCTCTCAGGCACGCCAGCGTAGCCAAGTACCAAGCCGGGAGTCGGCGGCGGTCTGATGGCATAGGATTCTGCTAACCCTTCGACGTTTAGGTCGCGGCTTGCAGCAGCCTTTATCACGGCGGACTCGTCGGTTCCGGCAGGCAGCAACAGCACCAGGTGGAGTCCAGCCGCGACACCTACAACCTGCGCCTCCGGGAGGTGGCGCTTCAGTGCCATCAGCAGCGCGTCGCGCCGAGCACGATAGGTCGTTCGAGTTCGCCGTAGATGGCGGTCCAATGCGCCAGACTCGAGCATATTGGCAAGAGCTAGCTGGTCGAATACCGACAGCCCCAGGTCTATGCCTTGTCGAGCTTGGCGGATCCTGGTTGTCCAGCGAGTCGGGGTAACAAGCCAGCCAAGCCGTAGGGCAGGAGCGAGCGTCTTGCTAACAGAGCCAACGTAGGCGACGCGTTCGGGGTCGAGGCCCTGGACGGCTCCGACGGGCCGCCGGTCGTAGCGGAATTCGGCGTCGTAGTCGTCTTCGATGACGAGCGCGTCGCGCCGACGGGCCCAGTCGAGCAGAGCATGCCGGCGTTCGGGCGAGAGCACGACCCCGGTGGGGAACTGATGGGCCGGCGCAACGACGACAGCCCGCAAGTCCTGGTGGATGGAGAGAGCGTTTACCTGTAACCCATCGTCGTCAATGGGGAGCGGCACGACCCTTAGGCCTGCCCGTCGCGCGGCGGTTCGCAGACGGTGCCAGCTCGGGTCCTCAACGCCAATAGCGTCAATGCCGGTCAGGCGGAGGGCATGACATACCAGCCCAAACCCGTGGAAGGCTCCTGCGCATACCATGATGCTCGCGGGGTCGGCGGTCACGCTCCGCACCCGACCGAGGTGACCTGCGAGGGACTCACGTAGCGACGGGTTGCCTGCCGGGTCGCCGTACCGTAGTGCCTTTGACGGCGTATCGCGCACGGCGTCGTGAAGCGCGCGAAGCCACGCCGTACGTGGGAAGGCCGCCGGCTCTGGGCTGCCGGGAAGGAAGTCGTAGCGGAGCCGGTCCGAATTGCCTTCAGCACGAACCTGCTTGGTGCGCACCGCGGACACCGCGTTGACTCGCGTCCCGGAGCCACGTCGGCTGCTTAGGTAGCCTGCAGCGGTCAGCTGCTCGTATGCCTCGGTTATGACGAAGCGAGAGCAACCGAGGTCCTTCGCGAGTTCCCGGCTGGCGGGCAGACGGTCTCCAAGGGTCAACCGCCCGGTACTGATAGCCGAGCGCAGCGCGGCTTCGATTTGGGTGCGCAGTGGCGTAGAGCTCTCACGGTCAAGCTGGATGAAGAGCTGCTGCGGGGCACTATTGGTCTGGTGAGATCGCGTCACAGGTGGACTGTACACTAGACCACCACTCCACTAGCGTCGCAGGCGTGGCGCCACTTTCAGCGACAGAAAGATTCCTGATCGGAGGAGCCCATGCCAGACGTCATGCCCTACCTGGAGAGGATCTTCGCGAATGCTACGGCGAACACGGCCCTAGCTGCCACAACGATGGTCTGTACGACACTTCTTCTCAGTCTCCTGATGGTGCTTCGGATCATCCGCATGATCGTGCGCGCCCTTGGGCTTGGCCTCAAGAAGATCGAGGTCGAAACCAAGGGACTCAAACTCAGAGTCGAGAGGGGTCTAAGCGGAGAGGGCGAGCGAGCGGCCCTCCAGGCTGGCTGGTCGCCCTCCGAAACAGTCTGCGGAACTCCTGCGACGCTTCGTGAACCTTGGAGTGCGCCATACGCGTCCAGCTACGGCAAGCTAACTCCGACGACCCGAGCCGAGCTTCAAGCGCTTCTCGCCCGTTCCTCTCAACAGTGAGCCCGTCCGGGGATAAACCGAATATGGCCGCCGAAGCCTCGCCACGAGGGCAAGCAAAGCAAGCAGCTCAGCCACCCGATCGGGTGGCTGAGCTGTGGAGATGTGGAGCCCGAGGAGGGATTCGAACCCTCGACCTTTCGATTACGAGGCAGATCCTCCCAGGCGAACCGGTCGGTGCTGGTTGGATTTTGCCTGCTCACGTTGGGTGCCGCGTCGGTCTGGTCGGGTTCCGACGGAAGGACTCGGATCGACTGGATGACCATCGGGATGACCATGGCGCACTCGATTCTGCATCGAATGCCAGGCCGCCGGAGAGTTGCGGGACACGGTGTGAAGGGTGAAAGCCTGGCGCTGCCGGGCAGACACGCAATCTTCCCGCCCGTGATGGTGCAGATGCTGGCCGTGGGCGAGGAGACCGGCGCGCTGGACACCACGCTCACCAAGGTCGCCGACCTCTACGATCAGGAGGTTGAGGCCACCGTGCAGGCGCTGACCAGCCTGATCGAGCCGATCCTGATCGCCGTCATGGGCGCGTAGTCGGCTCGATGGTGATCGTGCTGTACATGCCGATGTTCAACATCATCAACCTGATCAAATAGCCCTCCCCTCGCACCGTCGCGCAACTGGGCCGCACCGATGACGGCCGCTCGACCCGCATCTCCTAGTCTGATGGAATGGGCTGATGATCGAGTCGACCAGCTACCCGGAGTGGTTCTACTACCCAAGCCGCACGCGCCCGCCGGATTGGGTGCCCGAGCTGCTCGCGGTGGTGGAGGCGGCCCGCCCACTGATCGACTCGGCGACGGTCGACGAGCTGACTAGCGACAAGGTCCTGGCCCATCTGCGACCCGGGCTCCTCAAGCTCGGGTACGAGGTTGAGGGCGGCAAGCGTCGCAGTGAGAAGATCCGTCGGCCGGTGCTGTTCGGCGACCAGGGCCGCGAGCGCGTCGCTTATGAGGTCGATGCAGTCCACGACGGGTTGGGCATCGTGTTGGAGGTCGAGGCTGGTCGTGGGGCGCGGGGCAACGCGGTCTACCGCGACCTGGTGCGCTCCTCGTTGATCGTAGACCAGCGCTTCCTGGTGCTTGGGGTGATGCGCAGCTATCGGCACCGAAGCAGCGGCCGCCCGATCATCGTGTCCAGCTACCGAGACTCTAAGGATCAGCTGGACGCGTTGTTTGCGAGTGGTCGGCTGCGGCTGCCCTTCGACGGCGTGTTGCTGTTTGGCTACTGATCGCTGCGACCTCAACCGCCAGTCCGAAGGAGACCACTAGGAATGACCGGCGACAGCTCGATTGATCCGGAAGCCGAGGTCATCGACTCGGGTTCCCTCGCGCTGCCGGACTACGAGCAGCTCGACGAGCCCTACCCGGAGCCAGAGCCGATTTCCTACTCAGGTACCGATTTTGACGTCGAAGGGCTCGTCCGGCGCTTGCAGCGTGGCGACATCGTTATCCCGACTTTCGGCCACGGCGACGAAACGGTCGAAACCGCGGGCTTCCAGCGCGACTTCGTCTGGCGCAAGCCACAGATGGATCGGTTTATCGAGTCGCTGCTCCTCGGCTATCCGGTCCCTGGGATCCTGCTTGTCCAGCAGCGGGACAAGCGGTACCTCGTACTCGACGGGCAGCAGCGGCTGCGTACCCTCGGGCATTTCTATGAGGGCACCCACGGCAGCCGGGTCTTCTCACTTCAGAATGTCGCTAACGACTTCAAGGGTTTGACGTACAAGAAGCTGGACAGCGAGCAACGCAGGACGCTCGACAACACGTTCATGCAGGCCATCATCGTACAAACCGATGGCTCACCCGCATCCCTTGAGTCCGTCTACCAAATCTTTGAGCGCCTGAACTCCGGCGGGACGCAACTGACCGCTCACGAGATTCGCGTCGCTCTGTACGCGGGTAAGCTGATCGATTTCATCGCGGGCCTGAACGAAATACCGAACTGGCGAGCATTATACGGAGCAAAGTCGCCTCGGCTCCGTGACCAAGAGATCATCCTCAGGATTATCGCGCTCTTTGTCACACCCGGAAGGTACCGCCGACCTTTGAAGCGCTTTTTAAACGAGTTCGCTGGAGCGAACCGTGACTTGTCGGGCCTGGATACTGACGCCTTGACAGCCGGCTTCAATAAGGCCTGCGATTGCCTACTGGACGGACCAGGTCAGAGCGCATTCCGGTTCGCCGGCCGCCAAGTCAACGTTGCCCTGACGGAAGCGGTCATGGTCGCGCTCCTTCGCCGTCTCGAGGCGGGAGATCCACCCGAGAGCGCCGCGTTAACCCGGGCACTTGGGGCCTTGCTCAAGGACGCGTCATTCGTCGAGGCGATCACGCGCGCGACAGCTGACGACGAGCGAGTCAAGACCAGGCTCGCGCGAGCCACTAGGACTCTGGCTTCTGCCTGATTCCAATGACCGGGTTGGACAGGTGGCCGCCTTGGGAGGTCGAGAGCCTACGGCGAAAGCTCGAGGACCTCTCCACCATCGTGGAGTCTCCTGGTCGGCTCGACCCCGAGGTTCTGGCCTGGATGAGCCGGATGCTTGTGGTGCGGAGCAGCGGGTTCGTCGAACAGACGGCCAAGGAGGTCTGCCGAGCGCACGTCCAGAAACGTGCCGGCGGGCCAGTCCGGGCATTTGCCCTCTCGTGGCTCGAATGGAGCAAGAACCCGTCCCCTGAGAACCTTTGCGAACTGGTTGGCCGTTTCGACAAGTCGTACCTAGACGAACTTATGGACCTGCTAGAGAAGGACGACCAGCGGATCCGACGCGAGCTCGCTCTGATGGTCGATCGGCGAAACAAGATTGCTCACGGTCTCAATGAGGGAATCACCAGGGACAAGGCAATCGCACTGAAGGCAGTTGCGCTCGAAGTGAGCGACTGGCTCATCCTCCGCTTCAATCCCTACTAAGGACCCTCGATTGCGAACGCCCACGGTAAGAGCTGAGCAACCGATCCGACCTATAGAGCGCTAGCGCCAAACCGCGCACAGCGCTGAGTCGCCAGATCCGTAGCCGGGAGGGCAGCCGGAAGCCTCGGGCACGTCAGGAAAGGTAGCGCTGGTCAGAAAGTTGGCCGTCAAGGTAGAGACAGGACGGCACGTCTAGATCATCAGCCATCCCATCAGCCACCGGCAGAGCGTCAATCGTCCGCACGAATGTGGTGAGGGACCTTTCAGTACGGCTTGGAATTGCTCTGGACCACGCTCCTCATCTTAACTCGTGAGTCACTGACGGTTTCGTACCTTCTCGTGCACCCAGGCAAAAAAGAACCCAATCGCTGCTGACAAACTTGGATATAGAAGGTAGTTCTTAAAACGATCGCGGCGCTCAGCCTTGGCAAGTTCTCCCTGGAGGACCATCATAACGGAATCCAGTGCGGGCTTATTCACAGCTCGCAAGTGCGCAAAAGTTCGTTCGTCATCGAGGAGCTTCTTGACAAGCTGTTGCCGTGCTTCGATCTCCGCTTGCTCCTCGTCCACCACTCTTGCGCTCTCTTGGAGAGCGTTATTGAGTTCAGAGACGCGTTCTGCAAGAAGGGGTTTTGCCGGCGGCTGCTGTTGCATAAGAACGCCTGTAAAGACTCCGACAAAGCCGATGCAAGCGAGGAGCACTCCCCGAATGTTCCGCTTAAGAAGATGGTCGATCTTTTCCTTCGCTTCGCCCCCTCCGAAAGGGTAATCTGCGACTAGGTCAATTGCGGCTTTTACCTTAGTCGGATAGCTCAAGATCGATTGGACGTATACAACAACGCCCATTACCACGATGGCGCCACCTACTACGAGCGAGGCAGTGCTTAGGGTCAGCAAAGGGACTCCTCTCAGTCTTCCAAGGCGATTGGTCATCGGCCTTGAGCATCCAGCCTGTCGGGACTACCGACGACATGACCATGGACCGGATTGTCGCACTTGTGGAGTTCGCCAACCAGGGCCCAAGCATCCATGAGCAGACTCGCCCTTCGTCCAGGGTGGCCGCGGGCGCTCCCCGTACCTAGTCGGGGCGCGCCGTTGCGGCGGCTCTGCTGGGATGCACGCACCCCTGGTAGTAATCGATTCCCAGTCGAGAAGAGCAAGTGGGTGAATACGTTTCTTGAAATGTGGGAATGGCCGCGAAGCCGCATAAATCGTGCCGCCCACGATCTACCTCCCGGCTGGGGCGGGCGACCCTTGTTCCTCCGGCATTCCGTCGTGCAGCGTCAGAGTCCGCCCCAACCGGGAGGTGGGCGGCACTCCTACGTAGCGAAGCGGGGCCGGGTCACGCGCGAAGAGCGCGCGTGACCCGGCCCCGCTGAGCCATTGACCAGGGCGAACGGCACGACGTCGACGTCCACAGGTACGCGGTTACCTGTGTACCAGACGAGCATGGCAGGGAGTTCAGGTCTCGCCCCACGGTTGTGGCATTGGGCCTGGACACGGAACCAACCCAGCGGAGAGGTGCCCCACGTGATTCCGGTCGTCGCAATGGGGCGCGGACGCGTGATTCCGGGAGAATTAGCGTCGAGGGTGTCGCGGCCGGGCGGCCTTGGCTTCACGCCGCCGAAGGCGGCCGGTAGGACCGGCCCCGGGCGCGGTGGCCGGGTCAAGGACGGCCCGCAAGGGCCGGTCCGAAGGACCGCGCAGCGTCCTTGAGGCGGCCACCGCAGGCCGTGGGACCTGGCCGGGCGGCCGCGACAACGGCCGGTCCGCGGACGGGTGCAGGGTCCCGGCCGCGGCGCCGAAGGCGAGGCCGTTCCCGCCGGTGAGCTGACCGGCGAAGCCGGACAGCGTGACGCGTCTGCCCTTGGCGGGGTGCCTGCGCGGCCTGACTGTGGGAGCCGTCGTGACGGCAAGGCCGTGCGGTAGGTCGGTGGACACTAGGCGCCCAGGAGCTTCATCATGGTCTTGCTCAGAGCGACACCGTGATGCAGGTGTCGATAGGGGGCGAGGTTGGTCCTCGCCCCCTATCTCGTCGGTGCCGGGTCAGTCCTTCACCGTCGTGATCAGCGCGAGCAGCAGCGCCATCACGGCGGCGAACAGTGCCAGGGTTGGCTCCATCCCACCATCACCTCCTTTCGGGGCCAGCTCGCCGACCCCGAACATGGTGGTGGGCTTGCTCAGAGCGACACCATGACGTAAGGAGCGAGCGAGCAGGTTCGCCCTTGTAGCGTGACCGAGTGGTTCACCAAGATCGAACGCACGCTCGATCCGGAAGGCCAGGTCAACAGCGTTGCCGGAGGACGGTTTCTACCTTTGGTTGACAGCAATACGAGCGATCCGCCGTGGCGGCGACCACGTGAGGTGTTGCCGTGGTGGCCATACACTTCCCCTCCGGTGCAGGGGTGGCAGTACGAGGCTCGGCACCGAGGCGACGACCGGTACGCGTTTGCCACCGAGCTGCGGCGGGCGGTCGGGGCAGTGGCCATCGCGGAGGTCGCCGACTATTGGCGCCTGCCGAAGGATGAGGCGTGCCTCGTGGCGATGGGCTGCCTGGACCGGCTAGCCAGGGAGGTCCCCATCCTGTTCAGCCGGATCGGCCGACTCGCTTGGAACGCCGGCGCGAGTTGGGCAGAGGTCGGCCGGCAACTGGGAATCTCGAAACAGGCTGCTTGGAAGCGGTGCCCTCGCCGTGGTCGAGTTCCATCGACCACCACCATGGGTGAAATTCGGCAGGCCCTGGACCGCCTCATGCGGGGTGGACGGTCCTACAAGGTGAGTTGGGAGACACCGCTACCTCCGTTGGAGTCAAGGAGGGGTGCCCTGCTTGGGCTGAACCTCCTCGACGGAATGCTCCAGCAGAGCAACGAGGAACTTGCGTTGCTGGTCGCGGAGGCTCGCTACTTGGGCGTGCCGTGGCAGATTATCGGATCGGTTCTGGGAGTAAGCCTGCAAGCTGCCCACAAGCGCTATTCGAGGCAGATAGACCCGATCATCGCCGACGCTGATCGTGATGCCGCCAGGTGGCTCGCATAGGTTCAGCGCGTGCGTGATGGCCGAGTAGCACCAGGACGATGAAGCTGTTAGGGCGTCTCTTCCCGCCGTCAGCGCGGGTCAAGCGTGGCCACGGGATGCCGCTGAGGCATCGAACCTAAGTTCGATGCAAGTCTGTGAGAGTGCGCTGACGGACTTCAAGGCGGCCGCGCGGCGAAGCAACGGCAGCAGGGTTCGCCGTCGGATCACGCGGGGCGCGGCAAGGGGCGCGGGCCACGTGCGGCGGCGGCGCCTTCCGGGAGGCTCGGGCTGGGTTGAGGAGCGCTCGGGGGCTTGGCCGCTGCCCTTGGCGGTGCCATCGAGCTGGCGACAATGGGGCGCGTCGCGCTGGGGCGGATTCCGGGTGTCAATCGCGGGTGGCGCCCGGTGGCCACACGACCTTCACCGGCAGGCCGCGGTCGCGCGCGTACGCGACGACGTCGGCGGTGCCGCCCAAGCCTCGGGCGGGCTTGCCGTCCCACACGGCGACGACCATGTCCGCGCCGTCCACGAGCACCCTGCCGGCGGCCATGTGCGCTTCCTCGGTGGACTCGACCAGCGGCAGGCGCTCGACGCGAGCCGCCTTGCCGATCAGCTCGTCGTAGCCTCGTTGCGCGTCAACGTCGAGCCCGTCGCGGTACTGCTCGGCCGGGACGACGACCTCGAGGGTGCCGCCCAGGTCAAGGACAGCCCGAGCGAAGAGCTGGTCGGCGCCCCCTGCCAAGAACGTCACGCCGACGATGCCACCAGCGTGCCGGGCCAGCGCCTCCCGGAGGGCCACGGCGACCAGCTCGGCCGTTCGCTGTGGAAGCCCCTGGTGGCCGCTGCCGGCGATCCTCACCACAACGCCGCGATGCGCCCGTCCAGGGTGGCCGCGGCGACCCCCTCGGGCATCCGCGCCCGGACCATCCGCACGCGGCGCATGACCCGCATGGAGCCGGTCGCGGCGCCGAGGGCGAACGCCTCCCCGGCCGTGTGCCCGGCCTGGTCGGGGTCGCCGCTGGCGAGCTGGGCCAGCGCCAGGTCCGTGAGGGTGCGCGCCCGTGCCTTCGTCGGCGCCGGATCCAGCGCCAGGCACAACGCTGGCAGGGCCACGTCCGGGCGCCCGAGCCGGACGGCGACCGCGCCCTGGTAGCTGGCGAGCTTGGCATCGTCGAACGGGTAGACCCACGGCCACTCGGGCTCGCCCCCAAGCGACCGTCCGGCCGCCTTGAGGGCGGCAACCGCCTCGTCAGGCCGGCGCGCCGCGGCGTGCGCGGTCGCCTCCACCGCGGCGAGCCACGCCCGGGTGGTAAGGCCAAGGCTCCTGGACAGCCGCCGCCTGGTACTGCCGACCAGCGCCAGGGCCTCGTCGCCGTTGCCGACCTCCGCCGCCCACAGCGCCATCGAACCGAGCATGTAGGCGCCAAGAACCTCGGAGCCTGACCGCTCGGCATGACGGACGGCCACCTCGTAGGCGCGACGGGCGCCCCGCTGGTCGCCCTGGTCGAACGCCAGCCACCCCAGCAGCCCGGCGACCTCACTGGCGGCGGCGGCAAGCCGGGGGCCGCCCTGGTCAAGGCGCTGGGTCACGAACCGAAGGTGCGCCCGCACCGGCTCGGCAAGCTCGGCGGCCGGCGTGGTCGCCTCAAGGCGCCGGTAGGCACCGGTCGCCGCGGTGACCGCCTCGACGTCGAACGCGCCGGAGGTACGGCCAGCGGGGACCGCCGCGGCGACACCGGTCGCGCCCAACGACCGCAAGAACTCACGCCTTCGCATGTCGTCCATGGTACCCGGCCACAGCGCCTCAACGGTCGTCTCGTAGAGCAACGCGAACAGCTCGGGGTACGGCTCCTGGGGCTGGTGCTTGCCTAGTTCCCAACGGCTCACCGCGTTGGCATCAACGCCAGGCTCGCCGTAGCCGAGCTTCGCGCTGAGCTGCCGAAGCTCGTTGGCGACGCGCTCAAGCGTCCAGCCGCGTCGCTTCCGCTCTCGTCGCAGCGGGCTCATCTGGTGCCCTTGCCCTCGGTGCGTCGGCGTCGACCCGATTCTACGGCCCGCACGAGCTGCCCTGCCGACTTTGCCGAACGATTGCCTAGCCGCTGCCGTTCCGCACCTTGCGCGGCATGCCGTTCGCTAATCGTCCCACCAAATTCGGGAAGGGACGCACACCATGACACGAATCGTTCTCGACCTGAACGATTTCGACGCCAAGGTTCGGCCCGCTTCCCACCGAGCCGACGCCCAGGACCAGTCCATGGCCCGGTCGAGTGACCGTCAGTTCCTCACGTGGCCGCTGCTGGTCCTCGACCCCGGGCTGGTCCCGGACGGCGGGGAGTTCCTCGCCCGGTGCCGCCGGTGCGGGTGGGCGAGCCCTCGCCAGGTGACCGCGACGGCGGCGTTGGCGGCGTTCGCGGCGCACTCGTGCCCGGAGGAGCCGTGATGAGCGCCGCGCGGGCGGCGGTGCGTGCCCGGACCCTTGGCCTGCGGGACGCGCTCGCGGAGCTGGGCGCGGCCAGGCTGCGCTGGTGCCTGGCCTGCGGCCGGGTCGGGCTGTGGGGCTGGCGCCCGCTCACGCCGTCGATGCCGATCACCGTCGTCTGCGCCGACCAGCCCGCCTGCCACCAGCGCCGCGCCGTCCAAGCGGCGCGCACGTGGAAAAGGTAGCGGCTCCTCGCGTAAAGGCGCCAGGACCGGCCCGGTCCGGGGAGGCGGGCCGGCCCCGGCACCCTTCGGCTGGGGCTGGCCGGTCCCGGGCTCCTCGTGCCCCCGCGACCCCGGCGACGGCCGGCCCCAGCCCTCCCCGAGCAGAGCCTAAGGAGGCAGCAGATGAC